>ERZ773269.1-NODE-1-length-371131-cov-91.697553_pt1 | contig 371131 bp, 352 predicted proteins | sample MGYA00511958_ERZ773269 | MGnify/ENA primary metagenome ERZ773269 (study PRJEB29015, sample SAMEA2737761) | human gut metagenome | biome: human gut; feature: human-associated habitat; material: faeces | place: China | collected 2012 ... | reverse complement strand
CGATAGACACAATAGATGCACATTATTGGAATTATAAAATAGATCCTAAGAAGTTGGATAAGAGCTGGGGAGATAGTATTTATACAGATTTTTCGGATTTTAACGAATGTTCATTGAAAATGTGTGTTGAAATATTTAATCAAGATAAAGCAGATGAATTAGCTCATAGACTCTCTGATTGTGATTGTATTCGTTTCTCTGATGGATTTTGGTACAAGTTCACAAAAAAGAATGTGACGAAAGAAAACGCAATTATAAAGATTACGGAAGTATGTGGATTTAGTATAGATTCAATTATTGTTTTTGGAGATGACTATGCGGATATTGGGATGCTGGAATTATGTGGAATAGGTGTTGCAATGGGGAATGCAATTGACGAAGTGAAAGAGAGAGCTGATATTGTAATTGGTTCAAATGATGAAGATGGTATTGCGGATTTTATTGAGAATGAAATATTATAGATATGTAAATGGAGAGAAAATATGTTGAAAGTAAAATTTTATGATACAGTTAATGATGAACTATTGAGATTTGCAGTAGTAATCTCACAGAGTAACGGCAAGTGGGTATTTTGCAAGCATAAAGAAAGAGATACATATGAAGTACCGGGAGGACATAGAGAAGCCGGTGAGAATATTCTTGAAACTGCTAAAAGAGAATTGCAGGAAGAAACAGGTGCAGTCAGATTTGAGATAAAGCCAATCTGTGTTTATTCAGTAACAGGTAAAACCAGAGTAAATGATACAGGTGAAGAAACGTTTGGACTGCTTTGTTTTGCAGAGATAACAGAGTTTGCGAAAGAATTACATAGTGAAATGGAGAAAGTGGTTCTTATGGACGAATTGCCTGAGAACTGGACATATCCGTTGATACAACCTAAATTGATAGAAAAGTATTTACAGGAAAAATAATTCTATAATATGCAAAAAAGTCAATTTTAAAGCCGACCAATAAGCAATTATAAGCTTGCTGGTCGGCTTAGTTTTTATAAAGTATTAATCAATCGGAGTGAATCTCTGAATTTTTTTGCCGTCTTTTTCAATGATTTCTTTGAACATATCGTAAGGTCTTACCCAAAGTCCGCCGTCATTGTAAAGCGCTTTGTAAACTACGAGTTTTTCTCCTGTTTCGCTGTGCAGAGCAGTACCGATAACTTCATATTCATTTCCCTTGAAATGTCTGTATTTACCCGGCTTTACTTCTGTGTAAAAATGCTGTTCCTCAACCTGTGCATCTGTTGATTCTGTATTTTCGACAGGTTTTGTAATTTCTTCTGTAGAATTATCAGAAAAATCAACTTTAAAGCTGCCGTCGTTTACAACCAAAATTCTTGCAGAATACGGTTTCATATAAAGATTGTAGTAACCGTTTACATCAATAACCTCGTTATCGTTTAAAACATCTGTAAGTTTTGCGTTGCAGCCTGTGTCAAAATCTATCCATTCATCATGGTCTGTAAGGTTGAATGCAACAAATACAGTCTGATTATTTGTCCATCTTTTATAAACGAGCTTTTCGTTCATAATTTTTACATTTGCAAAGTCGCCGTACTTCAAAGCCTCAAGTGCAAGTCTGATTTTGCCGAGTTTTACAATATGGTCAAACAGCTGATAGTTTGGATTCGGAATACTGTCAAGGTCAAGACAAGGACGAAGTTCGTAATCGCTGTGGTTTGTTCTCATACCCTCAATACCGTATTCACTGCCATAGTAAATTGACGGTACACCCGGCATTGTGTACATAAGGGTATAAACATTATTAATGTGATTTTTGTCCTTTAATGAGCTTGCAATTCTGTTTACATCGTGGTTATCTACAAAGTTGTAGGTGTAAATGTTTCTGTAAATACCGCCGTTTGCAAACTGACGGTTAAGCGAATGTGCAATTTCAAAATAATTATGGTCGTTGTGGCTTGAATAAATACCCTTGTAACACTCGTAGTTTGTTGCGGAATCAAGGGTTTCGCTGTTTGCCCAATGATTGTAGTCGCCGTGTGTAAGTTCGCCGTAAAGCCAAAAATCAGGCTTTTTAGATTTGCAGGTATTTCTTAACTTTTTGAAAAATTCTATGTCAATTACATCGGCAGCGTCAAGACGAAGTCCGTCAATGTCAAATTCGTCAATCCAGAATTCAGCCGCACCGAGAAGGTAGTTTACTACATCTTGATTCTGCAAATTGAGTTTAACAAGGTCATAGTGACCTGCCCAACCCTCATATGTGAACGGATCTCCTTTTGGACTTGAACCCCAAAATCCGAGATTTTGGAACCAACCGCAATACTGTGAATTTTGTAAATTCTGCTGTACATCTTTAAAAGCAAAGAAATCTCTGCCAACATGGTTAAATACACCGTCAAGAATGATTTTGATGCCGTTTTCGTGCAATGTTTTACAAATCTTTTTAAAGGATTCGTTATTACCCAAACGACAGTCAACCTTTTTGTAGTCGATTGTATCGTATCCGTGAAAACTGCTTTCAAAAAGCGGATTAAAAACAATGCAGTTAATGCTCATTTTTTTAAAATGAGGAATCCAATCATAAATCTTGTCAAGTCGGTAAACAAGCTGACCGTCATTTTGTTTTGGCGCTCCGCACCAGCCGAGTGGATATATATTGTAAATTACTGATTCGTTAATATAGCTCATAAATAGGCTCCTTTCAGTTCTGTTTTGCAGGACTTTGTACAAAACTGTATTAAGTATATCACAAAATTGTCTATTGTGCAACTGAAAATTATGTGTTATAATTAATTTTACAACAATAAATTGAGGTGTTCGGCACTGTGTGTTTGAATACTCGTATTTCGGAGGATATAAATGCTTAAAATTCCTGAAAATAAAACAAGAAAAAGATTCAGAATTGCACAATGTATTTTTTATGCATTATTAGTTATGTTATGTTCTATGCCGTATATTCAGGGTGCAACTACAGACGGTAAATTTTTCTCTTACTCGGTGCTTGACCTTATGTCATTTATCGGCGGTACTGCAGACGGTACTCTCGGAGATGCATTTTTGAATTATGTAATGTATACTCCTATTTTAATTATTATACCGGTAATCGGATTTTTCTTTTGCCTTTTTGACAGAGAGAGAAACATAAAAAATATAGTATCTTTACTTTGTTGTGCGGCAGGCATTGTGGCCATACTTGCTATTGCAGGCGTTGCAATGAGCCTTGGTGCCATACTTTCAATTCTCATTTATCTTCTTATCTCATTTTTGACAACCATTGCTATATTTGCACGATTTACAAAAGATTCTTCTGACGACAACAAAAAGCAGAACATAAGAAAATAATTTAAAAAAATTACAGCCTTGATTGTATGTGAAAATACAGTCAAGGCTGTTTTTGTTATTAAAATTCATTAAATACCATATGTGCGGGAATATTGTCAAGTACAAGCGGTGCGTCATAATCGTAACGCTTAAGTTTGCCGAACAATACGCCGAATGTGACGGAAGTGTTGTCCATCTGTGCAACCATAGCTTTATCGCCGATTTTGTTGGGTTTAAATGTTATGTCGACTGCTTCAATTCCGCCTTTGAAGTACCACGGACGGTCAATTCTGCCGTCATTATTTTTTACTTCGATTTTATATAACTTGTGCAATTCTCCGTTAAGGAAAAAACTGTTCTCACTGCCGTTGCGGTTGTCGCCGACTCTGCTTGCGAGATTAAGCGAAAAACGGTTTTCGCCTCTCATATAATCTGCTGTAAGTCGCTGGTAGCTGTGAAGTCTTGGCTTTGAATAATATGTGCTGTCAATATAAACAGAGGTGTTTTCTTCTTTTAGCGTATATTGTGATTTGCCGACTTTTATTGTGCCGCTTGCGCTGAATACAGGCATAAAGCGTTTGAAATAAAAGTACTTTCTGTCACGCTCAAACGGTGCAACCTGGTCTAAAATATCACCGCTTTTGTCATCTATATTAAATTCAAAACTTAAATCTGCCTTTCCGCCGAAGTCGTAGAAGTTACATTTTACGGTGCGTTCGTTTTTAACCTTTACTACGGCAAATTCAATGCGCTTGTCTGAAAAAACAAGCTGTCCGCTCTCTTTGCTTTCGGGAAGTTCTGTTCTGCCGAGAAGTTGTTTTTTGTAGGCAAAATCGGAAATTACATTGCCGTTTTTTAAATTTGCAAGCGCTATTTTTATGTAAAAATCAAGACCTGAGTTTTCTGTGGAAATATAAAGCGAAACTTCTCCCGTACTTAAAAAATAACTTACGCTCTCTTTTATGTGTTTATTCTGTTTACTTAGTTCTTTGTTAAAATTAAAATAAGGTTTTTTGGCCCAACCGGCACACATTACCTCACCGTTTTCTTCAAAAATATTTTGTGGCATGGTATATTCATACTGCAAAATTATCCCTCCAAGTTTTTATGTGCATACAAATATACTATATCATAAACAGATAATGCTTTTCAAGAAAAATAACAAATTTGTAAGACGGTTATATAAAATATTTTTTGTAATATATTTTGTAAGAGAAGGGAGAGGTGTTTGTGAAAAAGTTTTTTGCTGTTTTTGTCTGTATAATTTGTTTTATTTTTTGCTCGTGTACTGCCGATACCTCCGGAGAAAGCTACGAGCTTACAAGTGAAAATTGGCACGGCGTGCTTAAAGGCGGTGCGGAGGTGAGTTTGAGCTTTTCTGATAATACCGCCAAACTTACTCTGAAATCGGGTGAGGACGAAATCACAATTGACGGTTTATATGTAATTGATGAAAACAGTTTTATTATATTTAATCAGGAGTTTAAGCAGAGCTACAATTTTGATTATACGGTAAGCGGAGATAAACTTACTCTCGGTTATTGCGGAAATCAAATTGAAATTGAAAAACAGGTCGAAAATTAATTTATATTTTTCAAATTAAAGAGCATTTTTATTGATAATTAGATTGTTTTGTGATATAATGCTAATTATTATGCGGTAGTATAGGCTAAAATGACGATACTGCGATTTTGGGAGGTAGTGCCTTGGTAATTTTCGGGATTGACCCCGGCTATGCAATAGTCGGTTGGGGTGCAATCGGTTTTAAATCAAATACCTATAAGGCACTCGGCTTTGGTGCGGTTGAAACGCAGGCAGGTATGGATTTTAATTACAGACTTGAGTATATTTATGATGAAATCTTTAATGTGCTTAATCGTTGCCGCCCCGATGCGCTTGCAATAGAAAAACTGTATTTTCAAAACAATCAGAAAACGGCAATTATGGTTGCGGAGGCAAGAGGAGTTATTCTGCTTGCCGCACAAAAACTGAAAATACCGATTTACGAATACACGCCGTTGCAGGTAAAAACTGCCGTTACAGGTTACGGCAAGGCAAAAAAGCCGCAGGTTATGGAAATGACACGCAAACTTTTGCATTTGTCGGAAGTGCCGAAACCCGATGATACGGCGGATGCACTTGCGATAGCTATTTGCCACGCTCAGGCGGCAGGTTCGGCACTTAGAAGAACGATGTTTGAAAGGAGAATAGGGGAATGATTTATTCGGTAAGAGGAAAACTTATACATACGGAAAATTCTGCGGCAGTAGTTGAGTGCGGCGGAGTAGGTTACCTTTGTCAGACTACAATGAATACCCTAAAAACGCTCAAACTTAATTCCGAGGTAACTCTTTATACCTACCTTAATGTGCGTGAAGATGCAGTCGATTTGTTCGGATTTGCAACTCAAAACGAACTTGCAACCTTTAAAACACTTATAAGCGTAAGCGGAGTCGGTCCTAAAGCGGGACTTTCTGTTTTGTCCGAACTTACCGCAGAACAGGTAGCTATGGCTATAGCGACCGATGATATAAAAACAATTACAAGAGCGCAGGGCATCGGCAAAAAAATTGCCCAGCGCATTATACTTGAACTTAAGGACAAGCTTGCAAAATCAGAACAGACTCAATCGGGCAATGTACAAATGCCGCAGGCTGCCGGCGGAAATGTTCCGAAGGCAATAGAGGCACTCGGTGTGCTTGGCTATACACCTGCCGATGTTTCGCCTGTTCTTGCAAATTTTGACGCAGGTTTGCCTGTTGAACAGCTTATAGCAATGACATTAAAACAGATGGGAAGAAATTGATAAATGAGTAAACCGGAGTTTTCGGATGAATTTGACTTTGAAAACAGAATACTTGATACATCAGAAATCCCTGAAGACAATATAGAGGGAGATAATCCTTTGCGCCCGAAAACCCTTTCGGAGTATATCGGACAGGAAACCGCAAAGGAAAATCTTAAGGTTTTTATTGAGGCTGCAAAAATCAGAGGAGAGTCGCTCGATCATGTACTTTTATACGGCCCTCCCGGACTCGGTAAAACAACACTTGCGGGAATTATTGCAAACGAACTCGGAGTTTCTTTAAGAATCACCTCCGGTCCTGCAATAGAAAAACCGGGTGACCTTGCCGCCTTACTTACAAACCTCAATCAGGGCGATGTGCTTTTTATAGATGAAATTCATCGTTTGAGCCGTTCGGTAGAGGAAATACTCTATCCGTCAATGGAAGATTTTTCAATAGATATTATTACGGGTAAGGGTCAGATGGCAGCTTCGTATCACTTGCCTTTGCCTAAATTTACGCTTGTAGGCGCTACAACAAGAGCAGGACAGCTTACAGCGCCCTTGCGTGACCGTTTTGGCGTAATTTTAAGACTTGAATTATACACGCCGCAGGAACTTGCGGAGATTGTAACACGAAGCGCAGGTATTCTTGATATAGAAATCAAACCTGACGGTGCGCTTGAAATTGCGTCACGCTCAAGAGGTACACCACGAATTGCAAACAGACTTTTAAAGCGTGTGCGTGACTTTGCACAGGTTATGTCTGACGGAATTATTACCTGCGATACGGCCCGTCTTGCTCTTGAAAGACTTGAGATAGACGAACTCGGACTTGACAGGAATGACCGACGACTTCTTGAGGCGATACTGAATTTCTATAACGGCGGTCCTGTCGGTGTTGAAACTCTCGCAGCGGCTATCGGTGAGGAAGCAGTAACCATTGAAGATGTTTATGAGCCGTACCTGCTGCAAATCGGTTTTTTAAGCAGAACACCGAGAGGCAGATGTATTACGGCGGCGGCTTGCCGTCACCTCGGATATGATTTTCCGAAAGGTGCTGTAAATGCAATGCCGACACAACCTAATCTTTTTGATAAAAACTCACAAAATTAATAAATACAACTTTAAATACAAAACTTGGAGGAAAAACAATTATGGGAAGACTTTTTGGTACAGACGGCGCAAGAGGTGTGGCTAATACAGAGCTTACAGCCGAGCTTGCAATGAATATAGGCAGAGCAGCCGCAATGGTGCTTGTAAACGATGAAGTTAAGCATCCGACAATTCTTATCGGTAAAGACACAAGACTTTCGGGCGATATGCTTGAGGGTGCGCTTATTGCAGGTCTTTGCTCGGTAGGTGCAAATGTTAAACTTTTAGGTGTAGTTCCTACTCCTGCCGTTGCTTACCTTGTAAAGAAATACAATGCAGATGCAGGTGTAATGATTTCTGCATCTCACAACCCGTTTGAATTTAACGGAATCAAAATTTTCAGTTCAGAGGGATACAAACTCCCGGATGACCTCGAAAACAGAATCGAAGAAATCGTACTTGACCACGCAGTTCCGTATGCGACAGCAAAGGACGGCGAAATCGGCAGAGTAAATACTCTTGAGTCTGCAGTTGATGATTATATTAATCATGTTGCAGAGGCTGTCGGCGAAGATTTAAGCGGTATGGAAGTTGCTCTTGACTGCTCAAACGGTTCATCTTCAAGAACCGCCGAAAAGCTTTTTACAAAACTCGGTGTTAAGGTTCATATGCTTTTTGACGAGCCTGACGGTATTAATATCAACAAAGACTGCGGTTCAACCCATACAAAGAAATTACAGGAATATGTACGCAAAAATAAGCTTAGTGCAGGTCTTGCTTTTGACGGTGATGCAGACAGATGTCTTGCGGTTGACGAAAACGGTAATCTTGTTGACGGTGACTTCCTCATTGCTATTTGTGCAAACGATATGATGAAGAACGGCAAACTTAAAAAGAATACAGCCGTAGGCACTGTTATGACCAATATGGGCTTTTCAAAATTCTGCGAAGCTAACGGCATTGATTTTGTTTCCACAAAGGTCGGCGACCGTTATGTGCTTGAGTCAATGCTCCGGAACGGCTATAATATCGGCGGCGAGCAGAGCGGACATATTATTTTTCTCGACCACTCAACAACAGGTGACGGTGAACTTTCGGGTGCTATGCTGCTTTCAATTATGAAACGCACAGGCGAAAAACTAAGCGACCTTGCAAAGATTATGGAGCGTTATCCGCAGGTACTTATCAATGTTAAGGTAAGCAACGAGGGCAAACTTTCTTTCTATACGGATAAGGAAGTTAAAGCGGAAATTAATCGTGTAACGGAAATTCTTGGCGACACAGGCAGAATTTTAGTTCGTGTATCAGGTACGGAACCACTCGTAAGAGTTATGCTTGAGGGCGAAAATCTTGAGCAGATTCAGACTCTTGCAGAAGAGGCAGCACAGGTAGTAAGGGAAAGATTGGCATAATGCGTTTATCTGAAAATTGGAAGGATTATGAGCTTATTGACGCTTCTGACGGAGAGCGACTTGAGCGTTGGGGCAATATTATTTTAATTCGTCCCGATCCGCAGATTATCTGGTCAACAGAAAAGGAAAATCCGCTTTGGTATTCGGCTCACGCACGCTATCACCGCAGCAACAAAGGCGGAGGCAGCTGGGAGCAATACAAAAAAATCCCCGCACAATGGAGTATAAATTACGGCAGTCTTACATTTAACATAAAACCTATGGGATTTAAACACACGGGTGTTTTTCCCGAGCAGGCTGTGAATTGGGACTTTGCCGCAGAAAAAATAAAAAAAGAAGGCAGACCGCTTAAAATTCTCAACCTCTTTGGCTACACAGGATGTGCAACACTTGCCTGTATGAATGCAGGCGCAAGCGTGTGCCATGTAGACGCTTCAAAAGGTATGGTACAGTGGGCAAAAGAAAACGCTGTATCAAGTAATATTGCCGACAAACCCGTAAGATGGCTTGTTGACGATTGTGCAAAATTCGTTCAGCGTGAAATCAGAAGAGGCAACCGATATGACGGTATCATTATGGATCCGCCGTCATACGGAAGAGGTCCGGGCGGTGAAGTTTGGAAACTTGAGGAACAGCTCTATCCGTTGGTTGAACTTTGCAGACAGGTTATGTCAGATGACCCTGCTTTCTTTATTCTTAATTCCTACACAACAGGTCTTTCGCCTGCGGTTATGGAGTATTTGCTCGGCGTTTTGCTGAAAACAAAATTCGGCGGTAAGGTTTCAAGCAGTGAAATCGGATTGCCTGTAACTGACACAGGACTTGTTCTGCCGTGCGGCTCAACAGCTATCTGGGAGAAGTAATTAATGAAGTTTATCTCTATTCAAAATATATTTTTTTCTTATATGTCCGAAGACGAGGGTCAGCCTATAGTAAATGCAGTTGACGGTGTGTCTTTGGAAATAGAAAAGGGCGAGTTTGTAGCCTTGCTTGGTCATAACGGATGCGGAAAATCAACTGTCGCCAAACATCTGAATGCAATGCTTGTTCCCGACAAAGGAAAAGTATTTGTTGACGGCGACGATACGGCAGATGAAGAAAAAACTCTTGATATTCGTAAAAAGGTAGGTCTTGTACTGCAAAATCCCGACAATCAGCTTGTAGCAAGCGTTGTTGAAGAAGATGTTGCGTTTGGTCCGGAAAACCTCGGAGTTGAACCGTCTGAAATAAGGCGTAGGGTTGATGACGCACTGAAAGCCGTTGATATGTACGATTTCAGAAAAGACGCACCTTACAAACTTTCGGGCGGTCAGAAACAAAGAGTTGCTATTGCGGGCATACTTGCAATGCAGCCTGACTGCATCGTACTTGACGAACCTACCGCAATGCTTGACCCGAACGGCAGAGAAGAGGTTATGTCAACCCTTTTAAAATTGAATAAAGAAAAAGGTATTACCGTTGTGCTTATTACACATTATATGGATGAGGCGGTACTTGCCGACAGAGTAATTGTAATGGACAGCGGTAAGGTGCTCACAGAGGGAACACCCGACAATGTTTTTTCACAGGTTGAACTTTTGAAAAAGCACAGACTTGATGTTCCGCAGGCAACAGAGCTTGTCTACCGACTTATCGGCTGCGGTGCGAAAATTGACAAAATGCCGCTTGACAGTGACGAATGCGTCGATTTGCTTATGGAGGTGTTGAAATGAGTATCCTTGAACTAAAGAATATTTGCTACACCTACGGAGTAGGAACACCTTTTGAAAAAAAGGCGGTTAATGATGTCAGTTTTTCCGTAAATAAGGGAGAACTTATCGGAATTATCGGTCATACCGGTTCGGGTAAGTCAACGCTTGTGCAAATGCTTAACGGACTTATGAAACCGACAAGCGGTCAGGTTTTGCTTGACGGAGTTGATATATGGGACAAGCCAAAGGAAATTCGTAAAATACGCTTTAAAGTGGGTATGGTTTTTCAGTATCCCGAATATCAGCTTTTTGAAGAAACCGTATACAAAGATATTTCTTTCGGCCCTTTCAACAAAGGACTTTCACAAGAAGAAATTGATAAAGAGGTTCGCAGAGCCGCAAAATTTACGGGCATAAAGGACGAACTTTTGTATAAATCACCTTTTGACTTGTCGGGTGGAGAAAAGCGCAGAGCGGCTATTGCCGGTGTAATAGCAATGGACCCTGATGTACTCGTGCTTGACGAACCGACGGCAGGACTTGACCCGATGGGCAGAGATGTACTTTTAAGTCAGATAGTACGCTATCACAAAGAAAGACAAAACACAGTTTTGCTTGTTTCTCACAGTATGGAGGACATTGCTCGTGTGGCAGACAGAATTGTGGTTATGAATAAATCAAAGCTCGTTATGTTTGATGAAACTCAAAAGGTTTTTGCGAGAGGTGACGAGCTTGAAAAAATAGGTCTGCGTATTCCGCAGATAACAAAAATAATGTCACAGCTCAGAAAAAGGGGAGTAGATGTGCCTGAGGGCATACTGACTGTTGATTCAGCGGTTGATTACCTTCTTCCTTTTATAAAAAAGGAGGCAAGGTAATGGTAAGAGATGTAGCTTTCGGTCAGTATTTCCCCGCAAAGAGCCTTATACACAAACTTGACCCACGAGCAAAAATTATTATGCTTATTGCTTTTCTGGCGCTTGTGTTCTGCACATTTAACTATGCGGCTCTTGCCGTTGTGGCAGTATGTACAGCCGCTATAGTTCTTATGAGCGGAGTGCCTGTAAAGTTTTATTTTAAAAGTTTAAAAATTATTATTTTCATAGTAATAGTAACTTCAATATTAAATCTGTTTTACGGTACGGGAGATCCGATATGGCAGTGGGGAATAATTAAAATTACGGTCAACGGAATTAACCGTTCCGTGTTTGTAACGGTTAGAATTATTTGTCTTATTCTCGCAAGCTCTGCTCTTACTTTTACAACATCTCCGACAGAGCTTACGGACGCAATCGAAAGATTGATGAAGCCTTTAAATAAAGTACATTTTCCTGTACACGAAATTGCTATGATGATGTCGCTTGCACTGCGATTTGTGCCTACTTTGCTTGAAGAAACCGATAAAATTATGCAGGCGCAGAAAGCAAGAGGAGCAGACCTTGAGGGCGGTAATGTCATTGCACGAATAAAAGCATTGATTCCTATTCTTGTTCCGTTGTTTGTTTCATCGTTCAGAAGAGCGTATGACCTTGCAACAGCTATGGAATGTCGTTGCTATCACGGCGGCGAGGGCAGAACAAGAATGAAGAGTATTCATATGGCAAAACGAGATGTTATCGGTTTGATAACAGTTGGACTTGTAGTTTGCGGAGTGGTTATATGCAACATATTGATTCCGGCAGCACTTTAAGGAATTTTAAACTTACAATTTCATATGACGGCAGACAGTTCCACGGTTGGCAGATTCAGAACAACGCAATGACTGTGCAGGAGGCTTTTCAGACTGCATTGTCTAAAATTATCGGTGATGATTTTGATTTAAAAGGGTGCAGCCGTACGGACAGCGGAGTTCACGCAAATATGTACTGTATAAGCCTTAAAACTTCACATCCGATTGCCGATGTAAGGTTAAAAGCGGCATTAAACCGATGGTTGCCGCTTAGTATTGCGGTGCTTGACTGTGAAGAGGCAGACATTGATTTTCACGCAAGATACAGTTGCACAAGCAAGGAATATATTTATAAAATATGGAACACCGAAGTGCGAAATCCGTTTCTTGACGGTTATGCTCTTCATTACAGATATAAGCTTGACGAAGATATGCTTAACAGTGCGGCGCAGGCTTATGTGGGTACTCACGATTTTACTTCTTTTTGCACTATCGACAGCAGAGAAAAAGGAGATATGACACGAACAGTAAAAGCTTTTTCGGTTACAAGAGAGGGTAATCTTGTAACTATGAAAGTAGAGGCTGACGGATTCCTTTATAATATGGTAAGAATTATGGTCGGTACTCTTTTAAGAATTCAGCAGGGAAAGATACCTGTTGACGGAATTGCGGGTATAATCGAAAAAAAAGACAGAAAATTTGCAGGCCCTACAGCACAGCCCTGTGGTCTGTATCTTAACAGGGTTAATTACGATTAAGGGGTTATTTACCTGAAGGAGTGAACAGAAATGTTTTCCGGTAAATTTGAGAAATCTAAAGATAATTCAAAAACAAAATCAAAACCAAAGTCAAAAGGTCATCGCTTTGCCGAAACAAAAGCAAAAAAGACTGACCGTGATGTTATAAGTTACGAAGATGTACCGCTTGAGGACTATGAACTTGAAAAAACAGAAATGTCGCCTGCGGCAGTCAAGAAAATAATTATTTCCGTATGTGTGGTACTTGCGGCAGGACTTGTAGTATTTGCTTTTGCTAACAGGGACAGACTTTCGCCCGAAAGTATTGCAAACTGGTGGACATACGATGTACTCGGCAATGCGGGTAACGGATATCCCGTATCTATTACGGGAACAGAGGTTAATACAAATAACTTTGTGCTTTCTGACGGACACATAGCTTATGCATCTGATACTTCCTTTGTCACTTTAAATTCATCGGGAAGTGATATATTCAGTACACAGCTTAAGTATTCAAAGCCGATTCTCGTAAGCAACAAAAATATGTTCCTTACATATGACCTCGGCGGCAAAGGATACGAAGTAAACTCGCTTGATAAGCAGCTTTTTGCATCAAATACGGATGATGATATTTACACTGCCGATATTGCAGCTAACGGTGTATATGCAATTGTTACCGAGGGCAACGGTTATCTTTCTACACTTTTGGCTTTTAATAAAGATAATAACAGAATTTTTAAATATTCTTTTTCGGAATATTATATCACTTCGGTTACATTAAACAGTAACGGTACAGGCTGTGCCGCAACGGGCATAACTACTGAAAACGGTAAAGTTATTTCCGCAGTATATATGCTCGATTTTTCAAAGCAAGAGCCTGAACAGGTTATAAAAATTGACGGTGATGTAATTATCGCATCAAAATATTTGACCGACAACAGAGTTGCACTTGTGGGCAATACAGCGTCTTATGTTGTAAAAAAAGGCGATGAGAATTTTGTAACAAATTCTTATGAGTCAATGACACTTTCAAATTATTATTTTAATATGGATACATTGACATATGCGGTTGCACTCTCAAGAAGCGGCGACGGCAGAAGTTGCTCGGTTTATACATATGATTCAAACGGCTCTCAAAAATCTAAAATTGATACAGACAGCAAAGCTGACGCCATTTCGGTTTACAAGGACAAAATCGCTTTGCTTGACGGAAATACCGCAAATGTTTACAATACAAAGGGCGATAAAGTATTCGCAACCGAAACGGGCGCAGGTTCTAAAAATATAATTCTTTCTTCCGATACTACAGCTTATGTGCTGAGTGTAAATCAGATAAGATTTATTGAACTTAACAATAATCAGAAAGCAACCGAGAAAGTTGCGACTGATGATAAAGCCTAAAGAGGGGAATTTATGATACTTGACATAATTTTTCTTGCTGTTATAATTATCTTTATTATCAGCGGAGCAATCAGAGGCTTTGCAAGAGCAATTATGAATATAGCTGCGGTTGTAGCATCGGCTATACTCTCAAATTTGCTTTCGGGTGTAATATCGGACTGGATTTTTAATTCTTTTGTCAGAAATAATTTAATAGCAAACCTCAACAATGCGGTAACAAATACAGAAATTTCCGTAAACAGTGCACTCGGCGATTTGCCGGGATGGGTGTCTTCTATAGTTTCTTTTTTCTGCAACCTGTTTAATTTTGATGAACAAAGACTTGTAGATTGCTTTGTGGGAACGGCATCAACAGCTAAACTTACAGCCGTTCAGGTTACCGATAATTTTGTAAAACCTATTGTAACAGGTATATTCTCATTTTTTATTGCAATAATATTATTTATACTTTTGATAATTATTTTTAAATTGATTATTAAACTTGTAAATAAATTATTTGAATTACCTGTAATAAGTCCGATTAACAGAGTGCTCGGCGGTGTTTTCGGTGCTGCCGAGGGTATAGTTGTTGCTTTAATATGCCTTGCAGTGCTTGCGGTAATAATGGACTTTACAAATTCAACCGCTGTGCTCAATGAGGGAATAAGCGGAGTTGCTTTTTCAATTTTCAAACGCTGAATATAATAAAGGGGAATGAAAATGGACAACGAAAATAAAAAGATAATTAAGCAAAAATCAGATTTATGGACAGTACCGAACATACTTACATATTTGAGATTTGCACTTGTCGTACCGTTTGTTATTTTGTTTTTAAATGAAAAATATTTGGAGTCAGCAATATGTATTGGTTTGTCGGGTATTTCGGATTGTCTTGACGGATTTTTTGCAAGAAAATTAAATCAGGTAACTCAACTCGGAAAGCTGCTTGATCCTATTGCGGATAAAATTACTTTAATTTCAGTTATGTTTTGTATGGCTTTTTATGCGCCTAATGTAATACCGATTCTTGCAGTCTTAATAGCAAAAGATGCGACAATGCTGATTGGCGGTGTTTCTCTTTTAAAAAGGAAAATAACTCCTCCAGCCGCCGAATGGTTTGGTAAACTTGCAACAATAGTTTTTTATTTTGCTGTATGTATAATAGTCTTTTTAAAGGCAGTTATAAATTACGAAAATTTGTTAATAGACGATATTTTACTTTCGATTACAGCTGTTGTTATGCTTTACGCTCTTTACAGATATGCTAAGATTTATATGGCACTTATAAAAGAGGACAAGGCAAAAAAGAAAGAAAAAAGCAAACAATAATCTCATTTTACTAAAAAATTTAGAAAAAACGACAAAAAAGAATTGCAAAATTTTCTGTTATGATATATTATATATGGTAACAGATTTAAATAGTGTTTAATTTTAACGATGTTTAAACTTGCGGTATTGTTTATCGCTTAAATAATTTATGTATAAAGGAGCAGACTATGCTTTGTAGCAGATGCGGAAAACGACCTGCTGTCGTTTTTGTTTCAACAAACAATCCACAGGATGAAGCCACAAAGGGTTATTGCCTTACTTGTGCAAAAGAGCTTGGCATAAAGCCTGTTGAGGACTTAATAAATAAGATGGGAATTTCAGATGATGATCTTGAAAATGTGCAGGATCAGATGGATTCCCTTATGGAGAATATGGGTGAAAACGGCGACCTTTCTCAACTTATGCAGCAGCTTGGTGCAGACAACCTTGCTGAAAGTATGGGCGAGTTAGGCGAAGACGGAGGCAGTGAGGACGATGATTTCTCACACGGCGCACCGACATTCCCGGCTTTCTTCAATAATATTTTCGGTGCTAAAAACGGTGAAAACAATACCGACGGTTCCGCTAAGAGCGGCGGCAAAAAGAAAGAGAAAAAAGATAAAAACAGAAAACACCTCAACCTTTATTGTGAGGATCTTACCAGAAAGGCAAGAGAGGGCAAAATTGACAATATTATCGGCAGAGATAAAGAAATTGAGCGTGTTATTCAGATTCTTTCACGCCGTACAAAGAATAACCCTTGTCTTATCGGTGAGCCGGGTGTAGGTAAAACAGCGATTGCAGAGGGGCTTGCTTTAAGAATTGCAGACGGCAATGTTCCGCAGCGCCTTAAGAATAAAGAAATTCATCTTCTTGACCTTGCTTCACTTGTTGCGGGAACACAGTTCAGAGGACAGTTTGAAAGCCGTATTAAAGGACTTGTTGCCGAGGTTAAGGAAAACGGAAATATTATTCTTTTCATTGATGAAGTACATACACTTGTCGGTACAGGTGATAATGAGGGAACAATGAATGCTGCCAATATTCTTAAACCCGCACTTTCAAGAGGCGAGGTTCAGGTTATCGGCGCAACCACATTTAACGAATACAGAAAATATATTGAAAAAGACTCTGCGCTTGAGAGGCGCTTCCAGCCTGTAAAGGTAGGCGAGCCTACTATTGCGCAGACTGTTGACATTATTGCAGGCGTAAAAGGATATTATGAACAGCATCACCACGTTACTGTTGATAATGAAATTGTACGCAAGACTGTTGTGCTTTCAGAGAGATACATTACAGACAGATTCCTACCTGATAAAGCAATCGACCTTCTTGACGAAAGCTGTGCGTGTGCCGCTCTCCGTAATAAAAATATGGAAAAACACGACAAACTTATTGACGAACAGCAAAAACTTAATTTGCAGAAAGAGGCAATCTCCACTGCTGATGAAATCGACTACGAAAAACTTGCAAATGTAAATACCGCTCTTGCAAGAGTTGATTCTGAACTTTCAAAAATTGACCCCGAAACCCTTGTTTCTAAGGTTACAGAAGAAGATATTGCTACAGTAATCGAATTGTGGACAGGTATCCCTGCATCAAGAATCAGAGAAAACGAACTTGCTAAACTTGCAGGTATTGAAGATGCTCTTAAAAAGAAAATTATCGGTCAGGACGAGGCGGTGGAAGTTCTCGCATCTGCAATTAAACGCAGCAGAGTGCAGATTTCTCCAAGACGCAGACCTGCATCTTTTATTTTTGTAGGTCCTACAGGCGTCGGTAAAACCGAACTTGTAAAGGTACTCAGTCAGGAACTTTTCGATACTCCCGAAACTCTCATACGACTTGATATGTCGGAATTTATGGAGAAACACTCTGTGTCTAAGATTATCGGTTCACCTCCGGGATATGTAGGTTATGACGAGGCAGGACAGGTTACGGAAAAAGTAAGACGCAGACCGTACTCCGTACTTCTTTTCGATGAAATCGAAAAAGCACATCCTGATGTACTCAACATTCTTCTTCAGATTCTCGATGAAGGTAAAGTTACAGACGCGCACGGCAGAGCAGTAAACTTTGAGAATACTGTAATTGTAATGACTTCTAATGCAGGTTCGGCAAATAAAGAGAATGCTCTCGGTTTCGGTAAGTCATCGGAAGAGGCGTCTAAAGAAAAGGTAATGAAGGCTCTTTCAGAGTTTCTTCGCCCAGAGTTTATTGCCCGTGTTGATGAAATCATTGTATTTAACAGCCTTAAGGAAGATGATTTTGTAAAGATAGCCAACCTTATGCTTTCAGAGTATGTTCCTACAATGGAAGAAAAGCACATCAAGTTTAGCTTTGATGAAAAGGCTTGCGAGTACCTTGCAAAAAAATCTTGCAACGGCAGCAGTGGTGCAAGAGATCTTAGAAATACTATCAGAAGAGAAGTAGAAGAAAAGATTGCCAACGCAATGATAGAGGCAGGCTCGGCATCGCTTTCAGCAATTAATATTACATCTGACGGCGAAAGCATTAAACTTGAGTCGGTTTAATAAATTTATTTATAGTTAATAATTAAAGGAGCTGTAAAAAACAGCCTAAATAAAAAATGACTGCATTTCTACCTTTCGGTTATAATGCAGTCATTTTTTTATTTGATCTTATTTGCTAAGAAAATCAGAATTTAATTTTTTCTGCAATGTACTCGTTAAGTTTGTCGATAGCAACTCTTTCTTGAGCCATTGTGTCACGATCACGGACTGTCACGCAGCCGTCATCAACTGATTCAAAGTCATATGTGATGCAGAACGGTGTACCGATTTCGTCCTGTCTTCTGTAACGCTTACCGATTGAACCAGCATCATCGTAATCAACCATAAAGTCTTTGGCAAGCATATCATAAACTTCCTGTGCTTTATCGTTGAGCTTTTTAGAAAGAGGAAGAACAGTTGCCTTGAACGGTGCAAGTGCAGGGTGGAGGTGGAGAACAACTCTTGTGTCTTTCTCGTCGATAACTTCTTCATCGTAAGCCTCAACCACAATTGCAAGGAACAGACGCTCAACACCGAGTGACGGTTCAATTACATATGGAATGTACTTTTCATTTGTCTGTGGGTCAAAGTATTCAAGTGACTTGCCGCTTGTGTTCATATGCTGTGTAAGGTCATAGTCGGTTCTGTCAGCAACGCCCCAAAGTTCGCCCCAACCGAATGGGAAGAGGTATTCAAAGTCTGTAGTAGCTTTTGAATAGAAGCAAAGCTCTTCTTTTGCATGGTCACGAAGTCTTAAGTTTTCGGCTTTCATGCCAAGTGAGTAGAGCCAGTCACGGCAGAAACCTCTCCAGTATTCAAACCACTCAAGGTCTGTACCCGGCTTGCAGAAGAACTCAAGTTCCATCTGCTCAAATTCACGAACACGGAAAATAAAGTTGCCCGGTGTAATCTCGTTTCTGAAAGACTTACCGATCTGCGCAACGCCGAAAGGTACTTTCTTACGGCTTGTTCTCTGAATGTTTGCAAAGTTTACGAAAATACCCTGTGCAGTTTCCGGACGAAGATAAATTTCGTTTTTGCTGTCCTCTGTAACACCCTGGAATGTTTTAAACATAAGGTTGAACTGACGAATATCTGTAAAGTTGTGCTTACCGCACTGTGGGCAAGGAATTTGCTTTTCTTTAATATATTCAGTCATTTTCTCGTTTGACCAGCCGCTTACATTTGTACCGTCAAAATCTTCGATAAGGTTGTCTGCACGGTGACGGGTTTTACATTCCTTACAATCCATAAGCGGGTCAGAGAAACCGCCGAGGTGACCCGAAGCTACCCATGTCTGCGGATTCATAAGAATTGCAGAGTCAAGCCCTACATTATACTTGTTTTCCTGAACAAACTTTTTAAGCCAAGCCTGCTTGATATTATTCTTGAGAGCCATACCGAGTGGGCCGTAGTCCCATGTGTTTGCAAGTCCGCCGTATATTTCCGAACCCGGATATACAAAGCCTCTGCCTTTACAAAGAGCAACAATTTTGTCCATAGTCTTTTTTGAATTGTCCATATCTGTAACCTCATTTCAAATATTTACAAAATCATATACATAAAATTATACTATTAAATAATACTACAAACTGCCGCTTATGTCAATTAAAATGTGGTAATATACTTTTATTTAGTTGTTAAAATAGTTGTTAAAATTTTGATAAAAAATTTATTAATTTATATAAAATGCCTTGCATTTCTTTAAAAAATAGTGTATAATAATTATACTCACAAATTTGAGTAAATAAAAGGAGGATTTTCCAATGAGAAAAACAAATAAGGTTCTCAGTCTTACAGTTGCAGGACTTATGGCATTTTCTACATCTGCCGTAACCGCTTTTTCAGTATCAGCAGCTGAAGATGTAACCGACACAAAAATTTATTTTGAAGTTCCGACCGAGATTTGGGCAGACGCTTTAGTAAAAACAGATGTAAGTGCACTTAAGGTTTACGCTCATACATATGCAGTTGCCGGAGACCCTGATTATAAGGAAACGTCATGGCAGACAAAGGGTGAGGTTTGTAAATATGTCAGTGGCAACATCTATTCGTACGATATTGATGCAAAATATAAAAGAACGCTTAAAGATGGTGCGGATTATGTAGCTATTTTCTCAATTGTAGGCGACAAGGGCTATCAGACATGTAATGTAACCATGGGCAAGTCATGCTACGGCGATACAATTGTTGTTACAGGCGAAACATACGAAAACTCTCAAGACTCACAGAAAAAGGACTATAGATCAGTTTGGAAGAGCAAAGCTAATGCCGCTGTTTACGGTCCTAAGCTCGAAATCACATCAACAGGTCGTGTAGTAGGCGAGAGCATTCCTACAAGTATCACAGCTGAAGAAATGGTAGCTCAGTTCCTCCATGAATATGGTGTAAAGAATGCTTCTATCCTTACTCCTGAAAAGGTACAGGAAACTTGTGCAAACAAGTTCATCAATGCAGCTCCTAAGGATGTTTACGATTTATATGTATCTAAGTATGCCGATGAGCTTGCTGCTCCTGAAACATATCCTAACACAGCATCTGCTGAAAAAATTGCTGAATACCTCGGCGTTACACCTGAAGCTGAATCTACATATGTAGTAGCAGGTTCAGAAGAGATTTGCGGTGTTTTATGGAAGGGCAGTCCTGAAGAGGCACCTGAAAATGTAATGACAAAGAATGCTGACGGTACATATACAAAGGTATTTAGCGGAGTTGCTCCTGCTGAAAAGCTCCAGGTTAAAGTTGCTGAGAATACAGCTAACGGCGAGCAGAACTGGATTGGCGATGCTACAGGCAATAATATAACATTTGATGTAACAGATACATGTGATGTTACTGTTACATACAACCCATCAACAAGCGAAATTACAGTAACAGGTGATGCAGTAAAGCTTGTTACAGATATTGAAATCACAAGCATGCATGCTGTTGGTAACGGTGATCCTGATGATGAATCATGGTTAAACGGCATAGCTTGGGATCCAACAGCTAATGAGATGGAGCAGGTTGCAGACAAGGTTTATGAGATTACATATCATAATGTACCTGAGTTTGACAACTACCAGGTTAAGTTCGCAGCTAACGGCACATGGGCTGACAGCTGGGGCGGTGCAGAAGAGAACTTCACACCTGAATCCGGCGTTGCATTTGACGCTGTATACAACGGTCAGAACCTCACTGTAAATGTACCATATGCGCTTGCTGATGTAACACTCAGAATTGACCTTTCAAACTTCAACTATGCTACAAAGACAGGTGCAGTTGCAACTGTTACTGTTACAGATGCTGTACCTAAGACATATATTGGCGATGTAAACGGCGACGGCAAGATTGATGCTAACGACGTCACAACTCTCCAGATGTTTATTGCTAAATATGCTGATGTAACTGTTAATGAGGCAGTTGCTGATGTTGACGGCAATGGCAAAATCAATGTTCTTGATGTAACTGCTATCCAGAAGTATGTTGCAGGCGGTTTTGACGGAACAGGCAATGCAGGCAAGGTTCTTGAGAATATTGCTTAATCTGCTGATTAAATAAAATAATTTATTAAATTTCAGGCGATGGCTCATGCTGTCGCCTGTTTTTTATAAAAAAATAATACATTTAAAATAATCTCTTGATTTAAAGTTGACTTTAAGTTGTAATATAATATTGTAAAAATAAAGTATATTATATCTATCATATTGGTGGTACTTATGTCAAAGCTTTTAACTGTATATTATTCGCAAATTGTAAAATGAAGATGAAAGAATATCCATAGAAACGATTTCGTTGTAGAATTAAGTTACCACACAAAAATCCGAAAGGAATCGTCACTATGGATACACTTAATTTTACACCAACACAAGAAAGGTCACCATTTAATAAGAGAAGAACGATACTATATATCAATCAGGCTTAATATAGACCACCGGTCGGTTTACAAAATAGCAAAAGAACTTCATAGTCCATACAATACAATCAAACAAGAGGTACAGTGCAGAACGGAGTATTTGTATGCAGGAACGGATTTTATGTGTGACGGCGGAGCAACCGCAAGTTATTACTACGGCCCTTTAAAACCGAATAATTGATAAAAACACAGCTGTCAAAAAGATAGCTCCGTTTTTTATATTTTACTTGATTTTATCGGCATTTTAGGCTATACTTTTATTAAATGAAAAAAGACAGGGTGATATTTTTGGCTGATAAGAATAAATCTGTTCAGAACGAATTTAACGAAGACGGCGCTTTGATTGCTTTGACAGACGAAAACGGCAAAGAAGTTGTTTTTGAAATTCTCGGCGTTGTTGATTATGACAATGATGAATTTGCTGTTTTGATTGAGAACAGCGCAAATGCTGATGAGGTTGTTATTTTCAAGATTCAATCTCTTGATGATGAAAACGAAGAATTTGTAAGCATTGAGGACGAAGAGCTTTTGAATAAGGTTTTTGAGCTTTTTAAAGCTCAGTATGACGGCTATATGAAATTTGAATAATGCCAATTGTTAAACGGATTTTTAATAATTGAAAATGTATTGATTCTGACTTGCCAAAAGCCGATTTTTATCTGACTGTTGGCAAGTTTTTTGTATGGAGGCCATTGTGGATTTATTAAAGGACAGTGTAAAAAATTTATATTTCAGGTATCTTTTTCCGTCAATGGGCAGTGCTGTAGTAGCGTCTGTATATTTGATGACTGACGCTGTTGTAATAGGTAAAGGTATCGGCGATAACGCACTTGCGGCGCTCAATATGACAACCCCGATAATCAGCTTTATGCTGTCAATCGGTATATTGTTTGGTATTGGCGGCTCGGTGTTATTCAGTGTACATAAGGGTACGGGTGATGACGAAAAAGCAAATAAATGCTTTACCACAGCTTTGCTCGGTGTTTTGACGGCTGCGATAATTATTTGCGTGTTATTTAATATTTTTGACAAGCAAATACTTTCGCTTATGGGTGCAAAAGACGAACTTTTTGATTTGGCTTTTGATTATGTACGGTTTTATTACTATTTTGCAATTCCGAGTGTGTTGGTTAATTTTTGTTCCGCTTTTGTACGAAGTGATAAAGACCCTAACCGTGCCATGATTGCTGTCACAGCCGGCGGAATTGTCAATGTAGTGTTCGACATTGTTCTTGTTTATCCTGCGCAGATGGGAATGGCAGGTGCGGCTATTGCGTCGGTATCGGGTATTACGGTGCAGTTGTTGGTTTGTCTTACTCATTTTCTTTCAATGAAAAATACAATCAGAATATCTAAACCGATTAAGGTATTAAAAAATACTTTTCAAATTCTAAAAGGCGGTTTGTCAGGATTTATTACCGAACTTTCAAATGCGATTATTATATTTGTATTTAATTTACAATTGTTAAATTATTGCTCAAATGCGGAGCTTGCCGTGTATGGTGTTCTTGCAAACTGTGCAATACTTTTCAATGCTTTGTTTGTGGGTGTAGGTCAGGCTGTACAGCCTGTTTCGGCATTCAACTTTGGTGCAGGGCAGAACGGCAGAATAGCAAAATTGCGTAAATATGCCTACTCAACAGTGCTTATAATGGGCGTTGTTTTTGCATTATCGGGAATACTTTTCCCTGAATTTGTTGCATCGTGCTTTATCGACCTTACAGATGCAACACGAGAGGTAACTAAAACCGCTATGCCGATTTACTTTATTGCGTTCTTTGCAATGGGTGTAAATGTGCTTTCAACCTACTATTTCCAGTCATTGATGAAAGGCGGTTATTCGCTTGCGGTGTCAATGCTTAGAAATATTATTATAAGTTCGGTTTTGCTTATTACATTGCCTATGCTTTTCGGCGGTTTTGCAATATGGTTTGCAATTCCGATTACCGAGGCAGTTGTTGCGGTTATAAGTTTTATATTACTAATTACGAACAATAAACAAATGAAATCAAAAGTATAATGGAGAAAATATGGACTATTCAAAAGTATTATCACAACAGTTTCAAATTAAAGAAGAGTATGCAAAGAACATAATTTCTTTGCTTGATGACGGCAATACAATTCCGTTTATTGCCCGCTATCGTAAAGAAATGCACGGCTCAATGGACGACCAGCTTATTCGTGAATTCAGCGAAAAACTTGAGTATCTGCGTTCTCTTGATAAAAGGAGAGAGGAAATTCGCACCCTTATTGACGGTCAGGAAAAACTTACCGACGAAATAAGTCTTGCGCTTGACAAGGCTGAAACTCTAAGCGAGCTTGAAGATATTTACAGACCTTATCGACCAAAGAGAAAGACAAGAGCCTCTGTGGCTAAGGAAAAAGGACTTGAGCCGCTTGCCGAAATTATCCTTAAGCAGGAGAGCAAATGTGACCCTGTTGCTGTGGCAGAGGAGTATGTTGATGAGGAAAAAGGCGTTGCAAATGTTGAAGACGCATTGCAAGGCGCAATGGATATTATTGCGGAAACGGTTTCGGATAATGCGGAAATCAGAAAGCGCATAAGAAACCTTGCGAATGTGAACGGTGTAATTTCTTCCGTTGCCGTAGATGCAGAAAAGGACAGCGTTTACAGACAGTATTACGACTACAAAGAGCCTGTTAAAAAGATTGCCGACCACCGTTTGCTTGCTGTAAACAGGGGCGAGAAAGAGGGCTTTTTAAAAGTCAGCGTTGAAATGGATACCGAAAGACCGCTTAATTCCATTGCAAAGGTTATGATTACCAATCCTGCCTGTGCGTGTGCAGACATTGTAAAAACCGCTTGCGAGGATGCATACACAAGACTTATTTTCCCGTCTATTGAGCGAGAAATCAGAAATGATTTAACGGAAAATGCCTGCGAAAATTCAATGAAAGTTTTTGGTGTAAATCTTCGTCAATTGCTTATGCAGCCGCCTGTTAAGGGCAAAACTGTACTCGGACTTGACCCGGGCTACCGTACAGGCTGTAAAGTAGCGGTTGTTGACGGCACGGGAAAGGTACTCGACACAGCGGTAATTTATCCTACACATTCAGAGGCAAAGGTCAAAGAATCAAAGCAAAAACTTTTGCAGCTTATTAAAAAGCACAATGTAGATATTATTTCAATCGGCAACGGCACAGCAAGTAAGGAAACCGAAATGTTTGCGGCAGATGCAATCAAAGAGGCTGACCACCCCGTTTATTATATGGTAGTCAGCGAGGCAGGCGCTTCGGTTTATTCGGCATCAAAACTTGCGGCAAAGGAATTACCGCAGCTTGACCTTACACTCAGAAGTGCGGTTTCCATTGCAAGAAGATTACAAGACCCGCTTGCAGAGCTTGTAAAAATTGAACCAAAGGCAATCGGAGTCGGACAGTATCAGCACGATATGCCGCAGAAAAGACTTGGCGAAACACTTGACGGTGTGGTTGAGGGTTGCGTAAACTCTGTAGGCGCCGACCTTAACACAGCATCTCCTGCACTGCTTTCAAGAATTTCAGGTCTTAACAGTACGGTTTGCAATAATATTGTTGCTTATCGTGAGGAAAACGGTGCGTTTACTTCTCGTGCCGAATTAAAGAAAGTTCCAAAGCTCGGACCAAAGGCTTTTGAGCAGTGCGCAGGCTTTTTAAGAGTACCTGAAAGCAAAAATCCACTCGATAACACAGGTGTTCACCCTGAAAGTTATAAGAGTGCGAAAGAGTTGCTTGCACTTCTTGATTATTCGGATAAAGAAATTAAAGAGGGTAAATTTACCGATTTGGCAAACAGAGTTGCGGCAAAGGGAACAAAAAGCCTTGCCGATACACTTAAAATCGGTTTGCCTACTCTTGACGATATTGTAAAGGAGCTTTCAAAGCCAGGCAGAGATCCCCGTGACGAACTGCCTGCACCAATGCTCCGTTCCGACATTCTCGACATCAAAGACTTAAAGCCTGATATGGTGCTCAAAGGAACTGTCAGAAATGTAATTGACTTCGGTGCATTTATCGACATTGGTGTTCATCAGGACGGACTTGTTCATATCTCGCAGATTTGCGATAAGTACATTAAGCACCCGTCGGAGGTTCTCAAGGTTGGCGATGTGGTAGATGTAAAAATCATAAGCGTTGACCCCGAAAAGAACAGAATCAGCCTTACAATGCGCTTCTAAGCATAACAAATAAGCCACTTTATCATATGATAAGGTGGCTTTAATAATTTGCAAACGGCTGTCTAAATAAGCGACATCCGTTAAAGTTTGGTTATTTAGTTGTTTTGTGCAAGGTAGGTTTGCAGCGCTGTAACATCATTAACAGTCAGCTTACCGTCATTGTTCATATCAATACTGTCAAATAATTGCTTGATTGTTTCGTCAATAAGCGGTGAACCGTCAGTATTCTTGTTGCCGGCAATATGCATTTGCAGATATGTAACATCTTTAATGTTCACAGTACCGTCTTGGTTAGCGTCACCTGTGAGAATTTGCTCGCCCAACGAAATAAATTCAAAACCGTTTTCTTTTGCATATGTTTCGGCGGCAGTGTTTGAATATCCTGTTATTTTAAAATCTTGTATTGAATTCTCTTCGCCGTATTCATAATCTTCTTCATCAAAAATGTTTCCTTGGTAGCCGAATGCATTTTTACCAATTTCTTTAACTTTTGCTGGTATAGCAACCGTATTTAATTTAGGGCAATTATAAAAAGCTCTGTTATTAATGTTAACTTCTTTATTAGGTATAGTTACTTCCTGCAAATTTTGACAGTTGTTAAAAGCGTATCCTCCTATACTTTCAAGACTTGCAGGCAATTCGATTTTCTGAATAATTGTTGATTGAAAAGCACCTTTACCTATTGATGTAACATTATTTGAAATATTAATGTCTGAAAGATTATAACACGCAGAAAAAGCGTAATCTCCGATATGTTTTATATGATTGTCTATGGATACACTTTTTAGTTGCATACAACGGTAAAAAGTACCTTCTTCAATAGTTGTTATTCCTTTTGGAATATTTATTGTTTCGATACCGGATAAATCAAATGCATATCTACCAATATATTCAACACTTTCAGGAATTGATAAGGTTTTTAATGAAGTTTCTGTAAATGCGCTTTCATCTATATATTTTAAATTGTTAGGAAGATTTAGTTTATTTAATTTACAACCGCTGAATGATACTGTTGCTAATTTTGTTACAGTATTTGGAACCGTATATGTAGTTTCTTTTTTGCCACAAGGATAGCACAGCAACTCTGTTTTGTTTTTATTAAATAATACTCCGTTCTCTGAACTAAAATATTTATTTTCATTAGCGACAGTTATGTTTTTTAAGCTTTCTGAAGAAAAGTTTAAAAATGCGCAGTCGCCTATTATCTCTACACTTGCAGGAATTGATATATTTCCCAAATTATCAATTCCACGAAGAGCACTGTCGGCTACAAGTCTTGTACCGTCTTTTATAGTAAAATTACCATTTATTTCATTATCGGTACCTATTAAGCAATTACCGATATAGTATCCGTTATTTACTTTTGAACAAACAGAGAAATCAAAAGCATCTCTGCCGATACTTTTTACACTTGTTGGTATTGAAACATTTTTTAAGTTACTACATAAATAAAACGCATTTTCTTTTATGGTCGTTACACCGTCAGGTATAACAATACTATTTAAATTGCTTGTACCCATAAAAGCAGTAGATTCAATAATTTTAACACCGTCAGGTATTATATAAGATGTAGCGGAGTTTTCTTTTGGATAAGCTAAAAGTACATTTTTATCTTTACTGAATAAAACTCCGTTTATAGAGGTATAGTTTAAATTGTTTTTGTCAACCTCTATCTTATTAAAGCCTGAAAATTTAAAAGCATTTGGTTTTATATCAGTTATGCTTGCAGGGATATGTAAACATCCCAAGCCTGTTTGTGCAAAAGCATTTTTACCAATAGTCGTTACAGTTAAACCGTTAATTTTTGCCGGAATTGTTGCATTTGTTTCATCACCAATATATCTTGAAATGCAGATTGTATTATCATCAAGCACCTTATATTGATAATTGCCACTTGTTAAAGTTGAATTTACCGACACAACAGTCGTATCATTTCCGACTGTTGCCGCACTTACAGGCAAAATTGAAAATGAACTTGACAATATAAGTGCCGACAGCAGAATTGCTGCAAATTTCTTTGTTTTTCTCATTAATTATACCACTCCTTATGGAAAAAATAATTGTAACAACTGTCAATTGTTTATTTATATTTTAAGACTATTTGTCCTAAATGTCAATAGGTTATAATGTCCTATTTTATAATTGAATCGGTGATAAAAGTGAAACTAAGAATTAAGGACTTGCGTGAAGATCATGACCTAACGCAAAAGCAGATTGCAAATGTACTTATGTGCGACCAATCGTTATATTCAAAATACGAAAGGGGAGAGCGTGAAATTCCGTTGTCCCTGCTTATTGTGCTTGCCGATTTCTATAAAACAAGTCTTGATTATCTTACCTGTCGCACCAATAATCCCAAAATCTTAAAATAAACAGCAAAAAGCGGTATCGAAAAACGATACCGCTAATTTTATGCAATAAATATAAATTATTCAATGCCGAGGAGCTTTTTAGATGCGTCTACAAGACTGTCTTTAATGCTTTCTGCATCGTTGAAGTCTTTGCCGACTGCTGTGATGTAAGCCTTAATCTTTGGCTCTGTACCGCTCGGACGAATAATTACGCCGTTGTCACCCTCAAGACCAAATGAAATTACATTTGAAGTCGGGAGATCAATAGCAGTCTTTTCGCCTGTTACTGTGTCAAGCTCATACTTAAGGAGATAGTCGGAAACCTTAACAACCTTTTTGCCGTCAATTTCAGTAGGAATATTCTCTCTGATTTCAGCCATAATGTTGTTCATCTTCTCCATACCTGCCGCACCGTCAAATTCAAATGCAGATGTATGGTTGAGGTAGTAGCCGTACTCCTCATAAAGTGAGTCAATAACCTGTGCAAGTGACTTGCCATGTTTCTTATAGAAAGCAGCCATTTCACAAACAAGCATTGATGCAACTACTGCGTCCTTATCACGAACATAAGTACCTGCAAGGTAGCCGTAGCTCTCTTCAAAGCCGAATACATATCTGTCCTCTTCGCCTTTCTTTTCAAGGTTGAGGATAACTTCACCGATGTACTTAAAACCTGTAAGAACATTTTTAAGTTCACAGCCGTACTTTTCACAAAGCTTGTTGATAAGTTTTGTTGTAACGATTGTCTTAACCAAAACAGGCTTTTCGGGAAGTGTGCCGTTTGCCTTGCGTGAAGAAAGGATATAGTCTGTAAGCATAATGCCGTCTTCATTACCTGAAATAAGGCGGTAGCTGCCGTCGTAATCTTTAACCGCAATACCTACACGGTCTGCGTCAGGGTCTGTTGCAAGAAGAAGGTCAGGCTGTACTTTTTCGCAAAGTTCAATACCTTTTTGGAGAGCCTCTTTAATTTCAGGGTTCGGGTACGGGCAAGTGGTAAAGTTGCCGTCAGGAAGCTCCTGCTCAGGTACAACTGTAATTTCTTCAACACCGATTTTCTTAAGAACTTTTCTTACAAGTTTGTTGCCTGTACCGTTGAGTGGGGTATAAACTACCTTTAAGCCTGCACCCTCGCAAATGCCCGGGTTTACCTGCTGTTCCATAACTTTTTCAAGGTAGCTGTCATAAACATCATCGGAAACATATTCAATAAGACCGCTCTTAACAGCCTCGTCAAGGTCAGCAATCTTTACATCTTTAAACATATCAAGTTTGCAGATTTCGTCATATACAATACCTGCGGCAACATCTGTCATCTGACAACCGTCTTCGCCGTATGCCTTGTAACCGTTGTACTTAGCAGGGTTGTGGCTTGCTGTAACCATAATACCTGCCTGACATTTGAAGTAACGAACAAGGTATGAAAGTACAGGTGTAGGCTGTAATTCAGATGTGATGTAAACCTTAATGCCGTTACCTGCAAGAACTCTTGCAGCCTCAAGCATAAAGAGGTCGGCTTTAATTCTGCTGTCGTGAGAAATAGCAACAGAGCCTTTGCCGTACTTCTGAATGATGTAATTTGCAAGTCCCTGTGTAGCCTGACGAACAACATAGATGTTCATTCTGTTAGTACCTGCACCGATTACACCTCTAAGGCCTGCTGTGCCGAATGTGAGTGCTTTGTAGAAACGCTCGTGAATTTCTTCCTCGTTGCCCTTTATGCTCTCAAGCTCGGCAATAAGGTCAGCATCTTCGGTAGCGCTTTCTAACCATTCGTTGTAAAGTTTCATAAAATCCATAAATAACCCCCGAGATATACTTTCACAGCACAAATATTGTGTGTAAAAATGGTATAAATTTATTTATTTTAAAAATTTTCACTATTTAGTATAACATAATTACATAGGAAATTCAAGTAAATTATTTATGCCCGGCGATTTTTCAAGAGGCGGGCATAAATGGTTATATGTTTTTGCAAATTTCTGTTAAACAATTAAAATTTTAATATTAATGTCAATCTTTATCGTTAACGATAATCTCGGATTTGTTTTTTCTTTTAAAAACAAATCTGAAAAAACAACATATTTTTTCCCAACAAAATTCAATGCCTGCGGCTATAATATTGAGTATTGCAGAGCTTAACAGAGCGCTGACAAATACCCAGAGTACCATAAGCGGCATAAACGGAAAACGGGCATAAAAATCAGGCGTATTTATATTAAGAATTTCGTAATAATAAATTGAATCAAAAATAAACGACACAAGGTAAGTGCCGAGCACCAAATCCGAAATTTTCCAAAGTACAAATTTTGCTTTTACATTAATATTTTCGAGTTTGAGCTTGCTTATTATCAAGAAAATCAGAACAGACATTACATACGGTTCAATACCGTACCAATACACATAATTTGCTGTGGTGAATGTACTGCCGTAGCATCTGTAAAAATTAAATGTGCCAAATCCGAAAATTGCAATTACAAGTGCGATTATAAGAAAAACATTTTTTATTTTCGTGCCGTATTCACGGATATAACAGCCTGTAAAGTAATAGGTGATAGGGTAAATGCCAACCCACCAGCTTGGCATAAGTTTTTGAGTATCGGTATCGGCTGCGGGATTTGCCCACCATTCGTAAGAGTCAAATTTAAAAGCATTAAATAACGACGGCAGAATAGTAATCGCAATCAAAGTAATAAGTAAAATATTTTTTTGCTTTCTGCTGTCAAGATTTTTATAGATAATGTTAAGAAACGGTACAATTAAAAACAGACCTATGTACATTTCTATGTACCAGGAATAATTTGCACCCGTAAAATCAAAAATACCCGTAAAAAATGTAAGCGTAGTCAGTGTGTAACTTCCGTTACAGGATTTATAAATTATGCATGCGATTGCCACAAGAATATAAACTATAATTGTTTTTCGTATTCCTGAGTAATAGCCTTTTTTCAGCGTTTTGTTACACAAAAGAAATCCCGACAGTATCATAAACAGCGGTACGCAAACAGAAAACAGAGTGCGCAGAACCGTTGCAAAATACATCGGAACATTGTCTGCGGTTGTGTTGTAGTAGCCTGTATGGTAAAAAAAGTGAATACTTATTACACAAAGCACAGCAACTATTCGCAGAATGTCCATGGCAGGATTTCGGTTTTGCAGTTTTTCAAGATTCATTGTTACCTCTCATTAAATGCCCTCCGTAAAATTACGAAAGGCATTTTTAAATCATTACATATTATTGTATAAGCCTTGTCAGTCCTCAAGAAATTCCTCAACAATAAATCTCGGGCGCCTTTTGACTTCCAAATAAATTTTTCCGATATACTCGCCGATAATACCGATTGCAAGAATTTGAAGTCCGCCGATAGCCCAGATAGAACACAAAATACTTGCCCAGCCGCTAACCGCAAAGCCCATAAAGTAGCTTACAAGGCTGTAAATAATCATAATAATGCTTATGGCAAATACAATTGCGCCAAGACCCGTTATCATTCTTATTGGCTGAATACTTAGAGAAGTAATGCCCTCCCAAGCAAGAGCAAGCATTTTTTTAAGCGGATATTTGCTTTCACCCGCAAGTCTTTCAAAACGCTCGTATGTAACTATATCCGACTTATAGCCGATAAGCGGTACCATACCTCTTAAAAAGATGTTTGTTTCTTTATATTCTGCAAAAGCGTTCAGAGCTCTTTTGCTCATAAGTCTGAAATCGGCATGGTTAAAAATAACTTTTGCACCCATTTTATTAAGAATTTTGTAAAACGCCTCGGCTGTAAACCTCTTGAAAAATGTGTCGGTTTCACGCTTTGAACGCACACCGTAAACAACATCGCAGCCGTTTTCGTATTTTTCAACCATTTCGTCAAATGTGTTGATGTCATCCTGTAAGTCTGCGTCAATTGAAATAACAGCGTCTGCCTTGTCTTTTAATGTAATAAGACCGCAGAGCAGAGCATTTTGATGTCCTCTGTTGCGTGTGAGTTTGATTCCCTGAAATACAGGATTTTCTTTGTGAAGGTCGCTGATAATACTCCAGGTTTTGTCTTTTGAGCCGTCATCTATAAATACAATTTTACTGTCATCGGTAATTTTGCCTTCAAGCATCATTTTACTGAACTTGTCAGAGAGCTTTTGCGCCGAATCTCTTAGTACTTCTTCTTCGTTGTAGCAGGGAATGGCAAGATATAATTTTGTCATATATGATATGCCTCCAAAAATAAATAATATGAAGAATTATCCATTAAATTAATAATACTATTATATAACTTATATAATTTAAAGTCAATAACGCACAAAATCAAGAAAATGTATCTTTACTGATGTAAAAATGCCGCCAAAAAAGAAAATTTTAATAAAATAGTAAATTTAGTCTTGTAAAGGGTGAAATATTGTATTATAATTAAGAAGTAAAAAACCTTATGGAGGTATAATCAAATGGCTCAGAAATCAATAGCAGTATTAACAAGTGGCGGTGACGCTCCCGGTATGAATGCCGCTGTAAGAGCAGTAGTTCGTGCAGGTATAAATAAAGGAATGAGAGTTTACGGTGTTTACCGTGGATACAACGGATTACTTAACGGCGATGTTCAGGAAATGAATCTTCGCAGTGTATCTGATATAATCGGTTTTGGCGGTACAATGCTTTACACAGCAAGAAGTGAAGAGTTTGCTACTCCTGCAGGTATTAAGAAAGCAGCGGATTTTTGCAGAAGCATTGATGTATCGGGCGTTGTTGTAATCGGCGGTGACGGTTCTTTCAAGGGCGCTCGTGCTCTTACCAATGCAGGTATTAACTGTATCGGTATTCCTGGTACTATTGATAATGATATTGCTTGTTCGGAATATACAGTAGGCTTTGACACAGCAATGAATACAGCACTTCAGATGGTAGACCGTATTCGTGATACAGCACAGTCACATGACCGTTGTTCAATCGTAGAGGTTATGGGCAGACGTTGCGGTGATATTGCTTTGCAGACAGGTATCGCAACAGGCGCTACGGCTATTCTTGTTCCTGAAATTCCTTACAACATTGAAAGAGATGTTATTCAGAGAATTGTCAACACTCAGAAAACAGGTAAGAAACACTTTATCATTGTTGTTGCCGAGGGTGTAGGTAAGGTTGCTGAGCTTGCTAATTATATAGAAAACAGACTCGGTATTGAAACTCGTGCCACAATTCTCGGTCATGTTCAGCGTGGCGGTTCACCTACACTTCGTGACAGAGTTGTTGCAAGTGAGATGGGATTCAGAGCAGTAGAGTTGCTTGAGAAGAATCTCGGTAACCGTGTAGTAGCAATGAAAGACGGCAAAATCATTGATCTCGACATCAATGAGGCTCTTGATATGCAGCGTGTATTTGATGAAGATCTTTACAAGATTGCTATGACAATTTCTATCTGATAATTTATTCGGATTAATTTAATCGGTATTTAAAATGTCGGGGCGGACTATGTTCGCCCTGACTTTGTATTCTTATTTATTTGAAAGGATTTTCGCCTTATGATAACCTCTCAACAGGAATTGACAAGGGATTTGATTTTTTATTCTGTTTGTGTGTCGGATTTTGAAAAACTTGACTTTAAAAATGACGCACTTGCAGGAGTTCGTGCAAATTATTTTAATTCAAATCATCGTCCGCAAGCAGATGATACGGATATTTCCTTGGATGATGTTTCGTACAAGCTCTCTTACAAAATGAGTAAAAATCAGCCTTTATCGTGGAAAGTAACAAAAAACCTCCGCCCATATCAATCTGTAAAGCGTGAAACAGGCGGAATTTACTGTGTGAGATATTATACAGAAAATGCAACAGTCTATAAAAAGCAATTTTTTGACAGTTCGCATTTATGGATAAGGACGGAATATTTTGACAAAAGCATAGAGGGAGAAAGACTTTGTACTGTTTCTCCTAAAAAAATTGACGGTGTTATCGCAATTGAAAAAATACTTTTCAGCAATAACCATATGGTCGCAGGTGTTACTCTTTTTCCGTCAGACAAAAATCCCGAGAATAACAGCGCCGCACTTGTGTATTCAAATAACGGAATGATTTGGTATGACAGTGCGTTTGCTCCCGCTTATTTGAATAAAGTCAATGCAAATTATAAGACGAAACACGCTAAACTTATGCTTGATGCAGATAAATTTTTACCTGATTACAAACCTGAAAATCCTATAGATTTATCATTGCTTGAATATCTTGACGATACATTTACAGAACCAAAGCCACAGGTTACGGCTTATGACAGAATTGAGAAAATTCTTGAGGAGGCACATAAGACAAATAAAAATCTGTTCGGTCAGGTTATTGAACATTCGGGTGTCGAAGTAGCAGATGAAGAAACCGATGTTCTCGCACAAACCGATGAAAGCGTTGAAGAAAAAGTTACCGAAAATCACGATGATGAGGTTATCGAACAGGCTGAAAAGTTTGAAAAATCCGACGAAACGGAAAGTAAAGACGATAATAATTTACAAAATACCGTTGTTGATGAAGGTGATGTTATAACTGCAGAAGAAGAAAGAAAATCTGACGCAGTGGTAAGCACTACTTCGGGCAATTATGAGTATTTTGGTGCGGTTGATGAAAACGGTTTGCGTACAGGCAGAGGAAGAACCGTATCTCCAAGCGGAATTACAGCGTATGACGGTGAATATGCACAAGGCAAGCGTGACGGCTTTGGTGTATTTTACTATAAAAACGGTGATATTAACTATGTCGGCGATTGGAAAGAGAATCAACGCAGCGGCGCAGGTGTAGGATACAGAACTTCTGACGGAACAATGCATATAGGTAAATGGGAGAATAATTCTCCGACAAACTACGGCGCAAGGTTTAATAAAGACGGTACATTTATTGATGTTGCCGATTATGCAAACGGAGTTAAAAACGGAAAATGCATTTCTTTAGACGAGAACGGCAATTTCTATATTTCAATATGGGAAAACGGAAAGAAAATTTCAGAACATATTATTGAATGGTGATAAAATGGATGATTTTGATTTTATTTCTGCACTAAATTCTTTTAATGAAAAATATTTGCCGAAAATTCTTATTTTTCTGCTTGTATTTGTTGTAGGCAGTTTAATTGTAAAATTACTGTTAAAGCTAATCAGAAAAATTATTGATAAAAGTAAGATTGAGCGTACTGTTATTACATTTTTCTTTTCTATATTAAAAATAGTTTTATATTTGATTGTTGTTATGACAGCGCTCTCTACAATCGGAGTTAATGTTTCTTCAATCATAACTACATTTGCCGCTGCGGCAATTACTGCCGGTCTTGCATTGCAGGAATCACTGGGAAATGTGGCGAGTGGCGTGGTAATTCTTATAAGTAAACCTTTTGTTGCAGGAGATATTCTTGAATTTGAGGGCATAAAAGGATATGTTAGAAGTATTCGTGTTTTTTCAACTCAAATTCATACTTTTGACAATAAAATTGTAAATATTCCAAATTCAAGACTTACCGCTAACAATGTAACAAACTGTACAGGTCAGACAAACCGCAGAATTAATTTGTCATATACTGTAGGCTATGATGATGACATTGACCTTGTTCGTAAGATAATTCTTGACCTTGCAAAGTCAGATGAAAGGGTTTTAAAAGATCCCGAACCAAAGGTATATGTTGATAAATATCTTGACAGCGGTATTCAAATTGTTGCTTGGGTGTGGGTAGAACCTGATGATTATTACGGTGTTTATTATATGATGCAGGAAAATGTACTAAAAGAATTTAAAAAGAACGGAGTAACAATTCCGTATCCGCATATTCAGCTTGTTAAAGAATAAAAATTCATAAAATCAAAACTATTGCTAAAAATAATAGTGCCTTCATTTGAGGGCACTATTTTTATTTATTAAGGATGGTTTTATGAAAAAAATAATTGCTGCATTGCTTGCAGCCATTGCATTTGCCACGGCACTTACAGGTTGCGGCGGTAATAAGAATAATTCTAAAAACGAAACTTCTGCACATAGTTCCGCAACTTCCGAGAATTCCAAAAACGAAGACTCTAAATCAGACGATAAAAACAAAGTCGAGAGTAAAGCCGATTCTATGACAGATGATGCCGAGCGTAACGGCAGAGTTCGTGACGATGACGGAATTATCGGAAATGAAGAATACGAAAATCGTGACGACGGTTTAACAGACGATGTTGAAGATTATGTAGAGGGCAGAATGGAAAACGGCTCTACACTTGCTGATGATGCGATTTTTTAATGAAAAACGGGCGTTTTTAAGCGCCCGTTTCATCTTATGGATTATTTATTGAAAAATGAAGAATTATAGTTTAGTGCATAGCTTTAATTAAGAATTAAAAATTTAGGTTAAGCTATATAGTCATTATACAGCTTTTTCAAGTTCATGCTTAAGCCTGCGAATAATCTTTTTTTCTAATCGAGAAATATAGGATTGCGATATACCGAGTTTGTCGGCAACCTGTTTTTGTGTATGTTCTTTTCTGCCGTTAAGACCGAATCGCAATTCCATAATCAAACATTCTCTTTGATTAAGTTTTGATACCGCTTGCAGTACAAGCCTTTTTTCAAGTTCATTTTCAATATCTTTATTTACAAGGTCAGGGTCACTTCCTAAAATATCACATAATAACAGTTCGTTGCCGTCCCAATCTGTATTTAACGGTTCATCAATAGATACTTCGTTTTTCAATTGAGAGGATTTTCGCAGAAACATCAGTATTTCGTTTTCAATACAGCGTGAAGCATATGTAGCAAGTTTTATGTTTTTTTCGGGTGAAAATGTTTTTACCGCTTTTATAAGCCCTATAGTTCCTATTGAAATTAAATCCTCTGCGCTTGCGCTCGGCGAATCGTATTTCTTGGCAATATATACAACAAGTCTTAAGTTATGGGTAATCAATTCTTCTCTGGCACTGTTGTCACCGTCTGTTATTCTTTGCATTATTTCGGCTTCTTCTGATTTTGTAAGAGGCGGAGGCAGAGTTTCACTTCCGTTAATATAAAATACTTCATCGTCAAAATTAAAAAATAATCTTATTTTTCTTAGAATCTGCATAATGTTCATTGCAATTTCTCCTGTCAGTTATTGATAAGTTCACTTGGTATTATTGCCTTTATATCATCTTTAAAGATGTTTTCGCAAATTCCTATATAAACCGAATTATCCGCTTCCTTTCCGTCAATAATAATGTTGTCGGCACAAAAGCCTTGCAGTATTCCGCTGCCGCCAAGGCTTGTGAACGGAATTAATCTGACCTTTGTTTTATCGGGAACAAAATCATTAAACACCTCTTTTTCGGCTACTATCACGCTCTTGCCCGAAAACGGCTCTTTTACATTGCAGCCTGTATCAAGCTTTGCGTTAAATATATAGCATTTGTCATTTATTTTTATTTCTATATTATGAATATCTGACTTGTAAACGCTTTTCGTCAGTTTTTTTATAAGTAAAAGAATATAATAGCATACGAGGGTAAGAATTATCAGCAAAACAGGGGAGATGTCAAAGTAAATTACATCATTGTATATTCCCATACCTTTTGGTTTAAAAGCGAGGTATATAAAAATCATAAGTCCGCCAAAAGAAAATGAAAGTGCAAAGAAAATAAGTACCCGCTTTATGTATGTTTTAATTTTGCATTTTCCAAAGGTAATAAAAATTATTAACATAGCGACCGCCAAATCGGTGAGAATATTTAATCCGAACGGCAGTACAGGGAGCAGAGCGGTGAGGCTGAAAAGTCCGCCGACAATACTTCCTATTATTACTCTGAAATATTTTATATTTGAACCGATGATTTTCTTTGTCAGCATCAGTAAAAAATAATCTATAAATATGTTTACCGTGATTAGAACATCAATGTAAATATTATTCATAAAAAGCCCCTTTACTATTATTACATACATTCAAAATAATAAATGTCAAATTGTGTATAGGAGGTAAAATATGATTGTCGGTATAATTATAGGTGTATTTATAGGAGGCATTATCGGAGTAAGCATAATGTGTCTGCTGTATTATCATAATTGAAGAAAATAAAAACGGCTGAGTCTTCGCTTTGAAAACTCAGCCGTATATTTTGCCTGAATATTAAGATTTTAAATTTCTTGTGCCGAGGAAAAGAATAGCAAGCATGCCTGAACCTACATGAGAACCGATAACCGGACCTATATCGCAGATAATTGATTTTTTGCACATACCCTTGATTCTTTTTTGAAGTTCAAGAGCACCTTCTTTGTTGTCTGCATGACCGATAAATACAGTCTGCTCTTTCGGGTTTTCAGCGTCACGCTCAAAATGCGAAACAAGAGAATTATACACATTGCTTGCGCCTCTTACTTTACCTACATTAATAAGATGACCTCCTTCATCTACACTTATAAGAGGTTTAATCTGCAAAGCCTTACCGAATGTAGCCGCAACGGCGGAAATTCTGCCGCCTCTCTTAAGATGGTCGAGGTCTTCAACAATGAACCAGTGACAAACCTTGAGTTTAATATCATTGATATACTGTTCAAGCTCTTCGATTGAAACACCTTCTGTGTACTTCTGACCTGCAAGGTAAATAAGCAGGCCAAGTCCGACAGAGTCGCACATAGAATCAATAATAACAATTTTTCTGTCAGAATATTTTTCCTGCAAATCTTTTACAGCCATAAGACAAGTGTTATAAGTTCCGCTAAGACCTGTACAGATACCTGTATAAAGTATATCCTTTCCGGCTTTTAAATACGGTTCAAAATAATTTATAAAATTATTGTAGTTAATTTGGGTGGTTTTTGAGTCAATACCGCTTTTGAGTTTAGAATAAAAGTCATCAAGACTCATCATTCTTGCATCTGCATAGTGGAGGTAAGACTTGTCCTCCATAGTAAATTCCATTGGCAGAATTTCAACATTAATCTCCTTGGCAATTTCAGCAGAAAGGTCACAGGAGGAATCGGTCATAAAAATATAATCCATAAAAACATCTCCTTTGTAGTGTACATTTGTCATATAAGTTTATTCTATCAAATATATATATAAAAGTCAATGAATGGAGGCTTTTTTTATGAATTGCAGACTTACAGATATAAGACATAAGGAAGTAATAAGTGCGTGTGACGGCTGCAGAATAGGTTTTGTGGATGATGTTATAGTAGATACCAAGTGTGCAAAAATAGTGTCGCTTGTTATATTCGGCAGGAGCAGTTTTCTGGGTTTTATAGGTAAATGTGAGGATTATATAATTCCGTGGGAGAAAATTGAGCTTATAGGTGAAGATACAATTATCATATCCTGTTCCATGCCGAATCCCGTAAAAAGGTGCAAAAAGCCAAGATTTAAAGAGAAATTCTGAAAAAAATCATTTTCTACCTATTTTGCACAATCCACTAAGAAGTATTCGCTAATTTATGCAAATTAAACAATTATTTGTGTTTATGAGAAAATTAAAATTTGATTGTTACAACAATATAACAAAAGTAACAAAAAATAACAGGGCTGAAAATTTGCATTTTTCAAAAAAATGTGGTTTAATAACAACGAATTGTGTGTTTGATAAAATTTTAACGACTAAAGGAAGTCGCATAAAACACAGCCGAATATTGGTTTTGAATTATGCTAATCACAGGGAGGATAAATTTTTGAGAACAAATAATAAACATACAGAAAATGGCAAAAAACAGGTTACTGCAAAAAAGACAAGCAGAGCACTTAAACCTATTTCTTTTATAAGTGCTATAATACTGGCATCTGCTTGCCTGCTTATTCCTACCACAACACTTGCGCCAAGTGTTGATGCTTATGCTGACAGCAGAGCGGCTGCATACTCCGTTGGCGGTATTGATACTTTCTCACAGTCAATTGCTGAAAATTGTGCGGAAACAGTACCTACGGAAACTGCTGACAAAAAAGCAGAGGAAACCACAGCGGCAACCAAAACGACAGAAAAGGCTACCAAGCCTACAACAGCTCCCGCAAAGGAGAACAAAAAAGAAACTAAGGCAACTACTAAGCCTGTTGAAGAAAAAGAAGAAGAAACACAGCCTACAGAGAGTGTACAGACTTATCTTGTAAATATTGATAATCCTGATACATCTTATTCTCCGAGCAGGGTAACTCTTTCTGATTATGACAGAGCAAAACTCGAGCGTCTTGTAATGGGTGAGGCAGGTACTATGGGTTATGAGGGATGTGCTCTCGTTGCCCAATCAATCAGAGATGCTATGAACCTTTCCGGTAATACATCTATTGATTACATTATAGATGAATATAAGTACTATGCCCCGACAAACATTGAGCCAAACTCAGATGTTAAAGCAGCGGTTTCTTATATTTTTGACAACAACGGTTCGGCTGTTCAGCACAGAATCATCTGTTTCTACACAGGTGAAAGTAAATGGCACGAAACACAGAATTTCATTATCAGCTGCGGTAATGTAAGGTTTTTTGATCTGGCAGTCTGATACATACAATATGCAAAAAATCAAGTGTTATTTCAAAAAAACACTTGATTTTTTTGCATTTTATGGTATAATAATATAGCATTTCGCACGTTGGGCTTGTCGGAACGGTGGCAAATTGCTCTTAACCCGATAAAAATCAAGGCCCGGCGGAGGTTTTAACCTAAGGAGGATATTTAAAATGGCAGTAGTTTCAATGAAACAGCTCTTAGAAGCAGGTGTACACTTTGGTCACCAGACAAGAAGATGGAACCCTAAGATGGCTGAATACATCTTCACAGAGCGTAACGGTATTTACATTATTGACCTTCAGAAGAGCGTTAAGAAGCTCGAAGAGGCTTACAACTTTGTTCGTGAGCTTTCAGCAGAAGGCAAGAGCGTACTCTTTGTAGGTACAAAGAAGCAGGCTCAGGATTCAGTTAAAGAAGAGGCTCTCCGTGCAGGCGCTTACTATGTAAACGCAAGATGGCTCGGCGGTATGCTCACAAACTTTGCTACAATCCGCAGAAGAATTGCTCGTTTAAAGCAGCTCCGCACAATGCAGGAGGACGGTACATTTGATCTTCTTCCTAAGAAAGAAGTTATCAAGCTTAACCTTGAGATCGAAAAGCTTGAGAAGTTTATGGGCGGTATTAAGGATATGACTTCAATGCCGGGCGCACTCTTTATTGTTGACCCAAGAAAAGAGAGAATCGCCGTTGCTGAAGCTAAGAAACTCAACATTCCGATTGTTGCTATTGTTGATACAAACTGTGACCCTGATGAAATCGACTATGTTATCCCGGGTAACGATGACGCTATCCGTGCAGTAAAGCTTATTGCAGGTGCTATGGCTGACGCTATCATTGAGGGTAAAGAAGGTCAGATGGGTGCAGCTGCTGTTGAAGAAGAAACAGCAGAAGAGGCAGCTGAATAATTTTATTTATCTTATAATTATATCAATCGAAAGGATGTAATATAAATGGCAGCATTTACAGCTCAGGATGTTAAAACATTAAGAGAAAAAACAGGTTGCGGCATGATGGATTGCAAAAAGGCTCTCACAAATGCCGATGGTGATATGGACAAGGCTATTGACTTCTTAAGAGAGCAGGGCCTTGCAAAAGCAGCTAAAAAGGCAAGCAGAATTGCTGCTGAAGGTGTTGCTTATGCAACAACTAATGCAGACGCTTCTGTTGGCGTAGTTATCGAAGTAAACGCTGAAACAGACTTCGTTGCTAAGAACGATTCATTTATGGATTTTGTTAAGGCTTGTGCTCAGACAGTTATCGAGCAGAATCCTGCTGATGTTGATGAGCTTCTTACACTTAAGGCAGCAGGCTCAGAGCAGACAGTTGCTGAACTTCTCCAGGAGAAGATTCAGACAATCGGCGAGAACATCAAGATCCGTCGTTTTGAGCGTATGGAAGGTGCTTGCGTAGCTTATGTTCATGCAGGCGGTAAGATTGGCGTTCTTGTAAACTTCACAACTGACATTGCTGTAAACGATGAGTTCATTGCTTACGGTAAGGATGTAGCTATGCAGATTGCAGCTCTCAACACTCCATACCTTACAGAGGCTGATGTTCCGGCTGAAGTTATTGAGCATGAGAAAGAAGTTATGCGTCAGCAGGTTATTAACGAGGGTAAGCCTGAGGCAATTGCTGATAAGATCGTTATGGGTAAGATCGGCAAATTCTATAAGGAGAACTGCCTTGTAGATCAGGAGTTCGTTAAGGACAACAAGCAGACAATTAAGCAGTACACTAACAACACAGCTAAGGCTCTCGGCGGCAGCATTGAGATTGCTAAGTTCGTTCGTTTTGAAAAGGGCGAAGGCATTGAGAAGCGTCAGGACGATTTCGCAGCTGAAGTTGCAAGTATGGTTAAATAATTAATTATTTATTAATATTGCATAATTAATCCCACTCAAATTTTTTGAGTGGGATTTTTTGCATTTGGAAATAAAGCAATATAAGTATTTTTATGTACTTTATCAAATGTTTGTTGGGCGAATTATTGATTATCGCACAGCTTTAGCTAAATAATTAAAAATTTGGTTTGGACAGTGCCCCTAATATATTCCAATATAACAATGTATCAGGCTCAAACAGCGAGCTGTTCGGCTATCAAGAAATTGTGTAAGAGTAAAGTGTTTGTGGCTTTGCCTACACCCCCACGACCTTTGAAAAAGTCGACCAAACTTTTATAATTGCTTTGCAGTTGTATTAAGCCAAACTATAATTTATTAATGTTACCCCGACTTTTAGAATAGAACCGATTTCTATAAGACAGCAATTATCAAATTAATTACAAACAGAGCGATTGTAAGGCACATAAAAACAAAGGCGACCTTTTTTTGATTAGTAACATTAATAACAGCTTTCTTTTTAATATTAGAAGATTTACTGAATATATAAGAAATAAAATCTACATTATTGATGTTGCTTTTAATATCTTTACCTATAATCAAAAACAAATTAAACTGTAATTTTAAAAGAATGTATTTTTCGGTTTCGTAAACGCCCGTAATGCTTGAATAATCAAATTCTCTTGATATATTCTTTGTTACGGTAATAATTTTTTCGCCAAAGTAAGTAGTGTGAGTAATATAATTTTCGCCGGTAGTAAACAAAGCTCTTTTATAGCTGTTTTTGATATTTCTCTGTGTTTTAAAATATATTACTCCCATAAGCAAAACTATTACTGCGGATAATATCAGATATAATTGCATATCATCTGTAGTTTCACTTTGAAAATAATAATTAAAAGATTTTAGTATTAATATTCGTGTTGTTATAAAACCCGTTATGATAAATTCAATTATAAATATTATCACCAATCTTTTATAGCTTACATTGTTAAAGTCTAAATAATCTTGTTCGTTCATTACAATTTTTGATTCAAAATCGTATTTATAATCACTGTAATTAATATTTTCATTATCCATTTTTAACACCTCAATACAATGTTATCATAAAGATAAGTAAAAGTAAATAAAATGTTATAAAACAATCAAATTACAGCTGATTTTTTATAAAAAAATAATAAAAAGGACATCGGTATATGAACAGCCGATGTCCTTTGAGTTTTTAAGATTTAAAATCAGTCAGCAAAGTATCTCTTTAAAAGACCTGCAAAGCCTGCACCGTGTCTTGCCTCGTCTTTAGCCATCTCATGAACTGTATCGTGGATAGCATCAAGATTTTGAGCCTTTGCTCTCTTAGCAAGATCAAATTTGCCTTCGCAAGCGCCTGCTTCTGCCTCTGCACGCATTTGGAGGTTCTTCTTTGTGCTGTCTGTAATTACTTCACCGAGGAGTTCTGCAAACTTTGCAGCGTGCTCTGCCTCTTCAAAAGCATACTTAGTAAAAGCGGCTGAAATTTCAGGATAACCTTCTCTGTCAGCAACTCTTGCCATTGCAAGGTACATACCTACTTCTGAACATTCACCCTCAAAGTTAGCTCTGAGATCCTTTAAAATATCTTCGCTAACGCCCTGGGCTACGCCAACCTCGTGAACTGTTGCAAAAGACGCGCCCTCTACAACCTCTTTGAATTTGCTTGCAGGAGCTTTACACTGTGGGCAAAACTCCGGAGCTGTAGGTCCTTCATAAACATATCCGCATACTGTACAATACCATTTCATAATTTTTTCTCCTTTATAATAAATATATATTGTTAATTAAATACCGCTGTTCGGTATTAGTTATTACAGCAATCTGAACATTTGCCGTAGTAGATAACAAGTTTGCTCTCAATAGTAAAGCCTTTATTTAAAAGTGCAAGGCTTTCCGACGATTTGCTGCCGTCATCTGCTACATCAATTACCCTGCCGCAACAATTGCACACAAAATGTGTATGTGGGGAAGTGTTACCGTCAATGCGTTCTTCACCGTTTACATTACACACAACGCTTACCTTGCCTTCATTTTTAAATAATGAAATGTTACGGTAAACTGTGCCAAGGCTGAGGTCCGGATAATCGGGCTTAAGCTGTTCGTATATCCAACGGGCACTTGGGTGTGTCGTTGTACTGAGAATTGTGTTGTATATAGCGTTTCTTTTTGAGCTGAAATTTCTTTTCATTGCAACATTTTCTCCAAAAAATTGATAATGATTACTGATTGCAAATATATTATCATAACTTTAAATTATTATATTTACATAAAAGAATAATAAAAATTATTTTTATAAAAAAATTTGGAGGTATTTATGGGTAAAATATACAAAAACAGATTAAAACTGCTTTTAATGTGTCTTACCACAGTAATTCTGTCAATTTTTATACTTGCATCTCTTAGCGGTGCAAGCGAAATTTCGGAAAATGCTATAAAAATGCCGATTATAATGTATCATTCGGTATTAAAGGATAAATCAAGCCAAAATGATTATGTGATTTCACCTGATTTATTTGAAAGCGATTTAAAATATTTTCAGGAAAACGGTTATACAACCGTAACGGTAAATGATTTAATTGACTATGTTTATTCCGATAAAGCCTTACCTGACAAATGTGTGATGCTGACATTTGATGACGGATACTACAATAACTATAAATATGTTTTTCCTTTGTTAAAAAAATACAACGCAAAAGCTGTAATTTCACCCGTTGCAAAGTTCAGTGAGGACTTTACGGCAACAGGTGAAGAAAATGCAAACTACGGTCATCTTTTGAATAAGAATATTAAAGAAATGTATGATTCCGGGCTTGTGGAATTTCAGAATCATTCATACAATATGCACACTTTGACGCCGAGAAAGGGAATAGGTAAAAAATATAAGGAAAGTGATGATGAATATAAAACTGCAATTACAAATGATATAAATAAGGCTCAGGAATATATAAAATCTATTACGGGCAACGCACCTACCGCATTTATTTATCCGTTCGGTGAAGAAAGCGGCTCAAGTCTTGAAATTCTTAAAGAGGCAGGCTTTTTGTCTACTTTAAATTGTACCGAAAAACTTAATTATGTAACTAAAAATCCCGAAAGCCTTTATGAACTCGGAAGATTTCGCCGAGATAATGCGGAATCAACCGCACAACTTATGGAAAAAATAAGCAAAAAATAAATTGCGGAATAATATATTGTATGGTGCGTGAGCATTATTTTAATAAAAGGAGAATTATTATGCCAAAGGTATATTTAAGTCCGTCACTTCAGGAGTATAATCCTTATGTTGACGGCGGAAATGAAGAATATTATATGAATCTTGTTGCCGACGCTATTGAGCCGTATTTGTTTGCAAGCGGAATAGAATTTGACAGAAACAGTCCCGAAATGACTTTGTCACAGGCGATAAAGGACTCTAATAATTCGGCAAATGATTTACATCTTGCAGTACACAGTAATGCTGCACCGGAGGGCTCGGCAGGCAGATATACCGGTGCTGACATATATTATTATCCGTCAAGCCTTAACGGAAAAAGGTTCGCTGAAATCTTACAACGAAATTATGAAAACATCTATCCGTATCCTGACGATGTAGATATTATTCCGACCACAAGCCTTGCGGAAGTCCGCAGAACAAAAGCACCGTCGGCATTGATAGAAGTAGCGTACCACGATAATCCCGAAGAGGCACAGTGGATAAGAGAAAATGTCGGAGCAATCGGAAGAAATCTTGCACAGTCGATTGCGGAGTATTTTGGAGTACCGTTTGTAGAGGCTTGAAATAGACGGCTATATAGTGTATAATTTAACAAAAAGCTAACGGAAGTGTAAGTATGAACGCTTTGAGCAACGAAACTAAACTTAAAATTGAAAAAACAATAAAAAATTTGAAAGCAAACAAGATGGATGCTTATTATTGTGATAACAAAGAAGACGCCTGCAATCTTGTAAAAACTCTGATTAAAAAGGGCGATGTAATATCAAGCGGCGGTTCTGTTACTCTTAAAGAAACAGGAGTGTATGATATTATTACTTCTTCCGATTATAAGTATCTTGACAGAGCGGCAGAGGGAATTACTCCCGAAGAGGTGGAAGAAGTTTATCATAAGACGTTTTCTTCCGATGTTTACTTTGCGAGCAGTAATGCGATTACAGAAAACGGAGAACTGTATAATGTTGACGGCAATTCTAACCGTGTTGCGGCAATTTTATACGGTCCTAAGAGTGTTATACTTGTTTGCGGTTATAATAAAATTGTAAAAAACATTGATGAGGCAATTGACAGAGTAAAGAGAATTGCCGCACCGAGCAATACAATAAGATTGAATATTGAAACTCCATGCGGCAAAACAGGTAAATGTATTACAGCAGACAAAGAGGGCGCAGAACTTTGTTCGGGCTGCAAAAGTGACAGAAGAATTTGCTGTAACTATGTAGTTTGCGCTCAACAAAGACATAAGGACAGAATTAAGGTAATAATTATAGGTGAAAAATACGGATATTGATATATTAAAATTTAATTAAATAACAATAGAATTATTCCGCAAATTGTTTTTGTGAATTATTGATTTTAAAAAATATGTACTGTTTAAGGCAAGCCATACCTTTGTTTCTAAAAATATGGCTTGCCGCACAGCTATGAACCCGATTAGTGAAAGTTGTTATTCTGATTCTTGTTCTGGCTGTTCTTCTGGTTTTTATTCTGGTTGTTATTCTGATTTTTGTTCTGATTCTGGTTATTGTTCTGGTTCTGATTGTTATTCTGATTCTGGTTGAAGTTCATATTAGCACCTCCCTCCGATATGCTTATTATTATCGTTTCTAAGGAATTTATACAATGAATATTTTTTTAGATAAAATGAAAGCTCTGCTCGGTGACGAGTTTGACGATTTTTTAAAATTTTATAATTCAAGCGGAGAACATTACAGAGGCTTAAGAGTAAATACTCTGAAATGTTCTGTGGAAAAGCTTGAAAAATTACTTGATTTTGATTTAAAATCCGCTCCTTTTTGCAGTGAAAGTTTTTATATTCCGAATGAAATTACTTCGCTCGGTAATAACCCTTTGCATCATGCGGGCGCTTTTTATATACAAGAGCCGTCTGCTTCTTCGGCAGTAACAATGCTTGATGTGCAGGAGGGCGACTATGTACTTGACCTTTGCGCAGCACCGGGCGGCAAGAGTACGCAAATTGCCGCTAAGCTCAATTCAAAAGGCTTTTTATGGAGCAATGAAATTGTCAAAAACAGAGCTAATATTCTGCTCTCTAATATTGAAAGAATGGGTATAAGAAATGCCACGGTTTCAAATGCGTATCCCGAGGTGCTTTGTGACAGGCTTGCCGGCTGTTTTGACAAAGTGCTTGTTGACGCTCCTTGCAGCGGTGAGGGAATGTTCAGAAAAGACTCAACTGCCGAAAGCGAGTGGAGTGACGAGCATGTAAAAAGCTGTGCGGAGAGACAGTTAAAAATTTTGAACAGTGCTAAGAATGCGCTTAAAGACGGCGGAGTTATGGTGTATTCCACCTGTACTTTTTCAGTTGAAGAAAATGAGGGCGTTATCGGCAGGTTTTTAGAGGAAAATCCTGATTTTAAACTTGAAGACGCAAATGTAAATTTTGGCAGACCGACGCTTGAATATGCACGAAGAATTTTTCCGATGGACGGCGGCGAGGGACATTTTGCCGCAAGATTGAAAAAATCGGGTGAATTATATAAAAATTCTTTTACGGAAAACAGTAAAAAGAAAATTGACAGTAAAATTTTTGATTTTTACGACAGCCTGTTTATAGGCAGACCGTTTGGTGAAAATATTGAAGTGATAGGCGATAAAATTATTGTTTTGCCGCAGGAATATGTACCGTATGAAAAGCTGCCCGTTTTGCGCAGCGGAATAATTTTGGGACAAATAGTTAAAAACAGAATCGAACCGCATCATTCGGCATTTATGGCGGCAAAAGCAGACGAGTGTGTTTCAAAAGTGGATTTTGATGTAAATTCTGCGAAAATTAAAGCGTTTCTTCACGGCGAAGAAGTTGCCGTTGACAATAATATTAAAGGATACACTGCTGTCTGCGTAAACGGAATTACTGTGGGATTTGGCAAATGCTCAAACGGCAGACTAAAAAATAAATATCCGAAAGGACTTAGACTTTTATAATGAATAACTTATCTGATATAGGAAAAATTAAAGAGATACTTTCAAAACACGGCTTTACATTTTCAAAATCACTTGGTCAGAACTTTCTGATTAATCCGTCTGTATGCCCGAGAATGGCAGAGTACAGCGGTGCAGGCGAGGGTGTAGGTGTAATTGAAGTCGGTCCCGGTATCGGTGTACTTACAAATGAGCTTTGTCAGCTTGCCGATAAGGTAGTGGCAGTAGAACTTGATAAAAGACTTCTGCCTGTTCTTGAAGAAACCCTTGGCGAATACGATAACTTAAAAGTAGTAAACGAAGATGTACTTAAACTTGATTTACACAAGCTGATTGCGGAAGAATTTGCGGGAATGAAGGTTGTTGTCTGTGCTAACTTACCTTATTACATAACATCTCCCGTTATTATGAAACTGCTTGAGGACAGACTGCCGATAGAGGCAATAACCGTAATGGTTCAGAAAGAGGCGGCACAGAGGATTTGTGCGGAAGTCGGTACAAGACAGAGCGGTGCGGTCACTGTGTCTGTAAATTATTATGCCGAGCCTGAAATGCTGTTTGGCGTAAGCGCAGGTTCTTTTATGCCTGCCCCGAAAGTCGATTCGGCAGTAATAAGACTTAATGTAAGAAAAGAGCCGCCTGTAAAGGTTGAGAGTGAAAAACTGTTATTCAATGTAATAAAAGCGGCTTTTTCACAGAGAAGAAAAACTCTTGCAAATTCGCTTAGTTCGGGACTTTCTGTTGAAAAAGGCAAGATAAATGAGCTTTTGATTAATTCGGGAGTAGAAACCAACGCAAGAGCGGAAAAGCTGACTCTTGATGACTTTGCGAATATTACAAACAATTTGCAGGAGATGATGTAATGAAAAAGCAAAAAATGAATGTTCTTTTTAAAATTGCGTTTATTTTACTTATAATATGCGTATTGCTTATATTAGCATCAATTATTATTGCCTATGCTTTTGACAGTGAAAAATGGTCGGCAATCACTTCCGCAAGCGGAGTTTTGCTTGCAACCGTAGGAATAATTCTCGGAATGTTAAGCAAACCTAAGAAAGTAAAGTTAAAAGATGAAAATAAAGAAAAACAGTTGACAAAAACCGAATAATCTGATAGAATAAAACCACTGTAAAGGGGAGTAGTTTGCAGATAATCTGTGGTACAATTCGTCAATCTCATACCTTATGGTATCGGTTGTATCTTAAAAAACGAGACTTTTATTGTATGATAATTGCGTTTGCAATATTTTACAATAAAAGTCTTTTTTGTTTGCTTACTTTCTTTTATTAAGAAAAAATATGGAGGAATTATGATGAACTGGTATCAGTTGACCAAAGAACAAGTGCTTGAAAAGCTCGGTGTTACAAAGGACGGACTGAGCTCAAAAAAAGCCGAAGAATTATTGCAAAAAAACGGCGAAAATGTTTTGCAGGAGGGAAAGCGAAAAACCGCTTTGCAAGTGTTTCTCAGTCAGTTTGCGGATTTGCTTGTAATTATTCTTATTATTGCTGCAATTATTTCAGTGTTTTCGGGTAATATTGAAAGCACTATAGTAATTTTTGCGGTAATTACACTTAATGCCATTCTCGGTACAGTCCAGCATATTAATGCGGAAAAATCACTTGACAGTTTAAAGTCACTTTCATCTCCGAATGCAAAAGTAATTCGTGACGGACAGAAAATTGAAATTCCGTCAAAAGAAGTGGTTGAGGGTGATATGGTTGTGCTTGAGGCGGGTGACCTTGTAGTAGCTGACGGCAGAATTATGAATAATTATTCTTTACAGGTAAATGAAAGCTCACTTACGGGCGAATCAACTAATGTTGATAAAAACGATGATAACATTACTGCGGAAGTCCCGCTCGCAGACAGAACAAATATGGTATATTCGGGCAGTTTGGTAACCTACGGCAGAGCTATTGTAGCTGTTACAGGCACAGGTATGAATACCGAAATAGGCAAGATTGCAAGCCTTATGAATGCGGCAAAAGAAAAGAAAACTCCTTTGCAGGAGAGCCTTGATAAATTCTCAAGCAAACTTGCGATTATTATTCTTATTATTTCTGCGCTCGTATTCGGTTTAAGCCTTTTAAATCATATGGCAATTATTGATGCGCTTATGTTTGCTGTTGCCCTTGCCGTTGCCGCTATTCCTGAGGCTTTGGGTTCAATTGTTACTATTGTACAGGCAATTGGTACTCAAAAAATGGCTAAGGAAAATGCCGTTATCAAAGATTTGAAAGCGGTTGAAAGCCTCGGTTGTGTATCTGTAATTTGTTCCGACAAAACAGGTACGCTTACTCAAAATAAAATGACTGTTCAGAAAATATATATCAACGGTGAAAGTATTTTTGAAGAAGAACTTGACCTTAATAATCAAAGCCACCGCTATTTACTTTACGATATGGTGCTTAATAACGATTCAAGCATTGTTGACGGAAAGGGAATAGGCGACCCTACAGAGTATGCGTTGCTTGAAACTCTAAGAAAACTCGGATACAACGAAGATGATTTGCGTTCGGGACTTAAAAGACTTGAGGAAGTGCCGTTTGATTCCGACCGTAAGATGATGAGCACAAAGTATAAACTTCACGGTGTGAATCATATATTGACTAAAGGTGCTATTGATGCTATTCTTGACAGATGTGACAGTATTGCGGCAAAGGACGGTGTTCGTCCGATTACTCAAGCCGACAAGGCAGATATACTCAAGCAGAATACAGAGTATTCCGAAAACGGCTTGCGTGTGCTTACTTTTGCTTACAAGGAGTCTGATGAAGAACTCAATGTAAATACGGAGTACGGATATACTTTCTTAGGACTTGTTTCTATGATTGACCCGCCTCGTGAGGAGTCAAAAGCAGCGGTTGCAGATGCTGTCAGAGCAGGTATTAAGCCTGTTATGATAACAGGTGACCATAAGATTACCGCCACTGCCATTGCAAGACAGATTGGTATTTTCAGAGAGGGAGATATTGCCGTAACTGGTATGGAGCTTGACGCAATGAGCGACAGTGAACTTGACCAAAAGATTGAAAAAATATCTGTCTATGCTCGTGTTTCACCCGAAAATAAAATCAGAATTGTTGAGGCTTGGCAGAGAAAGGGCAACATCGTTTCTATGACAGGTGACGGCGTAAATGACGCACCTGCACTCAAAAAAGCCGACATCGGTGTTGCAATGGGCATTACAGGTACAGAGGTATCTAAGGATGCAGCGTCTATGGTACTTCAGGATGATAACTTTGCAACAATTATTAAAGCTGTTGCAAACGGCAGAAATGTTTACAGGAATATTAAAAATGCAATTCTGTTCCTGCTTTCGGGCAATATGGCAGCTATATTTGCGGTAGTTTACGCATCACTTCTTGCTTTGCCTGTGCCTTTTGAGGCAGTTCATCTTCTCTTTATAAATCTTTTAACCGACTCGCTTCCGGCTATTGCTATCGGTATGGAGAAGCCCGAAAAAGATTTACTCTCGCAAAAACCGAGAGATCCTAAACAGGGTATTTTGACTAAAGAATTTTCCACACTAATGCTTTTGCAGGGTGCACTGATTGCCGTTGTTGTAATGACTGCTTTCTATATAGGTTTGCAGGTTAATGCCGCAACTGCAAGTACAATGGCTTTTTCAACACTTACCCTTGCTCGTTTGTTCCACGGCTTTAACTGTCGCAGTAAGCATTCGATTTTTAAAATCGGTCTTGCCTCAAATGTATATAGCCTGCTTGCTTTTGCGGCAGGTGTAGGACTTCTTGCTTTTGTAATTTTTGTACCGTTTATGCATCCGCTGTTTAAGATTGCGGAACTTACAGGCGCACAAATCGGATTTATTGCTCTGCTTGCTTTTATTCCGACTGTAATTATTCAGATTGCTAAGGTAATTGCTGAAAACATTAAAAAGAGTAAATAAAAGCAAAATCAGCCAAACTCAAGCAAAGATATATCTCTTTTAATAAAATAAATTTTATAAACCGCAGTATTGTTGTTAAAATATTATTAAAATTCTTGACAACTAACTGCGGTTTATTTATAATTAAGTTAAATAAATTTGTGAGGTGGCTTTATTATGAATATTTGGCACGATATATCACCAAAAAGGATTACATCAGAAAAATTTTACGCTGTTATTGAGATTTCAAAGGGCGGTAAAAATAAATATGAGCTTGATAAAGAAACAGGTATGTTAAAACTTGACCGTGTGCTTTTTACTTCAACTCATTATCCCGCAAACTACGGTTTTATTCCGAGAACTTATGCAGATGACGGAGATCCGCTTGATGTGCTTGTTCTTTGTTCCGAAACAATACAGCCAATGACACTTGTTGAGTGCAAGCCTATCGGTGTACTCAATATGATTGATAATGACAGCTGTGACGAAAAAATCATTGCTGTGCCTGTTAATGACCCTAACTATTGCGGTTACAATGACATTGCTGACCTTCCTCGTCACTATTTTGACGAAATTCAGCACTTTTTCCAGGTATATAAGAGCCTTGAAAGCGGTAAGGTTACATCTGTAACTGAAACCAACGGTGTTGAGATGGCTAAGGATATTATTAAAAAGTCAATCGACAGCTACATTAAAGATTTCCAGATGGCATAATTTGAGGTAAATATGACTGAAAAAGAAAAAATGATTGCCGGCAAGGTATATAATTTTCAAGACAGCGAGCTTGTTGCTGCTTTGAATAAATCTAAGTCGCTTTGCCGTCAATACAATAATCTTGATTTTTCAAATGTTGCCGCTCGTAAGGTTATTATTGATGAACTTTTACAAGAAGAGCATAACGATGGATATTGTGTTTTTACTCCTCCGTTTTGGTGTGACTACGGATTTAATGTAAAAGTGGGTAAGAATTTCTATTCAAACCATAACCTTGTTATACTTGATTGTGCAGAGGTTACTTTTGGCGACAATGTTTTTGTCGGCCCTAACTGCGGATTTTATACTGCAATTCATCCTATTGATGCTCATCAGAGAAATACAGGAATTGAACTTGCAAAACCGATAAAAGTCGGCAGTGATGTTTGGTTTGGCGGCGGCGTAACCGTACTTCCCGGTGTTACTATCGGAAATAATGTTGTAATCGGTGCAGGCTCGGTTGTTGTAAAAGATATTCCGTCAGGTGTTGTAGCGGTCGGCAATCCTTGCAAACCTATCAGAAAAATTACCGAGGCTGACAAGCTTGATTTAGACGATCCGAATATCTAAAAATATTAATGCATAACAAAAGGCTTTCTTGAGTTTTTAAGAAAGCCTTGATATTTTTTTATAAAAATATTAAAATAATTATAGTTTGAAGTCATCTAAGGTGTACTCGTGAAGAGTCAGCGCTGACTGCGGAACACGCATAAGCGGGTCATATTTAAAGCTTTTGCATTTGTCATCAATAATTGTTTTGTTTTTTATGCAATGACAGGTATCGTTTTCATAAACCGAATTTAAGCAGTATGTACAGCTTGGTTTTATGTTTTTGCCGAAAAGCTTTTTCTTCAACATAATATCACCTCATTCTTTAATCATTATAACATTAACAGTTGTCATTTTCAAGCGAAACTACGCATAAGGAGAAGTATAATGAAATTTAATTCAAAAACTATGACTATCCATAATGCGGACAGTGTGCCGTATTTAACATATAATTCTTTATCGGAAATTGATTTTATAAATCATGCTTTTTCCACAAAACTCGGCGGAGCGTCGACGGGTGAGTTTACATCAATGAACTTTGCGTTTAACAGGGGAGATAATCCCGACAGTGTTACTGAAAACTATAAACGCTTTTGCAAAAGTGCTGGATTTGATTATAATACGCTTACGGCTTCTGCTCAAGACCATAATACTTATGTTCGTGCGGTTACAACAGAAAATATTGGAACAGGTATTTATAAGCCGAGAGATATTGAAAGCGTTGACGCTTTGATAACAAATCAGAAAGGTGTAACTTTGGTCACTTATTATGCCGATTGTACTCCGCTTTTCTTTGTTGATACAAACAAAAAAGCAATAGGACTTGCTCACGCAGGCTGGAGAGGTACTGTCGGCAGAATAGGCGAAAAGGTTGTGCAAAAAATGACCGAGCTTTACGGAACAAACCCGTCTGATTTAAAATGTGCGATTGGACCTGCTATTTCCGTGTGCTGTTATGAGGTTGACAAACCTTGTGCCGACCATTTTCTTGCACTTAAAAATGTAAATCCGTCAGATTTTGTTCATCCTAAAGAAAACGGCAAGTATATGGTTGACTTGCTTGAAACCAACAGACAAATTCTTACGGCAGCAGGTGTAAAGCCGGAGAATATCACGGTTTCTGATGTATGTACAAACTGTAACAGCGATTTGTTGTGGAGTCACAGGGCAACCAAAGGGCATAGAGGCACAATGTGTGCGTTTATGTGTATAAAATAATTCTTAAATCGAAATATGTTTATTCTTTGCAAACCATACTTCTTTTACAGAAAATTCTTTGCCGTTAAGATAATTAAGAATACCTGCGTCGGTGTCAAATGAAAATTTAAGTTTATAGCTGTAAAGTGCCTGATACTTAATGTTATCAGGTGCTTTTCTGTTTTTTCCGTATTTAGTATCGCCCACAAGCGGATGACCGATATATGCCATATGCGCTCTTATCTGATGCGTTCTGCCTGTCAGAAGTTCAACTTCCGCAAGACTGTATTTGCCGTTGAAATCAAGAATTTCATATTTTGTTATAATTTCTTTTGAGCCGTCAACCTGTTTACTGAAAACTTTAACTTTATTTTGCGCTTCGTTTTTAATAAGATAATCGTGAAGAATATCGCAATCTTTTTTAGGTTTGCCGTGCAGCAGGCAAAGATAGTATTTTTCGAGTTCTCTTGTTTTGATTTTGGCATTGAGAACCCGCAAACTATCGGCATTTTTTGCCGCAATTACTATACCGCCCGTGTTTCTGTCAATTCTGTTTGCAAGAGCGGGAGCGAATGCTTTTTCTTCTTTTGGGTTGTATTCGCCCTTATTATAAAGGTAGTGCTGAACTCTTGCCACAAGCGAATCAAAATGGTAACTCTTGTCCTGATGTACGATAATACCGGGCTTTTTGTCAATCAGAATTATGTTCTCATCCTCATATACTATATCAAGTTTGTCGGGCGCTTTTAAAAATTCGTAGTTTTCCTGCTCACTTTCCTCAAAAAATTCATCTTTTATGTACAGAGTAAGCACATCGCCCTCTTTGAGCATATCTTTTATATCGCACTTTTTGCCGTTTAGTTTAATGTACTTTGTACGGATATATTTATACATAAGTGACTTTGGCATAGTTTTGAATCTTTTTGAAAGGAACTTGTCAAGTCTTTGGTTTGCATCGTTTTTCTTTATATCAATAGTTCTCATTGCTTTCTCCTTAACCTTAATCAATTTAATTTTATATTATTATAAAATTTTTTTCAACCGATTTTTCACACTTTTTAAAAAGCTGTGTAAACTGATACAGGGTGATAAAGTGAATTGCTACTCACACAGGCTAAGGTCGGCTGTATTTTTCGGGCTTGGACTTCTGACTGCAAGTTTACTGCCTTCAGAATGTGTGCTTGTGGTTGCAGCTGCAGCACTTATCGTGGTCAGTCTGACTTGCATACGAAGATAATATGAGAGGAGATTTGCAATGAAAGTTGTACTTATTGAACGACCAAAATTCTTATCGGCAATTTTACGGAAGATTTACGGAATTAAAAAGGTAATAAATCCGCAATAAAACTTTCTTATATGTAAAATAAAATGAAATTTTATTGGTAATCATTAATAACATAATTAAACAAAAGATGTGCATATCAACAAAAAGATATGCACATCTTAATTTATTATTGAGTTCTTTTGGAAAAAATATTATAATAGGACTGAAATTTTATTATGGAGGTTTTGAATTAACACATGAAACTAATCAAGAAAAGCGTAAGCATTCTTCTTTCTTCAATGATGCTTGTTGGTTGTACAGTTACTGCACTTACAGCTAATGCCTCAACAGGCGGTCAGCTTTGCAGTAAGTATGCCACAAACCCTAACGGCAAGGTAGGTATTCAGAAGACTATCACTATTGACGGTGATGTTACTGTAGACGACGTAACATTACTCCAGCTTTACGTTGCCGGTGACAAGTCACTTGACGCTAACGCTCAACTCAAAGCTGATGTAAACAGAGATGGCATTATTGACATTCTCGATTGTACAGAAATTCAGCTTTATGTTGCGGGTAATATTCCAAACCTCGGTTGATACCTGATATAATTTAACAGCTTTTACAGCATCGGATTGATTAATTTCAGTCCGATGCTTTTTTATTGTAATATTTTCATTACCTTTCTAATATATTTTGAGTATAAATATAAAAGGAGAGATAAAATATGGAGTTTAATCAGGATAACCGATCGTTTTGCACAACTGTTGCGGTGCTTGACACGGTTGCCGAACAGCTTGCTGATGTCGATTTAACTTTACCCGATTATTGTCCGGATATCGAAAAAATTTTGAAATGTACTCTTATCCCTAAAATTCAGACAAGAACCTTATCGGGCGGACAACTGCAAATTGACGGTAACTGTGTTGTTAATGTGCTGTATGTTGACAGTATCAAAAAAAGTATTCGTTGCTGTGAGCAGTCGGTTAATTTTTCTCAAAGCTTTTCTGTTAAAGAAGCGCCTGATAATCCTGTTATATTAACAAGAACAAAGCCCGAGTACATAAACTGTAGGGCATTAAGCCCTCGCAGACTTGTAATGCACGGTGCATTTTCGTTATATGCAAAGGTGCTTTCCTCGGCAAAAACAAGTATCTATTCACCGCCTGCCGAAAATTGTCTTGAAGCACAGCTGATGAATATAAAATGTGCAAGCCTGACTTCTCTTTGCCAAGAACAGTTCAGCGTGGTAGAAGAAGTTTCTGTGGGAGATAAGCCTGTAATTGAATCAATCTTGAGTACCGATATAAGTGTGAATATTACCGATACCAAAGCTGTTACAGGTAAACTTATGGCGAACGGCGAAATCAACTTAAAACTATTATATATAACTGATGTTGAGAGCGGCGAAACAGGAAAACTTGATTACTTATTGCCCTTTAATCAAATTATAGATTGCGAGGGTATCGACGAAAATACAATTAACTGTGTTTCCTGCGATATTATGTCTTATGACATCAGACTTAAGAATGATGTTATGTCAGATAAACCTCTTTTACTGCTTGATTTAAAACTTTGTCTTACAGAAGAAGGCTATGTAATAGCTGACGAAAATGTAGTTACAGACGCATATTCTGTTAAATGTGCAACTCAACCCGCTTTTACACAATTGAATATAGTAAGTGATCTTGCAAAACTTAATGATTCTCATATTGAAAAATCTTCGGTTGCTGTCGATAACGGAAAAATCAGCAAAGTAATAAACATATCATCAAACCAAATTACTGCTGATTATTCTTGCGACGATAAGGGTATAACTGTTTCGGGTAAGGTAAATATTTGTATTCTTGCCGAAAACGAAGATAAAATACCTGTGTTTATTGAACGCAATATAGACTATTCTCATCTTATGACATCAAGCAGTGAGTATAACTGTGCATTGTATGTTGAACCTCGTGTAGCAAGTATAAGCTATCGACTTGCCGATGACAGCACAGTTGAAATCAGGTGTGAAATTAAATTTGCCGTTTCGGCTGCCGCAAAAGAAAATATAAGGGCGGTTTCCGATGTAGAGATATTTGAAGATAAACCAGTAAAGCCCGAAGAGTGTGCTCTGACTTTGTACTTTGCGCAAGCGGGGGAGAGTATGTGGAGTATTGCCAAATCGCATAATACGGCACTTGATAAACTGATTGAAGAAAATTCGGCAGCGGCACAAAATGAGGATATTCCTCGAATGCTGCTTATTCCGAGAGTTTAGGAGGTACAAAAATGGAAGAAAGAAATGTGTATCGTGACATTTCACGCCGAACAGACGGAGATGTGTATATCGGTGTTGTAGGTCCTGTGCGAACAGGTAAGTCAACTTTTATAAAAAAATTTATGGACTCTCTGGTATTGCCGAATATAACGGATGAGGCGGTATATCGCAGAACTCTCGATGAACTTCCGCAGTCTGCGTCGGGAAGAACCATAATGACAACCGAACCTAAATTCATACCGGAAGAATCAGTTGAAGTTGATCTGGGAAACAACACTTCTTTCAGGGTAAGAATGATTGATTGCGTAGGTTATATAGTTGACAGTGCAATCGGCTACAGTGAAGACGAACAGCCGAGAATGGTTAAAACGCCTTGGTTCGATAAGGAAATTCCTTTTGATGACGCTGCCGAAATCGGCACAAAAAAGGTTATTACAGATCATTCAACAATCGGCTTGTTAATAACAACTGACGGTACAATCAGTGATATTGACAGGGAAGACTACATTGAGAGCGAACAGCGGGTTATTAACGAACTGAAAGAGATTAACAAACCTTTTATTGTTTTGCTCAACTCAACCGAACCCGAAAGCGAAAGAGCAAAAAATCTCGCTGCTCAAATGGCGTCAATTTACAATGTGCCTGTAATTCCCGTAAGCTGTATGGAACTTGACGAATTTGAAATTAAGCGTATTCTTGCCCAGCTTTTGTTTGAGTTTCACATAAAAGAAATCAAAGTAGATATTCCTAAATGGCTCGTAATGCTTGATAAAGATCACTGGCTCAAAACCAATATCTTTGACGCAATCAAAAAGAGTGCGGGAAAAATCGAAAAAATCCGTCAGGTTCAGGATATAATGCAGGAACTTGACAACTGTGAATATATTAATTCTACCGAAATAAAAAGTCTTGATTTGGGCAGAGGCTTTGCGACTATCGGAATTAATATTGACAGTAAATTGTTTTATAAGGTACTTTCCGAAGAATCAGGTATTGACATTACCGACGAATGTGAGCTGTTCAGTTGTGTAAAAGAACTTTCCAAAAAGCAGAAAGACTTTGATAAACTTGCGCAGGCTTATGAACAGGTGCAGGAAAACGGTTACGGAATTGTTATGCCGACTATTGAAGAGTTATCGCTTGAAGAGCCTGAAATTATTAAACAGAGCGGAAAGTACGGTATAAGGCTCAAAGCAAGCGCACCGAGTATTCATATGATGAAGATTTATACAAAGACAGAGGTAACTCCGATTGTAGGCTCGGAACAGCAGTCCGAGGAGCTTGTATCTTATCTTTTGAAAGAATTTGAGGAAAATCCGGAAAAAATTTGGGAAAGCAATATCTTCGGCAAATCCGTGCATGAACTTGTCAACGAGGGACTGCACAATAAATTGTACAGAATGCCGTCCGACGCAAGAGCAAAAATAGGTGAAACCATTGAAAAAATTATAAATGACGGTTGCAACGGTCTTATATGTATAATTCTGTAATTGAAATATAATGCTTTAAAATTAAACAAATTATATTTTGAAATATTTAATATGATTAGGTAAACCGCCAAAAATTATTCCCCCCCGTATTTATTATTGAAAATTTTACAGGAATAAAGTATAATAATCCTGTATGAAAATAATAAATATGGGGGTTATTTTATGAATCTTTCCGATGTAGCTTTAGCAGCTCAGACAGCCCAGAAAGAAAGTCTTACGCTTGCTGAAAAAGGCATAACATCCGCAAAGGTTGTTCTCACAGGCTTTGTTGTTGTATTTGCCATGCTTATTCTGTTGATTTTTATTATTAAAATCTACAGTGCTATTGTTCAGAAGGCTCAAAGTGCTGGCAGCAACAGCAAAAAAGGCAAGAAAAATAAAGATGAAAAACCTGCTGAAAAGCCGGCTGCGGCGCCTGTTCCTGTTGTTACCGCAAGCGCAGCAACAGACGGAATTTCAGACGAAGTTGTAGCTGTTATTTCAGCTGCCGTGGCAACAATGTACGGTTCATCTGAAAAAGCACGAATCAAGAGTATTAAAAAGTCATCTGACGGTGGTCGTTCAGCTTGGGCAAAAGCCGGTGTACTTGATAATACCCGCCCATTTTAAGGCATATTTTAAGGGAAAGGATGTTATCTAATGGAAATTTTACAAGGCTTTGTAGATGCCGTTGTAGGTATCTTTAACAGTTCAGGCCTTACAACTCTTAACTGGCAGAACTATGTTATGATTGGTATTTCAATCGTTTTGCTTTATCTTGCTATCAAAAAGCAATATGAGCCGCTCTTGCTTCTTCCTATCGCTTTTGGTATGCTTCTTGTAAACCTTTATCCGAGCATTATGAGTGCTCCTTCAAACGAAATGATCCCTCTTGCAGATTATGTGAAAGATCATACAGGAGCAATTCAATATCCGATTATTAAAGAATCAAACGGTGCCGAATATGTAAACTATCCGACGACATACGGCGGTTTGCTTTGGTATCTCTATCAGGGTGTTAAGCTCGGCATTTACCCACCGCTTATTTTCCTCGGCATCGGTTGTATGACAGACTTCGGTCCGCTCATTTCAAATCCAAAGAGCCTTATCCTCGGTGCTGCGGCACAGATCGGTATTTTTGTAACATTTACAGGCGCTATTTTCCTCGGCTTTACAGCAGCAGAGGCAGGTGCTATCGGTATTATCGGCGGTGCTGACGGTCCTACGGCTATTTTCGTAACCACAAAACTTGCTCCGCATCTTTTAGGTTCAATCGCTATTGCAGCATATTCATATATGGCGCTCGTTCCTATTATTCAGCCGCCTATTATGAAAGCTCTTACAACAAAGAAAGAGCGTGCTGTAGTTATGGAACAGCTTCGTCCTGTATCTAAACTTGAGAAGATTATGTTCCCTGTAATTGTTGTAATTATCATTGCAATCTTCCTTCCTGACGCTGCTCCGCTTGTTGGTATGCTTATGCTTGGTAACCTCTTTAAGGAATCAGGCGTTGTTGAAAGAATTAACAAGACAGCTCAGAATGAACTTATGAACATTATTACAATCTTCCTTGGTACTACTGTCGGTGCAACTGCATCGGGACAGACATTCCTTACATTTGATACAATCAAGATTATTGTTCTTGGTCTTATCGCATTCTGTATGGGTACTGCATTCGGTGTACTCTTTGGTAAGATTATGTATGTTGCAACAGGTGGCAAGGTAAACCCACTTATCGGTTCAGCAGGTGTATCTGCCGTTCCAATGGCTGCTCGTGTATCACAGAAGGTTGGTCAGCAGGAGAATCCTGGTAACTTCCTCCTTATGCACGCTATGGGTCCTAATGTTGCCGGTGTTATCGGTTCAGCAGTTGCAGCAGGTGTATTGCTCAATGTAGTTGGCTAAAAACAAATCAAATATATATAATTTCAATAAAGGAAGTCGTTATGGCTTCCTTTAATTTTATTGTTAATAATTCATTATTAGAATTAATTAGTGCATTTAATGAATTATAATATATATTATTGTATTTTTTATTGTATTTTTATGCTGATTTTGGGAGGTCGAGTAATGCCAACTAATATAACAATTCAGAGAATTTTAGTCATTGTCTTACAGAGAATAAAATTTATTATTCTTTTGACACTTGTATGTATGCTTTCGTTTTTTCTTTATTCTAAGTTTTTTATAACTCCTATGTACAGTACATCTGCTATGCTTTATGTGCAGAACTATAATGCTAAAAGCCAGAGCAATCAGGAAAACGGAAAAATCTTTAGCTCCGATATTTCAGGTTCTGCTTCTCTTGCCGAGGCATACATAGTTTTTCTTAATAATTCGGACAGCATTACTTCGCTTTTTAACGACTGCGATGTTTCAATAACAAACGATTCTTTCTTTATTACGGTTACGGTTTCGGGTTCAGACCCGCAAACTTGTGCGAATGTAGCAAATCAGATTTGCGAGACTGCAGGCGATGTTTTTGCCGATCGCTTTGCATACGGACAGATTGGTATTGTAAGATCTGCGAAACTTCCCAGTGCACCGTATGAACCAAACAATCTAAAAAACGCATTGATTGGTTTGGTAATCGGTCTTGTTGCATCTGTGCTTATTTCAATTTTACTTGAACTTATTGACCTTACTGTTAAGCCTGATGACGATTTACAGGAAATGTACGATATTCCTATATTTGCGGAAATACCTGATTTTGGTAATTAAGGGGGGATAGCGTATGAAGTTAAGATTACCTTTTAAAAAGGATTTAAGTAAAAAAAGCAAGTCACAAGTAACTGTCAACAATAAAAATAAATTTGCAATTGTTGAGTCTTACAAAATTGCAAGAACCAATATTATGTTTTCTCTTTCTGCGTCTGAAAAGAAAGCCTTTGCGGTAACAAGTTATTCAAAGGGTGAGGGTAAAAGTACAGTTGCGTCTAACCTTGCAATTTCTTTTTCAAAAATGGAAAGTAAAGTATTGCTTGTTGACTGTGACCTTCGCCGACCTAATGTTCATAATATTTTTAAAATTGATAATACCAAAGGTCTTGCGGATGTAATCGGTAAGATGATTAATTTTGATCAGGCGGTTCAGAAAAATGTTCTTCCCGGACTTGATATTCTCGTTTCGGGTACTATTCCGCCAAATCCGTCGGAACTTATGTGTTCCTCAACATTTATTTCTTTGGTTGAGCAGTTAAAGGAAGAGTATGATTATATCATATTCGATACTCCGCCTATCGGAGTGGTTGCCGATGCACTTCTTCTAAAAGAATTAATTGCAGGCTTTATTGTTGTAGTAAGAGAAAGAGCCACAACTCACGGAGATTTACGAAATCTTACGGAAAGCATTAAGCTTGCCGATTCAAGAGTCCTTGGTATAGTCAAGGTAGGCTGTTCGCAGAATGAGAGAAGAAAAGGCAAGTATTACTACAAATACTATTACAATTATTATTAATTATTTTACAGCTTACGAAAACATATCAATTGTTTTTCGTAAGCTGTTGTTTTATGGTATAAAATTATGATTTTTAAAATAAAATGCAAGATTTTTAAAAAACACTTGCATTTTTCTTCCTTTTGGATTACAATATAACAGTAATATTTTGTATTTTTTGCAATTTGAATTTAAGGAGAAAGCAAAATGAATTATGTGAATTGTAACAAAGAAGACCTCGAAAAAGAATATGCGGCACTTGTTGCTGAATATGAAGAGGTAAAAGGTAAGGGTTTAAAACTTAATATGGCAAGAGGTAAGCCGGGTGAAGATCAGCTTAACCTTTCAAGACCGTTGCTTGATGTAATCAACAGCAGCACTGACTGCATTACAGCACACGGTGCAGATTGCCGTAACTACGGTGAGCTTGCAGGCATTGACGAGTGCAAAAACTTTTTTGCGGAGATTTTTGATGTAGATCCGTCAGATGTAATGGTTGGCGGCAACTCAAGCCTTAATATGATGTTTGATACAATTGCAGGTTTTATGACAAAGCCTGTTGTTGAGGGCTGCAAGCCTTGGTATGAGGTAAAGAACAGAAAATTCCTTTGCCCGGCACCGGGTTATGACCGTCACTTTGCTATTACCGAATATTTTGATTTTGATCTGATTCCTGTTCCGATGACAGAGAATGGCCCTGATATGGATGTTGTTGAAAAACTTGTTGAGAATGACGATTCAATCAAGGGTATTTGGTGTGTTCCTAAGTATTCAAATCCGCTCGGCATTACTTTCAGCGATGAAACAGTTAAGCGTTTTGCCGCTTTAAAGCCTGCCGCAAAGGATTTCAGAATTATGTGGGATAACGCTTACTGTGTTCACGATGTAACAGATACTCCCGATGAACTTTTGAGTCTTATGGCTGAATGCAGAAAAACAGGTAATGTTGATCTTCCTATCATGTTTACATCAACATCAAAGATTACTTTCCCAGGTTCAGGTGTAGCTGCAATGGCTGCTTCCGATAACAATATGAAAGTAATTAAGAACAGATACCAGTATCAGGTTATCAGCTATGATAAGATGAATATGCTCCGTCACGCTCGTTTCTTTGGTGACCTTAACGGTGTTAAAGAGCATATGAAACTGCATAAAGCTGTTCTTAAGCCAAAATTTGAAATTGTTTTGAATGCTCTTGAGTCACAGCTTAAGGAAACAGGAACAGCTGATTGGACAAATCCAAACGGCGGTTATTTTGTAAGTGTAGATGTACTTGAGGGTACAGCAAAAGAGGTTGTTCGTCTTTGTAAAGAAGCAGGCGTTGTACTTACAGGTGCAGGCGCTACTTATCCTTACGGCAAGGACCCTAAGGACAGCAACATCAGAATTGCCCCTTCGTTCCCGCCAAACGATGAACTTAAGGAAGCAATGGATGTATTCTGCATTTGCGCTAAACTTGCAGCTTGTGCAAAAATTCTTAATAAATAAGCAATATATTAAACATTAATTTGCTTATTTATCTAAATGCAATGTAAAATTTCCAACTAAAAAGAATTTTTTTATCAAAAATTCCCTTATCCGTTGACTTTTTATCAAAAAAATTATATAATAACTCTGTTATGTCTGTATGTGTGTCTTTCGTAACAGAGTTATTTTTATGAAAGCAACTACAGTCAATTAAAAAATGGAGGTTCCTAAGGCATGAAAAGAATACCAAAGCCTGTATTCTTCATTGTAGCCTTGCTGGTGCTTGCTTTTACATTTACAGCAGTTTTCGGAGTATCCTACTATACAGGTGACAACAAAAACACTGTCGTTAAAGGCATTAGCGATATACGATGGGGAATAGACATCAGGGGCGGTGTTGAAGCAACATTTAAGCCTGCCGGCGATGTTGACGCTACTGATGAGCAGTTAGAATCTGCTAAAGCAATCATTGAGCTTCGTATGGTATCTGACGGTATTACCGACTATGAACTTTACGCTGACTCTTCAAACGACAGAATTATTGTTCGTTTCCCGTGGAAATCTGACGAAAAAGATTTCGACCCTGCAACTGCTATTGAAGAAATATCATCAACAGCAGAGCTTACTTTCAGACCGGGTAAAAGCTATGAAACTACCGAAGTAGGTTCGGACGGCAACCCTGTTTACAAAACTCCTAAAGACGATACAACCGAGATTCTTATGAACGGCTCTTACATAAAGTCGGCGCAGGCAGTTGTAAATCAGGAAGATAACTCATACGCTGTAAGCATTGAGTTTAACGATGAAGGTAAACAGCTTTTTGGCGATATTACAACTAAGTATCTTAAAAAGACAATCTCAATTTGGATGGATGATGTTATGATTTCCGCACCTACTGTAAATGCGGCAATCACAGACGGCAAAGCACAGATTACAGGTGACTTTGACGCTGAATCTGCAACTGCTCTTGCAAACAAGATTAACGCAGGTGCTCTTCCGTTTAAACTTGAAACTGTAAGTTCAAGCAACATCAGCCCGACACTCGGTGAGAATTCACTTACAGCTATGGCTTATGCAGGTGTTATTGCATTTGTGGTTATTGCTGTTATTATGATTGCAATGTACAGACTTACAGGTGTTATCGCAGTTATTTCTCTTGCAGGTCAGATGGGTCTTGCAATTGCGGCTGTATCAGGTTACTTTACAACTATTTCGTCATTCACAATGACACTTCCTGGTATTGCAGGTCTTATTCTTTCAATCGGTATGGGCGTTGACTGTAACGTAATTACAGCAGAGCGTATTAAGGAAGAATTAAAGCAGGGCAGAACTCTTGACGGTGCTCTCGAGCGTGGTACAAAGAATTCACTTTCTGCTATTATCGACGGTAATATGACAGTTATTATTGTATCTGTTATTCTTATGCTTGTATTCGGTCCTTCAAATATTCTCTCAATCATCTTTGGTGAATCAACAACCGGTACAATCTACTCATTCGGTTACACACTCCTTGTTGGTGTAATTGCTAACTTTATTATGGGCGTATTCCTTACCCGTGTAATGCTCAGAAGTATTTCAGGCTTTAAGGTATTCCGCAAAAAAGGCTTGTACGGAGGTGTTAAGAATGGCTAATGAAAGCACAAAATCCGCTAAGGTTAATGGTCAGCTTTCTGTTGAAGAAGTAAGTGAAAAATTCAACGGCGGCAGAAAGATTATTGACTTTACAGGTCACAGCAAAATTTTCTTTGGCATTTCCATCGCAATTATTGTAATCGGTATCATTTGTAACTTCATTTTCGGTACTACACTTGACATACAGTTTTCGGGCGGTGCGTCAGTAAAATACAGTTATTCCACAGATATTTCCGAATCCGAACTTACTGATTTTATTCAGTCACATACAGAGGCAAGAATTACTACTTCTTATTCAACAGATATGGTTGGTAATTCCGGTCATAATGTTGCTGTTCAGTTCTCCGGAAACAAGGCTATTGATACTAACATTCAGTCGACACTTCTTGAAGATCTCAATAAACAGTATCCTGATGCAGGCTTTAAAATTCTTGAGTCGGGTTCTATTGACGCTTCAATGGGCTTTAACTTCCTCTTAAAGTGTCTTACAGCTGTTGCAATCGCAAGTATACTTATGGTTATTTATGTAACACTCAGATTTAAGAAAATCGGCGGTCTTTCAGCCGGTGTTACAGCTCTTATAGCACTTTTCCACGATGTTATTATGATTTACTTTATGTATGTAATCTTCCGTATGCCGATTGATTCCAACTTCATTGCCGTAGTTCTTATGATTCTCGGTTACTCACTTAACGATACAATCGTTATTTACGACCGTGTTCGTGAAGAACGAAAAGCACTTGGCAGAAAAACAGATGCAGGTATGGTATTTAATCTCAGTGCTACAAAGTCGCTTAAGAGAACAATTATTACTTCTGTAACAACTCTTTCAGCAATCTTGATTGTATATATTGTTGCCTTAGTATATAATATCTCTTCGGTACAGGCTTTCGCACTTCCGATGATTATCGGTATCATTTCAGGTTGTTATTCTTCTATCTGTATTGCAGGTCCTCTTTGGGTACTTTGGCAGAGAAAGAAAAAGAACAGCAAAAAGAAATAATGCGTTTGCTTTAAATTTTATTTAATAATTATGGGCTGCGATATTAATAAATTTCGCAGCCCTGAATTTATATGTGAAAGCATATTATTGTATATTTTATGGTAAAACTATTATGGGGTAATCTTTACTGTAATCAGGGGTGTTATATGAAAAAAATCTTTTCGTTTTTATTGGTAATCATATCAATATGTTCTTTATTACTTTACGGTTGTTCAAGCAATGAGCAAAACAGCAGACAATCCGAAAAATTAAGTATAGTAACTTCTATTTTTCCGTATTACGATTTTGCAAGAAATATTGTCGGCGATAAAGCAGATGTAAAGTTATTGCTTTCACCCGGTAACGAACCGCATCATTACGAACCGTCACCGTCCGACATTGTTGCCATAGAAGAATGTGATATATTTATCTATAACGGCGGTGAAAGTGACGAGTGGGTTGAAAATGTGCTTGACTCGCTTGAAAATAAAAATATTACTGTTCTGAAGATGACCGATTATGTGTCACTTCTTAATGAAAAAAATCCTGACCATACTGACGGTGATGAGGCAGATGAACATATATGGACTTCTGTCAGAAATGCCGAGCAGCTTGCAAAGAAAATATCGGATGTTGTTACGGAAAAGGATAATAAAAATAAATCTGAATATGAAAACAATACAAATCAGTATCTTTTAAGTCTTGATGAACTTGACAAAGAATTTACCGATGTTGTTAATAATAAAAAGCGTGACACTGTTGTATTCGGCGACAGATTTCCGTTTTTGTATTTTATGACCGATTACGGACTTAACTACGAATGTGCGTTTCCGGGCTGCAGTAGTGAAACCGAACCGAGTCTTGAAGTAGTGACAAGACTTATTGATTATGTAAGAGATAATAATATACCTGTTGTGTTTCACCTTGAAATGTCAAATGGAAAAATTGCACAGCTGATCGGTGATGATACCGGAGCTGAAATTTTGCAGTTTTCGTCGTGCCATAATATTACAAAAGATGAATTTAATAACGGAGAAGATTATATTTCTGTTATGAAACAAAATTGCAGTGCATTAAAGGAGGCTTTATCTTAATGTCATTAATTGATTTTAATAAGGTAACTATTGGTTATGACGGCAAAAGTGTAATTTCGAATCTTACTTTTCAGATAAAGCCGAATGAATATGTTTGCATAGTTGGAGAAAACGGTTCAGGTAAGACAACACTTATGAAATGCTTACTTGGACTTATTCCGCCTTTATCGGGTAAGATTACATTCGGTGACGGATTAACTCAAAATGAAATCGGTTATCTTCCGCAAAAGACTGTTTTGCAAAAGGATTTTCCTGCTTCGGTTGAAGAAGTTGTGTTATCCGGCTGTCTGAATAAAAAACATACCTTGTTTTATTCAAAAGAACAGAAAAAAACCGCTGAAAAAAATATGGAACTTACAGGAATTACCGATATTCGTAAAAACTGTTTTCGTGAACTTTCGGGTGGTCAGCAACAAAGGGCATTGCTTGCAAGAGCATTGTGTGCAACAACAAAACTTTTGATTCTTGATGAACCTGTTACGGGACTTGACCCTGTTGCAAGTGCGGATATGTATAACCTTGTAAAGAATCTGTATAAAGAGGGAATAACGGTAATTATGGTATCACACGATATTACCGCCGCAGTAAACAACGCAACAAAAATTCTTCATCTTTCTAAAGATAATTACTTTTTCGGCAGTACGCATCAGTATCTTCATTCCGATGTAGGCAAGAAGTTTTTGATTACCGATTGCCCTTGCGATGATTGCAGGCATCACCATATTCATAATTTAGCGTAAAGGAGGCGGTAAGATGTTTGAAACTATTGCTGAAATGTTTTCGTACGGTTTTATTGTAAGAGCTTTTATTGTCGGTACTCTTGTTTCGCTTTGCGCCGCTTTGCTTGGCGTAACTCTTGTGCTGAAACGATATTCTATGATCGGTGACGGCCTTTCCCATGTAGGCTTTGGTGCGCTCGCAATTGCCGCATCGTTAAATCTTGCACCGTTACAGGTTGCGGTTCCGGTTATAATCATTGCCGCATTTTTACTTTTAAGACTTTCGGAAAAAAGTAAAATCCGTGGAGATGCGGCTATCGCCATTATTTCAAGTACAGCGCTTGCAATCGGTGTTGTCTGTGTAAGTATTTCGGGAGTAAATACCGACCTTAATTCTTATTTGTTCGGCAGTATTCTTGCCACAACAAACGCTGATGCTGTAATGTGTGCCGTTCTTGCTTTGATAGTAATTGTGATTTTTGTTTTGTTTTACAATAAGATTTTTGCGGTTACATTCGATGAAACATTTTCAAAGGCTACAGGACTTAAAACAGGTGTTTATAATACTGTAATTGCCTTGCTCACAGCACTTACAATCGTAATCGGTATGAGAATTATGGGTACACTTTTAATTTCGGCTCTTATCATTTTCCCTGCACTTTCTTCAATGAGAGTGTGCAAAAAATTTAAAGCGGTAATTATTTGTTCGGGTGTACTTTCGCTTATTTGTTTCTTCGTTGGAATGTATGCATCTTACACAATGGATACTCCGACGGGAGCAAGTGTAGTAATTGTAAATGCCTTTGTATTTGTAATTTTCTGGCTTATTGAAGTTATTAATACAAGAGTAAGAAAACACAATTAATTATAAAATATTTTCAATTTTAACAAGCTCACTGTCCTTTACGGAGGTGAGCTGTTTTTTTATGCCCGCACTTTCGGCAAGGTAATTGTCGTTGCTCTGTGTAGCGACATATGACCGCATTGCAGATAGGTTTACACTGATTTCATCAACATAATCGTGAATAAGAAGAATATCAAAAATGCTTAGATTCTTTTGCCATTTTGATTCTGCAGCTGCAAGCACATCTTTTGCACCGTCATAATTCTCACTTTTAACAAGGTTGTCGGCAGATACAATTTCTTCGTTAAGTTCGTCAATTCTATTTGTTACATAGAACATTTCAAAAATGCCTGTTGCTATTGATAAAATAAAAAAAGCCAATGATATATATATTCTTTTCATATTAAATTTCCTTTGTAATTATTTTATAATTTCCTGCTCCGTCAAGCGTCATAATAAATATATCGTCTATGGCGACATTTTCTTTGTAAAGAATTTTATCTACGGTTTCTTTGCTGTTTTTGCAAAGCCTGAGTGAATTTTGTAAAAGCTGTCCGTCGCTGATTACCACGGTTTCAAGTTTTGTGTCGGGAACTTTAATATCGAGGTTTTCAAGTGTTACCGTGCGCTTTTCGGGCTTTTGCAAAACGCTTATTTTTCCGTTGGTTTCTACGATACAATATTGTACCTCGTCGAGTGAAAAAATATCCTGTTGTCTTAGCTGAATACATAAATCTTCGGTTGACATTCTAAGCCGTTTCATTTCGTTTTGCATCAGTTTTCCGTCCTCTATTACGGTTATGGGCGAGCCGCAGATAAGACCTCGGAATTTTCTGTTTTTCAGCATTATTATACTTGCTATTATTTCACAGGCAATAAGAACGAGTACGGGAATTATGCCCGAAAGCAACGGTTGTGAAGTATTTGACATAGGAATTGCCGCAATATCGGATACAATCAGAGTTACTACAAGTTCGCTCGGCTGCATATCGCTTATTTGCCTTTTGCCCATAAGCCGAATTGCAAGAATAACAAATGCATACAAAAGCAGAGTTCTTATAATTGAAATAATCATTTTATCACCATTACTAATGTTTGCAATAAATGTAATTATATACAAATTTCGGAATAATTGAGATAACTTTGTAAAGCCTAATATTGGTGATAGAATGTATAATTCATTAAAAGAAAATTTATCTTCCCTTAAATCTGCTTTCGCAAATTCTGCCGATTTTACGGTGAGAGATATGATATTAAATTCAGATAATAAAACCACATCCGCAGTAATTACAATAGAGGGAATGTGCAGTAAAGAAGTAATCGCACTTTCTATAATTAATCCGATTTTTGATTTTGATTTTAAAAATGCAGACGGCACACAAATTCTTGATGAAATTCGACTTTCGGTTCTCTCTGCAAGTGAAATTGTGGAATTTGAGAGCTTTGATGAGGCAATAATGTTTTTAACTTCAGGTTTTGCTGTAATTGCTGTTGACGGATGCAGTAAAATGCTTGCAATCGGTGTGCAGGGCTTTTCTTTCAGAGGAGTTACCGAACCCGAGAGCGAAGTGGTACAGCGTGGTTCAAAGGAAGGCTTTACCGAACCTTTGAGAATTAATATGACGCTTATCAGACGAAGAGTAAAAAGTCCTGACCTTGTATTTGAAACCGCAACAGTCGGTACAACTTCAAAAACTCAACTCTGTATTTGCTATCTGCAAAATTCGGTGTCTAAAATTATCCTTGATAAAATAAGAAAAAGACTGCAGTCAAGTGACCTTGAAATGGTGCTTGCATCGGGTTATTTATCTGAATATCTTGAGGATAAGGGCACAAAGTCTATATTTTCGGGAGTAGGCATTTCCGAACGCCCCGACACTGTATGCGGAAAACTTATGGAGGGAAGAGTAGCGATTTTGGTTGACGGTACTCCGACCGCAATTATTATTCCGCATATTTTTGTGGAGGAATTTCAGAGTGTGGACGATTATTCAAACCGACCGTATTATGCAACCTTTATCAGAATATTAAAGTATATTTCATTTTTCACGGCAATATTTGTACCGGGTATTTATACTGCATTTGCTCAATTTCATCCCGAGTATTTTCCGAAAGGCTTGCTTTTAAAAGCGTCAACGGCACTTGCGGATACTCCTTTGCCTGTTGCGCTTGAAGTGCTGATAATTATGTTTGTTTATGAAATTATGAGAGAGGCGGGATTGAGGATTCCAAAACCGCTCGGTCACGCCGTCAGCATTGTGGGTGCGCTTGTAATTGGTGAAAGTGCGGTAAATGCAGGGTTTATTGCCTCATCTACCCTTATGATAGTTGCAGTTGCGGCAATCAGCAGTTATGTTACTTCGTCGCTTTATGCACCTATTACAGTGCTTAGATTTGCTTTTGTGGCAGTCGGAGGAATTTTCGGAATGTGGGGGATTGTTCTTATGAGTTGCTTTGTGCTTGCAAATATATGTGCAAAAACTTCTGTCGGTGTTCCGTATATGTCTTCGCTTGCTCCTTTTTCTGTAAGAAGAATGAGAGATGTTTTTGTGCGTGCGGATTGGAAAAGATTATCCCGACATACAATAAGAGTTCAAAAGTTTGCACAAACAAAGGAGAGTGACTCTGATGAAGGGTAAGATAACCCAAGTATATGCAGGGCTGTTTGCCGTTTTTGTTTTTATATTTTTGGGAGTAAAATATAATTATCTTGGCACACTTCCTTTGTGGGCGGTTGTTCTTGAAATTTTATTTATGGCGGTTGTACTCGCAGTGCTTATGCTGCCGTCTTACATTCTCCATAAGTCAACAGGCTGTGATGTGTTTAATGTGTTTTTAAATAAAAGCTCATTGACAAAAATTACATTTTCTTCTCTTTATTGCATATTGTTTGTATTTGCAAGCGTGCGATTTCTTTCACTGTATGTTGATATTCTTATTACTGCGCTGAACTCGAATGCAAACAGGTTTGTACTTGCTGTCGGAATACTTTTTGTATGCGCATACAGTGCGTACAAAGGTGTGTTTACCGAATCAAGATGTGCTCTTATCAGTTCGGTTGTTACGGCAATTTTTATAATAATATTTCTACTTGGCAATATTTCTGATGTAGAATTAAGCAATCTTTATCGCAGTAACAGTACAGATGATTTTTTTGCCGCTCTTTTTTCTTTGCTGCCTGTTTGTGTGTTGCCTGTAATTTTTTCTGTAATATCGGGAAGTTTCAGTCAAAGTAAATCCGCTTTTGTATGGTTTCTTGTAATTGCCTTTGTAAGCAGTGCTGTGCTTGTGTTTTTTATGAATACAGTTCTTGCTGATTATGCAGACGGCAGGGAGTTTCCGTATTTCATACTTGCCCAAAATGCCTCCTTCGGACAAATGACGAGTTTTGATTTTCTTTATATGATTTGTATTTCTTTTTGCTCTTTTATAATTGTTTCACTGCTTTTATGCTGTATAAATGAGAGTACAGGTGTAAAGAAAAGAGGAAAAAATACATTTATATTTACATCGTTGATTTTTGTAATGTATATATGTACCGAGGTTTTTCCGAAAGCAAAGGAGCTTGTGCAGAATGATATTATTTTTGCAGTTATGTGTGCCATATACGCAGTTGTATTACCGATTTATGCTTTGCTCAGATTGAAAGGAGGCAAACAGGGTGATTAAAAAAGTTTTGGCATTAATGCTTGTTTTAAGCAGTGTATTTTTGTGCGGTTGCGACAACAGTAAAAGGATAGATAAAGCGGTTATTATTGAGTGCATTATAGTTGATAAAAGCGATTACAAATTTATTTATATTTCTGATGAAGAAAAAAGTGAAACTGTCAAAATCGAAGAAGAAAGCCTTGAAAAAGCGCTTAAAACTTTAAAAACCGAGCATAAACCCGAAATTGTACTTTCTAAGCTTGAGCTTATAGCATTTGCGGAAAATGTTGACAGCGAAAAATATTACTCTGCATTACAGTATATAAAGAATAATTATGCGGTATCGCCGTCGGTATATACAGCGGTATGCAGCAACGACATTTTAAAATTGCTTGATGAACCGAAAACTCTTGAAAAATGTACTGAACAAATAATGATTTTGGAAAAAAAAGATACCGACATTTCATCAACTCTATTAAAAATGAACAACAACCTTAGTAAATCTAAGAAATCATTGCTATATTTACCTCATATTAGTAAAAATAACGGGGTTACAGGCGAAAAAGTTGAAATTATGATAAAAAAATGAAAAATAATTCATAAAAAGACTTTATACTATAAGCGTTTTGTTGTATAATAATTGATGTATAGAATGGAAAGGCTATATACTTTGGGCAAAACTTTTGAATATATTTACCAAAGTAATTTGTGATAATGTAATTAAATTGAGAATAAAATACTTTAATATAACTTTGTAAACATAAGCCTGTGCAATGAGTAAACATAAGTTGCTGACAGCATAGTCAAAAAAAGTATTTTTAAAGCGGATTTTTTAAAATCTCGGTTCAATATCATTATTACTGATACAAAGCCTTTCACGAGCATATATTTTAATTATTGAACGGCGGTGGATTTATGGCTAGTGATTTTTCGGTTGCATTATCAAAAATGACTGAAGATTTAGATTTGCAAAAGGTTTATATTGCTGAAAATTTTGAAGAAATCAAAGTTTCAACATTTGAAGTAAATCGTCCGGGACTTGAGCTTACAGGATATTTTGACTTTTTCGACAGCAGCCGACTGCTTCTTTTTGGTACAACAGAGTTTTCGTATCTCTCTCGTTTCGGCTCGGAGGCTCAAAAAATGGTTATTGACTCAATATTGAGCTTTGGTCCGCCTGCGATTATCATTTCAAGAAATATCGAACCACCTATAGCTATGATGGAAAGTGCAAAAACACATAAGGTGTCAATTTTGCGCTCGGCAGAAACAACATCACAGGTTACAGCGGCACTTTTCCAATATCTCAACAAAGAACTTGCGCCTCGAATTACAAGACACGGTGTTCTTGTGGAAGTTTACGGTGAGGGTTGCCTGCTGCTCGGTGACAGCGGTGTAGGTAAGAGCGAAACCGCTATCGAACTTATTAAGCGTGGACACCGTCTTGTTGCCGATGACGCAGTGGAAATCCGAAAAACCTCTACTCACACGCTTATGGGACAGTCACCTGAAAATATCCGACATTTTATTGAACTTAGAGGTATCGGTATTATTAATGCAAGACAGCTTTTCGGTATGGGTTCGGTAAAGATTACGGAAAAAATAGATATTGTTATCAATCTTGAAATTTGGGACAACACCAAGGTTTACGACAGAATGGGACTTGATAATCAGTATATGGATATTTTGGGCGTTGAAGTGCCGACCTTGACCATACCTGTAAAGCCGGGCAGAAACCTTGCCGTTATTATTGAGGTTGCGGCCATGAACAACCGTCAGAAAAAGCTCGGTTATAATGCCGCACAGGAGCTTTTGAGCGCACTCGGTATGGATTTTGATATGTCGCAGACAGAGAAAGTCATCGTTGACAAATGGGAGTAATAACGGGGTGAGCAAGTGAAATTAGTTGCCGATATGCATACACATTCAATAGCGTCTACACACGCTTATGCCACTATAACGGAAATGGCACAGGAGGCGCACGATCTCGGACTTTTTGCCATTGCAATCACTGACCATGCAAGAACTATGCCTGGAGCACCGGGTCCGTTCTATTTTGAATCCCTTGCTATTTTACCAGCATACATAAAGGGAGTAAGAGTGCTGCACGGAATAGAGGCTAATATATGCGATTACAACGGTAATCTTGATGTTGAGCCGCAGCTGCAGGATAATCTTGAATGGGTGGTAGCTTCACTTCACACTTTAACTATTGAGGGCGAGGCAACTGTTGAAAAATGTACACAGGCTTACCTCGGTCTTGCAAAAAATCCTAATGTAAATGTCATTGGTCACAGTGGCAGTGAATACTTTAAATATGACTACGAAAGAGTTATCCCTCAGCTTGCAAAAGAGGGCAAACTTATTGAAATTAACGATTCCGCATTCAGATATAAAAAGAGTTGCGCCTCAAATTGTACGCAGATTGCAAAACTTTGTAAAAAATACAAAGCAAGAATTTGCGTGAATACCGATTCGCACTATACCCATACCCTTGGCAGAGGCACCGAAACTCTGAAAATGCTTGAAGATATAGATTTTCCGCAGGAGCGTATTGTTAATGCGAACGAAGAAACCCTGAAAGCATACTTTAAGGAGAAAAATATTTATTATTAACTGGAGTAATTCGATGAATAATATTGAAAATATATATAAATTTGCAGACAGTCTTGCTTGTGAAACAAAGCTTAACGAGCCGATGAAAAAACACACAAGTTTTAAAATCGGCGGCAATGCGGCAGTTTACATAAAGGTTGACAGTCTAAGTAAGCTTTGCAAATTTGTAAGAGAATGTAAACTTACAGATACAAAATATTTCTTGCTCGGTAACGGCAGTAATATACTTGTAGACGATAATGGCATGGATTGCGCTGTTATTAAACTTGACGGCGATTTCAAAGAGATAAGAATGATAGACAGCGAAACCGTTTATTGCGGCGCAGGCGCTACACTTGCTGCTCTTTGTAAATTTGCGCTTAACAACAGTCTTTCCGGACTTGAGTTTGCATGGGGAATTCCGGGCTCTGTAGGCGGTGCGGCATTTATGAATGCGGGCGCTTACGGCGGAGAAATGAAAGATGTTGTCGTGTCGGTAAATCATATTACAGATGACGGCGCTATCGGCAGAATTGATAAAGAAAATCTTGAATTCGGCTATCGCACAAGTGCTTACCGTAAAAATAACTGCATAATCACAGGCATTACACTCAAACTTAAGAGTGATAATCCCGATGATATTCGTCACAGAATGGACGATTTTATGAGCAGACGAATTGATAAACAGCCGCTTGAATTTCCGAGTGCGGGCAGTGTTTTCAAGCGACCCGAGGGAAATTACGCAGGTGCTTTGATAGAACAGTGCGGATTTAAAGGTAAGGGTGTCGGCGGTGCCGAAGTATCGGAAAAACACGCAGGCTTTATTATTAATAAAAGCAATGCCACTGCTAAAGATGTAAAAGAGCTTATTTCTCAAATTCAGACAACTGTTAAAAAAGAAACAGGTTATGATCTTGAATGTGAATTGATAATGCTTTGAAAATAATTATTTATGCAATAATTAAGGCGTAATAGAGGAAGTTGATATTATGGAATTTGTAATTATTTCGGGTATGTCGGGTGCAGGCAAAACAAGTGCGCTGCACATTATGGAGGATATAGGATACTACTGCGTTGACAATATCCCCACCTCACTTTTGCAGACATTATACAAACTTTGCAAAGATTCTTCGGACAAAGCAATGAAAAGAGTTGCGGTTGTGGTTGATGTCAGAGGCAACGGTGATTATGAGGTTATGTACGACGACCTTGAAAACTTCAAGAAAAATAACGAGGGCGTAAGTATTCTTTATATTGACGCAAAAGTCGACAGCCTTATTGTGCGCTATAAAGAAACAAGAAGAAGACATCCGCTTACCGAAAGACTTAAGGACGGCTCTGTTGCCGCCGCCGTAAAGGAAGAACAAAGATTGCTTGTTCCCGTAAAAACACTTGCTGATTACAGTATTGATACGACATTTATGTCAATTAAACAGCTTAGAGAACGCATTATTTCGATGTTTCTTGAGAACAGCTCCAACAGTATTATGATTACTTTTATGTCTTTTGGATTTAAGTACGGTATTCCGCTTGAATCTGATTTGATTATAGATGTTCGTTGTTTGCCGAATCCGTTTTATATTGCGGAACTTAAGGAACATACGGGACTTGAAAAATGTATTCAGGACTATGTGCTTGACAGTGAAGAAACACAGGAATTTGTAAAAAGACTTATTGACTGGCTTGACTATTCATTGCCTTTGTATCTTAAAGAAGGCAAAAGCGAGCTTGTAGTCGGCATAGGCTGTACAGGCGGCAAACACCGCAGTGTTACAATTGCGGAATTGCTTGATAACTATTTTATGGAAAAAGGTTACAAGTGCATTGTACAGCACAGAGATGTAAAAAAATAACGAGGTGTAAATAGTGTCGTTTTCCTCCGAAGTTAAAAAGGAGCTTTGCTCTGTTAATGCTGTAGATACCGAACAAAAAAAGGCAGAGCTTTACGGCCTACTTATTTTCTCTAAGGTATTTAAAAAAGATAAAATTGTTCTTACAACCGAAAACAGTGATGTTTCTAAAAAAGTGACAGATTTGCTTGAAGAACTTTATATGCCGATTATCGAAAAAGAAACCACTTTGCGTGTCAGAACCACAGAGCATCACCTTTCTAAAATTTCACTTATAAATGCCGATGACTGTTTAAGAATTTTTGATGATTACGGTCATCACGACAATGATATATCGCTAAGAGTAAACAGAGCCAATATAAGCTGTGACGAACTTGTGGCGGCTTTTTTACGAGGAGCTTTTGAGGGCTGCGGTTCGGTGTCTGACCCAATGAAAAGTTACCACGCCGAGTTTTGTGTGCCGCATAAAAATCTGTCGGTCGATTTGTGTAAAATTCTTTCGGAAATACCCGAATGTGATTTTACGCCGAAAACAGTTGTGCGCAACGGCAGTTATGTTGTCTATTTTAAAGGCAGTGAGCAAATTTGTGATTTGCTTACATACATAGGCGCAACAAATTGTGCTATGGAAATTATGGGTACAAAGGCTGTAAAACAGGTGCGCAATAACATTAACAGGCGCATAAACAGTGAGGTTGCCAATATAACCAAAATTGCGTCTGCTTCCGCAAAGCAGCTTGCGGCGATACAAAAAATCAAAGACAAAAAGGGAATAGAGTCTTTGCCCGACGATTTAAGAGAAATAGCCGTGTTAAGACTTGAAAATCCCGAAATGTCGCTGAGAGATTTGGGACAAAACCTTTCTGTGCCGATAAGCCGCAGCGGCGCAAACCACAGAATGAACAGATTACTTGAATATGCAGAGGATCTTGAATAATGAATAAAAAATTAACTTTTGAACAAGCTGACGCTAAACTTGACGAGGTTGTGGCTAAACTTGAAAATTCACAACTTCCGCTCAAAGAAAGTGTTGATTGCTACACAGAGGCTTGCGAATTACTTGCTTTTTGTATGCAGGAACTTTCGGAAAGCAAAGGCAAAATTGAAGATATTAATACAAAGTTAAATAATATTTGTACTACAGACGGTGATGAATAATGACTGATTATATAAAACAAACCGAACAGGCTCTTTATGATTATTTGCCTGACTTAAATTGCAGAGAAAAAGAACTTATCGAGTCTATGAAATACAGCCTTGAGGCAGGCGGAAAAAGAGTAAGACCTAATCTTGTATTCAGTTTTAACGAACTTTGCAATGGCAAGACCGAGGCTGCGGTACCTTTTGCTTGTGCGGTTGAGATGATACACACATATTCGCTTATTCACGATGATCTGCCTTGTATGGATAATGACGATATGCGCAGAGGCAAACCGTCAAATCATAAGGTGTACGGTGAAGATATTGCTTTGCTTGCGGGAGATGCATTGCAGTCGCTCGCTTTTGAAATTATGACAAGCGACAAGGCAATCAGCCAAAGTTCGGCTGCTGCGTGTTGTAAAGCTGTAAATACCCTTGCGGCTTATTGCGGTGCAAGAGGTATGGTCGGCGGTCAGGTTATTGACATTATTAATGAAAATAAATCAGCACCGATTGAAGTGTTGAGAGAAATGGATTATAAAAAAACAGCTTGTCTTATAAAGGCGGCTTGTGAGCTTGGATGTATTTCTGCGAATGCTGATGATAAACTTACAAAATCAGCATCTGAATACGGCGAGTGTATAGGTATTGCTTTCCAGATTCAGGACGATATTCTTGATGTTACTTCCACTGACGAAGAACTCGGAAAACCTGTAGGCAGTGACAACGAAAACGCTAAGTCAACATATGTGTCGCTTCTCGGTATAGAAAAGTGCAGAGAACTTGTTGCTGAACTTACAGATAAGGCAAAAACGGCTCTTAATGCTTTTGACGGTGATACAACGGCTTTGTGCGATTTTGCGGATTACCTTGCAAGCCGTAAAAAATAATTTATTATGAAAATGAAAAAGGATAAGGAGGGAGAAAATGGGTGACTATGAGTTACTGTCAAAAATAAAATCGCCTGCCGATGTAAAAAGGCTTGATGAAAAAGATTTGGCGAAATTATGCAGTGAAATACGAGAAAAATTGATTGAAACCGTATCGCTCAACGGCGGTCACCTTTCTCCGAATTTAGGCGTTGTGGAACTTACCGTGGCACTCCACAGAACTTTTAATTTGCCCAAAGACAGCATTGTATGGGACGTGGGACATCAGAGTTATACTCATAAATTGCTTACGGGAAGATTTGACGATTTTTATACATTGCGCCAAAAAGGCGGCATTTCGGGTTTCCCTAAACGCAGTGAAAGCAAGTATGATGATTTTAATACAGGCCACAGCAGTACATCTATTTCTGCGGCATACGGTATTGCAAGAGCAAAGATGTTAAGCGGAGATCAGAGCCATACGGTTGCCGTAATCGGTGACGGCTCATTTACGGGCGGACTTGCTTTTGAGGCAATGAACAATGCCGGACGATTCAAAAAGAATTTTATTGTTATTCTTAATGACAATAAAATGTCAATTTCTAAAAATGTCGGTGCTTTTCCGAGATATCTTACCACAGTAAGAATACAGCCGTGGTATATAAGAGTAAAGAAAAATACGGAAAAGGTGCTTTCTAAAATTCCTCTGTTCGGCAGACCGATAAGCGCATTTTTAAGAAGAAGTAAGTCAAAAATTAAAAATCTTGTGTACAAAAACACTTTGTTTGATTGCTTTGGCTTTACATATATCGGTCCTATTGACGGTCACGATATACCGGAACTCGAAAATGCACTTTCAGCTGCAAAGAAAATCAATTCACCCGTACTTTTGCATGTTGTTACTAAGAAAGGCAAGGGATATTTACCTGCCGAAGAAAATCCGGGCGCTTTCCACGGAATCGGCAAATTCGATATTGATTCGGGCGAACCTATATCTTCTCATAAAGGATTTTCTGCTGAATTCGGTAACACACTTTGTGAACTTGCGGAAAAAGATAAAAAAATCTGTGCTATTACCGCCGCAATGGCAAAGGGAACAGGACTTGAGAAATTTTCTATCTATCATAAAGAAAGATTTTTTGATGTCGGAATTGCGGAAGAACACGCCGTAACTTTTGCGTGCGGACTTGCCTCAAAGGGTATGCGTCCCGTATTTGCTGTTTATTCGACATTTTTACAGAGGTCATATGACCAGATTATACACGATGCGGCAATGAGCGGACTGCACATTGTTCTTGCTATTGACAGAGCTGGAATTGTCGGTGATGACGGCGAAACACATCAGGGCGTATTTGATGTATCTATGCTTAATTCAATTCCGAATGTCACAATTTTTTCTCCGACATATTTTGACGGACTGAAATGTGCGCTTAATTCCGCAATTTATGTTTGCAACAATGTTGCCGCCGTAAGATACCCTCGTGGCGGTGAACTTTATAAGCCCGATGATTTTGGCGAAGAAAGCATTACTTATGATGTTTACGGCAACAAAGATTGCGGCAAGCTGATTATCACTTACGGCAGATTATTCTCTTATGCCTGCAAAGCAAAAGAAATGCTTGCGGAAAAAGGCATAGAAGTTTGTATTTTAAAACTTTGTAAAATCAAACCGATTGACCCGTCGGCATTTGATTTTGCAACCGAATTTAATACGGTGTGGTTTTTTGAAGAGGGAATAAAAACAGGCAGTGTTGCCAGAAATTTCGGTGATGCTTTGCTTGCAAGACAGTTTAACGGCTGTTATCATATAAAAACCATTGGCGATAAATTTGTAAAACAGATGTCGGTATCCGAGGCTTTGCATATGCTCAAACTCGATGCAGAGGGTATGGCTGATGTAGTCTTGGAAGACCTTGACAGGATTGGAAACAGATAATGAAAAAAAGACTTGATATACTCGTATATGAAAACGGATTTACTGACAGCCGTGAAAAGGCAAAAGCTGTAATTATGGCAGGTCAGGTATATGTGGATAACCAGAAAGCCGACAAATGCGGTCAGAGCTATGACGAAAACTGCAAAATTGAAGTGCGTGGTTCAACTCAAAAATATGTAAGCCGTGGCGGACTGAAACTTGAAAAAGCTATAAATAATTTTGATTTTGACTTAAACGGAAAAATCACTATGGATATAGGTACTTCGACAGGCGGATTTACCGACTGTATGCTGCAAAACGGCGCAAAGAAAGTTTATTCCATTGATGTAGGTTACGGTCAGCTTGCTTGGAAACTCAGAAACGATGAAAGGGTTGTAAACCTTGAACGCACAAATATGAGAAAGGTTACAAGGGAGCAAGTGCCTGATGAAATTGACTTTTTCTCGGTTGATGTTTCTTTTATTTCTCTCAAACTTATTTTACCTGTGGCAAGGCAACTTATGGCTGAAAACGCACAGGCTGTTTGCCTTATTAAGCCGCAGTTTGAGGCAGGCAGAGAAAAGGTAGGAAAAAAAGGCGTGGTAAGAGATCCTGCCGTACACATTGAGGTTGTGCAGAATATTTTTAATTTCTGCCTTGAAAACGGCTTTGATGTTTTAAATCTTGATTATTCACCGATCAAAGGTCCGGAGGGCAATATAGAGTATCTCATTCACTTGAGAAAGAGTGATGACCCCAAGTCATATACAGAGATTACTCCTGAAGAACTTGTCAAAAATTCTCATAGTCAGCTTGATAAATAAGCAATAAGATATTATTGCCTGTACAAGAAAGGAAGGGCAGTTATGAAAATAGCTGTAGTGGTTAATCTCAGCAAGGAAAAAGCAATTTCCTGTGCAAAAGAGATAGCAATACTTTTTCTTGGAGAAAACGCTGATGTAGTTATGCTCAGCGAATGTAAACCTTTTTATAAAGGAATAAATATAAGTTATGTCGATACCATTGACGAGCTTTTCGGCTGTTGCGATGCGGCGGTTACGGCGGGCGGTGACGGTACTATTATTCATGCCGCAAAATATGCTGCGGTAAATAATGTTCCTCTTATAGGCGTAAATGTAGGCAGGCTTGGTTTTGCCGCAGACCTTGAACCCGATGATATCGGCAGATTAAAAAAGCTTGTAAATAAAGAATATACAACAGAAAAAAGAATACTTCTTGATGTCGAGGTAAACAAAGACGGTGAAACAAAGCATTATCTTGCGGTAAATGACGCTGTAATTGCAAGAGGTCAGTTTTCAAAAATAATTGATATTAATTTGTATCTGGATGATGAATGGATTGCAAAATACAGAGCCGACGGTTTGCTTTTTGCTACCCCTACAGGTTCAACGGCTTATTCTCTTTCGGCAGGCGGTCCTATAGTTGCACCGCAGACGGACTGCATTATTGCCACTCCTGTCTGTCCTCATTCATTACATTCACGCTCGGTCTTGTTTGACGGCAGTGCAAGTCTTGCGGTTACGGTTCAAATTCCTGCCGATTGCTGCTGCTTACTTACTGTTGACGGCGAAAAAAATGTTGATATTCTTTCGGAAGATACAGTCAAAATCAAAAAATCAGAGCTTTGTCTTGAGCTTATTTCGTTGAGAAAGCGTAATTTCTTTAAGCTGCTTAACGAAAAGCTGAAAGAGAGGGAAATGTAATGAAATCAGGACGACACGCAAGAATACTTGAGCTTATTTCAGAACAGTCTATAGAAACTCAAGACGATCTTCTTAATTGCCTTAAGCGTGACGGTTACAAGGCAACGCAGGCGACAATTTCAAGAGATATAAAAGACCTTCGCCTTGTAAAGGCACTTGATTCAGACGGAAAATACCGTTATATGTCACCCGCAAAAAATCAAAATGAAAAAAAATCAAGTCTTAAGTCAATGTTTTCCACAGCCGTAAATTCCATAGACGCGGCTCAAAACATTGTTGTTATAAGAACTATGGTAGGTATGGCACAGGCGGTTTGTACTTCGCTTGATTCACTTGACCACTCGGAAATTGTAGGAACTATTGCAGGCGACGATACTATTTTTGTTGCTTGCCGTACCGTAAATGACGCAGTTAATCTTACCGAGGAGCTTAAAAAGCTGCTCTGAACAGGGATGATGTTATATGCTTACAACTTTATATATAGAAAATATAGCGGTTATCGAAAAGACTTCAATTGACTTTTCGCAGGGACTTAATGTACTTACAGGTGAAACCGGTGCAGGTAAAAGTATTATTATAGATTCAATCAACGCTATTATGGGACAGCGTACTTCAAAAGAACTTGTGCGCACCGGCGCAAAAACAGCGCTTGTAACCGCACAGTTTGATGATGTAAACGATACCGTAAAAGCAAAGCTTGCGGAACTTGGATACAACAATGAAGATGACGATACTTTAATATTGCAGCGTACGATTTCCGCAACGGGAAAAAGCAGTTGTAAAATCAACGCAAGACCTGCGAGTGTTACTGTATTAAAAGAGGTTGCAAAAAATCTTATTAATATTCACGGTCAGCACGAAAGTTACGAACTTTTTTCGCCTGATACACATATAGATTATATCGACAGCTTTGGCGAATTAAAAAACGAGCTTGAAGATTACCGAGAAAAATATAAAAAGTATAAGGCACTGAAAAAGCAGCTTAACGAGGCTAATTCAGATGAGTCTGCAAGATTGCACGAAATTGATTTGCTTACCTATCAGACAACAGAGCTTTTCAATGCCGATGTTCAGCCCGATGAGATAGAACAGCTTGAAAACGAACGCATTATTCTGATGAATTCCGAAAAGATTTTTACTCTGCTTAATGATTCGAGAGAACTTCTTGACGGAGATGAAAGAACCGCAGGTGGAATTGAGGCTGTTGAAAGTGCGATGAATTATATTCAGAGAGCGGCGTCAATCAATGCGGATTATGAAAGTATTTCCGAGAGCATCACGGATGTTTATTATAATCTGAGAGATTGTATAGAGTCGATTTCCGATGCCGCCGATTCGGTTGAAAGCGATCCGCAAAGGCTTGAAGAAATTGATGAAAGACTTGATTTGTTAAATCGTCTTACAAGAAAGTACGGCTGCGAATGTAATGAATTACCTGCACTTGCCGAAAAAATGCAGACAAGACTTGAAGAACTTTTAAGCTATGATAAGAACAGAGATCAGCTTGAGGCTGACTATAAAGAATCCGAATACAATGCAAGAGTTTCCGCGCAAAAATTAAGTTCAATACGAAAAAAGACGGCAAAAGTATTTTCTGAACGAGTGCGTGAAGAAATGAGCTTTTTAAATATGCCGAATGTTCAGATAGTAACTCAATTTGAAAATACAGACTTTTACGAAAAAGGAACAGACAAGGTAGAATTTCTTATTTCCGCAAACCCCGGCGAACCGCCAAGACCGGTTGCAAAGATTGCCTCGGGCGGTGAGCTTTCAAGAATGATGCTTGCAATAAAAACAGTGCTTGCAAGCACGGAAGATATAGATACTTTGATTTTTGATGAGGTCGATACAGGTATTTCGGGTTCAGCCGCTCAAAAGGTCGGATTAAAACTCAAAGAAGTTTCAAAAAGCAGTCAGGTGCTCTGCGTAACACATCAGGCACAGCTTGCGGCGCTTGCCGACGCTCATTATCTTATAAGCAAACAGGTCGAGGACGGCAGAACATTTACGCAGGTAAAGCTGCTTGACTTTGACGGCAGAAAGCATGAGCTTGCAAGAATAATAGGTGGCGTAAATATTACAGACGCAGCACTTGCACATGCCGAATCAATGCTTAAAGAGAGTGAAATTTTGTAAGCGGCAGTTAAAAGGTAATTAAGGAGAATGGCATTTTGAAGAATTGGATAGTATCCGAAATCAACAAGGATGAAGCAAAAAGAATACAAACAGAATACGGATTACCTCCAATACTTGCAATGTTGTTGCAGATCAGAGGCATTACAAAAAGAGAGGAAATCGAGGATTTTTTGCAGAACGACAGCGTTATTGCATCACCTTTTGAAATTAAAGATATGAAAAAAGGTGCTGACAGAATTTTATCTGCCATTGACAATGATGAGCTTATATGCGTTTACGGAGATTACGATGCTGACGGCGTCACTTCTACGGCACTTTTGTACTCTTATCTTGAAACGGTCGGTGCAAACGCTATGTACTATATTCCGTCAAGAGAAACAGAAGGTTACGGAATGAATAAAGGCGCAATCGATATTCTCGCTGAAAAGGGAGTAAAGTTGATTGTTACCGTCGATAACGGAATTGCCGCTGTGGAAGAAATTGATTACGCAAACTCTCTTGGTATTGACACTGTAATTACTGACCACCACCAACCGGCGGGAAAAATACCCAATGCTGTTGCAGTAATCGATATGCATCAATCCGACTGCCCGAGTAAGTACAAAATGCTTTCGGGTGTCGGTGTAGCCTTTAAATTGGTTATGGCGCTTGAGGGCGAAAACTGCGATGTATCGTCCCTGCTTGACAATTACTCTGACCTGCTCTGTATAGGAACAGTCGGAGATATTGTGGAATTAAAAAGCGAAAACAGAGTGTTTGTCAAGCGTGGACTTGTTAATATTCAGGAAAGCGACAGAGCAGGTATTAATGCTCTTATTGAAACCGCAGGAATTGCCGGCAAAAAGATTACTTCGGGCAATGTATCGTTTACACTTGTTCCGAGAATAAATGCAGTCGGCAGGCTCGGCTTTTCGGGAAAATCGGTTTCACTGCTGCTGACCGATGATGAAAACGAGGCAATGAGTATTGCAAAACAGCTTAATGAAGATAACAACGAGCGTAAGGAAATCGAAAAAAATATATTAATGAAGATTGACGAAATGGTCAAAGCAAATCCTCATATTAAAAATGACCGTGTGCTTGTTATCGACGGCGAGGGTTGGCATCAGGGCGTTATCGGAATCGTGGCGGCAAAGGTCAAAGAATTTTTCGGTAAGCCTACTGTTATTATTTCCCGTGACGGAGAAGAGGCAAAGGGCTCGGGCAGAAGTGTTGAGGGATTTTCCCTTTGTGATGCGGTTTTTGCCTGCTCGGATTTACTTACCCATTGCGGCGGTCACCCTATGGCGGCAGGACTTTCACTAAAAAGCAAAAATATTGAATTGTTCCGCCAAAGAATTAACGAATATGCCCTTAAGCAGGAAAATATGCCGTTTAATGCGTGTAATATTGACTGCAGGTTAAATCCTGCTTTAATAAGCGTTCAGCTTGTAGAACCGCTTGCGTATCTTGCTCCTTACGGTGCGGGTAATCCTACACCGCTTATCGGGTTGTATAAAATGACTCTTTCACAGATTACTCCGCTGTCACAAAATAAGCATTTAAGGCTACAGTTTAAACGCAATAATTCGACAGTATCGGTTATGAATTTCTTTACCTCGCAACAGGAATTTCCTTATAAAGTAGGAGATGTACTTGACCTTGCGGTTACGCTCGATATAAACGAATTTAACGGTCAACGCAATGTTTCCATTATATTAAAGGAAATAAAACCGTCAGTGCTTGATACCAAAGACTTCTTGCAAAGTCAGAGGAACTACGAAGATTTTAAACTCGGTTTAAATCTTACAAATGCGCAAATAACCGATCTTTTGCCTACTCGTGAAGATTTTGCAATACTATATGTATTCTTAAGAAAATCGGGAGGCTATGCTTATCCTATCGAAACGCTTGTACATAAACTTGATTATAAATTGTCTATCGGAAAAATCAGGATTATTCTTGACGCAATGAGCGAACTGTCGCTTATTGAGGTGATTGAAGGAATAAACAGCGCACAAATCAGAGTTTCCGAAGTGTCGCAAAAGGTTGATCTTAATTCAGCCGATACGGTTATAAAATTGAGGGGGATGCAGTAATGAGTAAATATTCAGGAATAGCACATTATCAGGATTTCAACGAGCTTGTAAAGTTGCTTGGCCAGTCAAACAGTACATATGATATTGACAAAATTACAAAAGCATACAAGTTTGCCGAAAAGGCTCATGGCGACCAAAGAAGAGTGTCGGGCATTCCTTATATTCTGCACCCGACTTCCGTTGCCTGTATTCTTGCCGAACTCGGTATGGATACAGACGCAATCTGCGCCGCACTTCTTCACGATGTTGTTGAGGATACTCCTACAACGCTTGAGGAAGTTGAAAAACTTTTCGGTGCGGATGTTGCAAGGCTGATTGACGGTGTTACCAAGATTTCAAAAATCGCTTTTTCTTCAAGAGAGCAAAGACAGGCAGAAAACATCAGAAAAATGCTTATTGCAATGGCAAACGACATCAGAGTAATTATTATTAAACTTGCCGACCGTTTGCATAATATGCGTACAATAAGCTGTATGCCTGAGCAGAGCAGAAGAGATAAGGCTCACGAAAATATGCAGGTATATGCTCCTATTGCTCACCGCCTCGGTATCAAAACCATAAAAGACGAGCTTGAGGATTTGTCTTTGCAGTACCTTGACCCGATTGGTTACAAGGAGATTGAAGATGCTATCAGCCTTTCGGAAAACGACCGTGACAAGTTTATTGAATCTATAAAAAATCAAATTCTTGAAAAAACAAATAATATAATAAAAAATGTTTACATAAGCGGCAGAGTAAAGAGTGTTTACAGTATTTACCGCAAAACATTTATGCAGGGCAAAACGATTGACCAAATTTTTGATGTCTTTGCAGTGCGTGTAATTGTAGATACCGTATCGGATTGTTATAATGTACTCGGCGTAGTTCACGATATTTTTAAACCTATTCCGAACCGTTTTAAAGATTATATTTCTATGCCTAAGCCGAATATGTATCAGTCATTGCACACAACCGTACTTGACAAGAGAGCCATTCCTTTTGAAGTTCAGATAAGAACATGGGAAATGCACTACACCGCCGAATACGGTATCGCAGCGCACTGGAAGTATAAACTCGGTATGGGTGCGGGCGGAAAAGGCGAAAGTACCCGCCTTGCCGAAAACATCGAGAAAGTCAAAAATATGATTCTCGATCAGCTTGAAGCCGAAGATGTAACGGATATTGCAAAGAATATCAGAAATGACTTTGAAGAAAACGATGTTTATGTATTTACACCGAAGGGCGATGTAATGGTTATACCGAACGGTTCAACCCCTATTGACCTCGCCTATATTATTCACACACAGGTAGGACACCGAATGGTCGGCGCTAAAGTAAACGGAAAAATCGTGCCGATTGACTATAAATTAAAAACGGGTGAAATCTGCGAGATTATTACTCAAAAAGAAGAGCATCCTAATAAAGCATGGATAGATATTTGTAAGACTGCTTCTGCAAAGTCAAAAATTCGTCAGTGGTATAAGCACGAAAAGCGTGACGAAAACATTGCCGAAGGTAAGCAGATGCTTGAAAAAGAATTTAAGCGCAACGGCATTAATCTTTCTGATGAAGAGTTTGTTGAGTTTATTGAAAAAATGCTTATGAAAAAGCAGTATGTAACTCTCGACGATGTTTATGCCGCAATCGGTTACGGCGGTATTCAGCTTTGGAAAGTTATGCCGAGAATTAAGGAAGAATACCAGAAAACCTATGCCGCAGATATAGAAAAAATCGAAGTTCCGCAAGCTCCCCGTAAAAAGCCAAAGGCATCTTCGGGCGTTGTAATTGAGGGCACAGACGATGTTCTGGTTAAGTTCTCAAATTGTTGTAATCCTTTGCCGGGCGATGAGATTATAGGTTATATTACGAGAGGTTACGGAGTATCAATCCATAAGAGGGAATGTACAAATGTTCCTAAGGATCTTAATGACTGCGAAGAACCTGAAAGATGGGTAAGCTGTTATTGGGAAGACAAGGCAGGAGAGGCATTCCGCAGTACATTGCAGATTATTGCTACCGACAGAACAGGACTTCTTGCAGATGTAACAATCAAACTTTCAAATATGCACATCTTTATTCATTCTCTTAATTCAAGAGAAGTCGGCGACGGCAAAGCTATGGTAACCGCTACTATTGATGTTACAGGTAAAAATCACCTTAAAGGTGTAATTTCAAAACTTTCTGACATCAGCGGAATTATTGAGATTAAGAGGTTATAATATGAAAGCAATATTACAGAGAGTTACTTTTGCGGAAGTAAAGGTTGACGGCAATACAGTCGGTAAGATTGACAACGGATTTTTAATTCTGCTCGGTGTTGCGGAGGGTGATACCGAAAAAGAGGCAGACGCACTTTCGTCAAAGATTGCAACTTTGCGGGTATTTACCGATGAAAACGATAAAATGAATCTGTCGCTTGCGGATATTGACGGTGAAGTGCTTGTTATTTCAAATTTTACGCTTTATGCAGATTGTTCGCACGGCAGACGACCAAATTTTATGAAAGCCGCCAAGCCCGATATTGCAGAGCCTTTATATGAATATTTTTGTAAAAAGATGCTCGACAACGGTGTTCGTAAGGCAGAAAAGGGAATATTCGGTGCCGATATGAAAGTATCTTTGCTTAATGACGGCCCTGTTACCATTGATATTGACACCCGTGATTTAAAATATTAACAATACAAGCAGGTAATGAAAATGATAGATTATAAAATTTTTAATGTTACCGATTTGGCTACAAATTGCGTATATCTTGTTGACAAGGAAACAGGCTGTAACGCAGTTGTGGACCCCGGTGCAAAGTCAGATAAACTTATTGAACAGATAAATGCAGACGGTGGAAAACTCACCTACGTTTTGCTTACTCACGGTCATTATGACCACATAACATTCGCAAAACAGCTTGCGGATATGTTTGGTGCAATGATTATAACGGGTAAAGCAAATGCAGAGTTTCTTTCCGATTCAACACTTAATCTTACCGCTTTTCATAATATAAACCTTGAGCCGTTTAAAGCAGACGTTTATCTTGAGGACGGCGATACCTTTATGATCGGCGAAACTAAGGTGAAGTATATCAGCACACCCGGGCATACAAAGGGCTGCGGATGCTATATAACAGATAAACTTTTGATTTGCGGTGATACACTGTTTTGCGAATCATACGGCAGAACCGATTTACCGACAGGCAATAACAATGATATGGTAAACTCTATTAAAAAGCTAAAGCAGCTTGAGGGTGACTATATCGTAATCCCGGGTCACGGCCCGACATCTACTCTCGACCACGAGAAAAAATATAATCCTTTAATGAGCAGGGTTTGATATGAATTTATATGTAATTAATCATGGCTTTCACTATGAACTTGAAAATGTGGCAAGATTGTTTTTTCCTAATGAAAAAATAACGGTTGTGCGTGAATGCGAGCGTAAGGAAGAGCCGTATATATATACCGAAATGTCGGATAAACTGACAGTTGAGGTAAAGGCAGGAGATTTCAATAAATCTCTGAATACTGAAAATACAGGCGAAGATAATGAAAAGGAACTTTCGCTTGCACAGATGCTTTATAAACTTTTGTGTGAATTTACAGGCATAAATCAACCTTGGGGTTTGCTTACGGGTGTTCGTCCTATAAAACTTTTTAGGAATGTTTCAAATGAGCAGGGCTTTGAAAAGGCTAAAGAAATATTTGCAAACGACTACTATGTAAGCCCCGAAAAACTCAACCTTGCCGTAATGACGGAGGAAAACGAAAGAAAAATCATTGAGCTTTCCAAGCCCGATTCTTTCAGTTTATATGTGGGTGTTCCTTTTTGCCCGTCAAGATGCAGTTATTGTTCGTTTGTAATGTCATCTATAGAAAGAGCAAAAAAACTTGTAGACCCGTATGCCGATTTACTTTGTGAGGAGATTAAACTTACAGCCGAAATCGCCAATAAACTCGGACTAAGACTTGAAACCGTGTATTTTGGCGGCGGCACACCGACTACTCTTTCGGCAGAACAGCTTTCAAAGGTAATCGGTACTGTAAACGGTAATTTCAATATGTCAGCTTGCAGAGAATTTACGGTTGAGGCAGGCAGACCCGATACAATTACTGCCGAAAAGTTAAAGGCTTTAAAAGAAAATAATGTTGACAGAATAAGCATAAATCCACAGACATTAAATGACGATGTTCTGCGTGAGATAGGCAGAAAACATACTGTACAGCAGTTTTTTGACGCTTTTGCTCTTGCAAGAAAATGCGGTTTTACAAATATAAATACCGACCTTATCGCAGGTTTGCCGACAGATACATACGAAAGTTTTAAAAATTCGGTTGACGGTATTCTTGCACTTGACGCCGAATGTATTACAGTGCACACTCTCAGTATGAAACGCAGTTCCACACTTACCGAAAAAGGTGTTACGATTGACAGAGAGGGCGCAGAAACCACAAGGAAAATGCTCGAATATAATCAAAATGAACTTTTGAAAAAGAATTACATTCCGTATTATCTGTACAGACAGAGCAGAATGGCAGGCAACCTTGAAAATGTCGGTTGGTCTAAAAAAGGCTATGAAAGTCTTTACAATGTTTATGTTATGGACGAAACCCATACAATTCTCGGCTGCGGTTCGGGTGCTGTTACCAAACTCAAGAGAAATAATCCCGACTATCTCGAACGCATATTTAACTTTAAGTATCCGTATGAATATATTGACAGATTTGAGGAAATGATAAAAAGAAAAAATGCAATTTCGGCATTTTATACACAATAAATTTGTTGCTAATCCCGTGCAATAATGCTATAATAGCACAGATATATTATATAGAAAGGTATGACTGATATGGGAAAATTTGACGGTATTTTAGACGATGTTATTGTAAATGCAAAGGCAGCGGCGTCTGTTGTTTCTAAAAAAGCGTCTGATGTTTATGACAATTCAAAGCAAAAAATTGTTGCGGCTGAAATCAGAGCGGAAATTAACACCAAACTTAAAGAACTTGGTGCGCTCACTTACAAAAGTGTGGTACACGGTACTGATTTGTCAGACAAAATCAAAGAAAAATCCGCTGAAATTACAGAACTTAAAGAAAATCTTGATCTTATCAACGATAGCATTTCAGCAACAAAAAGTGTTACTTATTGCCCTGAATGCGGAAGTGATGTTCCTGAAAATTTAAAGTTCTGCAACAGCTGCGGCGCAAAGCTTGATGAAGATAAAGCACAGCTTTAATATTTGATTTTATTTTGATAATTTGGTAATGGGTGATTTAATTTGTCTAAAAAATACAATGCGATAAGTAATGCGGAGGAAAATATTTCTCATTCCTTTTTAAAAGGTGCGGCAATACTTACGCTGAGTATGGTTGTTGTAAAAATCATCGGACTTCTTGACCAGGTACTTCTTACAAACATTTACTCTATGTTTGGCGAAGAATACGCTACAATGGGTTCGGGTCTTTTCAGCAATGCATACGAAATTTTTGTTGTTATATTTACGGTTGCTACAGGAGGACTTCCTATTGCAATTTCCAGACTTGTATCAGAGAGTATAGCTCAAAAAAGATACAAGGATGTCAAGCTGATACATAAGGTATCAATTCCGTTTTTTTCAATAGTCGGCATTGTGTCATTTATGATAATGATTGCAGGCAGTTTTATTTATGTAAGAATAATTGATTCTCCGTATTCGATTTATGCAATGCTTTGCCTTGCTCCGACTATTCTTTTCGGCTGTCTTGTTTCTATTTACAGAGGCTATTTTGAGGGACAGAGAAATATGTTCCCGACTGCAATCTCTGAAATAATCGAGTCAGGCGTAAAACTTATTCTTGGTCTTACTTTTGCATACCTCGTTATGAAATTCGGTATGGACCAATATAATGCTACAGGAGAGTTCCTTTGGTTTACTTTTGAATCGCAGTATGACGCAATGAATACAATTCTTGCGTTTTCCGTAGCAGGTGCTATCTGCGGTATTTCTTCGGGCAGCTTTATGGCTTTTGTATTCTTATTGCTCCGCTTTAAAATCGGCGGTGACGGAATACCCGAAGAATATTACGAAAATTCTCTTGATGCACGCACAAAGAGAGAAACTTTTATACTTATGGTAAAAACTGCCGTGCCCACAGCAATGGGTGCTTTCATAATGAGTATGGGTTCGCTTATTGACCAGATTATTATTCAGCGTGTACTCAAAGAACTTGCGGTAACTAATCCACAGGCACTTATTGACCAGTACGGCAAATACGGTTTTACCGAATCAATTGTAAACGACCCTATTACAATTCACACTAAACTTTGGGGTTGTTATGCGGCAGCACTTAAACTTATGCAGCTTGTAACTGCGGTTACACAGGTATTCGGTTCAAGTGCCATGCCTAATGTTACAAGTGCATGGACAAAGGGCGACAAGAAAGTCCTTAAAACTTCAATGGAAACTGTATTCGGTATGACAATGATATTTACTCTTCCGATGGGTATAGGTCTTTGTGTTCTTGCACATCCGATTATGTCATTTATTTATACAAGTGAGTCTATTGCCGCTATCGGCGGTAATGTACTTATGCTTATGGGACTTACAACTATTTTTGCGGCTATTGAAACACCTATTTGCAGTATGCTGCAGGGCATAGGCAGAACAGATCTTCCTATGAAGTTGTATGCGTTCGGTATGGTTGTAAAAATCGGTATTACATGGATGTTTGTAAGTATTCCTTCCATCAATATTCAGGGCGCAACGGCAGGCTCGCTTATCGGTTACTTCTTGTCTTGTGTTGTAGGCATTTATCTGCTTATTAAACATTCAAAAATAAGAATAAACTTCTATACTACTACAATCAAGCCTTTAATCGGCGCAGTAGCAAGCGGATTGACTGCTTATCTTGTAAATGCAGGCGTACTTATGGTTGCTCCGCACAGAGTTGCGACAATCTGCGCAATTATTGCTGCAATCATCGTTTACATCTTTGTTTTGTTAATATTGCGTACTTTTACTGCCACAGTAATAGAATTTTTGCCAAAAGGGGAAAAAATTGCAAAACTACTTGCAAAATTCCATCTTATTGGGTAAAATATTAATTAAGATTGCGAATTTTTACTACTTGCGACATATTGCATAGTAAAGCTTTTGTCTGAGAGGAAGTTTGAAATGGATTTTAAAGAAAAGTCGGAATACAAATTTGAAGATTTAGTTAAAATTGTAAAAATTCTCCGTGCTCCGGGCGGTTGTCCGTGGGACAGAGAACAGACTCACAAATCTATCCGTTCAAACTTCATTGAAGAAACCTATGAGGCTGTTGAGGCTATTGATACAGAGGATAATGACCTTTTAAAGGAAGAACTCGGAGATGTGCTCTTACAGGTCGCTCTTCATTCTGAAATTGAAAGCGAAAAAGGTACATTTAATATTGACGATGTATGTGACGGCGTTTGCAAAAAACTTATTATCCGTCATCCGCATGTATTTGGCAATGTAAATGCCGATACTACCGAACAGGTGCTCAAAAATTGGGACGCTATAAAGATGCAGACCAAAGAGCAGAAAACTCAAACACAGGCAATGGAAAGCGTTTCTAAGGCTTTGCCTTCACTTATGAGAAGTTCAAAGGTTCAGCAGAAAGCCGCAAAGGTCGGTTTTGACTGGAGCAATGCGGAAGATGCACTCGCTAAACTTTATGAAGAATGCGATGAACTTAAAGAGGCTGTCTCAAAGGGTGATACCGATAATCAGTATGAAGAGCTCGGAGATGTTCTTTTCTCTGCGGTAAATGTTGCAAGACTGTTAAAGATTGACAGTGAACACGCTCTTTACGATGCGTGCGACAAGTTTATAGGTCGTTTTTCAAAAGTTGAAGCGCTTGCAAAAGAGCGTGGAATTGATATGAAAAGCGCAACTTTGTCAGAGCTTGATTCCCTTTGGGATGAAGTAAAAATAAAAGAATAATTTGGAGGTCCATTGATATGAACAAAACAGAACTTATTTCAGCTGTTGCTGAGCAGAGCGGTCTTACTAAGAAAGATGCGGAAAAGGCAGTTACAGCAGTTATTGATACAATTATCAACTCTGTTGCCAAAGACGAGAAGGTACAGATTGCAGGCTTCGGTACATTTGAGCAGCGCCAGAGAAAGGCAAGAACAGGCAGCGACCCAAGAACAGGTAATCCAATTGAAATCGCAGCATCTAAGGTTCCGGCTTTCAAGGCAGGCAAGGTATTTAAGGATACTGTAAATCAGTAATTGATTTTTCGGAGTCGGCGTTTGTCGGCTCCTTTTTTTGTCGGAGGTGAAACTATGCGACTTGATAAATATTTAAAAGTTTCAAGACTTATTAAACGCAGAACTATTGCTAACGAGGCTTGCAACGCAGGTAAAGTAAGCGTGAACGGTAAAGAAGCGAGAGCGTCATACGATGTAAAAGTCGGAGATGTAATCGAAATTACTCTCGGTTCAAGAAGTGTCAAAGTAAAGGTTACAGCCGTAAAGGAGGTTGTCCGTAAAGAGGAAGCCGATACAATGTATGAGGCTGTAGTTTAATTGAAAATGTAATATTTTTGTTTTAATCTCCGTATAAATTAAGTAGCATTTATACGGAGGTATTTTTATGAGTGAAATTCCAAAAGGAAAAAATCATACTCTTATGCTTGATGCACGAGGTAAACTTATGCTTACGGGTGCGGAAGATGTAAGCGGCTTTAACGAAGAAACGGTGTCTGTACTTACCTCGTGCGGCAGATTGATTATTAAGGGAGAACGACTGCATATTGACAAATTGAATCTTGAATCGGGTGAAGTGTCAATTGACGGAAAAATAAATGCCATGCAGTATATAGGCAATGATAATTCCCGCTCAAGACTTTCTAAACTTTTTAAATAGGTGAGCTATGGAAATTGATTTTTATATTCAATCTCAAGCTTTTTTATATTCGCTTTTATTCGGTGTAGGGCTTGGAATGTTGTACGGCGTATTTAAGTTTATAAGAGTAGCGTTTTTAAGTACCAAAACCGCAGTTATTATTGCCGATATAATTTTTATGCTTATTGCAAGTATTGCGCTGTTTTTATATTCACTTGCAATGCTGTACGGATATGTCAGAATTTATATTGTATTCGGTGCTTTGTGCGGCTTTTTGGCGTACAGGTTTTCGCTCGGAAAACTCATTTCAAGGATATATTGCCCAATAATAAATGCGATTAATGTTATAATCCAAAAAATTAAAACAAAATTTAAAAAAATTACAAAAAAACTATTGAAAAGCAGCAACAATATATTGTATAATATGAGTAAGAAAATAGATACATTTAGAAATAAACGAATAGGTTTATCGGTAAGAAAAAAGGTTAAGGCGAGTAATGAAAAAGGAAAAGAAAAAACCGCAGATTAATCCTGAAAGTAAAGCCGAAAATACAACTATAAAGGAAATTGAACCTAAAAAGAAAAAACGAGGAAGATATGTACTTTTATATCTCGCAATTATCGGATTTGCTTTTTACGCAGTTATCACTATAGTTAATCAAAATATTCAGATAGCCGACAAAAGAGCTGAACTTGATGAGATTAATAAGCAGATTAATGTGGTTGAAATCCAGACCAGATATTTGGATAAAGTTAAAGGCTACACAGGCGACCAGCTTAAAGAATACATTGAGAAAATAGCCAAAAACGAAATGGGTTATGTTAGCGAAGGCGAAAGAATTTTCTATAATGTTTCGGGCGAATAGCTCTTGTAAAGTCAAAGGGTAGAATATAAATTAAGGGGTAAATAATTTTTATGGCAATTGAAGTCGGTATGATTTTAGAAGGTAAGGTTTCGGGTATAACAAAGTTTGGTGCATTTGTCGATTTACCCGATTCACAGACAGGTATGGTACATATTTCAGAGGTAGCACATACCTATATTAATGAAATTGGTGATTATGTTAAGGTAGGACAGACTGTAAAGGTAAAGGTTCTTGCCCTCAATAACGGCAAAATCAGCCTTTCTATGAAACAGGCAGTTCCGCAGGAGCGTAAGCCAAGAAATAACGACAGAGGTGACAGACCTGAAAGAGGCGACAGAAACAACCGCCGCCAGGGTACACCAAGACAGCCGTACAAACCTGCACCACCCGTTAAGTCACCGGGAAATTATGAGTGGCAGGCTTCAAAAAAGAATACCCCCACAAGCTTTGAGGATATGATGTCTAAGTTTAAACAGACAAGCGAAGACAAAATTTCTGACCTCAAGCGTGGTGGTGAAAGCCGCAGCTACAGCCGCAGAGGCAACGGCAACGGCAGAAAATAAATTACCTGAAAAGGGAGGCACAATTATGAAATATACTTACACAGCAAGAAAGGTAACACTCAGAGATAACTTTAAAGAAAGAGCAGAAAAAAAGCTTGATAAATTCGGAAAACTTTTTTCTGAGAATGCCACAGTAAACATAGTTGTCACCCTCGAAAAGAACCGTCAGACTGTTGAAGTTACAATCAGAGATAACGGTCTTGTTCTTCGTGCTGAGAGCACAATGCCTGAAATGAATGACGCACTTGATAAAGTTGTTGACATTCTCGGCCGTCAGATTCGTAAAAACAAGACTAAGCTCGAAAAGAAGATTAAGAGCGGTAGCATTGATGATTTCGTAAGTCTAAGTCCGGAAATTAACGAGGCTGAAGACGATGACTACAAGATCATGCGTAAAAAGCATATTATTATTAAACCTATTACCGTTGACGAGGCTATTCTTGAGATGAATATGGTAAACCATAACTTCTTTATGTTCAAGAATGCCGACACTGATGAAATCAATGTGGTTTATAAGCGTGAAAACGGTGATTACGGTCTTTTGGAGCCAACTGTCTAAGGCCTGTAATTAAGCGTGCAGGATTTTAATTAATTTTGTATGCTAATATAAATTAAAAATACTGATAAGGGTATCGGTTATTCCGATACCCTTTTTTAAGGAATAAGGAGTGAATTCGGTGCTTAAGTTTTCCGCACCTTGTATTTTCGGTCTTGAGGGACTGTGTGCAAATGAATTTAAATTTTTAGGTTTAAAAAATGTTGAGGCTCATAACGGAAAGGTAACCTTTGAGGGCGATTTTTCAGATATGGCAAAAGCAAATATCAATTCAAGATATGCCGAAAGAATACAGATTTTGCTTGCAGAGTTTGAGGCGGTAAGTTTTGAAGAACTGTTTGAGGGCATCAAATCAGTCGCTTGGGAAGATTTTATAGGTGTTAACGACGCTTTCCCTGTAAAAGGAAGATGCCTTAGCTCAAAACTGATGAGTGTTCCTGATTGTCAGAAAATTATCAAAAAGGCTGTTGTAACAAGACTTTCCGAAAAATATATGCTGCCTTGGCTTGAGGAAAGCGGCCCGCTGCACCAAATTCAGTTTCTTATTATGAATGATAAGGTCAGCGTTATGCTTGATACTTCGGGCGCAGGACTTCACAAGCGTGGATACCGTGCTGAATCAAACGAAGCACCGATAAAAGAAACTCTTGCCGCTGCTATGGCTGATTTGTCAAGGGTAAGAGGTAATCATTTTGTTGTTGACCCTATGTGTGGCAGCGGTACTATTCTTATAGAGGCGGCTTTAAAAGCAATGAAAATAGCACCGGGAATCAATCGTTATTTTGCAGCCGAAAAATGGAATTGCGTTCCGTCAGATGTATGGAAAGAGCAAAGAGAAATTGCAAAAGCAAATGAAAAGCGTGATTGTGATTTCCGTGCCGAGGGATATGACATTGACGAACTTGCACTTGAAGTAGCAAAAAAGAATGCAAAACTTGCAGGTGTTGCTGACAGAATTACATTTGCTAAGCGTGATATAAAGGATTTTGAACTTAACGAAGGTTTTATGACAGTGATAACTAATCCGCCTTACGGAGAAAGATTGCTTGATGTAAAATCAGCAGAAGAACTTTACAAGGTAATGGGTGAAAAATTTAAAAGAACACAAGGTAAAAGTTACACAATAATTACTCCTGACGATGACTTTGAAAAAATCTTTGGAAGAAAGGCCGATAAGCGCAGAAAATTGTATAACGGCACTTTAAAATGCCAACTTTATATGTATTTTAAGTGAAACCTAAGTGAAGTTGTTGATTTATTTTTAAAAATGTAGTATGATAATTTAGATATATTATTTTAGGAGGCATTCTTTTGGAAGAGAATAAAGATTTTTTTGCCGAAACAGAGAATAACCGGACTTCGGCAGAAACAAATAATGATGCTGCAGAAACCCCTGCTAAAGTTAAAGGCACAATAAATGTAATTGCCGGAGAGGACGGTCCTACAGCGGTATTTACAGCCGATTCAACTCCTGCGAAAAAGAAAACAATTCAGACCCCGATTATTATTGCGGGCGTAATAGTTTTAGCTTTTATTGCTGCATTTTTCGTATTTACTTCATTCTTCAATTCAAGTATTGTTGGTACATGGGTACTTGTAGAGGACAGTAACGGCGCTACTTATGATGAGGCTGGCGACGGTATTACATATTACACACTCGATAAAGATGGCAACATTACAGTTTCTGTCGGTACGATTACTCAAAAATCAACTTATACAACAACAAGCGAAAACGGTACTGATTATGTAAACTCAACAAATGTTTTCTCGGGTTCATACACAATTTCAGGTAATATCTTCACAGGAAGAACATTTAAGCTTACAGTAGAAGGTGTTGAAAAGCCTTATATTTTCAAGAGCGCAACTGTTAAAAAACCTGAACTTAAAGTTCCTGATACATTCAAAAAGAGCGATAAATTAACAGGTAATTGGAACATTCCTTCTTATGATATTACTTATACATTTAATGCTGACGGTACTTTTATCGCCGATATGTACGGTTCAATCACATATGAGGGTGTTTATACCTACGATAATGAAAAAATAACAGTAACATACTATGCAGATTCAGAAGCAACAATTGATATTCCGTATGCGTTTGACGGAAACGATACGCTTGTTATGAACGGTATGGGATATTACAGAATGAACGATGACGGCTCGCTTGTAGCTACACCGGATCAGGCTTAAAATTAAATAACAAATATATTAGGCAACACTGCTTTTTGCGGTGTTGCCTATCGTTATTTTAGGAATAAGTTATTTTATTTCACAAGGAGGGAAAGGGTATTAAAAAGTTTATTTATGCTGTTTTGACTATTGTTATAATGTTTTTTATCGCAAATATGTCTGCAATTGCGGTTGAAAAATACAATTTTAATACCTTTTCAAATTGTGAAGAAGTTTATTTTGATGCCGATGATAACGGTGCGTTTGCTTTTGCGTACAACGGAAAAACTGTTTATACTCAAAGTTTTGTACCTACAATAAAGTCATACAGCTTTACCGTTGATGGTGGATTTGTAGGAGTACCTTTCATTGATAAAGATACTGTTTGTGCAGTATATATGACAAATGATTTTAAGTACCGTATAGTGCGTATTAATTGTTTTGACGGCAGAGTAAGTTATGTAAATTCCGATGTTTTAGATGACTTTAATTATACCGATATTTCAATTTGCAATAACAGGCTTTATGTTATGAAAACGGACGAAGTGTATTGTTATGTTTCGGCATATGATTTTAACGGAAAGCATTTGTCTGATTACAGATTCAGCGAAAAGAATGTGAATGCCATTACAACTAATAACGGCAGTGCATATGTTTTTCTTTATGACGGTTCCGTATACAGACTTGATGAAAACAAAGCCGAGTATTGCACGAGAGTGCGTGATTGCTCGGATTTTTATAACAGCGGTGCGGGATTTTTGTCTGACAGCAGAGGATATATTTATTCGTTAAACGAAAATAAAGAATATACAAATATGTATAATTGTACAAATCCGTTTTCTGTAAGTAATGAGAGTATTTATTACTACAGATCGGGTTCTGTATATCGCACTTCTCTTAATAACAGCAGCATTACAAAGTATGAAATAAACCGAAATACCGGAAAAATTCTATATGCGTGCGGAAAAGTCGTTGCAATTACAGATGATTATTCTACTGCAACGATTATCGGTAATTCCGATTTTAAAAAAATTGATTTTAATACAAATTCAGACACCAAACCGCAATCAAATAATTCCACAGATAAAAATGACGGTAATTCAAATGCGAATTTCTCCGATTATATTTTTACTGATGACGGCTTTATTTGCAATATAAAAAGCGGAACAACAGCAGCACAGCTTAAAAAGAATTGTCCGCAGATAGTTTCAGTAACCGATAAAAACGGAAATAATTTGAACGGTAAATTGAGAACAGGTGCAGTTGTAGCCACAAAAGAAACAAGCTACACTGTTGTTGTACTCGGTGATGTAACAGGTACGGGAACGGTTAGCTCAAATGATTATAAATTGCTTATGAAAACATTGACAGGTGAGAAAGAGATTTTTGGAGCATACAAAAAAGCCGCCGATTATAACCTCGACGGCTCTGTTGATAATAAGGATTTAGTTTTGATAGCACAGGGAAGATAAATCAGTCTTCCATTTCCCAGTTGTGCCAAACATTCTGAATGTCATCGTTGTCCTCAAACATATCAAGCATTTTCTGCATCTTTGTTTTAGCATCCTCGTCATCAATCTTTGTGTATGTGCTCGGTACCATTTCGAGTTCGGCAGAAACGAATGTATAACCTGCTTTTTCAAGGTCATCTCTTACTGCGCTGAAATCTTCAGGCTCGGTGTAAATTGTAAATACATCTTCGTCAGCCTCAAAATCAGATGCGCCGTACTCAAGTGCGTCGCTCATAACAGTGTCTTCGTCCTTATCAAGGTCTTCACGCTCAATTACAAGTACGCCTTTCTTTGTAAACATAAAGCTTACGCAACCCTGAGTACCCATATTACCGCCGAACTTATCAAAGTAATGTCTTACTTCACCTGCTGTTCTGTTACGGTTGTCTGTAAGAGCCTCAACGATTACCGCAACACCGTTAGGACCGTATCCTTCGTATGTAACTGCCTCATAGTTTGCACCGTCGCCGCCGCTGGCAGCCTTTTTGATAATACGCTCAATGTTGTCGTTAGGAACATTGTTAGCCTTTGCTTTAGCAATACAATCCTTAAGCTTTGAGTTTACGCTCGGATCAGCACTGCCGCCCTCACGGATAGCAACGATAAGCTCTCTGCCTATCTTGGTAAAAACCTTAGCTCTTGCAGCATCGTTTTTACCTTTTTTCTGTTTAATGGTACTCCATTTGTTATGTCCTGACATAAAATCATTCCTTTTTAATAAAATACTACATCCTTATTAGTATATCATATACTTATATCTAATGTAAACTAAAAAAGTTATTACAGTTTTGTAACAATCTCTTTGCTATATGAATTATAGTGTGGTATAATGTATTTAAATAAAAACAGATTTTATAAATTAAGTTTTGAAATATAAGAATTTATAATATGAAAGGAAGTTTACCAATGATAAAATCAATGACAGGCTTTGGCAGATGTCGCACTGTTTTGCACGGCAGAGAAATCAGTGTTGAGATAAAAAGCGTAAATCATCGTTTTTTTGAATTTTCATGCAGAACTCCAAAGGGCTACGGTTTTCTTGACGATAAACTCAAGGCTCTTGTAAATTCAAGAGTATCCCGCGGTAAGATTGATATGTTTGTTACAGTAGGCGCTGCAGAAGACACACCTGCCGAGGTAAAAATTAATCATTCTCTTGTTTCGGGTTATATTAATGCAATGAAAGAGATTTCGGAAACTTACGGAATCGAAAATGATGTTACGGTTACGGCTATCTCTCGTTTTCCCGATGTATATACGGTTTCAAAAGCACCTGAAAATGAAGAAGAAATCACAGCGGATGTACTTGAGGCAGCAAATACGGCTATTGACGGATTTATTGCAATGCGTGAGGCTGAGGGCGAAAAAATGAAAGCCGATATTCTTGGCAGAGCGGAAGTTATACTTGCTACCGTTGATGAAATTGACGAGCGTTCACCGCAAACGGTAAAAGAATACGAAGAGCGTTTGCTTGACAGAATTAACCGCACTTTGCAGGATTACAATATCAATATTGACGAGCAGAGAGTGCTTACCGAAGTAGCTGTTTTTGCCGATAAAGTAGCTGTTGCCGAAGAAACCGTAAGACTTAGAAGTCACTTTGCACAGCTTTCAAAGATAATGGAATCACAGACTCCGATCGGCAGAGAAATAGACTTTATTATTCAGGAAATGAACCGAGAGGCGAACACAATCGGTTCAAAGGTTCAGGACGCCGAAATTGCCCATAAGGTTGTAAAAATCAAGAGCGAAATTGAAAAAATGCGTGAGCAGATTCAGAATATTGAGTAAGGAGAAATTATGAAACTTATCAATATCGGATTTGGCAATCTTGTAAATTCTGATAAACTTATTGCCGTTGTTGCACCCGATGCGGCACCCGTAAAGAGAATTGTGCAGGATGCAAAATCAAAAGGAATGCTTGTTGACGCCACTTGCGGAAGAAAGTGCAAGGCGGTACTTGTAACGGAAGACGACCACATTGTGTTGTCCGCCATCTCCGCAGAGGCTATTCATAACAGAACAGTTGAAAGCGAGGAACAAAAGGATGAACAGTAAGTCTAAGGGTAAGCTTGTGCTTTACACAGGCTCTTCCGGTGTAGGCAAGGGCACAATTATGGCAGAGCTTTTAAAGCGCAATCCTAATATTCGCCTTTCGGTATCAAATACCACAAGAAAACCTCGAAAAGGTGAAATTGACGGAGTGCATTATAATTTTGTTACTAAGGAACAGTTTGAAAAACTTATAGAAGAAAACGGTTTTCTTGAGTATGCAAAGTATTGTGACAATTACTACGGCACACCTAAAAAACAGGTAGAAGATTTACTCAATCAGGGCTATGATGTATTCCTTGAAATTGAGGTTCAGGGAGGACTTCAAATTCTTGAAAAATATCCTGATGTGTTAAGTATTTTTATTCTTCCTACTTCTATAGATTCGCTTTCACGCAGACTTCACCGCAGAGGAACCGAAGATGAAAAAACCATCGCTAAGCGACTTGCAGAGGCGGAGCATGAGATGTCATTTAAGAACAGATATAAGTACAATGTTGTGAACGATGACCTCGACACAGCGGTAAACGAAGTTCTTGATATTTTAGAAAAAGAGAGTAAATAACCGATTTTTTCGGAAAATATATTATGATAATGATAGGAGATTAATTATGCATAAGGTTAATGTTGACGAATTATTCGCAGGTAAGCAAAGTAAGTATGCACTCGTTGTAGGTGTTGCAAAGAGAGCAAGAGAGATTACAGCAGAGCAGGAAGAAAGCGGTGAGGTTACAGACGACAAGCCTGTTCTCATTGCTATTGATGAAATCAAAAATCATGAAATAGGCATTTTAGAGCCTGACGATGATGAACTCCAGAATAGCTGAAATTGCTGTTGAAAAAGCAGCGTATTCCTTTGACAAGGCATTTGACTATGTGATTCCCGATTCTATGCTTGACAAGGCGGTAGCGGGAACACGAGTTCTTGTGCCTTTCGGCAGAGGAAATCGTAAAAGGCAGGGGATAATAACCGCTGTTCATCAGGGTGAAAGCAAAGGCTTGAAGTCTGTTATTTCCGTACTTGATGATGAGCCTGTTTTAAACGATGAAATGCTTAAAACAGCCGCTTTTATGAAATCTCATTACTTTTGCACCTTTTATGAGGCTGTAAAAACAATGTTGCCGGCAGGTATTAACTACAAAGTTACTACTATGTACGGTGCAAAAGATGAAAGCGAGTTTTCCTTTGACGAACTTACGGACGAGGAAAAACGAGTTTATAATTACCTTTTTTCTAAGCGAAAAGCAGTAAAAAGCGAAGTATTGCTTGATGCTTTCGGTTACAGTACAACAGAACCTTTTGAACTCCTTGTTCAAAAAGGGGTGTTGTATAAGTCGGACGAGATTTTTCGCAAGGTTAATGACGCCGTAATGAAAATGGCGGCGGTTACTCCCGAAGTTGATATATCGGGAGTAAAACTTACCGAAAAGCAGAAAAATGTGTTTGAACTTATTGAAATGGCAGGTGCAATTTCAGTAAAAGAGGTTTGCTATTTTACAGGAGTTACCGCCGCCGTTGTGGATGCGCTTTGTAAAAAAGGACTGATATACTTTTTTGATGAAGAAGTATTCAGAATTGAAAATCGACAAAAAGACAGCTCTTTGAAAGAAATTGTGCTTTCCGAAGAACAGCAGTCTGCTTGCGATTCTCTTTACAATGAATATGATTCGCCTTTTCCGAGCGTAAGTTTGCTTTACGGAGTTACGGGTTCGGGAAAGACAAGTGTATTTATCAAACTGATTGAAAAAGTAATTGATGACGGTAAGGGCATTATTGTTATGGTACCTGAAATCTCGCTTACTCCGCAGTTTGTATCGCAGTTTGCCAAAAGGTTTGGCGATAAGATTGCGGTTTTTCACAGTGCACTTTCACTCGGCGAAAGACTTGATGAGTACAAAAGAGTAAAACAAGGTCTTGCACAAATTGTAATAGGTACACGCAGTGCTGTGTTTGCGCCTTTTGATAAGGTCGGACTGATTATTATGGACGAAGAGCAGGAATACAGCTACAAGTCCGAAAGCTCTCCACGCTACCATGCAAGAGAGATTGCTAAGTTCCGTTGCTCGTACAACAATGCTTTGCTTGTACTTAGCTCGGCTACACCGAGTATAGAAACCTATTACTATGCACAGACAGGCAGATATTCGCTTAATACGCTTTCTGCACGATACGGTAAAGCCGTGCTGCCGGAGGTTGTTGTTGCGGATATGGGGGAAGAACTCAAAAACGGCAATACAAGCGGTTTTTCAGATGTTCTTTTACAAAACATTGCATATAATATTGAGCATAAAAAGCAGTCGATACTTTTGCTTAACCGCCGTGGTTACAATACTTTTGTTACTTGCAGAGCGTGCGGAGAGGCTGTGACTTGCCCGAATTGCTCAATTTCTCTTACTTACCACAGTGCAAATAACCGATTAATGTGCCATTATTGCGGCTATTCTGTGCCTTATACGGATGAATGTCCCGTATGTCACAGTCACAGACTTACTTTTGGCGGAACGGGCACACAGAGAGCGGAAAAAGATATTTCCGATATTTTTCCCGAGGCAAGGATTTTAAGAATGGATACCGATGCCACTTCGTCGAAATCTTCGTATGAAAAAATGATTTCGGCTTTTGCTGACGGTGAATATGATATTCTTGTGGGTACACAGATGGTTGCAAAGGGACTTGATTTTCCAAATGTGACTTTGGTTGGTGTGCTTAATGCCGACCATATGCTTTATGCCGATGATTACCGCAGTTATGAGCGTTCTTTTTCACTGCTCACACAGGTAGTCGGAAGAAGCGGCAGAGGCAATGACAAGGGTATGGCTGTTATTCAGACATTCACACCCGAAAATCTGATAATTTCAATGGCATCAAGACAGGATTACAATACCTTTTATTCGAACGAAATAAAGGTACGCAAGGCAATGCTGTATCCGCCGTTTGCCGATATATGCCTTGTAGGTTTTGTATCGCAGAACAGAGAAGCTGCCTTTAAAGGTGCGGTAAAGTTCCTTGAACTCTTTACAGAAGAGGCAAAGAAAAATTATCCGAATATGCCGTTGCGAATATTAGGGCCTACACCTGCATTGGTGGTAAAAATAAGTAATAAATACAGGTTTAAAATTATTATAAAATGTAAAAACAATTCCGAGTTTCGTGCCCTGCTTTCAAAGATTCTTTGTGAGTTTGGCAAGAGTAAGGAATTTTCGGGCGTTACGGCTTATGCCGATATGAACGCTCTTGTATGTTAAGGAAGTGTGAATATGGCTATTAGGCAAATTGTAAAAGAGGGCGACAGCGTTCTCACAAAGCACTGCCGTGAGGTTGTTAAATTTGATGACAGACTCGCACAGCTTATAGATGATATGACAGAAACCTTGCACGACTCGGGCGGCGTAGGTCTTGCCGCACCGCAGGTTGGCATTATCCGCAGAGTTGTTGTTATTGATGTAAGTAAAGAACAAAATCAGGTTATCGAGCTTGTAAACCCCGTTATAATTGAATCAAGCGGCGAGCAGGAGGGTCTTGAGGGCTGTCTTTCTTGTCCGGGCGAATGGGGTATTACAAAGCGTCCTAACTATGTTAAAGTAAAGGCTTTTGACAGACACGGCAATGAATTTACGATTGACGGTGAAGAATTGCTTGCAAGAGCTTTTTGTCATGAGCTTGACCATCTTGACGGTATTCTTTTTAAACAGAAAGCAAGCAAGATGCTTACTCCTGAAGAATACGAAGAAATGTTTGGCTGATTTGAGGGTTAATTATGAATATAATTTATATGGGCACTCCTGATTTTGCGGTGCCTGCACTCAAAAAATTATACGAAAGCAAGCATACGGTGCAGGCTGTGTTTACACAACCTGACAAGCCAAAGGGCAGAAAAATGGTGCTTACTCCTCCTGATGTAAAGGTATGTGCGCAGGAACTTAACATTCCCGTATATCAGCCGACAACCTTTAAATCGGAAGAACCTATTGAAATAATAAAAAAATATAATCCCGATGTAATCGTAGTTGCGGCCTACGGTAAACTTTTACCGAAGGCAGTGCTTGAAAGCGCAAAGTACGGCTGTATCAATATTCATGGCTCACTTTTGCCGAAATACAGAGGCGCGGCACCTATTCAGCAGTCGGTTCTTAACGGCGACAAAGTAACAGGTGTGACAGCTATGCAAATGGCAGAGGGGCTTGACACAGGCGACATTCTCACTACTGTTGAAACCGAAATCGGAGAGAACGAAACTTCGGGAGAGCTTTTTGACAGACTTAGTATACTCGGCGGAGAGTTAATTATTAAAACTCTTGAAATGCTTGAGAACGGAGAAATTAAGCCTGTAAAGCAGGATGAAAGCAAGGCTACGCATACATCAAAGATTGATAAGTCGTTTTGCCCGATTGATTTTACAAAATCAGCCTACGAAGTGCATAATAAAGTCCGTGGACTTAATCCCTGGCCGATTGCGACTGCCGAACTTAACGGAAAAAGACTGAAAATTTATTCTACAAAAGTATGCGAAAAAAGCGGAAAAGCGGGCACGATAATCAGCATAAAGCCGTTGATTGTTGCTTGCGGCAGCGGTTCGGTCGAAATTATAGAGTTGCAGCCTGAGGGCAAAAAGCGTATGCCGTCAGCGGCTTTTCTTGCAGGTCATAAATTAAATATCGGTGACAGCTTTAACTGATATAGGTATATAAAGGAGAATTTTTATGTTTTATGGTTTTGACTGGACATATGTTGTGTTTATTCTTCCTTGCGTAATTATTTCACTTATATGTCAAATTAATGTTTCATCAACTTTTTCAAAATATTCTCAAATGAGAAATTCAAGAAATATGACAGGCGCACAAGCTGCCGAATTTGTTTTAAGACAAAACGGCGTCTACGGAGTGCGTATTGAAAGGGTAGCGGGAAATCTTACTGACCACTTTGACCCGAGAACTAATGTAATCAGACTTTCAGACAGTGTTTATAATGCAAATACCGTAGCAGCCGTAGGCGTTGCTTGTCATGAGGCAGGTCACGCTGTTCAGCATGCACAGAATTATTTACCGAATAAAATTCGTTCGGCAATTCTTCCGATGGCAAATATCGGTTCAAAATTAAGTTGGTTTTTGATTATATTGGGACTTTGTTTTTCCGCAAAAATCGGTTTTGTTATGTTGTATATCGGTATAGCTTTATTCGGATTTTCAGTACTTTTTACAATTGCAACTCTTCCCGTTGAGTTTAATGCTTCTAAAAGAGCGCTTGAAACTATCAAAAACGGAAATTTGCTTTACGGTGAAGAATACACGGGTGCGAAACGCACTTTGCAGGCAGCCGCTATGACCTATGTTGCATCTGCTCTTACGGCAATTTTACAGCTTTTAAGATTGCTTATAATAGCGAATAACAGAAGAAGATAAGAAAAGAGATTTTTAAATGGCTAATTCACGCAAAACTGCATTTAAAGTATTATTAAAAATTGAACAGGACGGAGCATATTCCAATATAGCACTCAATAACGCAGTGAAGGAAAGTGAGCTTTCGCCGCTTGATGCGGCTTTTACATCTGCGCTTGTTTACGGTGTGCTTGAGTGTAAAATCACTCTTGATTACATCATTAAACAATACTCTAAAATTCCGCTAAGGAAAATTGAGTTAAAGACAAAAATTATTCTCCGTCTCGGACTTTTGCAAATGTCTTTTATGGATAAAATTCCCGAAAGTGCCGCTGTTAACGAAAGTGTAAAACTTGCCAAACAGCAAAAACTGCAAAAATCCTCCGGTTTTATAAATGCAATTCTGCGCAGTTTTGCGAGAGATAATTGTAAAATAAAATATCCCGATTCAAACAATAAGGCAGAGTATTACTCGGTAAAATATTCCTGCCCGCAAACGCTTGTTAAATTATGGATAAATTCCTACGGCGAGGATAACGCAAGGGGGATTTTAGAAAATCTTAGCGGCAGACCGAATATTTACGCAAGAGTTAATACGCTGAAAACAAATACAGACGAACTTATAACTGTGCTTGCCGATGATAAGGTAAAGGCTGAAAAAGTTGATTTTCCGAGTAATGCGGTAAAAATAGCAGATACGGGTTCAATCGAAAGATTGAAAGCCTACAAAGGCGGTTTACTGCATATTCAAGATTTGTCGTCCCAGCTTTGCGCATACTTTCTTTCTGCCGAAAAAGGACAGACCGTGCTTGATATTTGTTCGGCACCGGGCGGCAAAGCTTTTACAATCGCCGAGTATATGCAAAACAGCGGAAAAATAACGGCTTGCGATATGTACAAGCATAAGCTCAAACTTATAGAAAAAGGCGCAAAAAGGCTGAGTATCAATATTATTGAAACCTGCCTGCGTGATGGTTCGTCAGACGAAAATCCGTTGCCTATGGCTGACAGAATACTTTGCGATGTGCCGTGCAGCGGACTCGGAGTGCTTTCAAGAAAGCCGGAAATTCGCTATAAAGATGACCTTATAGATACAGACCTTGCTGATATTCAGTATAAAATACTTTGCGAAAGCGCAAAATATCTAAAAAAAGACGGAAAACTTGTATATTCGACCTGTACGCTGAATCCGCAGGAAAACAATAAAAATACAGCAAAATTTCTTGCCGAGCACAATGATTTTGAGGGAGTTGAACTTGAACTGCCTCCTGAACTTAAAAGAGCATTTGACGAAAAACCGTATGAAATAACACTTATGCCGCACACTTTTGACGGCGACGGTTTTTACATAGCCGTACTTACAAGGAGGTAATCTTTTGAGCTTAATTGATATTAAATCTCTTGACCTAAATGAGCTTACCGACTTTGTAACCGAGAACGGTTTTGAAAAGTTCAGAGCAAAACAAATATACCAATGGCTTAACAAAAATGTCACTTCTTTTGATAAAATGCTGAATATTCCTTTGAAAATCAAGGATTTTTTAAAAAGAAGTTGTTACATTTCTGTTGCAAATATTGAAAAAAAACTAATTTCAAGGTATGATAAGACAGTAAAGTATCTTTTTTCGTTCAATGACGGTGAATGTGTAGAGTCCGTTGTTATGAATTATAAACACGGATACTCAATTTGCATTTCCACACAAGTGGGCTGCAAAATGGGCTGTACTTTTTGTGCAACCGGCAAAAGCGGTTTTTCAAGGAGTTTGACTCCGTCCGAAATGCTCAATCAGATTGAATCCGCACAAAAAGATTTGAATATCAGAATATCGAATATTGTCCTTATGGGAATGGGCGAACCGCTCGACAATTTTGAAAATGTAGTAAAGTTCTTAAGACTTGTATCCGATGACAACGGTCTTAATATCGGTATGCGCCACATCACAATTTCCACTTGCGGTATTGTACCTAAAATTTATGAGCTTGCAAAGCTGCACTTCGGCATTACGCTTTCCGTGTCATTACACGCACCTAACGATACTGTAAGGCAAAAGACTATGCCTATTGCTAAGCGATATTCTATGGATGAACTCTTAAAGGCTTGTAAAGATTATTTTGATATTACAGGCAGACGGGTTACTTTTGAATACTCTATGATAAGCGGTGTAAATGATTTTGACAGGGACGCTTACGAGCTTGCGGACAGACTTGCCGATATGAACTGTCATGTAAATCTCATTCCGGTAAACACCGTTGACGGAACAGGATACAAAAAGAGCAGTATGGAAAGGCAACAGGCCTTTGTAAATATACTTAGCCGAAAACATATTGCGGCGACAGTCAGGAGAACCCTTGGAAGTGACATTAACGCTTCCTGCGGTCAGCTCAGACGAAATCATACTAATGAAGGAGGAAAATAACTTGGAAGTCTTTAGCAAAAGTGACATTGGCTTAGTTCGTTCACAAAATCAGGACGACTGCCGCTTCGGAGTTATTTCTCCCAGCTGTGCTTGGGCAGTAGTCTGTGACGGAATGGGAGGTGCCAACGGCGGCAACATAGCGAGTGCAACAGCTGTGGAATACATAAGCTCCAAAATAACCGATTTATATAAGGACGATATGACCAAAGAACAAATCGGCGAGCTTATAGCAGAAATTGTTGTAAACGCAAATATGAAAATATATGAACTTTCTTTGAAAGATCCCGAACTTACGGGAATGGGTACAACCTGCGAGTTTGTTTTTGTAAAGGATACCACGGTTCATATTGTCCATGTTGGCGACAGCCGTACCTATGCAATAAGGGGCGGCAAAATCAAACAGCTTACTGAGGATCACTCTGTTGTACAGGAAATGGTGCGCAGAGGTGAGCTTACCTATGAACAGGCACAGAATCATCCCAATAAGAATTTTATAACAAGAGCACTCGGAATAAAACCGTCCGTAAGGCTTGACTATATAGAGGCAAACTTTATTTACGGTGATGTTCTTTTAATATGCACAGATGGACTTTCCAATTGCATTACAACAGGCGATATGGTTAAAATTTGCCACGAAAACAGGGGCGAGGATCTTATTAATAAGCTTGTTGACAAGGCAAAGGAAGGCGGCGGAACCGATAATATTACCGCCACGGTTATTTATTGAGAAACGGAGAGTGAAATAAATTGGATAAATATATCGGCAAAAGACTTGATGGCCGTTATGAAATTCATGAGCTTATCGGCGTTGGCGGTATGGCTAATGTATATCGCTGTAACGATACTCTTGATGACCGTGAAGTTGCCATTAAGATTTTAAAAGATGAATACCTCAATAACGAGGAATTTATCCGTCGTTTTAAAAATGAATCAAAGGCTATCGCAACACTTTCACACCCTAATATTGTTAAGGTGTATGATGTCAGCTTCGGTGATATGATTCAGTATATTGTAATGGAATACATTGACGGCATTACACTTAAAGAATACTTTGATCAGCAGGGTATCATTGAGTGGAAAGAGGCTTTGTATCTCACAAGTCAGGTTCTTAAGGCTTTACAGCATGCGCACGAGCATGGCATTGTCCACCGTGACATAAAGCCGCAGAATATTATGCTTTTACAGGACGGCACAATCAAGGTTACAGACTTTGGTATTGCCCGTTTTTCCGACAAAGCTACACGCACAATGACAGAACACGCAATTGGTTCGGTTCATTACATTTCACCGGAGCAGGCGAGAGGTGAGGCAACAGACGGCAAGTCTGACATCTACTCGGTCGGTGTTATGCTTTATGAAATGCTCACAGGTAAACTTCCTTTTGACGCAGACAGTGCAGTTTCTGTAGCTCTTATGCAGTTACAGTCAACTCCTAAGCGCCCGAGAGAGCTTAATCCAACTATTCCTATCGGACTTGAGCAGATTACAATGAAGGCTATGGAAAAGAATCCTGCCGACAGATATAATTCTGCCGCTGAAATGCTCAACGATATGGAGCGTTTCAGACTTAATCCGTCTATTGTATTTGATTATTCAAAATTTGTTGATAATCAGCCTACAAAGTTTGTTACTTCACTTAAAGATACAAAAACAAACAGTACAAAGTTTGATAAGGCTGTTGCAAAACCGGAGGAAACTCCCGAACCTGAAATCGAAACCGCAGAAGAGGAACAGAAGGTTGAACACAAGCCGTCTTATTACGCAATCAAGGGTATTGTAATTTCTGCCGTGGTTGTGGTTGCCATATTTGTAGGTCTTGCAATTTTCAGAGGCTGTTCGACTTCACAGGCTAAAGATGTTGAAATACCGAATTTTGTCGGTAAAACTTTGGCAGAGGCCAATGCCGACAACAAAGACAATTTTAACTTTGTTGTGGAGAGCAAGTATGACGCTTCAAAAGAGCTTGGTGTAATTCTTGAACAGGAGCCTGCCGCTGATTCAAAACTTGTAAAATCAGGCTCACAGATTACTCTTAAAGTAAACGGAACAGATACAAATGCTTCGGTTCCTTATGTTCTTAATTATTCCGAAAAAGACGCATCTGCAATTATTGAGGAAAAGAGCCTTGTTCCAAAGATAATCTATGTTGAAAACACTAAAACTCCTAAGGGATATGTTGCAGAAGTATTCCCTAAGGCAGGTGTTCATACAAATATCGGTTCTACCGTTTATATTTACATTGCAAACGGCGAGAGAGATGAAAAGGTAACTATTCCGTCTGTATCGGGACTTTTACTTTCAGAGGCTAAAACAAAACTTGTTGATGCAGGTCTTACTGTAGAAACAGTTTACGATGATGAAAGTAAAGAGGCAAAAGACACAGTTCTTTCACAGTCACCGTTGCAGTACGGTAAGGTAGATAAAGGTACTGTTGTTACCCTTACTGTAAGTTCGGGCAAGGGTGATGTGGCTACAGTAAATGTATATGTAGATTTACCTACAAATGCTACTGAATCGGTTGAGATGACTGTAATTGTAGACGGTGTTGTTGATACTAAGTATTCAAAAACACTTGTGCCGCAGTACAATAAGACCTGTACTCTTGAATTTACGGGTTCGGGTACTTCAAACATTGTGGTACAGCTTGACGGTCAGGTTTACCGTGAATATTCAATTAATTATTCAACACTTGTTGTAACACAAACAGCTACTCACGAGTATGCTGTACCTACAACCGCACCTGTTGAAACACAGCCTGCATATACAGAGCCGCCTGTTACAGAGCCGCCATACACACCGGTTCAGCCAACAGATGCAACCGAACCTTCCGAGGCATCGCTTTAATTGATATGAGCAGTAACGAAGGATTATTGATGAAAGTGCTCGGCGGTTTTTACTATGTCGAGTGCGACAATCAAATATATGAATGTAAAGCAAGAGGAAGTTTCCGCAAGAGCGGAAATTCTCCTCTTGTTGGCGACAGGGTGAAAATTTCTGTTCAGAAAGAGGGCTTTGCCTCTCTTGACGAAATCCTGCCGAGAAAAAATAAATTAAAGCGACCGCCGCTTGCTAATATTGATATTCTCGTAATCGTTTGTTCGACAGTTTCGCCAAGTCCGAATTATGCGGTTATAGATAAAATGACCGCCGCTGCGATTAACAGCAATATGCAGCCTGTAATTGTCATTTCAAAAGATGATATTGAAAGCGGTGAAAAGGTTGCCGATATTTACAAAAATGCGGGATTTGAAGTTTTTTGTACTTCTCCGCTAAAATCAGATGAAGCAGAGAGATTAAAGGCCTTACTTATGGGCAAAACTTCTGCTTTTACAGGCAACAGCGGTGTGGGTAAGTCAACCTTGTTAAATATGCTTTTTCCTAACCTAAGCCTTGCAACAGGTGAAATAAGCGATAAACTCGGACGAGGCAGACATACTACAAGAGCAGTTGAACTGTTTAATCTTGACGGCTGTTATATCGCAGACACACCCGGATTTTCAACCGTTGATTTGCAGAGATACGAAATTATTGATAAAGACGAACTTCAATATTGCTTTCCCGAATTTAAAGAGTATCTCGGAGAATGTATGTTTACTTCGTGTTCTCATACTTGCGAAAAAGGCTGCAGAGTTTTGCAGGCACTTGCTGACGGAGATATTGAGAAAACCCGTCACAACAGTTATGTTGCTATGTACAATGAGGTAAAAGATATTAAAAAGTGGCAGTTAAAAAAGTAAAGGGGAATTAAAATGCGTTGTACGATAATTGCGGGCTCGCCTGAAGCGGATATAGATTTTATATCGGAACAGGTTAAGGACTGCAATTATCTTATTTGTGCCGATAAGGGCTATGAATATGCAAAAAAAGCAGGTGCAAAGCCTAACCTTATAGTCGGTGATTTTGATTCGTACAGCGGTAATTTACCCGATGATTGCGAAGTAATCAAACTCAATTCACATAAAGATGATACAGACCTTTTGCATTGCATAGAGGTTGCACTGTCCCGTGGATATGATGATTTTGTTATCCTTGCCGCAACAGGCGGAAGATTTGATCATACCTTTGCAAATATTTCTGTTCTTATGTATCTTGATAAAAAAGGTGCAAGGGGAATAATCGTTTCCGACAAAGAGATTATTCGCTTTTTGAAAATGGGCGAATATAATTTTGACGGAAATAAAGGAAAAACTTTTTCAGTCTTTCCTTTTGCCTGTGACAGTGTGAATGTATCTTACATAGGTGCCGAGTATTCGGCGGAGAATCTTATTTTAACTGCGGAAGAAGCAATGGGCATTTCAAATATTTTTATTTCTGACAGAGCAAATGTAAAAATAAATTACGGAAATGCAATAATTATTATTAATCAGTTCATAAATTAAATTTAATTTACAAAAACATTATATAGTATGCGGTAATTTTTAAACACCAATATGGGGGTATAGCTCAGTTGGGAGAGTGTCTGACCGGCAGTCAGAAGGTCATGGGTTCAAGCCCCATTATCTCCACCACTTAGTTTTATAAAGAGATGTCATTGTTATATAAACGGTTGTAATAACAAAATTGTAACTATAATGACACTCATTAGTCTTGAAAAGAATTATAACCTTATGATATAATATATTAGTATCATTTCGTTTTGTGTTATTCTATTTGGAGTTGAATTTTTATGTCATTATGTATGGGTTGTATGCAGGAACTTAACGGTAGTGTAATCTGCCCGAACTGCCATTTTGATAATTCAGAAGTTCAGTCGGCACCTTTTCTGCCTTTCGGCACAGAGCTTGCAGGCAGATATGTAACAGGTACCGGACTTGAAACTAACGGTGAATCAACACGCTATATTGCTTTTGACAAGCAGACGGGCGATGTTGTAATTGTATCTGAATTTTTACCGATCGGTCTTTTTTCAAGAGATGAAGGACAGACTGAATTAAAAGTTAATTACGATGACAGACTTGCTTTTAATAAACTTAGAGATGAGTTTATTTCATATTTTCGCATTATTTCAGAATTAAAGGATCTTTCGGCACTTACAAATATTGTTGATGTTTTTGAAGAAAACAATACAGCATATGCTATTGAAGAAAAAGAGGACCTTATTCCTTTTGAAGAATATATTGAGCGCAGCAACGGTCATCTTGACTGGGATATTGCAAGACCGCTCTTTATGCCCGTAATTTCGGCACTTGAGGCTCTTCATAAGCGTGGTGTCGGTCATTATGCGGTAGCGCCTAAAAATCTGTTTATTACTGCTTCGGGTAAAATCAGAATGTCAGGCTATGCTACGGAAAATGAGCGTAAGCGTGGTACAGCGCTTAAATCTCAATTGTTTTCAGGCGCAGCAGCACCCGAACAGTATGAAGATAATTTTCCGCTTGATGATATTACGGATATTTACGGACTTTGTTCTACACTTTTCTATGCACTTACAGGTCATCTTCCAAAGAGTGCGGTTGAGCGTTTAAAAGACAGCAGACTTCTTATGAGCACATCTACTGTAAAGAGTTTGCCTCCTCATGTTGTATCTGCACTTGCAAACGGTTTACAGGTTCAGCGTGAGAACAGAATTACAGATTTTGACGAGCTTCGTTCTCAACTTTCCGTTGCACATACCGCAAAGGCTATTCAGGACGAAATTTCGAGAACAGCAAGTATGAATATTACAAAGGAGCAGTCACGCCGTAATAACGGTATGTCGCATACTTCCATTGTTACTATTTCTGTTGCAATTACAGTTCTTGTACTTGGTATTGCCGGTGTATTTTGGGTTATGCAGAATCCGCTTGCAGGATTATTCTCGGGTAATACTGATGCCACTGCAGCGTCTACATCAAGCACGGAATGGACAGGTCCTGTTGTTCCTAACTATGTCGGAATGAAGTACGAAGATGTTGTAAAGGCTGCGGCTTCCGATGACAGCGTTGTGGTTTACAGAGATTACAATGATGCTTACAGCGATAAATATGCCGACGGTGTTGTAATGGAACAGTATCCTCCGGCAGGTTCTAAAGTAGAGCAGGAAGACGGTATTACAGTTTCTGTAACAGTCAGTCTTGGTGCTCAGATGCGTGAACTTCCCGCAATTCAGGGTAATAAAATTGATGAGGCTGCGCAGTCGCTTGCAGATGCGGGACTTCTTGCTACAGCTGAATATCAGTACAGTGATACAGTAGCGGAAAACAGAGTTATCGGCTACAAAAATCATGTTGCAGGCGATACTCTTGAAAGCGGTTCTAACATTATAATTATTGTAAGTAAGGGCAGACAGCAGACTACAACTCAAGCAACTTCCTGATATTAAAGCTAAAAATAATGGCTGAATCAATTGTATATTGACTCAGCCATTTTGATTTAAGAATTTAAAATTTATATTACAAATCAATTTGCAAAACCATAATTATCCGACTTTTTACTAAGAACCGTTTATTTAAACTTGCTTTTTACGCTTTTTTCCGCATTCCTTACCAATGTAAAAAGTGAAGCAGTACCTTTTTCAAAATATCTTGAAAGCAAATCGGGTGAAAGAGCAATTGATGTATTTTCGGTCTTACTTTCGATTATAGCGTCAATCATAGCAAGGTCGAGCGTCATAGCTGCGCTGCAAAGACTTCTGTACTTGCTTTTGTTCAGCGTAAATAAATCCTGTGGGTTGCTTTCTTCACACGAATATACCGAACGAAATGCCTGATACTGGGCATTCATAAGATAGTTGCTTACAGCGTTTGTCAGCTTTTTGTTTCCGAGTTTATCGAGTATATCGAAAATAACGGCGCTTGTATTCATTACAACTTTTTTGTTAATCATAGCGACCATATTGCTGCCCGGCTCAACTGTCGGAATCTCCGCATCGGGTATATTGACAGGCTGTGCCTGCTGACCGTTTCTGTTCGGTGTTCTGCCAAGCAAATAATCACAAGACACATCGTAATATTCGGCGGCTTTTACGAGAAAATCAAGTCCGCATTCTCTTATTCCTTTTTCGTAATGAGAGAGCAGCGCCTGGGAAATACCCAAGTCTGCCGCTACCTGCTTTTGGCTTAATCTGCGTTCTCTTCGCAGCATTGAAATTATCATAGGAAAATCACTGTTCATTGAAAACACCTCTTTTATACGAACAGTATAATATATTAATTACAATTTGTAAATACCATAGGAGTTACAATTATGAAATCTTATATTATTCACTTTCTTCGCCACGGAAGTATAGACGAAACTTTATCGGGCAAGTATATAGGCACTACTGATGTTCCGCTTTCGGATAAAGGAAAAACAGAACTTAGAAAACTTGATTACGAATATCGTTATCCGGGTGCACAAGCAGTGTTTACAAGTCCGTTAAAGCGTTGTACACAGACTTGCAAAATTCTTTATCCGGAGCAAAATCCGCTTGTCATCGCCAATCTTTCGGAATGTAATTTTGGCGAATGGGAGGGCAAAACTGCAAATGACCTCAATGGCGACGAGAATTTTCAAAAGTGGCTTGCAGGCGATCCGTCTGTAAAACCGCCAAGGGGAGAGAGCAACGCCGATTTTACTCGCCGAATTTGTAAAATGTTTGAAAGCATTGTTGAGGGACTTATAAAAACTGGTACAACCGAAAGCGTAATCATCACTCATGGCGGTGTAATTATGACCTTGCTTGCAGTGTACGGAATGCCACAGGCAAAGCCTTTTGAATGGGTTATGGACAACGGCTTTGGCTACTCGGTAAGAATTACTCCACAGCTTTGGCAGAGAGATAAAATTATGGAAGTTTTCTCTGTTATTCCCGAGAAAAAAGATGTTGAAGATTAATTTTTAAAATAGCTTAAATTGTAGTACAGTTTACAATCTTTTGTAAAAAATTGTGCAATAATGTAATATACAGGCAATATAATATGTCTGAACCTACGCAATTATTATATATTAACTCAAAGGAGATATTAATATGGCAGACTACAAAATCGTTTTGTTAAAAGGTGACGGTATCGGTCCTGAAATCGTAAACCAGGCTGTTAAGGTACTCGACAAAGCAAGCGAAAAGTTTAATTTTACAGTAGAATATGACGAGGCACTCCTCGGCGGTTGTGCTATTGACGCAACAGGAGTTCCGCTCCCTGATGAAACAGTTGCTAAATGTAAGGCAGCAGACAGTGTGCTTTTAGGCGCAGTAGGCGGTCCTAAGTGGGATAATCAGCCGGGTAATAATCGTCCCGAAGCAGGTCTTCTCGGAATCAGAGGAGCACTCGGACTTTTTGCAAACCTTCGTCCTGCTGTTATTTTTGAACCTCTTAAGAAAGCATCACCGATTAAAGATGAAATTATCGGCGGTTCGCTCGATATTATGATTGTTCGTGAACTCACCGGCGGTATTTACTTTGGTAAGAGAGGCAGAACAGAAGTTGACGGTCAGCCTGCCGCATGGGATACAGAACAGTATTCCGTACCGGAAGTAGAGAGAATTGCAAGAGTAGCTTTTGACCTTGCTATGAAGAGAAATAAAAAGCTCACAAGCGTTGATAAGGCAAATGTACTTGAGTCATCAAGACTTTGGAGAGAAACAGTAACAAGAATTTCTAAGGAATATCCCGAAGTTGAGCTTAACTATATGTATGTTGACAACTGTGCTATGCAGCTTGTAAGAAACCCGGGTCAGTTTGATGTTATTGTTACTTCAAATATCTTTGGCGATATTCTTTCTGATGAGGCGTCAATGATCAGCGGTTCAATCGGTATGCTCGCATCTGCAAGCCTTTCAGAGAGCAAGAGCGGTCTTTACGAGCCAATCCACGGTTCGGCTCCTGACATTGCAGGTCTTGGTATCGCAAATCCGCTTGCAACAATTCTTTCTGTTGCAATGATGCTCCGTTATTCACTCGACCAGCCACAGGCGGCAGACGCTATTGAGGCAGCAGTTACCAAAGTTCTTGAGAATAACCGTACACCAGATATTTACGAAGAGGGTACAAACAAGGTTACTTGTGAGCAGATGGGCGACCTCGTATGTGAGGCGCTTTAATATCTAACAGAATGGAGGAGTAAAATGCAGTTGTATGATATGCACTCGCATATACTTCCTGGAATTGATGACGGAGCGTCAAGCGTAGAAAAAAGCCTTGTTATATTAAATGAACTAAAGAAACAAGGCGTAACAAATGTTTGTCTTACTCCTCATTTTTATACAAATGAAATCAGTGCAGAGGATTTTGCCGCACAAAGACAGGATGCAATTGATAAACTTATGCCGCATATTCCTGACGGTATGAAAGTTGTTGTTGGTGCGGAAGTTTATGTCACTCGATATATGTTTAACGGAGATGACTTTTCCTGCGCTTGTTACGGCAACTCCAATTACATACTTACCGAGTTTGCTTACACATCGCAGTTTTCAAGTCACACTATGGAGTATTTTGTAAAACTTACAGAGAATTACAATATGATTCCTGTTCTTACTCATGTTGAAAGATACCCTGCTTTAATCAACGATCCGTCTATTATCGGTGAGCTTAAGGATATGGGTGTAATTATCCAGACCAACACAAATTCTTATACCAAAAAAGCGTCGTTTTTCTCAAAACTTAAGCTTATAAAGCTTATAAAAGGCGGATATATTGATGTTATCGGCAGTGATGCACATTCATTGACCCATAATGACCCACGCACATTTACAGAGGCTTTGGACTTTATTTCTGCAAAATGCGGACAAAGCACAGTAAGAAAAATGATGAGCAACGCGGAAGAAATCTTCAACAGCGCACTTTGATAACAATAAAGGATGTACTTTTTCGGTACATCCTTTTAATTTTATACTAAAATCTTTCAGGTACGGATATACTATTAAGAGCAGTAAAAACCTTGCCTTATGAAATGGGGAATAGCCGTGCTTGAGATTTTAGTTGGAATATTGTTGTTTGTTGTACTTCTCGTGTTTTGCAGTGTGCTTGTGTCTGAATATCTGTTTAAAATGATTATTTACAGGCAAAAAAAGAGCAGTTGTCAAAAGGACATTGATGCCGTAGCAAGCTGGTACAGGCATTATCCGATTGCAAAAACAGGCAGATTATGGCTTGAAAATATGCCATATATTAATGTTTATATAAAGTCTTTTGACGGACTGCGATTATACGGCGCTTTGCTTGAAAGCAAAAAATTTTCCGATAAAATTATTATTTGTGTTCACGGCTTTACAGGCAGCGGTAAAAAGGATTTCGCAAGCCTTGCCCGTACTTATTATTTAAACGGGTATAATGTACTTCTTGTGGATAACAGGGCACACGGGCAAAGTGAGGGCAAATATGTAGGCTTTGGAGTGCTTGACAGATTAGATCTGCGCAATTGGGTGAAATATACTGTAAATCGTTTCGGCAGTAATATAAAAATATTTTTGCACGGTATATCAATGGGTGGTGCAACTGTACTTATGGCAAGCAGTATTATGCCAAAAAATGTGCGTGGCATTATTGCAGACTGCGGATTTACAAGCGTGGACGAAATTTTTGAGTATGTACTGAAAAGAGATTATCATCTTCCGAGATTCCCTATCATTTATCTTACAAATATTATGTCAAAAATTCGTGCAGGCTATGGATATAAAGATGTGAATACAACGGCTGAAATTGCGAGGTCTGATATTCCGATTTTGTTTATTCATGGAGAGAATGATGAGTTTGTTCCGCTATGGATGACAATGAAAAATTATTCTTACTGCAAAGCATATAAAGAGCTTTATATAGTGAAAGATTCCGAACATGCCGAGTCGCATTACATTGATAAAAAAGCCTATGAAAGCCGTATGCTTGCATTTGTTGATAAGTTAAGTAAATAAGCCGATAAGCAGGATAAAACCGTTTATCGGCATAGGAGAATATTATGCACTACATAAATCATTACAATTCACCGCTTGGAAAAATTACTTTTGCAAGCAACGGAAAAGAACTTACGGGATTATGGTTTAACGGGCAAAAATATTTTGCCTCTACGCTTACTAAAGAATATGAGCAAAAAAATCTGCCTGTTTTTGAACAGACAGCAAAATGGCTTGATATTTATTTTAGCGGCAAAAATCCCGATTTTACGCCGCCTTTGTTTTTATCGTCAACTTCGTTTCGTAATGAAGTTTGGAAAATACTTTTGACTATACCGTACGGTAAAATAATGACATACGGTGAAATAGCTAAACTTATGGCTGAAAACAGGGGAGTAGAGAAGATGTCTGCACAGTCTGTGGGTGGTGCAGTGGGACATAATCCTATTTCAATCATCGTTCCGTGCCACAGGGTAGTAGGTACGGACGGAAGTTTGACAGGCTATACAGGCGGAGTGGATATTAAAGAAAAACTTTTAAAAATTGAAAATGCTTTGTAAATGTCAGAAATACGGTTTAGTGAATTATCGGTCGGGCAACAAAGTAAAGCAACAGTCAAACTTTTCGTTCTGAAATTAAAAGTTTGACCTTTATTAAGATAAACTTTGTGTGCTAATCCATAATTTGACAAATAATCGACTAAAAAAATCTGCCATACCAAATCAGGTATGGCAGATGAATTTTTAAGGAATTTTATAAGGAGTTTTAAATTAGTACATACCGCCCATATCAGGAGCAGCAGGAGCAGCAGGAGCTACAGGCTCTTTAATATCTGCAACGAGTGACTCTGTTGTGAGTACCATTGCAGCAACAGAAGATGCGTTCTGAAGAGCAGAACGAGTAACCTTTGTCGGGTCAACGATACCTGCCTCAATCATATCTGTGTATTCCTCTGTAAGAGCGTTAAAGCCGTAACCAACCTTGTTAGCTTTCTTGATGTTTTCGCAGATTACGCTGCCCTCAAGACCTGCATTTGCGGCAATCTGACGGAGCGGCTCTTCAAGAGCTTTAAGAACAATTTTAGCGCCTGTCTTAGCATCACCCTCAAGTGTATCAACAAAAGCGGAAACAGCAGGAATAGCGTTCATACAAGCGATACCGCCGCCTGCTACGATACCCTCTTCAACAGCAGCCTTAGTAGCGGCAAGAGCATCTTCGATTCTGAGTTTCTTTTCTTTCATTTCAACTTCGGTAGCAGCACCGACTTTGATTACTGCAACGCCGCCTGCGAGTTTAGCAAGACGCTCCTGAAGTTTTTCACGGTCAAAATCAGATGTTGTTGTTTCAATCTGCTGACGAATCTGTGCAACTCTGCCCTTAATAGCGTCCTTGTCGCCTGCACCGTCAACAATGATTGTGTTCTCTTTCTCAACCTTTACCTGACGAGCAGTACCAAGCTGATCCATTGTTGTATCTTTAAGCTCAAGACCTAAGTCTGATGTAATTACTGTACCGCCTGTAAGTGTTGCGATATCCTGTAACATTTCTTTTCTTCTGTCGCCAAAGCCCGGTGCCTTAACAGCAACACAAGTAAATGTACCTCTTAACTTGTTGAGTACGAGAGTTGTAAGAGCTTCGCCCTCTACATCTTCGGCAATGATAAGGAGTTTTCTGCCTGACTGAACAATCTGCTCAAGAATCGGGAGAATTTCCTGTGTATTTGAAATCTTCTTATCTGTAATAAGAATGTATGGGTTGTCAAGTTCTGCAACCATCTTGTCTGTATCTGTTACCATATAAGGAGCAATGTAACCACGGTCGAACATCATACCTTCTACAACTTCGCTGTAAGTTTCGGCTGTCTTTGACTCTTCAACTGTGATAACACCGTCTGTTGTAACCTTTTCCATAGCCTCGGCAATGAGCTTACCGATGAACTCATCCTGTGAAGAAACTGTAGCAACTCTTGCAATATCGTCAGAACCCGAAACCTGCTTGCTGTTGTCAGAAACAGCCTTTACTGCAACATTAATAGCGTCTGCAATACCTTTCTTAAGAACCATTGGGTTTGCACCTGCTGTTACATTCTTCATACCCTCTCTGATAAGAGCCTGAGCAAGAAGTGTAGCTGTTGTTGTACCGTCACCTGCAACATCGTTTGTTTTGATTGAAACTTCCTTAACAAGCTGTGCGCCCATATTCTCGAATGGGTCGTCAAGCTCAATTTCCTTAGCAATTGTTACACCGTCGTTTGTGATGAGCGGAGCGCCGTACTTTTTGTCAAGTACAACATTTCTGCCCTTAGGACCGAGTGTGATTTTAACTGTATCAGCAAGCTGGTCAATACCTCTCATAAGAGATTTTCTTGCTTCTTCACCATAAGCAATTTGTTTAGCCATAATTAATTACCTCCAAAATATATCAAATAAAAATAATTATTCTACTGTTGCAAGAATATCTGACTGACGAACGATTGTGTACTCTTCACCGTCAATCTTAACTTCTGTGCCTGCATACTTGCTTGCGATTACTTTGTCGCCGACATTTACATACATCTTAACTTCGTTGCCGTCAACAACTCCGCCGGGGCCTACTGCAACTACTCTTGCAAACTGTGGCTTTTCCTGTGCGGCAGATGAAAGAATGATACCGCTCTTTGTTTTTTCTTCGGCTTCTTCAACCTGTAATACTACTCTGTCAAGTAATGGTTTAATACTCATAATATAAATCCTCCTAAAAAGTTTATGTGTTATTTCGGTTAGCACTCTGTATCCTTGAGTGCTAATTATATTTTATACCATTTTTTAGAAATGTCAAGAGAAATTTGACTAAATTTGACCTTTAATTTATAAACAATTAAATTTATTTGTACAGCACTGCATTATAATTCGTATATAGAACTAAAATAACTTAAACAAGCCCTTTTTTCTTTAGTTTACCTTTAGGTTCAGGTTTATTTATTTCATAGCCGTTTTTAATGGAAAGTTTTGCAAGCAATACAATTCCGTCCGTAAGAGCCTTTTTAGATTCATTGTCTATCTTATTAAATGCTTTAATCATAGTCGGTATATTTTTTATGCCTGCCTTTCGTATGTCGTCAAAGGTGATTTTACCGCCTTCTGCCATAATTTGAAATACAGAGTCTATGATTTGTTTTTTCTGTTCGGTTGTAAGTCCGTCAATAAGCTCTTTCATATTTTTTTCGGCAAATTTAATGCTCTTGGTATCTTCATCAAGGTGTACAAAGTGTGTGCCTACTACATTCCAGCTGAAAGCATCGTGCTGCCAGAAAGAATGACTTGCGCTTTTTACTATTATATAATCTTCATCATGCTCAAGTAACATACCCACAAATGATGACTGCGGAACAAAGGTAGTGATTCTGTCGGCAATTTCTTTGTGCTGCTCACTTTCTATGAATTCCTTTGAAAAACCCGGACCGTCGTTGTTATATACAGCTATTATTCTGTCTTTGATTTCAGGAAAAGTATTTACAGCGGAATAGATTGCGAGATTTCCGCCTTTGGAGTGACCTCCGAGGTATATTTCGCTGTTTGGATATTTGTTTGCAACCATACTCAGATATGCCGCTGCGTTAAGCTGTGAGGGAATATTGTCGGTTATGGCAATCATACAATCTTCTTTCCAACCGTTGAGCGTATTGTCTGTGCCACGGTAAGCGATAAATAATTTATCTGTATCAAAATGAAAAGTGCAAGCGCCGAATTGCATTGGATTATCTTCGCAGTCATATGCCGCAAAATCCGATACATATATATTTTTTAACCTGTTGCTTTTAGCTGATTCGGATAATAACTTGGTTATTTCCTTGCCGACTGTGTTGTAAAAATCTTTAATTACATAGTAATCTTTAAAAACAACATCACGCTTTTCTTTAAAATAAAGTTTATTTATGTCGGAAAGCGGAAGCTGTGATTTTTCTGTATATCCCGAAAAATCAAGATAAACAAGCTCTGAAAATATAAGAGCGTCAACTTCGTTTAAAGGTGAAATGTCAAAACCTAAATCGCCACGCCATTTTAAATAGTTTATAAGATTATTCATAACCCACCTCGCAATATATTAATAATTAAATTTTATAAAATTTGCACTTAAAAAGCAATATAATTCACATAAAATTCAGAAAGCCCACTGCAAAATATGCAATATTTTCACCGAATTTTTTTGTTTTTAAAACCGTAACGGATATATTGTTTTGAATTTCGCAATTGTTTACAACTTTCTTTTATAATCTAAATAATTATAAAAGTTTGGTCAACCTTTTATAATTTTTTGACTTAAGGATAGAACCGACAAATTATAAAAACCGCTCTCCTAAGAATTTTTTAGAAGAGCGGTTTGTGTATTTGTTTTAATAATTATTCGTTAATAGCTTTAACGAGAGCCTGTGCTTTATCTGTCTTTTCCCAAGCAACGCCGAGTTCTTCTCTGCCCATATGACCGTAAGCGGCAAGCGGACGATACTTTGTTTCTTTAAGCTTTAACTGCTCAATAATAGAATTCGGACGGCAGTCAAATACCTTTTCCACAGCGTCTGAAAGCTGTTCGTTTGTGTAGCTTGATGAACCGAAAGCATCTACCATTATTGATACAGGTTTAGCAACACCGATTGCATATGCAAGCTGAACCTCGCACTTATCGGCAAGACCTGCGGCAACAATATTCTTTGCGATGTATCTTGCGTAGTAAGCGGCACTTCTGTCAACCTTTGTCGGGTCTTTACCGCTGAATGCACCGCCGCCGTGACGAGAAAATCCGCCGTAGGTATCAACTATAATCTTTCTGCCTGTAAGACCTGAATCGCCTACAGGGCCGCCGATTACAAATCTGCCTGTCGGGTTGATGAAATATTTTGTGTTTTCGTCTAAAAGCTCGGCAGGAATGATTGGCTTTACTACATATTCAACCATATCTTTTCTGATCTGCTCCAGTGTAACCTTTTCATCGTGCTGTGTAGACACAACAACGGTGTCTACCCTTACAGGTGTGTCACCCTCATACTCAACGGTTACCTGTGTTTTACCGTCAGGACGAAGGTAGGAGAGAGTACCGTCTTTTCTTACCGCTGTAAGCTGTTTTGCAAGCTTGTGAGCAAGTGAGATAGCAAGCGGCATAAGCTCTTTGGTTTCGTTGCAAGCGTAGCCGAACATCATACCCTGGTCGCCGGCACCAATCTGATTGTTGGCGTCATTTTCGCCGTCTTTAAGCTCGTAGCTTTCGTTTACGCCCATTGCAATATCAGGGCTCTGCTGGTCAATAGAAGTGAGTACAGCGCAAGTATTGCCGTTAAAACCGCACGCCTGGTTGTCATAGCCGATGTCATTTACAACTTTTCTTGCGATACCTGCAATGTCAACATAGCAGTCTGTAGAAATTTCGCCCATAACATGAACTACACCTGTTGTAGCGGTTACCTCGCAGGCAACATGAGCGTTTTTATCCTGTTCGAGAATAGCGTCAAGAACAGCATCGGAAATCTGGTCGCAAACTTTGTCGGGATGTCCCTCTGTTACTGACTCAGAAGTGAAAAAATGTTTTGCCATTATAATTCTCCTTTGCAAAAAATAAGCACCTTTCAGCCGAAAGGTGCTATTAAGACTCATCTTTCGGTAAATACCGCAGGATTTGGCACCTTGCAAATGTAGGTTGCCGGACTTCACAGGGCCTGTTCCCTCAGTCGCTCTTGATAAGATAAATATTAACTTATTGTTTTAATTATATACCGTTATATCGACAAAAGTCAACAAGAAATAACAGGTATATTATAAAATCGGATAATCAAACAAAAAAATTATGCGATTTCATCAACGGAACAACATTCTGTACAAGGTACGCTGTGTTTTACTCTGTCCTCAACCTCGGCACGCTTTGCATTGTTAAAGCGGTCTATCGTACCTACAAGATAGCCTGTGATTCTGCGGATTCTTTCAAACGGAACAGAATCGTAATCGTATTTAACATCAACATAGTCACCGTCAACTGTGAGTTCAACATTCTTGATATATTTATCCGGATTAGCCTCTCGAAGCTGTGTTGTGTATGCCTCAATTTCCTTTTTGCTGAGCTTTCCGCCCTTTACATTTACTGTCATAATAAATCCTTCCCTTTCGTAATTTCATAATCCTCTTTAATGTATAATGTAACTTTTAATTCTTTAAAAGCATATATCTTGTAGAGTAAATCTATTATAGCACAACATCTTGTTGTATGCAATATCAAAATAGGAATTATTCGCACAAATAAAAGTAAGTATTTTTGTTTATTTTTACAGTTGACAAATATATAAAAGCAAAGAGGACAAAAGTTTTGCCCTCAAATAACAATTTTTATTATTTTAATTTCCCGATTTGTAATTGTATATGAATATTTTAGCACAAAATTTTTTATTTCAAGCAAATAAGGCGATGCTTCCACCGCCTTATATATTTATTCGAGCACCAATAAAACTCTGTCTATGTTGTTACCGAAAAGTCCTGCGTAGCCGTCCTGACCGTTTGAAGTTTGGTCGTCGTGCTGCCAGTCAAAATATTCTTTGCTTATTGCCGAAACTTTATATTTTGCAACAAGATATTTGTTAAGACTTTCGGCAATACTCTGCGGTGTGGTGTAATACACTCTGATTGCGTCAATTTTACTGCCGTTGCCCGCATAACCGTTTTCTAAATCGTCAATGTCATATCCGCTGACTTTCGGCAGCCACCCGCTTTTAGTGTGAACCTGATACCACACCTTGCCTTCACTTACTTTTATTGCAATATCCGTAATTGCTTTGCCTTTTAAACCTGCGTAATCTTCAAGATTTTTTACTTCGGGCAGCCAAACACCGTCACAGCGCACTCTGTAGAAAATATCCGGTTTGGTTATTTTTCCTTTGCCTTTATCGTCTTCTTTTTTGCTGTTGAAAACGCTTTCGTTAAATATGATGTTCGTATCAATATTTTTGCCGTAACCGCTTACTCTGCCTGTTGAACTGTTCTGCCATATATCACAGTTTAATTCATTTACGGAGTTATATTGTGCAAGCCAGATACTGTACTTTTTCTTTAATTTATCGTAATCGAGATAATTATTAAACCAATTCAGATTAGCATATACACCTGCTCTGTAGTTACTTTTCTTGATTGTTTCGCAAAAGCGTTCCGCAATTTCTGTAAGTTTTGCTTTGCCGAGTTTGATTTGTGAGGAGTCCTCTAAATCATAATAAATCGGCATATCAATGCTTTTGTTTTTAATGCATTCAAGGCAAGTCTTTGCCTCTTTTTCTGCATCGCCGACGCTGTCTGCGTAACTGTACCAGTACACACCAATCATCATATTTTCGCTTTTTGCGTTTTTGTAATGACTTTCAAACATACTGTCTTTCTGACTTGATTCTCTGCCGTAGCCTGCTCTTATAATGACAGCTTTTATACCGTCGTTTTTCATTTTGTTAAAATTAATGCCTTGCTGAAATTCTGAAACATCAACACAGCTTACTTTTGCCATAAAATCATCCTTTCAAATTGATAAAGTTTACTTTAGTATAATATTAAAAATAATACCAAAAGTTAAACTTTTCATTTACAGTGCTTAAAGTGCTAAAATTGCAGAAATTAGGCTAATTTTATTGTAAAAAATTTTATTTTGTGCTAATATTACCTTATAAAATAAAATGAAATCGGAGGTATTATGATGGAATTATCAAAAGTAACGGAAACTCGCAGAAGCGTAAGAGAATACATAAATAAACCTGTTGAAACAGAAAAGTTAAGAGAGATGATTGCGGCGGCTCAACTTGCACCGTCATGGAAAAACTCGCAGGTATCACGCTACTATGTGGTAACAGGCGAAAAACTTGCAGATGTTAAGAATGCATTGTCGCCTTACAATCAGAAAAATGTTGCAGACGCTCCCGCACTTATTGTTACCGCAATTGTGCTTAATCGTTCCGGATACGAAAAGGACGGTACACCGACAAACGAACTCGGCAACGGTTGGGGATTTTACGACTGCGGTTTGCAGAGTATGAATCTTTTGCTTAAGGCAACAGAACTTGGACTTTCAACTCTTGTAATGGGTATAAGAGATAACGAAAAAATCAAGGCAGTTTTGAATATTCCCGAAACCGAGGCGGTAGTAAGCGTAATCGGAGTAGGCTACAGCAATGCAGAGCCTGCAATGCCAAAGCGTAAGGCTATTGAGAATATTGCAAAGTTCTTTTAATTTAATATAGCAAAGCGTAAAGTAAAAACCTGTACAGCAGTTGCCGTACAGGTTTTTTTTGTTATGGTTTTACAGTTTTAAATAAATTTAACTGCTGTGCCGTAAGCAAGCACTTCGGCAGCCTGCTGCATAACAGAAGCTGATGTGTAACGAACGCATACAATAGCGTCCGCACCCATTTTTGCAGCCATATCAATCATACGCTGAGTGGCAATATCTCTTGCCTCGTTCATTATTTCAGTGTATGATTCAAGCTCGCCGCCAACCATAGTCTGAAAGTTCTGTCCCATACAGCGGAACATATCCTTCGACTGAATTGTGTAGCCTTGCACAAGACCGAGCGTAGCAAGGTTTTTGCCTGAAATTGTTTCTGTAGTGGTAAGTACCATAATTTTTCTCCTCAATTAAATATTTATTTCTTCAAGGTCGCTTTCGCTAACTTTGCGAAGTTCTTTTTTGCTTAAAATATCGTAAATTACAGGAACAATATAAAGAGTCATAATTGTTGCGTACAGCAAACCGCCGATACATACAATAGCGATAGGCTGCATAATCTCTGAACCTGTGCCTATACCGAGCGCCATTGTTGAAAGTCCGAGAACGGTTGTGATTGCCGTAATAAGGATAGGCCTCATTCTTGTTTTGCCTGCCTCTACAATTGCCTCTCGTCTTTCTTTGCCCTCAAGTCTTAGGTTGTTGATGTAGTCAACAAGTACGATACCGTTGTTTACGATAATACCGCAGAGCATTACAAAACCGAGCAATGCCACAACGCTGACATCAAAACCTGTAATAAGCAATCCGAGGAATCCTCCCGTAAATGCAAGAGGAATTGTAAACATTATGATAAACGGTGACTTAAGGCTCTGGAATTGAGCAACCATAATAAGGTAAATAAGAATTACGCCTAAAAGCATCATAAGCAGCATTTGATTTACAGCCTCCATTGTGCTCTCGTTTGAACCCGAGTATTCAATACTGCAGCCGTCAGGAAGTTTATAATCATCAAATAAAGCTTTTGCCTTGTTTGAAACATCGGTGTTTGTATAACCGTCTTTTAAAGTACCGCTGACTTTAATATAACGCTTTTGGTCACTTCTTGTGATTGAATTCATTGATTCGGAATCTGAAATCTCGGCAACTTCGGAGAGTTTTGTGGTCTTTTTGTTGCCTTCCTTGTCTGTATAAGTGAGTTTAATATCCTTGATATTGTTCTTTGTAACATCACTGTTTTCGTCTTTGATTACAACCACATCAAGGTCTTTGCCGCTGTTTGTAAGGGTAGAAGATGTGGTTTCCGAGGTGATTGCGGCGGCAATCTGCTGATATACCTGTGCAACCGTAAGTGACTTTTTGGCAGCCTTTGTTTTGTCAACCGTTACCTTGATTTCGCCCGAAGTAGCGCCGATACCGTTATCGGTTTCGTCAATACCGTCAACCGCAGCAAGTTTTTCCGCCATATCTTTTGCGGTATTCTGCAAAGTTTTGAGGTCGTCACCGTAAAGTTTGATTGACACACCGTCATTACCGAGCATAGCTGACATTGAGCTTGAAGAAGAGCTGCCGCTTACAACCACATCTCCGTCAATACTTTGAAGTTCTGCTTCAATTTCTTTGCTGATACTTTCGCTGTTCTTTACTTTGTCGTCTTTGAATACTGCATATGCCATAACAGAACCTTTGTCTGCATCGGAAGACGATACAGAGCCTGTAAGACCCATAAGGCTTGTTGTTGAACCTGTCATAACACCAACAGTTTCAAATTCGTCATACTCGGAAAGAGTGTCGAGTAGGTTTTGTGCGGCATCAATGGTATCATCCATAGTAGCCGAGTCGTCAAGGCTGACTGTTACGGAAAGCTCCGTGCTTGCCATATTCGGCATAAAACTGAAGCCTCTTGCCACAGCACCGAACATACTTCCAAAGAGAAGTACAACTGCAACGATAAGTGCGATTGCTCTGTGATTTAATACAAAACGAATAGATTTTTCGTAGCCGCCGAGCATTTTATCAAACATTCCGTGCTTAACAGGTTTAACCTTTCTTAGCATACGCTGACCCATAGCAGGCACAAGCGTAAGGGCAACAATAAGGCTTGCAAGCAGGGAATAGGTGATAGTAAGCGCCATATCCATAAATATCTGACGGGTAAGACCCTCTATGAATACGATAGGGAAGAATACGCAAATTGTTGTAAGTGTAGACGATGCAATTGCGCCCGCAACCTGTTTAGCACCGTTTAAAGCGGCTTTTACAGGCGGCACACCCAAATTGCGCAGTCGGTATATATTTTCAATTACTACAACCGAGTTGTCAACAAGCATACCTACGCTGATTGCAAGTCCCGACAGCGAAATCATATTGAGAGTAACACCGCTGAAATACATCAGCACAAGTGCAAAAATAACGCTGACAGGAATTGAAAGCGCAACAATGAGGGTTGGTTTAATATCTCTTAAGAAAAGGTACAGAATTATAATTGCAAGTACAGCACCCATAAGAAGATTCTGTAAAACGCTGTTTATAATAATATCTATGTAGTCGCCCTGGTCCATAAGGGTGGTAAAGTGCAGACCTTCGTTTTCCTGTGTAAGAGAGTTGAGCTTTTTGGCTATATTTTCGGAAACAGTAGCGGTTGCGGCATCACTCTGCTTTGAAAAACTGAATACAACGCCGGAGTTTCCGTTAATCTTTGTGAATACCTCGTCCGAATCGTCAGCTATAAATACATCTGCAACATCGCTTAGTTTTACAACGCCGATACCGTCAATTCCCGTGTCAAAAAGAGCAAGCGACTGCATTTCTTTATCACCGTCTATTTTGTCGCCGACACGCACAAGATATTTAATATTTTCGTCATCACTTACATATCCTGCAGGCATTGAGAAATTTTGTGCCGTAAGAATATTTGAAACATTGCTTATTGTAACAGTGTTTGTCATATCGGCGGCTTTTTTGGCTTTATCTTTTTGGTCGGAGAGTTCATCACTTGCGGATTTTAATTCTTCTTGAGCGGAATTAAGCTGGGTTAATGCACTGTTTACTTCACTTTGCTTTGTGTTTAGCGCAGAAAGTCCGCCCGAAAGCTGATATGCCGCAAGAGATTGCTGTTTTTCTATCTCTGAAAGTGCCTGATTTACAGATACGGTATTGTTGTCAAGACCTTTTACAGCGGCTGCAATTTGTGTAATACCGCCGTCTACTTGAGATATTTTATCCGCAATTTCCGCTATTGTATCATCAAGTTTTTCCTCTGTGGTGTCAAGTCCTTTTAATGCCTCAACTGTTTGAGTTATTGCTTTATCTACATTTGTAAGAGCATTTTTTGCATTATTAAGTCTTTCTTCAAGCTCTTCTTTCGGAAAACCGTATTTATCAAGTTCTTCATCTATTTTAGCAAGGATTGCTCTTACCTGTGCAAGCTGTTCGTCTGTAAGATCGGGGTTTGCAAGTTTGCTAAGCGCATCTTTGTAGTCGTTGTATATTTTTTCAAAAGCTTCTATCTGTTGTGTAAGCTGTGCTTTTTCGTCCTGCAAACTGTCAAGTTTTTCTTTTATCTGTGTTAATGTTTGGTAGGCAATTGTCAAAGTTTGCTTGGTTGCAGTAAGCGACTGCTGTTGGTCAAGCAACTGCATTTTTGCATTCAAAATTTCAGTGTAACCGCTTTGTGCCTTACCTTGGGCGTCAGCAAGCTGTTTTGCAACTTCTTCCTGTTGAGAATTTAAGTCGTTTATTGACTGCTCAATGGTATCACTGCCTTGCTCCGCTTTAGAAATATTGTCCTGCAATTCTTTCTTTGCATCGGAAATTTTCTTTTCCGCATCGCCGAATTTGTCATTGAGAGCGTCATTGATTTTTGCGTTGAGAGCGTCAATCTTGGCTTGCGAAATAATAACATTTTCCTTTTGAGTTACAATACCTTTTGTAGATACAGAGGCTACACCGTCAATTCCCTCAAGCTGATTTTTCAGTTCGTTGTTTACATAGTCGGAAATTTGCACTGTATCGTAACCGTCGTAATCAACCGCAACCATAGCTACAGGCATCATATTAGGGTTAATTTTCATAAGGTACGGACTGCCTACACCGTCAGGCCATGCATCTTTGATAGTGTCAAGATTGCCTCTCATATCAACGGTAGCGGTGTCCATATTTGTACCGTCCTCAAACTCAAGTGTCAATATTGAATAGTTGTCAGATGAGGTGGAGGTGATGGTTTTTACGCCGTCAATGGTTGAGAGTGACTGTTCAAGCGGTTTTGTTACCACCGATTCAACTGTTTCCGGAGTTTGTCCCGGATAGGTTGTAAGAATTATTGCATACGGAAAATCCATATTAGGCAGTAAGTCAGGCGTCATTTTAAATACCGACACTATACCCAATACAATTACCACAATAACCGCCACAAAAATTGTCATCGGCTTTTTTACACTTAGTTTTGGCAGCATATCATTCCTCTTTCATTGATTATTTCGATTATTTCCATAAAATTACTGTTTAATAAATTATTTATTACCTAATATCACTTGACTGCGCCTTGTTTGATTATGTCGATTTTTTTGATAAGGCGTTCACGCACTTCTTCACGGTCACTGCCTGCGACAAAAACATCGAAAATTGCATTTTTAAGCACTTGTGTAAGAATTTCTATGAGGCATTTAACGCTTTCGTTATCCTGAAATTTCAGGTTTTGTCTGTCCACCATAGTGTAAATCTCGTTGTTGGTGAGTGCCATATTAAAGCGATTTTTCAGATATTCGCTTACAAGGTCATCGTTTGCTTTAAAGCTGTCAACAATATTTCTCATAATTTTCATTGTTTGCTTTTGACTGCTGTAATCGCCGAAATAATCAAACATTTTAATGTACATAACAAAAAGGTCGCCGCATGAAAGTTTTAAAATTTCTTTGGCTTTGTTGCTTGATTCTTCAAACATAGTTTTAGTGATGATTTCTATCAAATCTACCTTGTCGTCAAAATACTGATAAAAACTGCCTCGGGAAATTTCAGCGGTCTTTATAATTCTGTTTATAGAAACCTTTTCGTTAGGTCGTTCCATAAATTCTTTTATGACAGCGTCGGTAATACGCTTTCTTTTTTCGTACGGAAGATTGTAAAATGTTTTTTTAATCATACCTATTACCTCCTGATATGACAGGTTATCATATTTGCTATAATTTTAGCATTATATAAATCCTTAGTCAATAAAGGTAACACAAATGTTATGTGAAGGTTTTGTGTACAAACTACTTAATAATGTCAGCACATTTTCCTTTTGTGAATTCAATTAAAGTTTGAGGGTCAAGGTCAATCTGATAACCGATTTTTCCCGCACTTACAATAATGTTCGGATTGTTAAGGCAGCTTTCGTGGAAAACGGTAGGGTACTGCTTTTTCATTCCGATAGGTGAGCAGCCTCCTCGAATGTAGCCTGTTACTTTTAAAATATCTTTTACATGAATCATCTCAACGGATTTTTCACCAACTGATTTTGCGGCTTTTTTAAGGTCGAGTTCCGCCGCAACAGGAACAACAAATACAAAGTAGCTGCCGCTTACGCCTTTTGTGACAAGCGTTTTGAATACACATTCGGGATTTTGCCCCAAAAGTTTGGCAACGCTTATGCCGTCAACAGCGTCTTTTCCGTGCGGATATTCGTGTGCTGCATAATCTATTTTTGCTTTTTCGAGAATACGCATTACATTAGTTTTAAATTCTGACATAACAGCCTCCAAATTACAAATATATAATAATGATTATATTGTTTAATAATATACACATATAATTTTATTGTGGAAATTTGTGTATGTCAAGTATTGTTATAAATTAGACATAAAACTGTGTTTTTGCTCAAAATTTTAAAAATATTGATAGATATATATTGACTTAATTACTGCAATAAAGTACAATAGATTAAAAATAAATTGTATATTTTTCGTTTTTTCGCATTTATTGGGTATGTTTAATTGATAATTGCCACAGCACGAGGCTTTGGCTTAAAGAATTTTGCGGTATATATAAAGAAAATTACGGAAGGATGATTGGCAATGCTGACTAAAAGCGAAGAAGAGATTATGAATTTATTATGGGAGGTGGGCGAGCCTCTGGCAAGTTCTGAGATTGTAAGCAAATCTGTAAACAGAACATGGCGCAAAAGTTACATTAACCTTTTAATCAATTCATTGCTTAACAAGCAAATGATTGAGGTTGTGGGTGTAAAACAGATGACAAAAAATTATGCCCGCACTTTTCAGCCTACAATGTCAAAGTACGCTTATTCCGTAAAGCGGATTTTTTCTCAAAAAGGTTTTAAAGAAGAGAATATTCCCGACCTTTTTGCCGAGATAATCGCAAATACGGAAAATCCTCAAATTCTTGAAAAAATGCAAAGTCAGCTTGACGAAAGAAAGCGAGAACTTGCATCGGATAAGAATAACCGTGACAGTTACAGCGCATAATTAAAAAGTAAAAATTATTATTACAATTGCCGCCTCAGAGCGGCTTTTGTATTATAGATTATCGGGTATAAAAATTACAGCCATCAAACTTATTTTAGTCTGATGGCTGTTTGCTCTTTGATGTTAAAGTCTTACAGGAATATTTTTTTCGTTAAGATATTTTTTTAATGTGGGAATCGGAATTTCGCCGAAATGGAAGAGAGAGGCTGCGAGGACTGCGTCTGCTTTGCCCTCTGTGAATGCGTCATAGAAATGCTCAAGAGCGCCTGCGCCGCCGCTGGCGATTACGGGAATTGAAACTTTTTCCGAAATTGCTCTTGTAAGTGCGATGTCATAGCCTTTTTTCTGTCCGTCCTCGTCCATACTTGTAAGCAGAATTTCGCCTGCGCCGAGCTGTTCACATTTTACAGCCCATTCAACCGCATCAAGGCCTACAGGAGTTCTTCCGCCATTCACATAAACTTCCCAACCGTTTTCTTTTCGCTTTGCGTCAATGGCGGCAACTACGCACTGACTGCCGAATTTATAAGCCGCCTCGCTGATAAGTTCAGGTCGATGAACGGCAGCGGAATTAACCGAAACCTTGTCTGCGCCTGCTCTTAAAAGTAAATTGAAATCGTCAACACTTCTTATACCGCCGCCTACGGTGAACGGAATGAAAATTGAATTTGCTACTTTTTCTACCATATCAATTGTAATATTTCTTGAATCGCTTGAAGCTGTAATGTCGAGAAATACAAGCTCGTCTGCGCCTTCTTTATCGTATTGCTTTGCACATTCCACGGGATCGCCCGCATCTACAAGATTAACAAAGCTCATACCTTTTACAACTCTGCCGTTTTTTACATCAAGGCAGGGTATAATTCTTTTTGCATACATATCTTTTCTCCTTACTTTCCGTTTACCATATCGGCAAAGTTTTTAAGAATTTTTAATCCGACTTCACCGCTTTTTTCGGGGTGGAATTGCGTTGCGGAAACATTTTCCCATTCGATTGCCGCATCAATTTGAACTCCGTAGTTTGTCCTTGCGGCAACAATTTCAGGGTTCTTTGCCGTTAAAAAGTATGAGTGAACAAAATATACATAGGCATTGTCTTCTATACCTTTAAAAATGCCGTCCTTTTTTATAATATCAAGACTGTTCCAACCTATATGCGGTATCTTTAAGCCTGTATCGGCAGGAATTTTTGTTATGCTGCCGTCAAAAACAGATAAGCCTTTTTTATTAGGGCTTTCTTCGCTTTCGGGAAAAAGCAACTGCAATCCAAGGCAAATACCTAAGAAATGCTTTTTTGTCTTTATAAAATCAAGTACGGTGTCTTTAATGCCGTAGCTTTCCATGGTGTCCATTGTATCTCCGAATGAGCCTACGCCCGGCAAAACGGCACCGTCTGCCTTTAAAATCATATCTTTATCTCTTGTAACAACACAGTCACAGCCGATATATTTCAAAGCCTTGTTTACGCTCTGAATATTTCCTGCGCCGTAGTCAATTATAGCAATCATAATCTGTCCTCCCGATTACATTTCAGCATAGTAGTATATTAGCATATTTGCTCGTTTTTTGCAAGAAAAACAGTGCGTTAATTCATTATTTCAAAAAATAAAAAATTAACCTGTTTTTCGGTTGAATTAAAATAACTTGTGTGTTACAATTAAATATGTATGTAAAATTAAGAAAAATCCTGCGTTTGCAGGTTGCTCATAATTACAGAATTTTTAAAAGAAGGTTATTTGATGATCACTCATTTATTGACAAGAATAGATTTGAGTATGCACTCGCTTTCAAAAGGTCAAAAGCGAATTGCACTTTATATAGAGGAGCATTATGACAAAGCGGCTTTTATGACTGCCTCAAAGCTCGGCGAAACCGTCGGCGTTTCGGAAAGTACGGTTGTAAGATTTGCCACAGAGCTTGGCTATGACGGCTACCCAAAGCTGCAGAAAGCCATGCAGGAAATGATAAGGGATAAGCTCACTTCTGTTCAGCGAATTGAGGTTACTTCAAGCAGAATCGGCAATGACGATGTTTTAAACAGCGTGCTGAATCAGGATATTGATAAAATCCGCAGAACCATTGAAGAAACATCGCACGAGGATTTTGAAAGGGCTGTAGACAAAATCTGCAATGCCGACAGAATCTATATTTTCGGTGTTCGTTCAACTGCCGCAATCGCAAGTTTTCTCGGCTACTATTTTGAACTTATTTTCGATAATGTAAGAGTAATCGACTCTACAAGCCATACAACAACATATGAGAGAATTTTCAGAATGACCGACAAAGATGTTATGATAGGAATTTCATTCCCACGATACAGCACAATGGCTGTTGACGCTATGAACTATGCCCGTTCGCAGGGTGCGCACGCTATAGCAATTACCGACAGTATGGTGTCGCCGCTTGTTAAATCGGCAGACTCCGTACTTATTGCAAGAAGTGATATGGCGTCAATAGTCGATTCGCTTGTAGCCCCGTTAAGCCTTATAAATGCGCTTATTGTTGCGACTGTCCTTAAAAAGAAAGACGAAGTATCCGAAAACTTCCGCAGACTTGAAACCGTATGGAACAGAGAGGGAGTTTACGCAAGCGGAGAGAAGAACGAGGAAGAAGAGACGGAAGCGGGAAAGAAGAATGGAAAGTAAAAAGGTAGTTGTGGTCGGCGCAGGTGCGGCGGGTCTTATGGCTGCATCGGCAGCGGCAATGTACGGCGCAAGCGTAACATTAATAGAAAAAAACAAGCGTGTCGGCAGAAAAATTATGATTACGGGCAAAGGCAGATGTAATGTTTGCAATAACTGCGATGTCGAAACTTTTATAAGAAATGTTCCTACAAACGGAAAATTTCTTTATTCGGCAATCAACAAATTAACTCCCGAAGACACTGTTGCGTTCTTTGAGGGACTTGGACTTTCTCTTAAAACAGAGCGTGGCAACAGAGCTTTTCCGCAGTCCGACAAAGCTGTTGATGTGGTTGATACATTGTATAACTATGTAAAAAACTGCGGCTGTAAAATTGTGGAAGACACCGCCGAAGAACTTTTGCTTGAAAACGGTGAGGCAGTCGGAGTTAAGTGTAAGAACAAAACATATTATGCGGACAGTGTGATTATATGCTGCGGCGGTAAAAGCTATCCTCTCACAGGTTCTACGGGTGACGGATACACTCTCGCAAAGCAGGCGGGACATACAATAGTACCGCTAAAACCGTCGCTTGTTCCGCTTGAAAGCAAAAATCTCGACTGTAAATCAATGCAGGGCCTTGCACTTAAAAATGTTGGTCTTAAGATTGTTGATACACAGAGCGGTAAAACGGTTTACGATGATTTCGGAGAAATGCTGTTTACTCATTTCGGTATGAGCGGTCCTATGGTACTCTCCGCAAGCTCACATATCCGTGATATTTCGGACGGCAGATACAATGCCGTAATTGACATAAAACCTGCACTTTCTTATGAGCAGCTTGAAAAACGCTTACAGCGTGATTTTGATGAAAATCATAATAAAGATGTTTCTAATTCATTTACTAAGCTGCTGCCTAAAAAACTTGTTGTACCTGTTTTAAAGCGTTGGGGTATACCTTTTGATAAAAAATGCAATTCTGTTACTAAGGAAGAACGCAGAACTCTTTGCGAACTTTTAAAGGCTTTTACCGTAGAAATCAGCGGTTTTCGTCCTATTGAAGAGGCGATTATTACTTCGGGCGGCGTAAAAACCACTGAAATTAATCCGAAAACTATGGAAAGCCGACTTGTAAAAGGACTTTACTTTGCAGGCGAAGTAATAGATTGCGATGCCTATACGGGCGGCTTTAACTTACAGATAGCATGGAGTACAGGTAATCTTGCAGGCGAAAGCGCCGCTTATTAAGAAAGGAAGAATAAAATGTCTGTTGCAATAGCACTTGACGGCCCTGCCGGCGCAGGAAAATCCACTATAGCAAAAAGAGTTGCAAAGGCTCTTGACTATATATATGTTGATACAGGCGCACTTTACCGCACAATCGGTCTTAGCGCAATGAGAAGAAATATTGAGCCTGTCGAGTCAAAAGAAGTGAGTGATATGCTTTCGGAAATTAAGGTTGAACTTGCCTTTAACGATAAAATGGAGCAGATAGTTTTGCTTGACGGCGAAGATGTTTCTTCACTTATCAGAACTCCCGAAGTATCTATGACAGCGTCAAAAATTTCCGCAATTCCCGAAGTAAGAGCATATTTGCTTGATTTGCAGAGAGATATGGCAAAGAAAAATAATGTGATTATGGACGGCAGAGATATCGGTACGGTTGTTCTTCCTGATGCAAAAGTAAAAATCTTTCTTACCGCATCTCCCGAGGCAAGAGCAGAAAGACGATACAAAGAACTTTTGGAAAAGGGAATGACTGTAAGTTACAACGATGTTCTTAAAGATGTAAACGAGCGTGATTACAATGACTCTCACCGCAAAACCGCTCCGCTCAAACCTGCCGAGGGCTGTGTGATTGTAGATACTACAGAACTTGATTTTGAACAGTCGGTAGATAAAATAATTTCCGTTATAAAGGAGAATGTTTAATGGGACAGTCTAAGGTGCTTTACAGAGTCGGTCAGGCGGTTTGCCGTCCGATTATGAAAGTGTTTTACAGATATAAATTTATAAATAACAACTCTATTCCGCATGAGGGAGCATATATAATTGCAAGCAATCATATGTCGTTTTCCGACCCTGTGCTTTTAGGTCTCGGTCAAAGGCGCAGACTTTTCTTTATGGCAAAGCAGGAACTTTTTAAAAACAAGTTTTTTGCAGGATTAATCCGTGCACTCGGTGCGTTTCCAGTTGAGCGTGGCGCAGGTGACGGCAAAGCTATAAAAACAGGTGAAGACCTCATAAAAGAGGGCAATGTAATGACTATCTTTATTGAGGGAGGCAGAACAAAGACAGGCGAATTTATGCGTCCGAGAAGCGGCTGCGCACTTGTTGCTCAACAAATGCAGGTGCCTGTTATTCCTGCGTGCATCACAATTACGGGTAACCCGAAGTACCGCTTTGCAAAGAGAGTAATTCATTTCGGCGATCCGCTTACTCCGCAGCAGCTCGGACTTACACCCGACGGCGACAGACGACAGCTTAAAAATGCCACAAATATGATTATGGACGAAATCAAGAAGATGAGGGAGCAGGACAGAAAATGAGCATAACCGTTGCAAAGTCTGCCGGCTTTTGCTTTGGCGTAAACAGAGCAATAAATATTGTGAACAGTTTGCTTGACAAGAATGTAAAAGTATCTACTCTCGGACCTATCATTCATAATATGGAAGTCGTAAACGAACTTGAAAGCCGTGGCTGTAAAGCGGTTGATAATATTGACGAGGTAGAAAAAGACGCTACTCTTGTTATCCGTTCTCACGGTGTTCCAAAATATGTTATTGACAAATTAGATGAAAATGGTGTAAAATATGAAGATGCAACATGTCCTTTTGTTAAGAAGATACACAATATAGTGGCAAATCCCGATAACAAGGACGGCATAGTTTTAATCGCAGGCAACAGCGTTCACCCCGAGGTTGAGGGCATTATAGGTCATTGCAGCACCGAATGTCACACCTTTAAAAACAGTGAAGAAATTGACGAGATTTACAATATTGTTCTAAAAAAGAATAATAAACAGGTTTTTGTTGTCGCACAGACCACATTTGACACAAAAGAATGGAAAAAGTGTGTAAAAAAGATTAAAAAACTATGTACAAATGCAAAAATATTTGATACAATATGTAATGCAACGTCAGTTAGACAGACCGAAGCTGACTTACTTGCGGCTCAATCCGATTTTATGGTAGTAATAGGCGACAGGCACAGCTCAAACACGGGCAAGCTTTTTGATATATGCAAAAGGCAGTGCGATAACACAGTTCTTATTGAAACAGCGGATGAGCTTGATGCTTTACAAGTCAGCGTTGCTGAAAAAATTGGCGTTACTGCCGGTGCATCTACTCCGGCAAGGATAATAAAGGAGGTACTGGATACAATGAGTGAAATTAAATCCGGTGTAACAAATGGTGAAGAATCTTTTGAGGCATTGCTTGAGGAATCCCTCAAAAACTTAAATACAAATGAGAGGGTAATGGGTACAGTGCTCAGCATTGCGCCTAACGAGGTTCAGGTTGATGTCGGCAGAAAGCAGACAGGCTTTATTCCTGCCAGTGAGCTTTCTAACGATCCTAACGCTAAGCCGGAGGATATCGTAAAAGTTGGCGACAAGATCGAGCTTCTTATTATGAAGACAAATGATCAGGAAGGCACAATTATGCTTTCTAAGCGCAGAGTAGACGCAGCTAAGGGCTGGGAAATTCTTGAGTCTAAGGTTGAGTCACAGGATGTTCTTACAGGTAAGGTTACAGAGGCTGTTAAGGGCGGTGTAATCGTTATCTACAACGATGTAAGAGTATTTATCCCTGCTTCACAGGCAACTGCTACTCGTGACGAGAGCCTTGAGGATCTCGTAGGTAAAGAAGTACAGTTCAGACTTATTGAGGTTTCACAGCGTGGCAGAAGAAAGAGAGCTATCGGCTCAATCAGAAGCGTACTTAAGGAGCAGAGAGCTGCTCAGCGTGAGGAGTTCTGGAAGAACTGCGAAATCGGTAAGAAGTACACAGGTGTTGTTAAGTCACTTACAAGCTACGGTGCATTTGTTGACCTTGGCGGTGTATTTGGTATGATCCACATTTCAGAACTTTCTTGGACACACATTAAGCACCCAAGTGAGGTTGTAAATGTTGGCGATACTGTAGAAGTATATGTAAAGGACATCAACGAGGAAACAAAGAAGATTTCTCTCGGCTTTAAGAACGCTGACGAGAATCCATGGGAGATCCTCAAGAACCAGTATCCGGTGGGCACAGTTGTTAAGGCTACAATCGTTGGTCTTACATCATTCGGTGCTTTTGCAAACATCATCCCGGGTATTGACGGTCTTATCCACATTTCTCAGATTGCTAACAAGAGAATTGAAAAGCCCGCTGATGTACTTTCAGTTGGCGAAACAGTAGAAGCTAAGATTACTGCTATTGACTTTGACAAGAAGCGTGTAAGCCTTTCAATGCGTGCACTTCTTCCGGAGGACGAGCAGGCTCCTGCTGAGGCTACTGAAGAGGTTGCTGAATAATTTGTTATTAAACAGGGCATTCCATTATAGGGATGCCCTTTTGTTCTATTTTATATAATAAACCGCAAAAGGAGCGATAAAAAATGACTCCAAAAGAAGAATTTATTGAGATTTATACAAAGTACATAACACGCAACGGTGCAGAAGAATTACTTGAATGGCTCAAGCGCACAGACTTTTTTACTGCTCCTGCAAGTACGAAATATCATTGTGCCTGCGAGGGCGGACTTGTAATGCACTCTGTCAGCGTGTTTAATACAATGATGGAGAAGCATTATGACGAAGAAACCGATAATATTGAAAGTTTTGCAATATGCGGACTTCTGCACGATTTGTGCAAGGCGCAGTTTTACAAGGTTTCGTCAAGAAATGTAAAAAACGAGCAGACAGGCGTATGGGAAAAAGTGCCTTATTATGCAATTGACGACCAATTCCCGTACGGTCACGGCGAAAAATCGGTTTTTCTTATTGAGCGCAAAATGCACTTAAAGATTGATGAGGCAATGGCAATCCGTTGGCATATGGGAGAGTTTGGTGATAAAAACAGCAATTCAATTTCTCTTGCATACGAGCGTTATCCGCTTGCCGTAAAGCTCCACCTTGCAGACCTTGAATCAACATATTTGAAAGAAAAGGGCACTTCGGCCGTAAACAAGTAATTTTCATTTTTGCTTTATTTTTGGCATATAACACCGCTTGTTTTATGGAATGTTAAATAAGGATGATTTTATGGATATAATTTTGGCAGAACAAAGAATAAAAGAGCTTACAAAGACGATTGAGTATCACAATAATCGTTATTATAATCTCGATAATCCCGAAATTTCCGATTACGATTATGATATGCTTTTGCGTGAGCTTGAAAACCTTGAAAACGATTTTCCTACACTCAAGTCACCGCTTTCGCCGACAAATAAAGTAGGCGGCGAGCGTGGAGAAAAATTCTCTCCCGTAACTCACACAGTGCCGATGGAAAGTTTGCACGACAGCTTTTCTCACTCGGAATTGTTTGATTTTGACAGAAGAGTGCGTGAGGTTGCTCCGAATGTAAAATATGTTGTTGAGCCAAAATTTGACGGTCTTTCCGTATCTTGCGAGTATCGCAACGGTGTATTTGTTCGGGGTTCGACAAGGGGTGACGGAACAGTCGGTGAAGATGTTACGGATAATCTTATGACAATCCGTTCACTTCCGAAAAAGATTGAAAATGCGCCTGCATTTTTAGAGGTGCGTGGCGAAGTTTATATGTCTTTTGACAGCTTTAACGAACTTGTCAAGGAACAGGAAGATAACGAAGAAAAGCCGTTTAAAAATCCGAGAAATGCCGCCGCAGGCTCATTAAGACAAAAAAATTCAAAGATTACCGCAAAGCGCAAACTTGATATTTTTGTATTTAATATCCAACAAATCGAGGGCGTTGAAATTACAAGTCATCATCAGGGTTTGGATTACCTTACCGAGCTTGGATTTCCGACTGCGTTTTATAATATTTTCGAGGATATGCAAGAGGCTGTTGAAGAAATTGAGCGTATAGGAAATATGCGAGGTACATTTGATTATGCGATTGACGGTGCGGTTGTAAAGGTTGATGATTTTGCAACAAGAGAATTATTGGGCAGTACCGCAAAATATCCGAAATGGGCGGAGGCATATAAATATCCGCCCGAAGAAAAGGCAACAAAATTGCTTGAAGTTGAAATAAATGTCGGCAGAACAGGCGTGCTCACTCCTGTCGGAATTTTTGAACCTGTATTTCTTGCAGGTACGACAGTAAGCCGTGCAACGCTCCACAACAAAGATTTTATAGATGAAAAAGGTATTTGCGTAGGTGATACGGTAATTATCCGTAAAGCCGGAGAGATTATTCCGGAGGTTCTTTCTGTAAAAGAACACGGCGAAAATGCGGTGCCTTTTGAGTTTCCGAAACTTTGTCCGTCCTGTCACACTCCTGTTGTGCGTGACGAAAATGAGGCTGCTATTCGCTGTACAAACACCGATTGCCCCGCCCAGCTTATGCGACACCTTATCCATTTTGTGGGCAGAGATGCTATGGATATAGACGGACTCGGCCCTGCCGTACTCGAACAGCTTGTGAATGAGGGACTTATAAAATCTCCTGCCGACCTTTACAGATTAACCGTTGACAGCATAACCGCCCTTGACCGAAAAGCCGAAAAATCTGCGCAAAATCTTATTAATTCAATTGAAAAATCAAAACACAATGAATTATATCGCCTTGTTTTTGCACTCGGCATCAGAAATATAGGTCTTAAAGCCGCAAAACTTTTATGCGAAAATTTTGCGAATATTGATGACCTTATGAATGCAAAAACAGAGGATATTTCCGCAATAGAGGGCTTTGGCCTGATTATGGCGGAAAGCGTAGTGAATTATTTTTCTGCCGAAAGCACAAAAAATCTGATTGACGAACTGAAAGAACTCGGACTTGAAATGAAACCGTCCGAACAGAAGAAAAAGGGCGGAATTTTTGAGGGCAAAACCTTTGTTCTTACAGGTACTCTGCCGACTATGAAAAGAAGTGAGGCAGGCAAACTGATTGAGCAGAACGGCGGAAAAACAAGCTCTTCCGTATCTAAAAAAACCGACTATGTGCTTGCGGGCGAAGACGCCGGAAGTAAACTGACAAAAGCACAGCAACTCGGTATTGCAATTATTTCGGAAGAAGAATTATTAAATATGCTTGCTGAATGAATTTAATAAGAAATGCGCTAACCTAAAAATAAATTAACTATAGCTATTATCACGGGGACTGCACTGTTCGCAAAATATATGACTATAACACAAAGGACTATCTTACATAAGTAGGATAGTTTTTTTGTTTTTACTTACAATCTATCATTGAAAAAATATTTTAAACTTGTTCTTTTTATGTGCTTGTCTGCATACATATTAACAAAGCCAAGGAAAGGACGATAAAAATGACAAGTCTTAATAATGAGGGCAGGTTTGTACTTGCCATACGCTCGCTAAGTCAGAATATTTATCAGAGAATTTTACCGCTGTCGCAAAAATTCTGCGATACTGCGCAGGAAATAAGATTGCGTGTAAACAGACCTGTAGCGGTTGTTTGCCCGGATACTACATATTTTCTTACGGAAAAGGGCGGACTTACCAACACTATACTTGACGGCTCAATGCTCACAGTCAGCCGTGGCGACCTTACGGATACTTTTCACAACATTTGCAATTACTCGGTATATTCAAAACAAAGTGAAATTATAAACGGCTTTGTTTCAATGCACGGCGGTCACAGAGCAGGTATCTGCGGTACGGCAATTTGTGAGGGTGACAAGGTAATAAATATCCGTGATATTTCGTCAATTAACATCAGAATTGCAAGAGAGCATAAAGAGTGTTCAAGAGCTGTTATTGACACTCTTAATCCCGACTTTGGCGGCGTGCTTATTTGCGGTGCGCCATGCACGGGCAAAACAACGCTCTTAAGGGATATGGCAAGAATACTCTCGACCGAATACGGCAAGAGAATTTCTTTGATTGACGAAAGGGGAGAACTTGCGGGCACTTCCTCGGGTATCCTGCAAAATGACATCGGACTTTGTGATGTGTTTGACCTTTACGATAAGCCGAGCGGAATTATTCAGGCTATACGCAGTATGTCGCCCGATATTATTGTTTGCGACGAAATCGGTACGCAGAGAGATATTGACGCTGTGGAATATTCCGTGAATTCGGGTGTATCTTTTATTTCTACCTTGCATTGTTCAAGCGTTGACGAACTTAGAAGAAAAGATAATATCCGTAAACTCGTTTCCTGCGGCGGCTTTAAAACCCTTGTTTTCCTTGATAACAGAGCGTCTGCCGGCAGAGTGAGCAAGATTATGAGAGTCGGTGATATATTTGGTAATTAAAATTATCGGCTGTATCTTGCTTGTGAGCGCAACAACTCTTATGGGATTTAAAAAAGCCCAACGGCTGTACAAACGCAGAGATTTTATAAATGACTTTTTGGTTTTCCTTGATACTCTTGCGACAAATATTCGCTACAGTACAGATGAACTTTCGATTATTCTTTCCAAAAGCGAAGACAGATTCGGAAAAGCAATATACGGTGCGTACGAAAAATACGACGGTACATTTTTTAAAAAATGGAAAAATGCGGTAGCGGATATTTCCGACGGTTACGCTTTAAAGCACGAGGATAAACAGCTTTTATGCTCATTCGGAGAAAAACTCGGCATAACCGATGTAGAGGGACAGCTCAAACATATTGAGCTTTACAAAGGGCTTGCGAACGCTCATCTTGATGACAGTAAAAATGAAATAAAACAAAAATCACGGCTTTACAAAACTATGGGATTTTTTGTCGGCACGGCAGCCGCACTTGTTATAATCTGAAAGGATAGCTATGGATGTTGAACTGATTTTTAAAATAGCTGCAATCGGTATAATTGTAGCCGTGTTGTGTCAGGTGCTCATACGCAGCGGCAGAGAAGAACAGGCAATGCTTACGACGCTTGCGGGTCTTATAGTTGTGCTTACTCTGATTGTCACGCAGATAAGCGCCTTGTTTAACACGATAAAGCAGTTATTCGGCTTTTAGGAATAAAGTATGAATATTATTACTATAGCCGCTGTCGCAATTGTATCTGCAATTTCTGCCGTAGCAATAAAAAAGCATAACGGTGAAATCTCGCTTATGCTTTCAATTGCCTGCGGAGTAATATTGCTTACAGCCGTAATTTCGTTTGCGGCTACGATTTTGCAGACGGTAAATAAAATTGCGGCAGCGTCTGATATGAATATTGAGTATATAAAAATATTGCTCAAGGTAATAGGAATATGCATTGTAACAGAGCTTGCCGTCAGTGTATGTAAGGAGTCGGGACAGCAGGCAATAGCAACAAATGTTACGCTTGCAGGTAAAATATTGATTATGGTAACATCACTTCCGCTTTATACGGAAATTTTAAATACAGTGGTGTCACTTGTAGAAAACTCCTGAAGGAGTGTTGATGTTGAAAAAAACAGCAGTGTTTTTAGTTGTGATTGCGGTTGTTTTTCTGTCGCAGATTACTGTATTTGCAGCCGATACAACAGCCAAAACCGAAAGTACAACAAATGATATTAACAGCATTTACGATACCTCTGCTTTATATGACAGCCTGTCTGACGATGTAAAGCAGAGCCTTGAAAATATAGGGATAAACGGCATAGACAGCAATGAGCTTTCGCAGATTTCGTTCGGAGAAGTTGTGAATGAAATTGTAAAACTTGCGGGCGAAAACAGCGCAGGGCCGTTAAAAGCGGTAATCTCGCTTACCGCACTCTTGCTTATATGCTCGCTTTTATCTTCGTACAAAAATTCGCTTTCAAGTGAACTTTCCTCCTCACTTGGCATAGCAGCCGTACTGTGTGCTACCTGTACGGCTGCACTCCCCGTAATTGAAGTAATTTCAGATATGTCAACGGTAGTAAAAACGGCATCAAGTTTTATGCTTGCATTTGTGCCTGTAATGGTTATGATTATGTCGAGCACGGGACACGCCGTAAGCGGTGCGTCATATTACGCAATGATGATCGGCGCAGGAGAGGGAGTGGGACAACTAAGCTCAAAGGTAATAGTTCCTTTTCTTAATATGTTTCTCGGTGTATCAGTAACGGCAAGCGTATGCTCGGAATCAAAACTTACGGGTATAACTTCAATAATTTCAAAAGCCGTAAAATGGGTACTCGGGTTTGTTATGACTGTATTTACAGCCGTACTTTCTTTTAAGCAGATGATAACAACCTCGGTTGACGATGTTTCTACACGAGCCGTGCGATTTACTTTAAATTCATTTATTCCGATAGTAGGCTCAGCGCTTTCAGATGCATACAAAACCGTACAGGGCAGTGTAAACTTGCTTAAATCGGGACTTGGAATTTTTGTTATAGTATCTATTGCTTTTGTGTTTCTGCCTATAATGCTTAACAGCCTTTTGTGGATATTTACTTTATCGGCAGGAAAGTTACTTGCGGAGATACTCGGCATAAATCAGGTAAAAGATTTGCTTGAGGGTGTCGGTACCGTGCTTTCAACCTTGCTTGCAATTGTATTGTGCATTATGTCGGTTTACATAATTTCAACTGCACTTGTGCTTTTGATGGGAGGCGGCGGAATATGAGCGGTATGATTTCTGCGGTTATAACAGTTTGTGCCGGTGCTCTTATTTGCAGTCTGCTGTCGGCATTTGTACCCGATGGTACTACCAAAAAAACCGTTGCCCTTGTAATCGGTGCATTTATGGTATGCTGTCTTATTTCGCCGATAACCTCGGCAATTTCTTCTATAGATTTTGATGCCGAACCTGTTGATTACAGCGAAGATCAAGTTTCCACTTCCGACGAAGCCTACGCAAATGTTGTGATTAAACAGGCACAACAAAATCTTGAACAAAGCCTTACCGACCTGCTTGCTCAAAACAACATAAAAATATCCGAATGTAAAATCGTACTTGCAAAATCGCAGTCAAACAGCATAATTATCGGTGACATCAGCATATATATGAGTAATGAATATAAAAGCCGGAAAGATAAAATCGGCTCAATTGTTTTTGAAAGCTTCGGAGCATATCCGAGAATAACTTTTATTTAAGGGTGCAAAGCTATGGAAGAAAAAACAAACGGAATAAAAAAGCTGTTTGAAAGTGACAAAGCAAGAAAAATTATAGTAATTATCGGTATTATCGGAATAGCACTTATTTTTATTTCTTCAATTTCGGGAATTAATACCGATAAAAAAACGGAAACCGAGGGCTTTTCGGTTACTACCTACAGCACGGAGATTGAAAGCGATTTGCAAAAAATCCTTTCAAGTATCAGCGGCTGCGGAGAAACAAAGGTGCTTCTTACCATAGAAAACTCGGTCGAATATGTATATCTTGAGGACAGTACCACCAAGACAAAGGAAATTCAGCCTGTTATCCGCGGTGTGCTTGTTGTGTGCGAGGGCGGAGATGATCCCGTCGTAACACAAACGGTCACACAAGCGGTAACAAGGGCACTGGATATTTCATCGGCAAAGGTATGTGTTACAAAATTATCAGAACGAAGGTAGAGGTATTATGAAAATTCAGAAGAAACATATTGTAATGACATCACTTGTACTTGCTCTGGCAACGGCGGTTTACATAAACTATCAGATTTCGCAGGCTCGTACAACTTCACCTGCAAAGGAGCTGGGGGCAGCGTCATATGTAAATGCAACAGTCGGGGAAACAGCAACCTCCGACGAGGCGGCAGCTGCAATGGCACTATCGAAAGAGCAGCAGGATTTCTTTGCATCCGAACGCACTAAAAGGCAGAACACGCAAGACAAGGTAATCGACGATGCGGAGGAGATACTCGATTCCGACTCGAGTTCAGACACGGAGCTTACCGAGGCGCAAGAAAATGTAGAGCGAATCATCAGCTTTTTTACAACGCAGGATACCATAGAAACCATTGTGAAAGCGAAAGGCTTTTCCGATTGCCTTTGCTGTATAACCGATATGGGTGTAACCGTTATAGTTCCGAAAAACGAGCTTAACGAAAACACCGTTTTGTCAATATACGATGCCGTAACAACGCACTATGAAATTGCAAGTGACGCAATATCTGTTGTAGGTGCGTGAATATAGTTTACAATCAAAATTTTATGTGATATAATTATCCTGATAATTTATTGTAAAGTTGGGATAATATGTCTGAAGAGATAAATGTAACTTCTCAGGAAGTAACAGAAGAAAATGAAAACGAAGCAGTACAGATTAAACTTACACGCTCCGAACAGCGTGAGCAGGTATTTATGCTTTTATTTTCAAAGTCATTTACAAACACATCTGTCGACAATATGGTGCAGGACAGCTCGGAACTCTTTATGGGCGGAGTAAGCGCACTTGCACAGGCAGAAGTTGAGGGTATTGTATCGGCTAAAGAAGAACTTGACGAGATTATTTCACGCTATCTAAAAAAAGGATGGACTCTTTCAAGAATTTCAAAGCCGTCGCTTGCAATCCTTGAACTTGCAGTGTATGAAATCAAGTATCTTGACAATGTTCCCGCAAGCGTAGCAATCAACGAGGCGGTAGAACTTGCAAAGAAGTACACTATTGACGAGAGCGGATTTGTCAACGGAATATTAGGCTCATTTGTAAGAGATAACGGAGAAAAGTAATGAGCCTTTTCCTTGGTATAGATACCTCAAACTACACAACTTCGGTTGCGGTGTATAACAGCGGAAACGGCGAAATGTTGCAGCGAAAGCAGCTTTTGCCCGTAAAACAGGGACAGCTTGGCTTAAGACAGAGCGATGCGGTTTTTCATCACACACAACAGCTTCACACTCTTGTTGAGGACATTGCAAAGGAAGTTGACTTGTCGGGTGTGTCTGCATTAGGCGTATCAACACGCCCCCGTCCGGTTGACGGCTCATATATGCCGTGCTTTACGGTTGGAGAAAACACAGCAAGAATTATATCGGCAGTAATAAAAAAGCCTCTCCTGACATTTTCACATCAGGAGGGGCATATTGCCGCAGCACTGTTTTCAGCCGCAAGAGAAGATTTGTTTGAAAAAGAATTTTTAGCATTTCATATAAGCGGAGGCACAACGGAGGCGGTGCTCGCAAAGGGTAGTACAAGTTCGTTTGCCGTTAAAGAGGCTGCAAAAACACTTGACTTAAATGCCGGACAGGCAGTTGACAGAGTGGGGCTTATGCTCGGTTTAAAATTTCCGTGCGGTCCGCAGCTTGAACAGCTTGCGCTTAATAATACAGAAAAATTCAAAGTTCGTCCTACTCTCAAGGGCGCTGATTGCTGTTTGAGCGGACTTGAAAATCAGTGTAAAAAAATGCTTGATAACGGCGAAAGCAAAGAAAAAATCGCCGCTTTTTGCCTTGCTTTTATTCAGGCTACGCTTGAAAAAATGACTGAAAAATTGCTCGAGCAATTCGGCAATTTGCCTGTGATTTTTGCGGGCGGAGTAATGTCAAATTCCATTATAAGAAATGCTCTGACCGAGAAATTCGGTGCTACATTTGCAAAACCCGAATATTCCGCCGATAACGCAGCGGGTATTGCGTATTTGGCATATAAGAAATATACGGAAATCTAAGACGATTATAAGTGTAAAAATATTAAAATACTTCATCAGCGGGAGGTAAAGAGATGTATTCACCGCAGATTCAAAAGCCGAGAGTGCTTTCTGTTTCACAAATAAATTTTTATATAAAGTCAATTATCGAGAATGACGGCAGTTTGCAGTTTGTGCTTGTAACGGGTGAAATCTCTAATCTTACCGTGCACCAACGCAGCGGTCATATTTACCTTTCGCTTAAAGACAGCAATTCAGTTATAAGTGCCGTTATGTTTGCAGGCAACGCAAGACGACTTAAGTTCCGCCTTGAAAACGGAATGAAAGTAATTTGTCGTGGCAGAATTTCTGTATATGAGCCGAGCGGCAGGTATCAGCTTTATATTGAAGATATGCAGCCCGACGGTGTGGGTGCGCTTACGCTTGCTTTTGAACAGCTTAAAAAGAGCCTTGCTCAAAAAGGACTGTTTGACAATGCGCATAAAAAGCCGCTGCCGAAATTTCCTAAAACAATCGGCGTCATAACTTCTCCTACGGGTGCGGCGGTTCAGGATATAACGAATATTATCAGACGAAGATTTCCGAGTGCGGATATAGTGCTCGCACCTGTGCTTGTTCAGGGAGAAAGTGCGCCCGAGCAGCTTGTGCGTGCCGTAAATAAATTCAGTGCAAGCAAGATTGCCGATGTGGTTATCATAGGCAGAGGCGGCGGTTCTGCCGAAGACTTATGGGCGTTTAATGACGAACAACTTGCGTATGCGGTCTATAATTGCGAAACTCCCATAATTTCGGGTGTGGGACACGAAACAGATTTTACTATCTGTGACTTTGTCGCCGATGTTCGTGCCTCTACTCCGTCTGCCGCGGCAGAACTTGCCGTACCCGACAGGCAGGAGCTTATGTCTTACTATTTTAAGCAAAAGCAATATATATCAGCTATGCTTGACAGAAAGATAAAAACGGCGCAGTTAAGACTTGAAAATCAGCAGAGAAGAATGTCTGCGTCATCGCCGAAGCTCAAAGCGGAACAGCTTGAAAAACAGCTTTCGGCAAAGAGCGAAAAGCTGACACGGTTTATGAATATTTATATTTCTGATAAAGAAAATAAACTTATTGCCGCAAAGGGCAAACTTGACGGTTTGAATCCGCTTAATGTATTGAATCGTGGTTATGCAATCGCCGAAAAGAACGAAAAAATCATTACCTCATCAAAACAGCTTAAAGACGGCGACGATTTCACTGTTATTTTGAGTGACGGTAAAATAAACGCAAAGGTATGTGGTGAATAACTATGGCTTTTACACATCTTCATAATCATACCGAATACAGCTTGCTTGACGGAGCAAGCAGAATAAACAAACTTGTGGAATCGGCAAAGGAAAAGGGACAAACCGCTCTTGCCATTACCGACCACGGTGTAATGTACGGCGTCATTGACTTTTACCGAGCCTGTAAAAAGCAGGGGATAAAGCCTGTTATCGGTTGTGAAGTTTATGTTGCGCCGCACTCTCGTTTTGACAAAACTTCGGCGTATGAAAAGTATTATCATATGGTGCTGCTTTGTGAAAATAACGAGGGCTATCAAAATTTAATTAAACTTGTTTCAAAAGGTTTTACCGAGGGCTTTTATTCAAAGCCGAGAATTGACGATGAGCTTTTGAAAGAATATCACAAGGGCCTAATCTGCCTTTCTGCCTGTCTTGCCGGTGAAATTCCGCAGAATCTGCTTGACGGAAACTATGACGGAGCAAAGCAGAAGGCTCTTTTTTATCAATCGCTTTTCGGTAAGGATAACTTTTTTATAGAACTTCAGGACCACGGCATAGAGGAGCAAAAACGAATTAATCCGCAGCTTATTCGCATTGCCGAAGAAATCGGCGCCGAACTTGTGGTTACAAACGACAGCCATTATATAGATAAAAAGGACAGCTATACGCACAGTATTTTGCTTTGTATCCAGACCAATAAGACGGTAAATGATGTGGACAGAATGGAGTTTAAAACGAGTGAGTTTTACCTTAAAACAGAGGAAGAAATGCGCTCGCTCTTTCCAAATCTGCCGCAGGCATATGATAATACACAGAAAATTGCCGACCGCTGTAATGTTGAGTTTGAATTCGGCGTGCGTAAACTGCCACGATTTGATGTGCCGAATAACGAAGATCATTACGAGTATTTTCGCCGAAAATGCTATGAGGGTCTTTACAGACATTACGGAGAAAATCCCGATAAGTCTTTGATTGACCGACTTGAATATGAACTTGCAACTGTTTCAAAAATGGGTTTTGTCGATTATTACCTTATCGTAAATGATTTTGTACAGTATGCAAAGAGTGAAAAAATCCCTGTCGGACCCGGCAGAGGTTCGGGTGCAGGTTCGCTTTGCGCCTATTGCATAGGAATTACAGCGATAGATCCGATCAAGTATAATCTTCTTTTTGAAAGATTTTTAAACCCTGAGCGTGTAAGTATGCCCGACTTTGATGTCGATTTCTGTACCGAGCGCCGAGGAGAAGTAATTGACTATGTAGTGCGTAAATACGGCACGGACAGAGTTGCGCAGATTATATCATTCGGTACTATGGCGGCAAGAGGCGCTATAAGAGATGTCGGCAGAGTGCTTGCAATTCCGTATGCCACGGTTGACTCGGTTGCCAAACTTGTACCTATGGAATTAAAGGTTACTATAGATTCCGCACTCAAGGCAAGTCCCGAATTAAGACATCGCTATGAAGAGGACGAACAGACAAAGCAATTGCTTGACATTGCAAAGAGCATTGAGGGAATGCCAAGACACGCTACAATGCACGCCGCAGGTGTAGTAATTACCGACCGTCCCGTATCTGATTATGTTCCGCTTTCAAAAAATGATGACAATGTGGTAACACAGTTTACCATGACCACACTTGAGGAGCTCGGTTTGCTCAAAATGGACTTTCTCGGACTTCGCAATCTTACGGTAATTGACTATGCGGATAAACAGATACGAAAAAATCATCCCGAGTACAATCCCGATAATATAAACGATAAAGACGAAAAAGTTTTTGCTATGATTTCTCAAGGCAATACGGAGGGTGTGTTTCAGTTTGAAAGCCAGGGTATGAAAAATGTTCTTATGCGACTAAAGCCCGATTCGATCGAGGATTTAATCGCCGTGGTTTCGCTTTATCGACCCGGACCTATGGACAGTATTCCCCGTTACATCGACTGCCGCCACAATCCATCGCACATTACCTATAAGCACCCGTTATTAAAGCCTATACTTGAGGTTACCTACGGCTGTATTGTCTATCAGGAACAGGTAATGCAGATTTTAAGAGTGCTTGCAGGTTTCAGCCTTGGCAGAGCGGATATTGTTCGCCGTGCCATGAGTAAAAAGAAAGCCGCAGAAATGGCAAAGCAAAGAGAGATTTTTCTTCACGGCATTACAGATGAAAACGGCAAAGTAATTGTTGACGGTTGTATTCGCAGAGGTATTGACGAGAAAATCGCCAATTCAATTTATGATGAGATCGAAAGTTTTGCTTCTTACGCTTTCAATAAGTCACACGCAGCGGCATATTCTATGATTTCATACAAAACCGCATATTTAAAATGTCATTATCCGCAGGAGTATATGGCGGCATTGCTCACAAGTGTGCTTGATAACCAAAACAAACTTGCAGCATATATAGGCGAATGTCAGCGGCTCGGAATAAAAGTTTTGCCTCCGAGTGTAAACGAAAGCGATCTCGGCTTTACTGTCAGCGGTAACAATATACGCTACGGATTGCTTGCAATCAAAAATCTCGGCAGAGCTTTTATTGATCAGATAATTAAAGAGCGCAGATTAAAGCCTTATACAAGCCTTTACGATTTTTGTAAAAGACTTTGCTGCAAAAATATGAACAGCCGTGCTATAGAAAGTCTTATAAAGTGCGGTGCGCTTGACGGACTTGGAGCTAACCGCAGACAACTGCTTGCAATAAGCAAAACCGTGCTTGACGATGTTGAATATGAGGCTAAAAAGAATCAAGGCGGACAGCTTTCGTTTTTTGATATGGGTGACGACAGTACAAAGGCTACATCAGAACCCCAACTGCCTGATTTGAAAGAATTTTCGACTGATGAGCTTTTGAGAATGGAAAAGGAAATAGCAGGCATATACCTAAGCGGCCACCCTGCCGATAATTACAGCCTTTATTCCGAGAGAATGAAAGCCGACAGAATAGGTGAAATTATAAATGACGAAACAGGACGCTATCCCGACGGCAAGAAAGTGCTGATTGTAGGTATTATTTCCAAAGTGAAAACTCAACTTACCAAAAGCAACAAACTTATGGCTTTTATAAATGTAGAAGATAAGTACGGCATAATGGAAGCGGTTGTTTTTCCGAATGTGTATGAAAAAAGCACTATTCTTTTAAATGAAAACATACCCGTTATTATAAAAGGCACATTGAATTTTAAAGAAAACGAAGAACCGAAAATAATTTGCGACAGCATTGCAAAAGCCTTTAACAATGAGGAATGTAAAAATATGTCTGCCGCAAATTACGAACAAAACAGGGCAGCGGCAGAACATAAAAGCACATATCAAAAGCCTTATGTACCGCAGGCACTTTATTTGAGAATTGATGACCTTAATACGGATATGTACCGTCGAGCAAAGAGAGTTACGGATATTTTCGACGGCAGAACACCGATTATTTTTTATCTTACCGATTCAAAACGCAAGGTAAAAGCCCCTGCAAATATGTGGGTGAGCCTTAATGATGTTATGATAAAAGAGCTTAAACATCAGCTTGGTGATGAAAATGTAGCGGTAAAATAAACAAATTCTTTATAAAATCACTATCGAAAACATAAAAATTCACCTTTTAGCTATTGCAAAATTCGTTTAATAGGTATATAATACTATATATGATATTCACTTTAACGCATAAAAACTTTAAAGCATATGTTTGTTTAAGTGCTAAAGTGAAAACGGGAGGACGAATTTTTATGAAAATGACAAAAAGAATTTTGGCAACCGCAACAGCAGCGCTTACAGTAACAGCTGCACTCGCAGGCTGTACAGGCGGTACTTCATCAACAACTTCAACAGCTGCTCCTTCACAGGCAGATGCAAACAAAGTATATAATATCGGTATTTGTCAGCTTGTTCAGCATGAGGCTCTTGACGCCGCAACTAAGGGCTTTAAAGACACTCTTACTGAAAAACTCGGCGCTGACAAGGTTAAGTTTGACGAGCAGAACGCACAGGGCGATTCGGCTACTTGCGCTACAATCTGTAACCAGTTTGTTTCTTCAAATTATGACCTTATTCTCGGTAACGGTACTGCGGCTCTTCAGGCTGCATACACGGCAACACCGTCTATTCCTATTCTCGGTACTTCGATTACAGACTACGGCACAGCTCTTGATATGGCAGAGTGGACAGGCGTTTCGGGTATGAATGTATCCGGTACAACAGACCTTGCTCCGCTTGACAAGCAGGCTGATATGCTCAAGGAACTTTTCCCTGACGCTAAAACAATCGGTATTCTCTATTGCTCGGCAGAGGCTAACTCAAAATATCAGAGCGATACAATCACACCTTTCTTTGAGAGTGCGGGCTACACTGTAAAGACATATTCATTTGCAGATTCAAACGATGTTGCGGCTGTAGCAAAGACAGCTTGTGACGAAAACGATGTTCTTTACATTCCTACAGATAACACAGCGGCTTCAAATACAGGTATTATCGACAATACGGCTACAGCTGCAAAAACTCCTATCATCGCAGGTGAAGAGGGTATTTGTAAGGGCTGCGGTGTTGCAACACTTTCTATCAGCTACTATGAACTTGGTCAGAAAACAGGCGAGATGGCTTATGATATTCTTGTAAACGGTGCCGATATAACTTCTTTAAAAGTTGAGTCAGCTCCTAATGTTACCAAGAAATATGTAAAGAGCCGTTGCGATGCTTACGGAATTACAATTCCTGACGATTACGAGGCTATTGAGGAGTAATAATCCTTAATTTATAAATTAAAAAACGGTGGGGTGCCGTGAAAGCGACACCCCAATCTTTTATGTATTGGTGGTTTTTATGGAATTTTTAGCAGAATACTTCGGTTCTCTTAATCCTGCAAACTTTCTTGCGGCTTTGCCGGGTAATATTGCGCAGGGTATTATCTGGGGACTTATGGGTCTTGGTGTTTTTATTACCTACAAACTTTTGAATTTTGCCGACCTTAGCGTTGACGGTTCTTTTGCAACAGGCGGTGCGGTTACCGCTGTTATGCTTATTAACGGCTGTTCTGTATGGGTAGCGCTTATAGTTGCTATTCTTGCGGGCATTGCGGCAGGTCTTATAACGGGACTTTTACATACTTTGCTCGGTATTCCCGATATTCTTGCAGGTATTCTTACGCAGATTGCGCTTTATTCAATCAACTTGAACATTATGGGAAGGTCAAATCTTCCTATCAGCTACAGAAACTATGCGCTTGTAATTTCCGCAAGCGATATTAATTTATCAATTATCATCGCCCTCGGAATTGCGGCTATTGTTATTGCGGCTATGTATTGGTATTTCGGAACAGAACAGGGCTCTACAATCCGTTCAACAGGTTCAAACCCTGCTATGAGTAAGGCACAGGGCATTAATATCAATGTCGCAAAAGTAATTGCACTTGCGCTTTCAAACGGTCTTGTTGCTCTTGCAGGCTCACTTTTTGCACAGTACCAGGGCTTTGCAGACATCAATATGGGCAGAGGCGCTATCGTAATCGGTCTTGCAGCAGTTATTATCGGTGAAGTCCTCGGCGAGGCTATCTTCCGTAAGCGTATGAACTTTGTTGTAAAAATGCTCTTCGTTATTGTGGGCGGTATTCTTTATTATATTGCAATGGGTATTGTTCTTTGGCTCAAGATGCCGACAGACGATACAAAGCTCTTCACAGCAATCATAGTTGCAATCTTCCTTGCAGTACCTTATTTACAAAAGAAGAGTAAAACCTCCTTTAAAAAGGTAGCTAAAATGAATTTAAAGGCTAACAAGGCAAACGGAGGCAGTGACAATGCTTGATATTATTAATATTCACAAAACCTTTAATAAAGGCACAATAAATGAGAAGGTCGCACTTGACGGTGTAACACTTCACTTAAACGAAGGCGATTTCTGTACAATAATCGGCGGCAACGGTGCGGGTAAGTCAACTACACTTAATGCCGTTGCCGGTGTATGGCCTGTTGACAGCGGTCAGATTCTTATTGACGGCGTAGATGTAACGGGACTTCCCGAGCATAAAAGGGCAAAGTATCTCGGCAGAGTTTTCCAAGACCCTATGACAGGTACTGTTGCCGATATGGAAATTTTGGAAAACCTTGCTCTTGCGGCAAGAAGAGGCAAGAAAAGAGGTCTTAGCTGGGGCGTTAAGAAATCCGAAAAAGAAGAATACAGAACACTTTTAAAGCAGTTTGAACTCGGTCTTGAGGACAGAATGACATCAAAGGTAGGTCTTCTTTCGGGCGGACAGCGTCAGGCAATCACCCTTTTAATGGCTACAATCAATAAGCCTAAACTTTTGCTTCTTGACGAGCATACAGCGGCGCTTGACCCTAAGACTGCGGCAAAGGTGCTTGAACTGAGCGATAAGATTATTGCCGAAAATAACCTTACAGCCCTTATGGTTACACATAATATGCACGATGCGATTGTGCACGGTAACCGCCTTATTATGATGGGCAACGGAAAGGTTATACTTGATATTTCAGGTGAAGAAAAGCAAAAACTCACCGTTGACGACCTCTTGCAGAAGTTTGAAAAGGCGAGCGGTTCTAAACTTGAAAATGACAGAATGCTTTTGAGCAAAGGCGAAGAATAAGATTTTGTTTTTGTCAAATTTGATTAAAATTTTATTTCACAGCAACGGGGCTGTTTCATCTTCACAAATGAAACAGCCTTTTTGTAAATGCTTTATAATTTTCATCATTTTTTAATTTTTATGTAACTATTTTGCGATACAAGAATTGTAATTGTCGAAATCAATAAAAAAATATATTATAATTCCTTTATGTAAATTAGAATACTCCGAAATCTTGTAAAATATGATGTTGAAGATAAGTGACTGAGGTGATAAGGTTATGAAAAAAGCTTTAATTATTTCTCACTCTGTGCAAAGTGCCGAGGCTCTTTCACAGCTGCTTAAAATTGAGTATTTTACGCAGATTTCTATTGCTGATAATTCTAAAACAGCAAAAAAACTTGTTGAGAACGATGAGTTTGACCTTATCTGTATTAATGCACCTCTTGCAGAGGAAAGCGGTATTGAGCTTTCCATGCATTTTGCGAGAGTAACCCGTTCAAGCGTGGTTATTATTGTTCCTCAAAAAAACGCAGACGATGTAAACGATGCTTTGACCGAGCACGGTGTGCTTGTAATAGCCAAACCTATTAATAAGCATTTGTTTCATCACTATTTGCAGTTTACGGAATGTTTCAGAATGAGAATGTTGACCGTAAACGAGGAAAATGAAAAGCTCCGCCATATTGTGGAGGATATGAAGATAATAAACAGAGCCAAGCTTCTGCTTATTACCTGCCTTAATATGACAGAACAGGAAGCACATCGCTACCTTGAAAAACAGGCGATGGATATGAGAATGAGCAAAATGCAGATTGCAATGCAGGTTATTAAAACTTACGAAAACTAATTATGCAAAATTTCTGAAAGGAATGTGTATTTATGAGCCGTAAAGCATATTTGATACTTGAAAACGGAACTGTTTTCGAGGGCAAATCATTTGGTGCAGAAAAAGAAACTATGGGAGAATTGGTTTTTACTACAGCTATGACCGGTTATCTTGAAACACTCACCGACCCTTCTTATTTCGGTCAGGTGGTTATTCAGACTTTCCCTTTAATCGGTAACTATGGTGTAATTCCCTCTGATTTCGAGAGCAAAGTGCCCTCACTTAGAGGTTATATTGTAAGAGAATGGTGCCAAGCTCCCTCTAACTTCCGTTGCGAGGGCGATCTTGACACCTTTTTAAAAGAGTCGGATATTCCGGGCATCTACGGACTCGACACCAGAGCGCTTACAAGAATTGTTCGTGAGTATGGTGTGCTTAACTGCAAAATCGCTTATTCGGGCGAAGTTACCGAAGAAGAGCTTGCAGAAATTAAGGCTTATAAAATCGAACAGGCTGTAGAGAGCACAACAATCAGCGAAAAAGAAGAATTCAAAGCTGAAAACGGCGACCTCAATGTTGTTCTTATGGATTTCGGTGCAAAGCACAACATAGGCAGAGAGCTTGTTAAGCGTGGCTGCAATGTTACGGTAGTACCTGCTCATACAACAGCAGAGCAGATTAAAGCTATGAATCCTGACGGCATTATGCTTTCAAACGGTCCGGGAGATCCATCGGACAACACTGCAATTATTGCCGAGCTTAAAAAGCTTTGCGAATATAAAATTCCTACATTCGGTATCTGCTTAGGACATCAGCTTTTGGCACTTAGCCAGGGCGCTAAGACAGAAAAACTTAAATACGGTCACAGAGGAGCTAACCAACCTGCAAAAGAGGTTGAAACAGGCAGAGTTTACATTACTTCACAGAACCACGGCTATGCTGTTGTAAGCGACAGTATGCCTGAAAATGCTGTAGAGAGTTTTGTAAACGGCAATGATGATACTTGTGAGGGTGTTAAGTATACAAATATGCCTGCTTTCTCTGTTCAGTTCCACCCGGAGGCTTGCGGCGGTCCGCACGACACAGCGTTTTTGTTTGACCGTTTCATTGATTTGATGAAAAACAACAAATAAAACTATCCATAATTTATATACGAATTTGATTTTTAAATAAGGATAAGGAATGATTTTATGCCACTTAAAAGCAACATTAAAAGAGTTATGGTAATCGGTTCGGGTCCGATTGTAATCGGTCAGGCAGCTGAATTTGACTACGCAGGCACACAGGCTTGCCGTGCGCTTAAGGAAGAGGGACTTGAGGTTATTCTCGTAAACTCTAACCCTGCTACCATTATGACAGATAATGCAATGGCTGATAAAATTTATATCGAGCCGCTTACACTTGAAACAGTTAAAAGAATTATTAAAAAAGAGCGTCCCGACAGCCTTCTTTCCACACTCGGCGGTCAGACAGGTCTTACACTTTCTATGCAGCTTGCAAAGGAAGGTTTCCTCGATAAATACGGAGTTCAGCTCCTCGGCGCTAATCCCGAAACAATTGACAAGGCAGAGGACAGACAGATGTTCAAGGACACAATGCTTGAAATCGGACAGCCTGTTATTCCGTCACTTGTTGTAAACGATGTTGAGTCTGCCGTAAAATTTGCAGATGAAATCGGCTACCCTGTAATTATTCGTCCTGCATTTACACTCGGCGGTACAGGCGGCGGTATCGTAAATGATGAGGAAGAATTAAGAGAGATTACTTCAAACGGTCTTGAGCTTTCACCGATTACACAGGTTCTTGTAGAGAAATGTATTTCGGGTTGGAAAGAAATAGAGTTTGAGGTAATGCGTGACAGCGACGGCAATGTTATTACTGTCTGCTCAATGGAGAACTTTGACCCTGTCGGCGTACATACAGGCGACAGTATCGTTATTGCTCCTACCGTTACTCTTGCAGATAAAGAGTATCAGATGCTCAGAAGTGCGGCGCTCGATATTATCTCTGCCTTAAAGGTAGAGGGTGGCTGTAACTGCCAGTTCGCACTTAATCCGGAAACATTTGATTATGCCGTAATCGAGGTAAACCCAAGAGTTTCCCGTTCATCTGCTCTTGCGTCAAAGGCAACAGGTTATCCGATTGCAAAGGTAGCGGCTAAAATTGCTATCGGCTACACACTTAATGAAATCAAGAATGCCGTAACGGGTACAACATACGCTTGCTTTGAGCCTGCTCTCGACTATGTTGTAGTTAAATTCCCAAAATGGCCGTTCGATAAATTTGTATATGCAAACCGCACACTCGGTACTCAGATGAAAGCAACAGGCGAGGTTATGGCTATTGCTCCTACATTTGAGCAGGCTATTATGAAGGCTGTAAGAGGTGCAGAGATTTCTCACGATACACTCGATGATAAGGAATTTGCTCAACTTTCAAATGCGTCTGTTTACGACAGATTAAGCGTTTGCGATGATAAGAGAATTTTCTGCGTATATGAGGCACTCAAGAGAGGCATTACTGTAGAGCAGATTCACGAAGTTACACTTATTGACGAGTGGTTCTTGGAGAAACTCAAGAATATCATTGCTGTTGAGAATGAGCTTAAAAACAGCGAGCTTACAGATGACCTCTACTACAGAGCAAAGAAAATGGGATTCCTTAACAGAACTATTGAGGCTATTACAGGTAAGAAATGCGAAAAGAACCTTTTGCCTGTATATAAAATGGTTGATACCTGCGCCGCTGAATTTGAGGCACAGACACCTTACTTCTACTCAACCTTTGATAAGGAAAACGAGGCAGAAGAGTTTATTAAAAATAATAAATCAGATAAAAAGACAGTTATCGTATTCGGTTCAGGCCCTATCAGAATCGGTCAGGGTATCGAATTTGACTATGCGTCGGTTCACTGCGTATGGGCACTTAAAAAGGCAGGCTATGATGTTGTTATCGTAAACAACAACCCTGAAACCGTATCTACCGACTTCGACACTGCCGACAGACTTTACTTTGAGCCGCTTACAACAGAAGATGTTATGGGTATCATCAATACAGAAAAGCCATACGGTGTTGTAGTAGCATTCGGCGGTCAGACAGCTATCAAACTTACAAAGCATATGAGCGACTGCGGTGTTAATATTCTCGGTACTTCATATGATGCCATTGATATGGCAGAGGACAGAGAGCGTTTTGACGAACTCCTTGAGAAATACCACATTAAGCGTCCGAGAGGCGTAACGGTTATGACAACCGATGAGGCTCTCGAGGTTGCCGAAACAATCGGCTATCCTGTACTTCTCCGTCCGTCTTATGTACTTGGCGGTCAGAATATGATTATCGCATTTAACGAGGCTGATGTTAAGGAGTATATGGCTATTATTCTTGCACAGAATATAGAGAACCCAATCCTTATTGATAAATACTTACAGGGTACAGAGCTTGAAGTTGACGCTATATGTGACGGTGAGGATATTCTCATTCCGGGTATTATGGAGCATATTGAGAGAGCCGGTATCCATTCCGGTGACTCAATCGCTGTATATCCTGCTTGGAATATTTCTGACAAGATGACACAGACAATCATTGAAAGTTCTAAGAACCTTGCTATTGAGTTACAGACAAAGGGTCTTGTAAATATTCAGTACCTTATCTATAACGATGAGCTTTATGTAATTGAGGTAAATCCCCGTTCATCAAGAACAATTCCTTATATCAGTAAGGTTACAGGCGTACCTATGGTTGACCTCGCTACAAGAGCAATGCTCGGCGAAAAGCTCAAGGATATGGGTTACGGCACAGGTCTTTACAGAAAGAGTCCTTACATTGCAGTAAAAGTTCCGGTATTCAGCTTTGAAAAACTTATCAATGTTGATAACCACCTCGGACCTGAAATGAAGTCAACAGGTGAAGTTCTCGGTGTTGCAGGCACTCTTGAAGAGGCTCTTTATAAGGGACTTATCGGTGCAGGTTACAAGATGAAGAAAAACGGCGGTGTATTTATTACTGTTCGTAATTCCGATAAAGCAGAAATCGGCGAAATTGCCAAGAAGTATTATGACCTCGGCTTTAAGATTTATGCTACAGAGGGTACAGCAGCCGTACTTAAGAAATACGGTATTGACGCTGTTGCCGTAAAGAAGATTCACGAGTGCAAGACAGACAACACACTCACACTTATTGAGTCGGGTAAGATTCAGTATGTAATTTCAACTTCCGCAAAGGGCAGAATTCCGTCAAGAGATTCTGTTAAAATTCGCAGAAAGACAGTTGAGAGAAACATTCCTTGTCTTACAGCTCTTGATACCGCAAACGCACTTGCGGATTGCCTTAAGAGCCATTATTCACAGCACAGTACAGAGCTTATAGATATTAACCATATGAGGGATGAAAAAGAAATGCTTAAATTTACAAAGATGCAGGGCATCGGTAATGACTATATTTATTTCAGCACTTTTGATCAGGAAATCAACAATCCGGAGGCTCTCTCTGTAAGACTTTCAGACAGACACTTCGGTATAGGCGGCGATGGTATTATTCTTGTTTGCCCATCTAAGGTTGCTGACGCAAAGATGAAAATGTACAACCTTGACGGTTCAGAGGGTAAAATGTGCGGTAACGGTATCCGTTGCGTGGGTAAGTTCCTCTATGACCACGGTATGGTTGATTACAAGGAGAAAGACGAAATCACAATTGAAACCCTTTCAGGTATCAAGAGCCTTAAGGCTTACACAACCAACGGTGAGGTAACAAGCCTTAGAGTAGATATGGGCAAGGCAATTCTTGATCCAAAGGAAATCCCTGTTGCTATGAATAAGGACAAGATTGTAAACGAGCCTGTTACAATCGGCGACAAGGAATACAACATTACCTGCGTATCTATGGGTAACCCACACTGCGTTGTATTTATGGATGACATTGACAATCTTGACATTGAAAAGATTGGTCCTATGTTTGAAAACGATAAACTCTTCCCGGAGAGAGTTAACACAGAATTTGTTACAGTTCTTGACGACCATACAATCAAGATGAGAGTATGGGAGAGAGGTTCAGGCGAAACATGGGCTTGCGGTACAGGCGCTTGTGCGGTAGCTGTTGCGGCTTGTGAAAACGGCTTCTGCAAAAAGGGCGACGATATTAAAATCAAGCTCAAGGGCGGTGACCTTGTCATCAATTACACAGACGAAACCGTATATATGACAGGTAACGCCGAAAAAGTATTTGAAGGAGAGATTGAGGTATAATTTATGGCTAATCATACTGAAAAAAAAGCTAAAAAATATATATTTGTAACAGGCGGCGTAGTATCCGGTCTTGGTAAGGGTATTACAGCAGCTTCTCTCGGCAGACTCCTTAAGGCAAGAGGCCTTAAGGTAGTCGCTCAAAAACTTGATCCGTACATCAATGTTGACCCGGGTACAATGAGCCCGTATCAGCACGGCGAGGTTTATGTAACTGAGGACGGCGCAGAAACCGACCTCGACCTCGGTCACTATGAGCGTTTTATTGACGAAGACCTCAACAAGTATTCAAATCTTACAACAGGTAAGGTTTATTCAAATGTACTTGAAAAAGAGCGTCACGGCGATTACCTCGGCAAAACAGTACAGGTAATCCCACACATTACAAATGAAATTAAGTCTTTTATTTACAATGTAGGTGAAAAGACTGACGCCGATATTGTAATTACAGAAATCGGCGGTACAGTAGGCGACATTGAAAGCCAGCCGTTCCTTGAGTCAATCCGTCAGGTATCACTTGAGGTTGGCAGAGAAAACAGCATTTTCATTCATGTTACACTCGTGCCTTACATTAAGGGCAGTGAGGAGCATAAGTCTAAGCCAACTCAGCATTCTGTTAAGGAGCTCCGTTCACTCGGCATCAACCCTGATATTATTGTTCTTCGTTGTGACGAACCGCTTGAAGAGAGTATCTTTAAGAAAATTGCTTTGTTCTGTAATGTAAAGCCTGACTGTGTAATTGAGAACATTACACTTCCGACTCTTTATCAGGCACCGCTTATGCTTGAGGAGAGCAATTTCTCAAATGTAGTTTGTCGTGAGCTTAACATTGCTACCGACAAAACACCTGACCTTACAGAGTGGAAAGAAATGCTTGAAAGAATCAATAACCGTTCAAAGAAATGCAAAATTGCTCTTTGTGGTAAATATGTTGCACTTCACGACGCATACCTTTCAGTAGCCGAGGCACTTCGTCACGCAGGTTACGAAAATTCCGCTGATGTTGAAATCAAGTGGGTTGACTGTGAGCTTATCACAAAGTATTCGGCAGATGACCTTTTAGGCGATGTTGACGGTATTCTTGTTCCGGGCGGCTTTGGCAACAGAGGTGTTGAAGGCAAGGTAATGGCTGCCAAATATGCTCGTGAGCACGATATTCCGTACCTCGGTATCTGCCTTGGTATGCAGACAGCAGTAATTGAATTTGCTAAGCATGTACTCGGATATGAGGATGCAAACAGCGGTGAGTTTGCTCCGGAGGGCAAGCACAATGTAATCGACCTTATGCCCGAACAGCTCGGTATTGAAGATATGGGCGGTACAATGCGCCTCGGTGCTTATCCTTGCGTTATCAAGAAAGGCTCAATTATGGAAAGAGCTTACGGTAAGCCTGAAGTACAGGAGCGCCACCGTCATCGTTATGAATTTAATAATGATTACAGAGAAGAAATTGAAAAGGCAGGTATGATTATTACAGGTACATCACCTAACGGTATGCTTGTTGAGGCAGTTGAAATTCCTGCCAATAAGTTCTACATCGGTGTTCAGTATCACCCTGAATTTAAGTCCCGTCCTAACAGAGCACATCCGCTTTTCAGAGAGTTTATTAAGGCTTCGCTTGATAAGTGATTTTGGAATTTTCTTGGTTTTGGCAATTATTTGTCACTAACCTTTTGCCCATATATCAGAAAAGGATTGATAATAATGCAGATTAACAGAAATTTTGACAACCTCGTGCCAAACTATCTTTTTGCAGAGGTTGCATCAAGAACAAATAAGTATATGCAGGAACACCCTGACAAGAAGGTAATTAAGCTCGGTATCGGCGATGTAACACTTCCGCTTGCTCCTGTTGTAATTGAGGCTATGAAAAAGGGCGCAGAAGACCTTGCACATAAGGATACTTTTAAGGGCTATCCTGATTATGAGGGCTATGCATTCCTCAGAGAGGCTATTTCTAACTATTATGCAGGTTTTGGCGTAACAGTAGATGCAAACGAAATCTTTGTGTCCGATGGCGCAAAGTCAGACTGCGGCAATATCGGTGACATTTTCGGCAAGGATAATGTTGTTCTCGTTACCGACCCTGTTTACCCTGTATATGTTGACTCAAACATTATGGCAGGCAGAAAGATTGTTTATGCTAATTCAAACCGTGAGAATAACTTTGCGGCTCTCCCTGATGAGAATGTAAAGGCTGACATCATCTATCTCTGTTCACCTAATAACCCAACAGGTTCAGCCTATACAGCTGACGAGTTAAAGCAGTGGGTTGACTATGCAATCAAGAATGACGCTATCATTCTCTATGATGCAGCATATGAGGCATTTATTACAGAGGATCTCCCTCGTTCAATTTTCGCAATTGAGGGTGCAAGAAAGTGCGCAATTGAGATGTGCTCACTTTCAAAGACAGCAGGCTTTACAGGTACAAGATGCGGCTACACAATCATTCCGAGAGAGCTTGAGCGTGACGGTCACAACATCTACAATACTTGGTATCGCCGTCAGGCAACTAAGTTTAACGGCGTTTCATGGCCTGTACAGTGTGCAGCTGCCGCTGTATTCAGTGAAGAGGGTCAGAAGCAGATTAAGGAGAATATTTCTTACTACCAGGATAATGCAAAAATTATCTCATCAGCTATGGATGAACTCGGCATTTATTATACAGGCGGTAAGAACTCACCGTATATTTGGCTCAAGTGCCCTAATGATATGGGTAGCTGGGAATTCTTTGACCTCCTTCTTAACGAGGCTAATGTAGTAGGTACTCCGGGTGAGGGCTTTGGTAAGAACGGTGCAGGTTACTTCCGTCTTACTTCATTCGGTGACAGAGAAAACACAATTGAGGCAGTTGAAAGAATTAAGAAGTTACTTTCTAAGTAATTTTATTTCTGCCAAAGTATAGTGATTATTTGAATTTTAAAGGTGCTGTAAAAGAACAGCGCAAATAAAAACGACTGCATTCTAACCAAAAGGTAGGAATGCAGTCGTTTTTCTGCAATGAAATATCTTTGAGTTTGACTTGTCCGTTTTCATAAATATATACACTGCCTCTGCAATAAGGGCATCGGATTGACTGCGTTGACCTTACGCTCTCCAAAACAGTACGCTTTTATCTTTATCAGGGCTGATTCCTATATGTGTTCCTTGAAATTCTTTACTTTAAAATTCGACTTTGATGTCATCTAAAAAGAGCATAGATTTCTCTCCTCCGTTGTTTGTCTTGTCAACTACAATTCCGGAGCTTCCTATGCTCTTTTTCAATATTTACTTTTGATTATCCCACATTTTTTGCTATTTATTTGTTTTGATGTTTATTTTTATTTAATACTTTCCCTACCACCAAACTGCTCAAAAAAGCTGCAAGCAAAATCCATGGGAGGATTCTTGCGTCGAAGCAGAGTAGGAGAAGTACGGTTACTGCAAGAGGTTTTCGCATTGTAACACCGAGAAGTGCGGCGGTAATTACTGCTGCGCAAAATGCGGTATCAAGTCCCATAAGTAGGGCTACACCAAAGCCGATACTCACTCCGCAGAAAATAACGGGGAAGAAATGACCTCCTTTCCACCCTGATTTAATGCAAACATTTGTTATTACAAGTTTTAATAATCCTGAAATTATCAGTATCCACGGCGCAAATTCTCCAATACCGTTATTTATCTCGTTAATGCTGTCTTCACCCGAAAACATTACAAGCGGAAGGTATGTACCGAAAATTCCAAGAATAATTCCGCCGAGTGTGGTGCTTATTATTATTCCTAAACTGCTCTGAATTTTATCAAATAAAATTTTGAGCAGTTTTTCTGATATTATAAATAAAAGTCCAGCTAAAGTGCCGAGAAGTGCAAGAGGAATACCCCATAGTCTTTCAGTATTTGTAATGTTGTATTCGCCTATTCTCGGTAATCCCATACTGCCGCCGAAAGCTTGATTCAGTAAAAATATTGTTCCTGTTGCAAACAGCACAGCTACGATATTTGAAATTAATTTGCCTGTGCGTATATCGGTTGCTTTGTCTTGGGTATCTAATTGTTCTTCATTTGCTGCGGCAAGACCGAAAAGCGGTGCATAAAAAATAGCCGTTAATGTGGCGCTCACACCTGTTTGCATAAGTTCGGGTATCTTACTTTGTGCATTCTTCATATGATTGCCTGCCCAGTAACAAAGTCCGACAATAACTCCTGTAAGTCCTGCTTCCGGTCCGATACTGCCGCCGAAAAGCAGTGGAATAAGTGCGGAAATACAAAGCAACAGCACTTTATTGTACGGATAAAATTTATCTCTCTTAACTTTTTTCATTACTTCGTCAAGCTCGTCTGGGACTGCTTTTGAGATTTTTTGGTATATTCCAAGCAGTATTCCGCCGATTGTACAAACTGCAAGAGGATAATATGTAAAATTGATATTTGACGGAACAGTTTCCCATATAAAGCTGATTCCAAGGCTCATTAATTTAAGAAACAGCCATACTATACAGGCTATTACCGCACCGCTGAACCCGCAAAAAAGATAATAGATGAAATTGTTGGCAAGTGTACTTTTTTTCATATGTTGCCCTCCGTATTAAAATTATATGATTACTTTTGAGTGTTGTAATACGCAATTGTGTCTATATTGTCAAGTATAAATTGTTGGACATTGCTGTCATATAAAACGACTTTATATGAACCGTACATCCCCAAGCGTTCCTGTGTTGTGATGCCGAGTTGAATACCGTTTTCAGTTGGGATTTTATAATTTTTACCATTTTCGTCGGCAAAATATTCAAGCATATTAATTTTTTATAAGCCAATTAGTTATGCTTGTTGTTTTAATTCCTTTCATTTCCTCGGTATCAATCAAATTGTTAAGTTTTTTGGTAATTTCGGTAACTGTAATTGGGTTATCATCAAAAACATAATCTGCTAATTGCTGCGGTGTAACAGAAAAGGGAATTTTACTGTTTTTCTTTTTTTGCGGATTGTTGTTATTTTCAATTAAATTTCTAAGTACATTGGAAACATAAAAAAGACATCTTGAAATATGTATATTATTTATAGTATCGTTTTCTGACGCCAATTCATTGGTTATTGGATTTATTCCGTTGGCGAGTTTGTCAAGATATGATTTTGCTTTTAAAAGTTTTCATTTTCGTTCAAGTTAATCACCTGCTGCAGCTTTTATTAGGTAATATGTATTTAAAATTATACCATATTGATATAGAATATTGCAATTAATTAGAGAAAAAATATCGAAAATTTAGCTAATATGTTATATTTATGTGCTGAAAGAAACTTTGTTGTGAAACTATATAATAGCTATTATTGGTGATGAAAGTGCAATTCAGCCTAAGTGTTTTGTTTATTAGGTTGAGAGATGTATTGCAAATTGAGATAAGCGAATATTTAAACATAATTATATTTTATTAGATAACTATGATAAAACGGTTGCCAAGATCGGATAGTGGTATAGACTATGATTTATAGCATTTATATAAGATTTTTATATCGCAATAATTTAATATAATATAAAATAATATTGTAGATGATATGACACCTAAAAATATTAAAATATTTTAAAAGCACTCTATGATTTGCAGAACTCCTGATTGGTTGGTATTTGTTTTCACTCTCTTATGGGCAAGGATAGCTGTTGTTTTTGCAAATAAGGCTGAACCCAAAACTTTGTGTACTATAATCAAATTTAATTGTAGGTTTTCTTGCAAATTAACAATAATTTTGTAAAAAAATGCAAAATAGTCAAATTTGTATTGGTTAATATGCATATATTAAAGAAAAGTGCTAATTTATTAGTTATATTAATCTTAAATAAGCTTTTTTGTTGATATATTGAACTTTATGTGATATAATTATGAATAAAATATAGTGTGTAAGTGTGTGCATATATTAAGAGGTATTAATTATGAACAGAGAAAAAACAATTTACAATAGAATAATTAAGAGAATTTTAGATGTTATATGCTCTTTTATGGCAATTGTATTTCTCTCAATAGTTTATTTACCGATTTGTGTAGTTATAAAATGTACAAGTAAAGGCCCGATTTTCTTTAAGCAAAAGAGAATCGGAAAAGATAAAAAATATTTTAATATACTTAAATTCAGAACAATGAGAATTGATACTCCGAAAGATTGTCCTACTCATTTGTTAAAAAATCCGGAACAATATATCACTAAAGTTGGCAAATTTCTGAGAAAAACAAGTTTAGATGAATTGCCGCAAATTTTCAATATATTTAAATGTGATAGCGGTATAATAGGGACAACCAAGAAAAACCTTGATTTTACAGGGGGTTCGCCGGCTTAGTCGAATCTGGTTATGATGATTTTTCTGTATGGTTGTGTCGGTTAAGCCGGGAAATTATGTACATATGAACGGTTTCTTGGATGCTTATTTTGACCCACACTATAAGCTGAAAAATTATGATAAGGAGATTTGACCTAGCCTGCGGATGCTCTTCAAAAAGAACATTCACAGGCTAGTTGTCGTGTTAGAGATACCTATATTAAAATAAGAAAAATATTTATAACGCATGAGGAGAGTATTGAGAATGAAAACTGAAACAGAGTAGGAAACTGTTTTGTTTAAATCACTTTAAAAAAGTAAAACACAAAATTGAAAAAGAATTATGAAAGGACGAAATCCACCCGATTTTCGTGAAGGTAAACAATGAATAGAGCGAGTGAGAATAATATGAATGTGAATCGTACAAAGCAGAGCAGTACGCCTAACATCAGATGGATGCTGGTCGTGTATGATTTGATTGTGTATGCAGTAGTAGCAGTAATATTGTTGGTGCTGTATGGAGGAATGGATAAGTTATCAACTACAGGCATACTTCAACAAGTATGCCTCTCTGCACTGTGTTTGTTTGGTGCGCGCTTGATTGGAAATATTTATGGACAAGTATGGAGATATGGCGGGATTCAATGTTATATTCGATTATTGGCTACGGATTCAATTGCATTTTTAATATATTTATGTCTTGAGCTGCTTCTCCCGATTCCTAAAATTACATTTGCGAGAATGTTATCTTTAATTAGTTTGAATTTATTGGCTGCTTTAGCAATGCGTATGATGTATCGTTATGCTTATAAGTGCGGAAATCAAGAAAATTTAAGAGGAAAAATTCTGGCTAAATTACTTTATATGGTTACAGGCTTAGAATCCGGATGTGATAAAGAAGTTCAAAAGATAAAAGTTGCTATTATTGGTGCTGGCCGAGTTGGTGTTAGCCTTGCAGAGGAACTTTTGAATAATGAAGAATCAGCATATATACCAAGATGCTTTATAGATATTGCAAAGGAAAAAGTAGGACGAGAAATTCATGATATTCCAGTTTACTCAGAAGATGAAGCTACATTTGCAAAGCTCGGCGAGTTAGAAGTTCAGGAAATTATTTTTGCGATTCCGTCGATGGAGACAGTAAAGAAGAAAGAATTATATGATTACTATAAAGCGGCTGGATATAAATTAAAAGTATATGATTATCCGACTATGTATGCAGCAGGTGGAAAACGACACCTAAGAGAGTTTGATATTGAAGAATTATTATTTAGAAAACCGATTGTTGTTGCTGATGAGAGAACTAATGCATATTACAAAGATAAGGTAGTACTGATTACCGGAGGCGGTGGCTCTATTGGTTCGGAACTTTGCCGACAGCTTGCAAAGATGAATCCTAAAAAGATAATTATTTTGGACATTTATGAAAATGGTGCTTATGATGTACAGCAGGAACTTAAAATTGCGTATGAAAATAGATTGGATCTACAGATTGAAATCTGCTCTATTACGCATAAGAAAGCGTTGAAGCGTGTGTTTGATAAGTATCATCCACAAATTATTATCAATGCAGCAGCGCATAAGCATGTGCCACTGATGGAGCATAACTGCATTGAAGCTATTTATAATAATGTATTTGGAACTAAGAATCTTGTGGAACTTTGTGAAGAATATCATGCAGAACGATTTATGATGGTTTCAACTGATAAAGCTGTGAATCCAACAAATGTTATGGGTGCGACAAAGAGAATGTGTGAGATGATTGTACAGAGCGCAAGTACGCATGGAACTGTAAAATACAGTGCAACTCGTTTTGGCAATGTTTTAGGAAGTGCTGGCTCTGTTATTCCACTTTTTAAAAGACAGATTGCTAATGGTGGCCCGGTAACAGTAACAGATAAACGAATTATTCGATATTTTATGACGATTCCTGAAGCATCTCAGTTAGTGCTTCAAAGCGGTGTGATTGCCAATAATGGAGAACTTTTCGTTTTGGATATGGGGCAGCCGGTTAAAATTATGGATCTTGCTGATAATATGATACGGCTCTCCGGTGTGCAGGGAATATCCGTGATCGAAACCGGGCTTAGACCAGGGGAAAAATTATTTGAAGAATTATTAGTAAAAACAGAAGATTTAGATAAGACATCTAATAGTATGATTTTTATAGAGCGTGATACTGCTTTAAGTGCAGAAGAAATTGATAAAAAGTTAGAAATTTTAAAAAAAGCATGTGAGCAGGATGATGATTTGGTAGCCAAAGAGGCTTTGAGAAGCGTTGTACCAACATTTAAAAGACCGGAAGATGTTAATAAAGAAGTGACGGTGGAAGAAAGTAAAAAGAAACATAAAAACGCTATAATGAAGGCTGCAGCATTTTAGGTAATATTGAGTTCTTTGGTTAGTGATTATTAAACTTCATGAGATGAGGATAAAGAAGAAATGTTTAAAGAAAATAATATATTTGAAAAGTTCACTGATAAGGTTTGGCTAAGTAGTCCAACAATGCATGGGTTAGAACTGAAATATATGAAAGAAGCCTATGAGACGAATTGGATGTCTACTGTTGGAAAAAATATAAATGAGGTAGAGCGCTTAGCATCTGAATATGTGGGTTGTAAATACGCTGTAGCACTTTCAGCAGGAACGGCATCACTACATTTAGCAATGAAGCTGGCAGGAAATGAAGCTTATGGAATGCCGCCAATGGGTCATGGGGCATTAGAAGGGAAAAAGATCTTTTGTTCAGATATGACATTTGATGCTACAGTAAATCCGGTTGTCTATGAAGGCGGTGAACCGGTATTTATAGATACGGAATATGATACATGGAATATGGATCCGATTGCACTTGAGAAAGCATTTGAAATATATCCGGACACCAGGATTGTTGTAATAGCTCATTTATATGGGACACCGGGAAAAGTAGATGAATTAAATGCTATAATAAAAAAGCATGGGGCAATTTTGATAGAAGATGCAGCAGAATCGTTAGGAGCTACATATAAAGGGGCACAAACAGGGACATTTGGCAAATATAATACAATTTCGTTTAACGGAAACAAAATTATTACGGGAAGTTCCGGTGGCTGCTTTTTAACAGATGATGAAGATGCCGCTAACAAAGTAAGAAAATGGTCAACTCAGGCAAGAGAAAATGCTGCTTGGTATCAACATGAAGAGGTTGGATACAACTACCGTATGAGTAATGTGATTGCAGGAGTTATCCGAGGACAATTTCCATATCTTAATGAACATATTGTACAGAAAAAGCTGATTTATGAGAGATACAAGGAAGGATTAAAAGATTTACCGGTATCTATGAATCCAATGGATTTAAAAAATTCAGCCCCAAACTATTGGCTTTCTTGTTTAATTATTGATAAGGAAGCTATGTGTAAGCAAGTAAGAAGTGAACAGGCTGTTTGTTATGTAAAAGAAACAGGAAAAACATGTCCGACAGAAATATTGGAGGCGATTGCATCAATTAATGCAGAAGGAAGACCAATTTGGAAACCGATGCATATGCAACCAATCTACAGAATGAATCCATTTATTGTAAGAAACGGAAATGGTCGAGCAAGAACTAACGCATATATAGAGGGTACTGCGACGGACGTAGGAATGGATATATTTGAAAGAGGACTATGCTTGCCGAGTGATAATAAAATGACGTGTGAACAGCAAGATGTAGTGATAAACATTATAAAAAAATGTTTTGAATAATTAATTTGAGAGATAGGGGAAGAAATGATTTACAAAAAATACATAAAAAGAGTCATTGATATATGTGCAGCACTTGTTGCAATATTAGTTTTTTGGTGGGTATATGTAATCATTGCTATTTTAGTTAGATTTAAATTAGGATCACCAGTGATATTTAAACAAGAGCGTGTTGGGAAAAATGAAAAAATTTTCATGTTATATAAATTTAGAAGTATGTCTGATGCAAAAGATGAAAAAGGCAATTTATTGCCAGATAGCGTTAGATTAACGAAATTTGGAAAATTATTACGAGCAAGTTCATTAGATGAACTACCAGAAATGTTTAACATTTTGAGAGGAGAAATGAGTCTTATAGGTCCTAGACCTTTGCCAAGCGAATATCTTGATTATTATAATTCTTTCGAACGTCAAAGACATGAGGTGTTACCCGGTCTGTCGGGATGGGCACAAGTGAATGGAAGAACTGCAATTGGATGGGAAAAACGTTTTAAATATGATGTGGAATATGTAAAAAAAATATCTTTTGGAATGGATATGAAAATTATATTTTTAACGATTAAAAAAGTTTTTTCACATTCAGATATTATTGAAGCAGGAAATCAGGGGAATTTCGATGATTTTAGAAAAAACCAATGGAGAGAACAAGATGCTGAAAGAAATAGGCAGTAATTTTTGGGAAATTGAGATAGATGAGAATAGAAATAATAAATATTGGTGGGATGCACAGCAATATCATTCAGAATACTTTGTTTCAGGAAGAAATGCAATATTAGGTCTATGTAAGGTTTTGGGTAATGAAAAAAAGAAAATTATTATGCCAGCGTATACTTGTTCTACGGTTGTTGAACCTTTTTATCAAGAAAATTGGGAAATTGAATACTATGAAGTAAATAAAGATTTGTCCATAAATATAGATTCGCTTGAGCAGAAGATAATAGCATTTAAACCTTCAGCAATATTAATCCATTCGTATTTTGGATTTGGGTTTGAAAAAGTGGAAGAAGAATATATAAAAAAGTTAAAACAAAAGGGTATTATAATTATTGAAGATTTAACACAAAAAGTATTTTCAGATAATAGGCTGTTAATGGCAGATTATTATGTGTTTAGCTTAAGAAAGTTCTTGGCGGTTCCAGATGGAGGAGTGTTAGTTTCATATAAAAAAATGAATCTTGAGTTAGCTAAGGAAAATAGTAAACTGGTAAGTACGGCAATTAGCGCTTTCAAATTAAAAAAAGCTTATATGAATGGAAATGATCTTGAATTAAAAGAGAAATTTAGAAAAAAATATGTAGAATGTAATAAATTGTTGGCTATAAACAGGATATTAACCAAGGGAAGTATAGAAACATTAGATATATATAGAAAAACAAATTTCGAACCAGTAATAAAACGAAGAATAAATAATTATAATAGATTATGGGAATTGCTAAAACCTATTACATGTATTAAATTAGTTTTAGGAAAGGCAAATGATAAAGTGGTTCCACTCTATCTACCTTTATATGTGAAACAGGGTAAAAGAAAAGAACTACAACATTTTTTGGCGATTCGAGATATATATTGTCCAGTCATATGGCCCAAATATAATCTGATAATTAATATTTCGAAGAATACTGAATATATTTATGATAATATTTTATGCATTCCTATTGATCAGAGATATGGAATAGAAGAGATGGAGAAAATAGCAAAATATATAAGTGAGTTTGCAAGTAAAGAGGTGTGATATGAAGAAAATAGCAATTATTGGTGCGGGATATATGGCAAAGATTATAGCAGAAGAAGCTCGCAAGAAAAAAGTAAAATCAATTTGTTTTTCTAATGATTTGGATTCTGTTGCAAAAGAGAGTGTAGATTTGTTTTGCCCAATTTCAATATTTGAAAAAGATAAAATAATTGATGTATGTAAAAGTGAGAACGTAAATGGGGTTATTGCTACGACAGAACTTACAATTGAAATTGCTAATTATGTTGCAGAAAAATTAGGACTTATTACGAATCCTTTAGATGTTATGAAGAAGATTACTAATAAAGCATATGTCAGAAATATGACAAATGGAATTACAGGGTTAAGTACACCGGAATTTTATTTAATAAGTAATGAAAAAGAAATTGATAGAGTAAATAAATTTCCAGTTATAGTAAAACCTACTCAATTAGGTGGAAAAAGAGGGATTACGGTTGCTAATAATGAAGATGAGTTGAGAAAAGCTGTGAAGTATGCACAAGAGGCTATAGGACAAAGAGAACAGAAGATAATTGTTGAAGAATTTTTGAACGGTGGTAATGAATATTCTGTAGAAGGACTGTCGTTTGGTGGTAAGCATTATATTATTCAGGTTACGGAAAAGATTAGTTCTGGAGCACCACATTGTGTGGAATTAGGGCATAGACAACCAGCTAATATAAGTTCTGAAATGAGAAAAAGAATAGAAAAGGTATTGACTGGCGTATTTGATCGATTACAATTGAAAAATGGAGCTTCGCATACAGAAATAAAAATTATTGATAATCGCATTTATCTGATAGAAATAAATTTCAGACCAGGAGGAGATCATATAGCTTCACCTCTTACAGAGTTAAGCACAGGGTATTCTTATATTGGCGGTGCAATAGACATTGCTTTAGGGTGCTTTGAGAAACCACATATAGAACAGAATAAACAAAAATATGCGGGAGTCTTGTTTGTGACAAAACAAACTAAGAAGTATGAAAAATTTTTCAATGGATATGAAAATGAAGAATGGATGTATAAGATAAATCATGTTTCTGAAGAATTACAGGATATAACTCATAATGATGGATTTAATACAAATTATATTATGTACTGTTCAGAAAAAGGAATTCCAAAGGGATTAGAGTGATGAAGGGGATATAATGGATATATATTTTACAAAAGAGTATGGAAAACTTTGCGAATTAATAGAACATGGGACATGTGAAATATTTCAAATGGAAAATGAGTTAGGAAAAGTATCACATATGTTTATTAAGCGTGAAATCAAGGAATTAGTTGATGGAAAAAAATTTTATGATTTAACAACACCATATGGATATGGTGGGCCAAGAATGGAAGTAATAGATTCAGAAAAGAAAGAGCAGCTTAGTAGAATATTTGAAAAGGAATTTGGAGAATACTGTAAAAATAATAATATAGTAAGTGAATTTATTAGATTTTATCCTTTAGGAGATAATGCTATAGATTTTAAATCTGTATATTCAAGTGAATATAATAGAAATACACTAGGAACAAACCTTAAGGATTATGAAGATCCAGTAAAAGAAGAATTTTCAAAAGGGTGTAGAAAAAGTATTCGACAAGCATTGCGAAAGGGAATTTCTTATAGAATAACTGAAGGCCCCAATAATATAGATGCATTTATCGATATATATTATTCAACGATGAAAAGAGATTCCGCAGACGAATTTTATTATTTCGGAAAAGATTATTTTGATATGTTGATAAATGCGTTAAAAGAAAATGTGCTGTTTGTTGAAGCTATATATGAAGAAAAGACTATAGCAGCGGGACTGTATTTGATTTCAGATGGTATTATACATACACACTTATCAGGAACATTATCTGAGTATTTATATTTGTCACCTGCTTATATTTTGAGGTATGCTGCTACTTTATGGGGAAAAGAACATGGGTATTGTTTGGTTCATCATGGTGGTGGAACTTCAAGCGATAAAGAAAATTCGTTATTTAAATTTAAGAAACAATTTGCTAAAAATACAGAATTCCCATTTTATATAGGTAAGAAAATATGGAACGATGATGTGTATAGGAAATTGTGCAATATGAATCCTAATTGTAAAGATAGTGTTTTTTTCCCGAAATATAGGGCAAAATAAAGTATAAAATGAGGAAATAAAAATGAATTTGTTAGAGATTGGAAGAAATAAAGCATATTGGATGTTAGATGGGGTAAAGGGTCATAAAGTAAGAGACTATTTGAATACGATTTCAATGTATAATAGTGGAAATAAAAATGAAAATGAAATAGAAAAGTATCAAGGAAAATGCATTCATAAATTATTAAATCATTGCAGAAAAAATGTTCCATATTATCAAGATATGCTTACTTTAAAATTGGAAGAATGGCCGGTAATTACTAAAGCAATAATAAAAGAAAATAGACAAGATTTTATTTCTCAAAATTATAATGAAAAAGATTTAATATCAATGTCAACAAGTGGTTCTACAGGAACTCCTTTTGTTAGTTTGCAAAATATAGGGAAAAAAAAGCATGTAAATGCAGAAACAATGTATTATATGGGGTTGTTAGGATATAAAGTTGGTCAGAGAATTATTTTTTTGCGTTCTTTGGTTGATGAATGTAGTAAGACAAAATTCCAACAGTTTTCACAGAATATTTACCAAATTAATTGCAATGATTTAAGTGATGAGGGAATTGAAAATAAGGTAAAAGAAATTGAAAAATTATCCCAAAAAAGCGGAGCTTTTTTAATTGCTTATTCATCTACATATGATTCTTTTAGAAAATATTTTGAACGCAAAGGGTATGAAGCTACAAGAAATTGCAAAATCCTTGGTATGGTTGCTGGATCTGAAATGCTATATGATTCGACCAGAAAAAGTATGGAAAAAGCTTTTAATTGTAAGTGTGTATCGAGATATGCAAATGAAGAAAATGGATTTTTAGGACAGGATTACACAGAGAACAATGTATTTCTTGTTGATAGAGCCGATTATTATATTGAAATATTAAAATTTGATTCTGATGAAAAGGCGGAAAAAGGAGAAGTCGGAAGAATAGTAGTAACCGATTTGTTCAATTTTGGACTACCAATGGTGCGCTATGACACGGGAGATGTAGGGGCTTTTACGACCATAAATGTTAAAGGAAAAAATTATTTAGCAATAGGATCTTTTGGAGGGCGAGCGGTAGATGTAATTTTCGACTCATCTGGAAGGCAACTGTCACCACATGCCATTACCAATGCTATGTGGCGTTTTCAGTCACTTAAACAGTTTAAATTTATTCAAAAAGGGGAAAAAAATTACGAAATTCAGTTAAATGTTGGTAGTGAGAAGATTGACGAAAAGCTTTTGGAAAATGAATTAAAAAATGTAGTAGGAATCGATTGTATGTTGGAAATATCTTATGTAAATGAAATTCCTGTATTGGCATCAGGTAAAAGACGTTATATAGAAAATCAGTGGAGAAAATAAAAAATAAATATAAATAGGATAAACGAGTATATTGATGACGCTGAACAAAAAAGTAGTTTAAATAAAATATTTCTGTTTTGGGATTGCATTTGGAATTGTGTATTACAAAGATGCACTATAAGAGACTATTTCATCTATAATTTTTATTGGTTGAATAGAAAAGGAAAAAAGGAATTTTATTAGTGGAATAGAACAAAATAGATGGATGGTAGGAAAAGCACAATAATCCTCAAATGCAGAACATACTGAAGAATAAAGAAGAAAGTTTATATCATTTTGCAGAATTAATTAATCGTGATTGGTGTGGACAAATATGTCATAATTCTGAGGAAGAATATAAAGAATTTGAAGAAAATCATCAATATGGAATTATAAAACCATTAAATTTATGTGGTGGAGAAGTTATAAGAAAAATTGAATTAAGTAAAATGTGGGGGATATAAATATTGTAAGAAAAATAAATGCTTGATTGAAGAGAGAATTATTCAACATGATAAATTGAAAAATCTATATCCAAATTCAGTTAATACAATACGAATGGTAATTTATAACGGTAAACTTGTTTCAGATGTTTTACGTATGGGAAGAGAAGAAAAAGAGGTAGATAATTTATCAGCGGGTGGAATTGCAGCAGGGATAGAATTAGACAAAGGGATTGTTTATACCATTGGAAGAACATACTATGACGAAAAGTTTGTCTATCACCTTGACACTAAAGTTGTAATTCCGGGATTTTCAATTCCAATGTGGGATGGATGCAAACAATTAGTTGCAAGAGCTGAAAAATATTGCGATGGTATTCCTGTAATTGGGTTTGATATTGCTGTAACATAAAAGTGTCCTACTATAGTTGAGGTAAATGAAGGGACTGAAATTGAAGTGTTACAATTACCTAGTAAAGAGGGGTATAGAAGAAAGTTACGTGATTAAAATAAAGGAGACTTTATGAAAAAGATATGTTTTATTACCACAATTCCAAATACATTAAAAGGTTTTGTACTAGAATTTGCAAAGTATATGCATGATAATGACGAATATGATATCACGTTCATTTGTAATAAAAATGAAGAATTTGGACAACAATTACCGGAATATATTCATTATTTGCCAGTTGAAATGGAACGAGGGATAAGCATTGGAGGCATTAAGGCATGTGCAAAAATGTATAAAATATTTAGAAAAAATAAATTTGATATAATTCAATATTCCACTCCAAATGCTTCTTTATATGCTTCTATTGCAGGGTGGTTAGCGCGTATACCAGTTCGATTATATTGTCAATGGGGATTAGCGTTTATTGGATTTTCGGGATTAAAACAAAAGGTTTTTATCCGAGAGGAAAAATTAGTATGTAGACTTTCTACCTGGATAGAACCAGATAGTTGGGGAAATCTGGAATTTTGCCATGAAAAAAAATTATATCCATTGAATAAAGGATCTGTAGTCCATAAAGGGAGTGCCAGTGGAGTTTCATTAGAAAAATTTGATGTGTCCCAAAAAGCATTTTATCGAAAAGAAATTAGAGAAAAATGGAATATTCCGGAGAATGCTTTTGTATATGGATTTGTTGGAAGCTTAACAGGAGATAAAGGGCTTAATGAGTTACTTATGGCAAGTAGGGAAATATTAAAAGAATATGAAGATGTTAGAGTTTTATTGATTGGAAATTTTGATAAAGAATATTCAATCAATAAAGAACTACTATCATGGTCAAAGAATGAAAATAAAGTGATATATTGTGGCTCCACATCATATGTACAAAAATATATGGCTGCTATGGACTGTTATGTGATGCCTAGTTATCGTGAAGGATTTGGTCTAACTGTTGTAGAAGCTGGTGCAATGGGGTTACCAGTAATATGCACAGATATTCCAGGACCGACAGATGCAATTAAAAATGGCATTACGGGTATTGTTATAAAAAAGAAAAATTATTTAGAATTAAAAGATGCTATTTTAACTTTATATAATGATAGAGAATTAGCTGATAAACTGGGGCATAATGGACTAGAAAATGTCAGGGAAAATTATGAACAAAAGAATTTATTCAGATATATTTTAGAAGACAGAAACAAATTGCTAAATAAATAATAGGAGATTCAAATGATTTCAATTATCATGGGAATATATAATTGTGCAGATACATTAGGAGATGCAATTGAATCTATTTTTGCACAAACTTATACTGATTGGGAATTGATTATGTGTGATGATGGCTCTAAAGATAGTACCTACGAGATTGCAAAAAAATATATTCAAGATAATCCTCAAAGAAGAATAAAATTACTCAGACATGAATTTAATAGAGGGCTGAACCAAACATTAAATGATTGCCTATCTGTTGCAAGGGGAGAATATATAGCAAGAATGGATGCTGATGATATATCATTGCCAATGCGTTTAGAAAAAGAATTGAATGCATTAGAAAAAGAGCCTGAATTAGCTATAGTAAGTTGTCCGATGATTCATTTTGATGAAAATGGGGATTGGGTGACCGGAAAATGTAATAGACCATATCCTCAGAAAAGAGATTTAGTATTTGGAACAATACATGCTCATGCACCGTGCATTGTAAGAGCTGAAGCAATGAAAGCAGTACAGGGCTATAGTGTTGGAAAAAAATTATTACGTGTAGAGGACTGGCATTTGTGGATAAAAATGTATTCAGCCGGATATTATGGAAAAAATTTGGAAGAACCTCTTTATAAAATGAGAGATGATCAAAATGCAACAAACCGAAGAAAGTTTAGATATAGATTAAATGAAGCATATGTTTCAAGAATGGCTGTCAAGAAGTTTTCTCTTCCAAAGTGGATGTATATATATTCAATTAGATTTATAATGGTGGGACTTCTTCCAACACCGATTTATAATTTTTTACATAGGAAGAAAATAAATGTGAAAGTGTAAGAGAGGAAAAAGCGTGATTGATTTATTAGTTTTGATTATTTTTACGACTATTTTTGCTTATGTGATTCAATGCAGAACATATATGTATGATTCGGCGCGAGAAGGAATAAGAGAAGATATTCAATCTAAAATTGTATTTATAGGTATTTTTGTCGCCTTTATTTTGTTTGCCGGATTAAGGAGCAAGTATAATGATACAACTACATATATGCAAGGCTTTGAACTAATAGATGTGAATAATCTAAAACTCTCTACATTATTTGAACCATATGGGGGATTTAAGCTTTATCAACAAGTATTGAAAAAGTATATAAGTGATAATCCACAAATATTTATATTTGTATCGGCAATAATAACAAATGTATTGTATTTGGTATTTTATACACGCCATACGAAGCAATATAGTGGCATGATATTTCTTTATGGAATAGGAAATTATCTGGGAAGCATGGCAGGAATAAAACAAAGCATTGCTGTTGGAATAAGTTTGTATGCCATAGAGGCTTATTTTGAAAAAAAATATATAAAAGCAATTTTACTAATATTATTTGCAATGACATTTCATCCATATATTGTGTGTTTGTTATGTATTCCGTTCTTAAAAAGTCGTATATGGGATGGAAAAACAATTTTTGTGATTATTCTTTGTGTTTTGGCATTTATGAATATGGATAAAGTGTTTGCAGTTTTTGATGTTATTGGACAGGATTATTCCGGGCAAGTATTTAATGATTATACAATAAATCCAATTAGAGTATTGGTTGAGTCAATACCAGTGGTAATTTCTTTGATTTATAGACATAAATTAAATGAAAAAGAAAATAAATTGTTAATATTAGGAATGAATATGAGAATTATTTCATTTGTATTTATTGTTATGGGATTATTTGCGAATCCAATTTATTTTGGAAGAATGTCGTCATACTTTACCGGGTTATCTGCGATAGCTATACCTGAAATGCTTAATTTAATATGGAAAGAGAATAGAAACGGCAGAGTATATATTATAGGATATTATATATTCTTTTTTATCTATTTTGTTATGGATATGACAAAAATAGGTTCGATAAGCATATTTTATGATCAGTTTAATCATGTAGCGTTTAGTAGTCTTTTTACGCAGAGGGGATAATATAGATGATACCTAAAAAGATTCATTATTGCTGGTTTGGCAGGGGCGAAAAGCCTAAATTAGCAAAAAAATGCATAGATAGTTGGAAAAAATATTGTCCGGATTATGAAATAATAGAGTGGAACGAAGATAATTTTGATATAAATCTTAATTCATATACAAAATGGTGTTATGACAATCGGAAATATGCATTTTTAAGTGATTATGTACGACTTTGGGTTGTTAATCAGAATGGGGGCATATATTTCGATACAGATGTTGAGGTAATTCGTAATATTGATTTTTTATTGGATGATCAGGCATTTTTTGGATTTGAAACAGGCGAAGCAGACGCTTCAAATCCAAAAAATGCCGATACAAATAGCGGCCTGGCCTTCGGCTCAGTCGCGAGCGGCCTCGCCTTACAGGGCATGCTTGCAGAATATGAAAGATTATTAGATGGAAAGCATGGAGTGGTTATGTGTCCGGAATTGAATACTGCAGCATTGGTAAAATTAGGTTTGCAACGTGATGGAACATATCAGAAATTCTCATGGGGAACAGTATACCCGAAAGAATATTTTAATCCATATGAAAGTGCAACCGGACGTTTGAACAAAACAAAAAATACAGTTTCAATTCATTGGTATATGGGAAGCTGTCTTACAACGAAACAAAAAATACGTTCAACGATTAGTAAACCATTACATCGTGTTTTTGGAACAGATTTTATGAGGAAGTTAAAAAAATGAAAAAGAGAATATTAATTGTATCTCATGCAATGGAAATAGGGGGTGCAGAAAGTGCGCTATTAGGAATCTTAGAAAATATAGATACTGAAATATATCAGGTTGATTTATTCTTGATGCGCCATGAGGGAGAACTCTTAAAATTCATACCGAGAAACATTAATTTGTTACCTGAAATACCAGAGTATACTGTTCTAGCCAGACCGATAAAAGATGTCATAAAAGAAAGACATTTTTTATTAGCTGTAGCACGTTTATATGCGAAATACAAAGCCAAAGTATTTGATAAAAAAAAGAAATATACAGAAAGTGGAGTGGCAATAGAATATAGTCATAAGTATACGAAAAGATTTATGCCTACTATACAACCGGATGTGCAGTATGATATGGCAATTAGCTTTTTAACACCGCATTATTTTGTGACTGAAAAAGTCCAAGCAAAGCAGAAAATTGCCTGGATACATACGGACTATTCAGTAGTACAGGTAGATACGGAATCAGAACTAGCGATGTGGAAACCCTATGATTACATTGCATCTATATCTGAGGATGTTACACATAGTTTCTTAAAAACATTTCCTTCTTTGAAAAAGAAAATGATACTTATAGAAAATATTCTTCCAAAAACATTGATCGAGAAACAGGCAGAAGAATTAGTGCAGAAGAAGTTTGATACACAAACTACAAATTTACTTTCAATTGGTCGTTTTGCTACTCCCAAAAATTTTGATAATGTACCGGATATTTGTAAACGAATTCTTGAAAAAGGTATTAATGTAAAATGGTATTTAATAGGTTACGGTGGAGATGAAACACTAATTCGGAAAAAAATAGACGAAGCAGGAATGCAGAATCGAGTAATAATTCTTGGTAAAAAGGAAAATCCATATCCGTATATAAAAATGTGTGATATTTATGTACAACCTTCCAGATACGAGGGAAAATGTGTAGCAGTGAGAGAAGCGCAGATGTTAGGGAAACCTGTTATTATCACAAATTATGCGACATCCGGAAGTCAGTTGGAGGATGGTGTAGATGGAATTATTGTTCCAATGGATAATAAAGGCTGTGCAGATAAGATGGCAGAGGTGTTAATCAATACTACATTAAAGAAAAAGATTGTAGAGAATGTTCGACAACGAGATTATACAAATGCAAAGGAAATTGAAAAGATAAACAGGTTAATAAAAGGAATACAGTAATTATGAAAAAAATATTGTTATTGGATACATCAATTGGTACAAGTAATATAGGAGATTTTATTATTATGGAGTGTGTCCGTAAAGAATTGGCCCCTATATTGAGTGAAAATTTTGTATATAATATGCCAACACATTTGCCAGCTTTTAATTCGTTCGCTGTATTTAGAAATTCTTTGGCAGTTCAAAATTATGCGAATGCAGATTGGAAATTTGCCGGTGGAAGTAATTTATTGGTAAAAGATTTGAAAACGCATTATCCACAGTGGAATATTCATCCATACGATTCAGCACCATTAAATGGAACAATTTTAGTAGGTGTTGGAGCAGGAGCAGGAGAATATACAAATAATTATACAACAAAACTTTACAATAAAGTACTTAATCATGAGTATTTTCACAGTGTACGAGATGAAAGAAGTAAAATATATGTAGAGAAAGAGTTAGGACTGAAGGCAATAAATACTGGTTGTGTAACAATGTGGATGCTAACACCAGAGTTTTGTAAATCTATTCCTAAGAAGAAAGCGGATGCTGCAATAATTACTTTAACAGCAAGACCTGAATTAAATTTGAATGAACAAAAAATGATTGATATAGTCAAAAAAAATTATTCGAAAGTGTATTGCTGGATTCAGGGAGATTTAGATTTAGATTATTATAATAAATTTAAAAATACAGATGGTATCCAATTAATACCTCCGAATAAAGATGCGTATGAACATATATTGAATACGGAAGATTTGGATTATATTGGAACAAGATTGCATGGCGGAATTTATGCAATGCGGCATAAAAAAAGAGCTATTATTATTGCGATTGATGAACGTGCTAAAGAGATTCATAAAGGAAATAACTTAAATTGCTTATCTATAAATGAAATAGATCAACTTGATGAATTGATAAATAGTGAAATAGAAACAAAAGTTAGTATGCCGTTTGATGAAATAGAACGTTGGAAATCACAGTTTGAGGAGTATAAATAATGGAAAGTGTATGGATAAAGGATGTTTGAGAAATGTTTTCGAACAATGTTAGCGTTGATTGCAGAAAGAGTTGACAATCTAGCTGATTGAAGACGAGCTGTTTGGAATCATTATAAAAGGGATTATAAAAAATTATTGGGAAAATGATAAAAAGTCTGTTTGATAAATAGTGATTTCTAATATCGGTATATGGTCTAAATACTAAATTACATAAAAGCTCAATTTTAGGGAGACTATGATAAGATGGATGATATTATTTTAGAAGAAACTAGAGTAAAATCTGGAAGAGTTGAATTTAATTATGAATTACGGGGAAAACTTAGTCACTATTTTACGACTAAATGTATGTATGTAGAATATGGACAAGAGATTGGAAATGTTCCAAAATCAATATTAAACATAAGTTTTGTAGCGAGTGTTCTGCCTCTTATGTGGCTAACGGATACTGTGTTGTGGGTAGACGAAATAGATAGAACTTTTTATGATTGTGTTATTAGATTAAAAAACGCATATCAAGAGTTGTATCCGCAGTATCCTTTGAAAGGAAGATTTGTAGCTGCAAAAACAGTATATAATAGTTATGAAATTAAAAGGGAATGTTTATTGTTATTCAGCGGCGGTATTGATGCTCATGTTTCGTATTTGAGAAATAGGGAATATAAACCGGTTTTATGTAATATTCAGGGATGGTACGATGATCCGGATAAAACCAAAATAGCTGCGGCAAATGCAGATTATAAAGATATAAAAGCGTTTGCTAGAAAAGAAGATGTTAAATTCGAATATGTAAAATCAAATTTTGCTACACTTGTAAATAATTATGAGTTTAAAAAAAATATACAAACAAAACTGGGGGATTCTTGGTGGCATGGTTTTCAACATTCTATGAGCTTTATATCAATAGCAATGCCATTGGCATATATATATGGAGCGAAGAACATTTACATAGCTAGTTCGTTTGCCATTGGAAATCCAGGAAAGTGTGCATCTTATGCAACAACAGATATTGAGTTTAAATTTGCAACAGATGGCGGCTGTATTCATGATGCTTTTGATATGAGCAGACAAAAAAAAGTTCAGTATTTGGTAGAATATCAAAAGAAAAGTGGAAAACCATATCCGGTAAGGGTATGTTCATTTAATGATAAAAATTGCTGTGAGTGTGAAAAATGCTTTAGAACAATTTTAGAGATTGTAGCTGAAGGTGGGGATATACATAATTTTGGATTTGAAATAGAGTCCTCATTAAAAGAGCATTGGGAGAATGTATTTGAACGAAAGTTGTATGGATTTGGTGTAGAAGGGGAAAAGAAAAAACATTGGCCGGATTCAATAAAAAGGATGAAAGAAAATTACGCTAAGATCGAGGAAAAAGAGTTTGTTGATTGGTTCTTAAACTATGATTTTATAGGTGAAAGAAAAAAAGCTTTAAGAAAGTATTATAGGGATAATTTTGGATCAATTCTTAAAAGAAAAATAGTAGAATACAGAGAAAAAGAAATTCTGAATAATGATGGAGATACAGAATGAGTAATGGTGGAAGAATAAAAAAATCATTTAAGAATATGGTGAATGGAATATTATATAGAGTACTTACAATATTGACAGCATTTATTGTTAGAACAGTTTTTATTAAATGCCTTAGTAATGATTACTTAAGCGTTAATGGTCTATATTCAAGCATTCTTTCTATGCTTTCATTAGCTGAATTAGGCTTTAGCACAGCGATGGTTTATAGTATGTATAAGCCATTAGCAGAAAAAGATTACCGTAAACTTGCACAGATAATGCGTTTATATAAAAGAGCGTATACTATAATAGGGAGTGTGATTTTAGGCGCCGGTTTATGTTTAGTTCCTTTTTTAGATGTACTAATAAAAAATAAACCTGATATACCGGGCCTTACTTTTTATTACATATTATTTCTGTTAAATTCAGCAATATCATATTGGTTTTTTGCATATAGAAATTCAATATTACAAGCAGATCAAAAATCATATATTATATCGAATTATGGTAGTGTATTTAATATAATAAAGGTTGTATCGCAAATAATTGTGCTTGTGCTGTTCCATAATTTTACAGTATATTTGCTTATAGAAATGCTTTGCACGATTTTGCAAAATGTTTGTTTGGCATATAGAGTAAAAAAAGAGTACCCCGTGTTTGATAAAAATAATAAAGAAGAGTTGCCCAAAGAGGAAAAACGAAAAATATTTAAAGATGTTAAGGCTTTAATGTTACAAAAAATCTCTTTTAGAGTTCTTAATACGTCAGATTCGATTATTATTTCTGCTTTTGTTGGTATTGGTTGGGTTGGATTATTATCAAATTATATCATGATAGAGGAAGCTGTTGTAGCGGTGATTTCACAGATAACATCGGCAATTACTGCAAGCATGGGTAACTATTTTGCCAAAGAATCAAAAGAAGATGGATACAAATTATTTCAAAGAATAGATTTTATGAATTTTTGGCTGTATGGATTTTCGACAGTTGCATTTATTGTTCTATTTAATCCATTCATTGAATTATGGCTAGGGAGAATTGGAAGTGAGTACATTTTGAGTCAGACCATTGTAGTAGCACTTATAATTCGATTTTTTGTTGAAGGTTATATGAATATGATGTCTGCTTTTCGCTCGACGTTGGGATTGTTTACACAGGGGCAATATACACCGTTAATGGTTGCGGCACTTAATATTATTCTGTCAATAGGTTTAAGCTTCCCATGGGGGGCGGCTGGAGTTATAATTGCTACTCCGTTGGCAAGATGTTGCATTAATGTATGGTATATGCCACTGGTTATTCATAGAGATGGATTTAAAAAATCGGTAATCCCTTTTTACAAGAAACTAATTTTAAGGACGGCATTTTTGACCGTTTTAACAACGGTAATGTATTTGTTTTCCAGAATAATTGTTTTTAAAAATGGTGTAACAATAATGTCATTTATAATTATGGTAGTTATAACAGCTATTGCCACGAATTTTATTATTGGAGCAGTATTCTATAACACAGATGAATTTAAATATTTTATTAACCTTTTTAAAGAACGAATAAAAAGAATTAATAAATAAGAAAATTTAAAGTGAGTTTTGAATGAATGAGAGCAAAAATATGTTTACAAATATGGGGATAAAAAATATAATTATGACAGACAGAATATTAACTCGTGATGGCACAAAGATGATACAGGGATTATCTGTATTAGCAATGGTAGTTTTACATTTATTTGATAGACATGATTTTCAAGGTTTATACTATCCGTTGTTGTATTTTATGGGGAAACCTGTTGTATTTTATTTTGCTCAGATAAGTGATTTTTGTGTAATGGGTTTTGCTTTTTGTTCTGGATATGGATTATATAAGCAATACACAAAATGTGACGAGAAAAAATATTTTAGTGATCGTTTAAAAGGAATACGAAAATTACTTGTTAATTATTGGATTATACTTATTGGATTTTCAATAGTAAGTTTATTGATAGGAAATGGAAGTAAAATACCAGGAACAATATGGGAGTTTATAGAAAATCTGACCACGATAAATACAAGTTATAATGGAGCGTGGTGGTATTTGTTTGTATATATTGTTCTTGTGATAAGTTCACCAATTATTTTTAGATTATGTAATAGATTACCATGGTGGTTTAATCTTTGTGTAGCATTTTGCATATATTGTTCAGCATATTATGTAAGATTTTCAATGGTAGATAAAAATTGGTGCATTACAAAATATGGCGTATTAGGAATGACATATTTTGAATTCTTAATAGGCGCTATGGTTTGCAAAAACGCATGGTTAGAAAAGATTAAATATTGCATAACAGATAAAATGAAAAAATGGCAGAAAATCACAGTGGCATTTGCGATAATAATAGGTCTTTTGATAGGACATACGTTGATTTTTCCAAGTTTGTTTATTGCACCATTTACTGGAGGAATTGTTATTCTTATTTTTTCAATATGGGAAAAAACAGAATTAATAAAAAATACTTTTTTATTTTTGGGAAAACATTCTACAAATATATGGTTGATACATATGTTCTTTTATCATGATATATTTGTTAATTTTGTATATATAGGACGCTATCCCGTTATAATACTTGCCCTAATGCTCTGTATAACAATATTATGTTCAACGTGTATAAATTATATAATAAAAAAGATTCGGTTTGTTTAAAGGAAATAAGAAAGTGTTAAATTTTTATGCATTTCCATTGGAAAGTGTTTGCTGCATAATTATATTACTTATTAGTATTTGGGCAATTTTGGAATGGTTACTGAGTGGCAGGGGAGGAAAGGTATATCTATCTTGGAGATATATTAATATTGTATTATATGTATTTTCACTGTTCCTAATATTGAAAATGACAATATTAGGAAGAACCGTTGGAAATAGAGAAATAGAATTATTACCATTTTATACAATTAATACTATTTCTGATAATAGTGAAGCTGTCAGAATGATTGTGATGAATATAATTTTGTTTTTCCCATTAGGACTGACTATGCCCATTGCACTCGGAAGAGTAAAAAACACAAGACGTAAATGGCTGTTATGTATCATAGTCGGATTAGGAATTAGCTTATCAGTGGAAATAATACAATATTATTTTTGTATTGGAATAGCGGAAACGGATGACGTGATATGCAATACATTTGGGACTTTGTTGGGAGTAATGCCAAATATGTTGGCAAATTATTTTGGAAAGCAAAGAAAATGTTAAAAAGATATGATAGGGGAAAGCAAAGAAATGGATGTTTGCTTTCCCCTAATTTCTTTCAACTGCAAATTGGATTGAAATGAAAATAATATTATCTTATAAGAACCAATATGATTAAAAGTTTTGTAAGTGAATTTTAAATGACAGTTATAAAATGTCAAGACCTAAAATTCAACCGGAGTACAATGCAGAAAAAGTGATGAAAGAATTAATTAATGCAGTTGCGGAGTCATATGAGGAAACCGGAAGAAACACCAACACCGGAAACGCCATCAACACAGGTAACGGATACACCGAAAAACGGAGATGATACACATATGCTACTTTGGATTCTGCTTGCGGCAGTAGGTATGGCAGGTGTAGTATCAGCGGTATGGATAGCAAGAAAGAGAAATAAAAATCAGTTAGTTAAGAGAGCATTTATGGACGAAAAAGATTCATAAATGCTCTCTTTCTGGTTAATACTAAGAAAAATGAAGGGAGAATATATTATGAAACAGGTATTAATTATAGCGGTCGCAGTAATTATTGCAGCAGTTGATTTTGTGATGTACTGCTGTCTGAGAGTAGCATCACAGGAAGATCGAATATTGGAAAAATTGAGTCGGAGAAGTGAGTCAGAAAGCGATGACGATTAGATATGCAGAGGATAAGCCGAAATTCTGTGAATATTGTTATTCCCGGCATGAAAAGAAAAGGAATGCAGGCAGATGAGATGCTTTTATCAGCTTTCTGAAAAGCACCCGATCCGGATCCGGCACACAGGTTTTGGGTTCTATGCAAAGGCAGTCCGTATGGAAAAATCCCTGTATTGGCTATTGTATGGTTAAAATTCTAAAAGTGCAGAGGAAAAAACAATTTGGATAAGGATACATACATATTCCCATATCACTTTTAAAGGGTGGAACTGCAGGCACGATTGGTATCCGTACTTTGAGGGCAGTACACGGATGTATGACGAAGAAAAGCTAAAGCAGATGGAAGCTAAAAATATTGAGTATCCTGACGGCTCTATGTACACGCTTTATGAGGCGGAGCAAAAGCAACGAGCCTATGAAAGAAAAATACGAGAATCAAAACGCATACTTGCCGCTTACGATGAAAGCATTAAAAACGCCGATGACGAAGCAATAAAAAAGGCTTATCAGAACATTTTTAATAAAGAATCTGTAAAGCTGAAAAATCGTGAAGCTGAGCTTAACAATTTCTGTGACAAAACAGGCTTGCTCAAGCGTAATGACAGAGTGCAAAAGTATGGTTTTAATAAGACTATATCTCAAAAAGTTATAGATTCAAACAATAATTTCTTGATAAATAGTAACTATAACGATATAATATATATGAAAGGAAAACTATCTGACCCAATTGTTCGCAGATGGTATAATGTTCAGGATAAGAAAATATATGATCTTATTGATAAAACTAAATCTCTTAAAGACCAAGCAAAACAAGCTCATACTTAACGAAATCAATTTAAATTTCAAGCTCGTGAACTAATGAAAAATCAAGAAGAACGAAAAATGCTTGATGAGCAATATCCGTTACAAGATTTTGATTATTATTTTAATAAGTATAAAAAGGACAATGTTTCTGATGATGATGTATACAAAATAATAATTGACAGTTCTATGAGACCAAATAAAAAAGTGAATCAAAAATTCGGATTGGATTGACTAATATGTATAAATATGAGATATGTAATATTTATGATAGAAAAATTTTTTACAAACAAGACAAAGCACTTGTAAAAAATATAAGAGGACTAAAAGAACTATCTTATTTAGAAGATGTTGACGGTTCTCAAATTAAATCTTACGAACTTAAAAATAAAGGAAAAATTCTATTAGAAAACAATAGAATTTTCGGAGTAATTATTAATTCCGATTTTTCTATTGAAAAATACTTTTAATGTAGCCTGTATCTGCTTTGTTATATAAAATGTAAAGTTACACCACCAATTCATTAAAACGCAAATTAAACGATTTTAAACGGCATTTAAAGGAGCTGTAAAAAACAGCCCAAATAAAAAACGACTGCATTCTAACCGAAAGGTAGGAATGCAGTCATTTTTGTGATATAATTTAATATCAACGAAAAGCCATATCAACAAGGTACATAGAACTAAAAAGTTTTCTACATTAAAGGTGCTTGGTTTTGCACCTTTTCGAGTTATGCCCAAATTTTAAACATTTTTAACATTCTTCATATTTTCATATCATATTTTTATACAATTTCAAGAATGCAAGCAAAAAAATCACCGAGGCTCACTATTCGTGAATCTCGACTTTTTGATATGCTGCTTTTTACAGCACATATCGTCAGATTGCATAAACGGAAAGTATTTGTGAGCTTTGCCCACACTCACAACCTTTGAAAAGGTCGATCAAACTTTTACAATTGCTTGATAAAACAGTTTTCTAAACCATAATTTACCAAAACTTGTGATAAATAACCGTTTTAACGAAAATTGTTATGGGTATTTGTTACTACACCTTAATTTTACGGCATAATTTAGTATTATTTAGATGTAAACGATTTGATTTAAAATCAGCCTTGTATTAAAAACATAAAGAATATAAGCATATAAAATCAGTGACTTGCTTAGTTAATAGAAGTAGGTGAGGGGGTTTTTACTGCATTTGCATATTATAATACAGTTAAAAGCAATGTTTTACGGAAAACAGGCAAAAAGAAAAACCGCATACAAGCCTTAAAAACAGCTTGGCTATGCGGTTTATTTGTGGAGCTGGTGAACGGACTTGAACCGTCGACCTACTGATTACGAATCAGTTGCGCTACCAACTGCGCCACACCAGCAAATCGTGACTAACAATATCTATTATACAACGAATATTTGAAAATTTCAAGACTTATTTTGGGAACAATATGGTAATAATTTACAGTGATTTATATTCACTTTTGTGGAATTATTATAAACTTTGTATTATAATTGTTGTAATAGTTAAAATATATATTAAGCATTTATATACAAAGGGTGTGTAGAATTGGCTAAATACGAAGGAAAAAACAGTTCTTTTGCATTAAGACTAAAACAACATCGTGAACTTTGCAGACTTACACAGCAGCAGGTTGCCGATATTTTGAATATTAACAGAACAACCTATACAAAGTACGAAACAGGTGTGTCCGAGCCGAGCCATGAAGTTTTAAGAAAAATTGTTTCTATTTTCGGCACGGATTATAACACTTTGCTTGGTAACGGAAGTTCTTTCTTACCGATAGTTCAGGATCCTGACGATACTTTGAAACTGTATAATCTTTCAAATGACGAAAAAAAGCTTTTGATTGCTTACAGAGCAATGTCCGACGAAAATAAAGCGGATACACTTAATAAGATGAAAGAAAAATTGGGAATTGTTAATAAATGATTTCGGATAGCATGGGGTTAATTTTGGATTAATAAATGTAATAAAATCACGCATAAAATGAACGTAAAAATTTGTAAAAATCCTTTACATTTATTATCCTTTGTGTTATAATCAACTTGTTGACCGCTGCCTCGGAACAAGGGTTAAGCCGATAATTCGGATTTTCACAGCCTTACTCTGGGACGGTTGGCTAAAATTTTTACAAAGGTGGAAACGCAAATGTTAAAAGAAGAAAAGCAGGCTATCATGGCTGAGTACGCTACTCACGAAGGCGACACAGGTTCTCCTGAGGTACAGATTGCTCTCCTTACAAAGAGAATTAATGACCTTACAGAGCACCTCAAGGTTCATAAGAAAGACCATCACAGCAGAAGAGGTCTTCTTAAGATGGTTGGTCAGAGAAGAAGCCTTCTCAACTACCTCATTAAGGTAGACATTGAGAGATACCGTTCTATCATTGCTAGACTTGGTATCCGTAAGTAATTTTGCAAATCAGGGCAAGCGCAAGCTTGCCCTAAATTCCGTTTTTGCGTAAATTTTCTCAGCTGTATTTTAGCGGTAAAACGGGTAAAAAATCTGTAAAATTTTATTGTTTTTATCGGTTTTATTGCTAAAACAGCGTGAAAATCCGCAAGATGTTTATTACAGAAATCGTATGATTTCAGAAAGGATTTTTACAATGAACAGATTAATGACATTCGACAAATACAGAGTGTTTGAAACAGAATTTGCCGGCAGACCTTTAAAGGTTGAAACAGGTAAAATGACACAGCTTGCCAACGGTGCTTGTCTTGTACATTACGGTGACACAACAGTTCATGTTGCTGTTACCGCATCTCCAAAGCCGAGAGAGGGCGTTGACTTTTTCCCGCTTTCAGTTGACTATGAAGAGAAGATGTATGCCGTAGGTAAGATTCCGGGTGCCTATCTCAAGAGGGAGGGCAGACCGTCTGAAAAGGCTATCCTTACAAGCCGTGTAATTGACCGTCCGATCCGTCCGCTTTTTGACAAGAGCATGAGAAATGACGTTTCTATCGTTTGTACCGTAATGAGCGTTGACTTGGACTGCTCACCTGAAATTACAGCTATGATAGGTGCGTCAATCGCTATTTCAATTTCTGATGTTCCGTGGAACGGCCCTATTTCAGGCTGTTCTGTAGGTATGATTGACGGCGAGTACATTATCAACCCGACAGAGGCACAGAGAGCTGTTTCTAAGATGGCTACTACCGTTGCGTCAACAAGCACAAGAATTGCTATGATTGAGGCAGGTGCAGACTGCGTTACAGATGATGAGATGTACAATGCCATTATGGCAGGTCACGAGGCTAACCAGAAGATTATTAAGTTTATCGAGGGCATCAAGGCTGAAATCGGCAAGCCTAAGTTTGAATTTGCAAGTCTTGAGCCTGACCACGATATGTTTGAGGCTATCAAGGCATTTGCAGAGGAAGATGTAAAGGTTGCTCTTGATACCGATGACAAGACAGTTCGTGACGAGAGATTAAAGCCTATTTACGAGGCTGTTCACGCAAAATTTGATGAGATTTATCCTGACAGTGAAGCGCTTATTGACGAGTGCCTTTACAAGACACAGAAGTTCATCGTTCGTCGTTGGCTGCTTGACGAGCAGAAGCGTGTTGACGGCAGAGGTATGGATGATATTCGTCCGCTCGCAGCAGAAGTTTCTGTACTTCCGAGAGTTCACGGTTCGGGTTTGTTTACAAGAGGACAGACACAGGTTCTTACAATCGCTACTCTCGGTCCTGTATCTGACAAGCAGTTGCTTGACGGTATTGACGGCGAAACAGAGAAGCGTTACATTCACCACTATAACTTCCCGAGCTATTCAGTAGGCGAAACAAAGCCAAGCAGAGGTCCGGGCAGAAGAGAAATCGGTCACGGCGCACTTGCAGAGCGTGCTCTCGTTCCTGTAATTCCGCCTGTTGAGGAGTTCCCATATGCATTAAGACTTGTATCAGAGGTTCTTTCTTCAAACGGCTCAACCTCACAGGGTTCAATCTGCGGTTCTACACTTGCACTTATGGATGCCGGTGTTCCGATTAAAGCCCCTGTTGCAGGTATTTCTTGCGGTCTTATTACAGAGGGCGAGCGTTGGATGACAATGGTTGACATTCAGGGCCTTGAGGACTTCTTTGGCGATATGGACTTTAAGGTAGCAGGTACAAAAGACGGTATTACAGCTATTCAGATGGACCTTAAAATCAGCGGTCTTACACCTGAAATGATTAAAGAGGCTCTTGCAAAAACACACAAGGCTCGTAACTACATTCTTGACGAGGTTATGCTCAAGGCTATCCCAGAGCCAAGAAAAGAGCTTTCACCATATGCTCCTAAGATGTATACAACTACAATCCCTGCCGAGAAAATCAGCGAGGTTATCGGTAAGAGCGGTAAGGTTATCAAAGAAATTCAGGCTGAGTGCGAAGTTAAGGTTGACATTGAGGAAGACGGCGATTACGGCAAGGTGTTCGTATCGGGCATTGACGCTGACAAGTGCAACAGAGCTATTGAGATTATCAAGACTATTGCTATTGATCCGGAGCCGGGCGCAATGTACCTCGGCAAGGTAACAAGACTTATGGACTTTGGCGCATTCGTTGAGATTGCACCTGGTAAAGAGGGACTTGTTCACATTTCACAGCTTGATGTAAAGCGTGTAGACAAGGTAACTGATGTAGTAAATGTAGGCGATGTTATCCGTGTTAAGGTAATGGAAATCGACGATAAGGGCAGACTTAACCTTTCTCGTCGTCAGGTTCTCATAGATGTTGACGGTCTTACTCCTGAAAACGATGTAGATACAGAGAGAAAGCCACGCCCACGCAGACCTTTTAATGAGAGAAGAAACAACAACAGAAGATAAATTCTGCTGAAAAAGCAGTGAAACACTCCGCTTTGGATTGCCAAGGCGGAGTGTTTGTTTTAATTATTTAGCCTCAAATACGCTAAACCATAAATTATTAATATTTTTTTAATTAAAAAAACAAAACAAAAGCTCATTGGTTTTGCAAATAATCTAAAACCGATGAGCTTTAAATTTATCCCTGCGGAATGAATCCCGAAATAAATACAATCAATACAAGAACAGGTAATACATATTTTATATACGGTTTAAAAAATCTTGGAAATTTGATACCCTCGCCCTGATTACACTCTTTCAAATAGCCGTCAAATCCCCAACCGAATTTTGTTGAACAGAAGAGCGAATACAAGAATGCGCCTACAGGAAGAAGAATATTGCTTACCGCAAAGTCCTCAATATCAAGCACGCCTTTGCCTAAAATATTGAATCCGCTTAAAAGATTAAATCCGAAAATGCAAGGCAGACAGCCTATAAGCATAATTATTGCATTTATAATTACGGATTTTGTGCGGCTCATATTGAACATATCAATACAGAACGAAATCAGATTTTCAAACACCGCAATTACGGTTGAGAAACACGCAAAGGTCATAAACATAAAGAACAGCGTGCCCCAGATTCTGCCGCCTGCCATATTTACAAATACATTCGGCAGTGTAACAAATATAAGAGCAGGACCTTGATTCGGCTCAACTCCGTATGAAAAACAGGCAGGGAAGATGATAAGTCCTGCGGTGATAGCGACAAAAGTATCAAGTATGCAAATTTTAATTGATTCGCTCGGCAAAGTTTTTTCTCTTGTCATATAACTGCCTAAAATTTCCATAGAAGCAATGCCAAGGCTTAGTGTAAAGAATGCCTGGCTCATTGCTGATGTAATTATATGTCCGATTCCGATTGACTGCACTTTTTCTAAATCAGGCACAAGGTAAAACTTTATGCCCTCGGCAGCACCCGATAAAGTAAGACTGTTTATCGCAAGAATAATAATCAGCGCAAGCAATAAAATCATCATAACCTTGCTGACTTTTTCAATTCCGTTTTGTATGCCTTTGCTGCACACAAAAAATCCTGCAATAGCCATAACAGCCATCCATATTATCATCTCAACAGGATTAGACATCAGATTTGAAAATACATTGCCGACCTGTTCCGCCGTCATTCCGCTTTCAAATGTACCCGTTGCAAATTTGAAAAAGTAGCTTAGCATCCAACCCGATACAGGTGTGTAATACATCATAAGCAGATAGCAGCCGAGTATGCAGAACCAACCGTGAATGTGCCACTTGCTTTTTGGTTTTTCAAGTTTTTTGTATGCGAGTACGGCACTTTTTTTACTTGCTCTGCCGATTGCAAGTTCCATAGTCAGCACGGGTATGCCCATAATTACGAGGAACAGCAGGTAAAGGAGTACAAATATTCCGCCGCCGTTCTGACCTGTAACAAAAGGAAATCGCCATACATTGCCGATACCGATTGCACAGCCTGCGCTGACAAGTATAAATCCGAGTTTGGATTTAAAATTTTCTCTTTCCATAAATAATCTCCTAAAAGGCAAAATACATTATAATTATATAAAATATTAATATACATTGTCAAGCAATTTAAAAATAAAGTATATAAAATAAGAATTATTATTATTTTACTTGATTTTTCCAAAATATGTGATATAATAAAGTAAAATAAGTAGTGATTACTAAGTTATCTGATTTAGCGTAATAAACTTTATTTTAGGGGGTTAAACAATGGATAAAGTTAATTTAAGAAAAATCGCAATAATAGGTTGCGGATTTGTAGGTTCGGCATCGGCTTTTGCGTTAATGCAGAGCAAAATGTTTTCGGAAATCGTGTTGATTGACGCAGACAAAGATAAGGCAGAGGGCGAGGCTATGGATATAAGCCACGGTATTCCTTTTGTCGGAAATATGAAAATCTATGCAGGTAGCTATGACGATATAGTTGACGCTTCAATTATTGTAATTACTGCCGGTGCGGGACAAAAGCCGGGTGAAACAAGACTTGACCTAGTACATAAGAATGTCGGAATTTTTAAGAGTATTATTCCTGAAATTGCAAAAAGGAACTGCCGCGGCATATTGCTTGTGGTTGCAAACCCTGTTGATATTCTTACATATACGGCTCTTAAACTTTCGGGTTTTGATGAGAACAGGGTTATCGGTTCGGGTACAGTGCTTGATACCGCAAGACTTAAATGTCAGCTCGGTGAGCATTTGTCGGTTGACAGTCAGAGTGTGCACGCATATATTATAGGTGAGCACGGTGACAGCGAAATTGCCGTATGGAGCAGTGCGAATGTTTCGGGTATTCCGCTTGATGATTTCTGCGAGATGAGAGGTCACTATAATCACGATAAATCGCAGGAAAATATCGCAGAAAAGGTTAAAAACAGTGCCTATGAAATAATTGCGAAAAAGCGTGCTACATATTACGGTGTTGCTATGGCGGTAAAGAGAATTTGCGAGGCAATTATCCGTGACGAAAAATCCATACTTCCTATTTCTTCACTGATGCACGGCGAGTTTGGTATTGACGATGTAGTGCTTAGTATGCCGTCGATTGTGGGTGCAAACGGTATTGAAACTAAAGTTCCGATTTCTCTTAGTGAGGACGAAGAAATCAATCTTAAGAAATCTGCCGATACTTTGCGCAGTATTCTTGATGATTGCGAAATTTAAAAGCAGAGTAAAAGGTGGCTGAAAATTCAGCCACCTTTTTGCTTTTATATTTAATTGTGAGATAGGTTATAATGAATTTTTATGATAGTATGATAATTAGGGGATAGCGTAGTGTTTCGTTATGCAATAAAAAAATTTCCCAATACTATAAATCCCAAATAACCTCTTACAAATCAGTTTCTGTATCAAGCAAAACAAAATGATTTTTTCTGTAGTCTAAAATACCGTCTGATTTCATTTTGCTAAGTTCTTTAGAAAGAGCACTGCGGTCGAGATTTAAGTAATCTGCCATCTGCTGACGGTCAAACGGTATTTCAAAGTCTGTAGAATCGGCTTTTAACGATTCTTCCGACAGATAGGCAAGAACTCTTGTACGCACTGCTTTTGATGAAGTGCAAAAAATTCTTCGTGAAAGAGCAAGATTTTTTTGAGCCGAAAGCATAAGCAGACTGTTCATAAATTTCGGGTACCACGGCTGATTGCTGTTTTCCGGTTTAAGAGCGTTTTTTAAATTTATAAATAAAATTTCGCAACATTCGGCGCATACAACATCGACCATCATCGGAGTTTGCGAAAGGGCATAGGTTTCCGCAAAAATTTCTCCTTCATTTGCATAACTGATTATACTTTTATTGCCCCATATATCAATGTTCTCTATAATGACATTTCCCGAGAGCACAATTCCTACGCTGTCTATAACATCTCCCATATGATAAATATGTGTGTTTTTGGCATAAATGCGTTTTTTCATAAATTTACTCTTGTTCATTTGAGTAATTTCCTGTTCGGACATATTTTTAAATAAAAGTATATCACAAAATTTCATAAAAGCCTCATTTCGTTGCTATAACAACATAATTTCTTTTCTGATTATATTATAATTTATTTGCAAAATCAATACGGAGGTATTTAAGATGATAAGAAGAATTATAAATATAGATGAAGAAAAGTGTAACGGTTGCGGTGCTTGTGCAAATGCCTGTCACGAGGGTGCGATTACAATGGTAAACGGTAAGGCTAAACTTTTGCGTGATGATTATTGCGACGGACTCGGTGACTGTCTGCCAACCTGCCCTACGGGTGCGATTTCTTTTGTTGAGCGTGAGGCTCTCGCATATGATGAAGAGGCGGTAAAAGCCAATATGAAGAAAAAGTCAGAAGCATTCGGCGGCTGCCCCGGACACAGACTGCAGACATTTAACAGAGAAAGCTCTAAAAATACTGCTTTTGCGGAAGACGTAAAAATGCCGTCACACCTTGGTCAGTGGCCGTGTCAGATAAAACTTGTGCCTGTAAACGCTCCGTACTTTGACGGCGCAAAGCTGCTTATTGCCGCCGACTGCACAGCATATGCTTATGCGCAGATGCACAATGATTTTATGCGTGGAAAAATTACACTCATAGGCTGCCCTAAACTTGACGATATCGATTACAGCGAAAAACTTGAAAGTATAATTGCAAATAACAATATTTGGAGCGTAACCGTAGTTCGTATGGAAGTACCGTGCTGCGGAGGTCTTGAGTACGCTGTAAAAAGAGCGTTGCAAAACAGCGGAAAGTTTATACCGTGGCAGGTTGTTACAATTTCCACTGACGGTAAAATTTTAGATTAAATAATAAATTTCAACTAAAGCCTTTACATTTGTAGAGGCTTTTTTATGTAGGCGGGGGAGTGCGGATTTCGATTAAATTTAAAAAAGAATATTCACGGAATAAAACGGTATAATATTTTCAAGGACTGCCCATTCGGACAGCCCTTGAGTAAAATTTATCAGCTTGCGTTTTTAATCTGTAATCTTAACTTATCAGAAATCATAGCAATAAATTCGCTGTTGGTTGGCTTGCCTCTGTCGTTGTGGATAGTGTAGCCGAAGTAGGAATTAAGCACATCAACATCTCCTCTGTCCCAAGCAACTTCAATTGCATGGCGAATTGCTCTTTCAACTCTGGATGATGTGGTTTCGTATTTCTTTGCTACAGACGGATATAATTGTTTTGTAACCGCATTGATTATTTCGGGATGTTCAACCGACATAATAATTGAATCCCTTAAATAGTGATAGCCTTTGATATGAGCGGGAACGCCGATTTCGTGCAAAATTTCAGTTACTTTAAGCTCAATGCCGAATGCGTCAAAAGTTACGGGATTTCCGATGAAACTTTCTTTACTACGCTTTGTCATATTTACAATATTCTGACAAAGTTCTGAAATGTCATACGGCTTGAGTACAAAATAAGACGCTCCCGAATTCATAACCTGCTGTTCGAGAATTGCGTTGTGGAATGATGAGAATACTATGAAAAGCGGAGCTTTAAGTTTATCTCGTCTTACACTGCGCATTACGCCTATTGCATCGAGTCTGGTCATAAATGAATCCATAAGGACTACATCCGGCTGTTCTGCCTTAATGCGGTTCAACAGTTCTTCTCCGTCTTTTGAGCAGAAAGCAGGCGTAATGTTGTAATTTTCCATTGTTGCATTGCTTTCCTGCGAAAATTCGGATGCTTCTTCTGTGATGATGAGTTTGATTGCTTTTTCCATTGATTATTTCCCCCAGTAATTTTTCTATGAGATTATATTACCATAAATTGGTAATTTTGGCAATACTTTCCAAGCAAAAAAATTCAATAAATCATAAAATTTTTTTGGTTAAAATAATTAACTGCCAAAAATCAACGGATTTAGCTAAATTATTTGTAATTTTGCATCATATTACCAACATATATTCCGTAACCCTCGTTAGTGGAGTTTACAAAAACATGGGTAACAGCGCCTACAAGTTTACCGTCCATAACAATAGGACTGCCGCTCATACCCTGAACAATACCGCCCGCTTTATCAAGTAATTCTTCATCGGTTACTTTAAGCGTAAAACTTTCGGCAGAGTTTGTGTTTCTGCTTATGCTTGTAATTTCAATGCTGTATGCTTTCGGCGTATTGCCCTCAAGAGTGGTATAAACAGTCGCTTTACCCGTTTTCAGTTCGGATTCTTTTGCAACTTCAACTTTTTCTTTATTTTCTGTAAGCGAAGTATCAAATGTGCCGTATATTCCGATGTCGCAGTTATCGGTAATTTTTCCTATAACTTTGTCGGAAAAATATCCGTTAAGACTGCCGGGGGAGCCGTTTGTGCTTTTAGTCACACTGCTTATTTCCGCTATAACCGCTTCACCCGAGGCAAGCGGCATAAGCGTGTAAGTGTCGCAGTCGCAAATGCCGTGACCAAGACCCGCAAAGTAATTTTCGCTTTTGTCATAATAGGTTACAGTGCCTATGCCTGCACTGCTGTCACGCACCCAAGCGCCTATGAGATAATTGCCGGCCGTGTTTTTTATAGGAACTATCTCTTTTGTAAGCGTTTTGTTGTCACGCTCAAAGGTTACTTCAAGGGTATTTCCGTCTGAATTAAGCGTAGCTTCACGCAGTGTTTCATTGCTTGTAATTTTAGTACCGTTAATTTCCTTTATAATATCGCTTTCTTTAAGTCCGCCTTTTTTTGCGGGACAAACATATTTACTGCCGTCAAAATAACTTTCGAGTTCAACTATCATAACACCGTCCGAATACATTTTAAGTCCGAACGGTTCACCGCCGAGATAAACATATTCCGGCAGTTCTCCGCTGTTGCAGGGAATAGCAGTGGCAGAAAGTGAAATAATAGCTGTAAGGGCAACTGATAAAAATTTATTAAAAAATTTAAAAAAAATCAAAAAAATCACCTACTTTCCGTTGCCATTCTTAGTTTTTGCATTTATAATATAAGAAAACAGGATTTTTTATTATTAAAAATTTTTTTGGAAGATAAAAAGTAATTAAAGCAGTTTGTAAGTCAAAAATGTTATTATTTTTATAAATTAAAAAATTTTACATTGAAAGGAATTAGAATGGATACTAATTTAAAAGGACTTACTTCGCAAGAGGTAAGTCGCAGAGTAGCGGAAGGTAAGATAAATATTACCTCAAATTTAAAAACAAAATCAATCGGCAGAATATTCAGAGATAACATTTGTACTTTGTTTAACGCAATCAATGTTGTGTTGCTTGCGGCGCTTGCGTTTGTCGGCTCTTACAAGAATATGCTTTTTATCGGCATTATGATTGCCAACACAACAATCGGTATAGTGCAGGAAATTCGTTCAAAGAAAAGTGTAGATAAACTGACTATCCTTTCCGAAAAGAAAGTTACTGTCATGCGTGACGGCAGAGAGTGCGAAATAAGCAGAGATGAAATTGTACAGGACGATGTGGTTGTTCTTTCCAGAGGCTCGCAGATTCCCGCCGACTGTATTGTGTGTGAGGGCGAATGCAAGGTAAATGAAAGCCTGCTTACAGGCGAATCGGATCTTATAGAAAAAAAGGTCGGTGACGAACTGCTTTCGGGCAGTTTTATCAGTCTTGGCAAATGTTACGCAAAGGCAAACAAAGTCGGTGCAGAAAGCTATGCGGCAAAAATTAACGATGAGGCAAAGTACATAAAGAAAGTTAATTCGGAAATTTTGCGTTCCTTTAATTTTATTATAAAAATATGTACTTTTATTCTTTTTCCCGTAGGCATCGCTTTCTTTATAAGACAGTTTGGTATCAATGACGGCGATTTGCAGGCTACTGTTGTAAGTACGGTTGCGGCTTTGCTCGGTATGATTCCTAAGGGTATGATTTTGCTTACAAGTTCCGTGCTCGCTGTTTCTATTATACGATTGACACGGCAAAAGGTGCTTGTGCAGGAGATGTATTGCATAGAAACTCTCGCAAGGGTTGATGTACTCTGCCTTGACAAAACGGGCACTCTCACTACCGATGAGATGAATGTTACTGATGTTATCACTATGTGTAATAAGGAAGAAATCGGCACGGCACTTGCCTCAATCGCAAAATATTCCGACGACAAAAACGCAACTTTGCTTGCAATTGAAAAGTACGCAAAAGGACAAAAGCATATCGGCTGTAAAAAATTCTATCCGTTCTCGTCCGAAACCAAGTGGTCGGGCGGCGATTTTGATAACGGTAAATCCTATGTAATGGGTGCTGCTGAATTTATATTTAAGGATAAGAATAAGTATAAAGAGGTATTTGATACCATTGAAAGCATTAACGATACGGTAAGAATTATTGTTCTTGCCTCTTCCGAAAAGTCGCTCGGTAACGGTTTGCCCGACGATATTACTCCGCTTGCCGTTGTTCTTATTAAAGATAAACTCCGTGAAAATGTAAACGATACCATAAATTATTTTAAAGAACAGGGAGTGGCACTTAAGGTTATTTCGGGTGACAGTGTAAAAACCGTTCAGAATATCGCAAAAGATACGGGCATAACAGGTGCGGAAAACGCAATTGATATGACTACTGTAAAAACACAGGAAGAACTTGAAAAAGCGGCGGAAAATTGCAGTGTGTTCGGCAGAGTTACTCCTCAACAGAAAAAACAGCTTGTAATTGCGCTTAAGAAAAAAGGTCATTCTGTTGCTATGACGGGCGACGGTGTAAACGATGTGCTTGCATTAAAAGAGGCAGACTGTTCAATCGCAATGGCGGCAGGAAGTGACGCCGCAAGAAATGTGTCACAACTTGTGCTCGTTAATAATGATTTTGCATCAATGCCGGGTGTTGTGGCAGAGGGCAGACGAACAATCAATAACCTCGAACGCAGTTCGGCTTTGTATATTGTAAAAACAATTTATACAATCATACTTTCGGTATTCTTCATATTCTTTCATATGCCGTATCCGTTTGAGCCTATTCATTTTTCACTTGTTGGCGCTCTTACGGTAGGTTTGCCGTCCTTTGTGCTTGCTTTGCAGCCTAATAAAAACCGAATTAAAGGTAATTTTACCTACAATATAATTGCAAGAGCGGTGCCTGCCGCATTCTGTACCGTTCTCAATATCATAGGTATGGCTGTTATTACGAAGTTTACAACGCTTGCACCTGACGAGTATTCTACAATATGTGTATATATGACGGCATTGTGTGCTTATATGCTCATTTTAAGACTTTCATATCCGTTTAATGCATTGAGAATTGCTATGCTTACTGTGTCGGCGGTCGGCATTGTGCTCGGTTGTGTATTCTTTGCCGGATTCTTCTCGCTTGTATGGCTTTCGGTTGACGGACTTATTTTGTTCGGTTTGCTGTCGGCATTTACAATTGTATCATTCAATCTTCTTTATAATTATGCCGAAAAGCTGATTGAGAAAAATAAAAACAAATATAAATAAGAAAGGGGTTGAAAGTGTGAAAATTAAATTACCGACCAATGTCAGCATGATAATTGACAGATTTGAGAAAAACGGTTTTTCCGCATATGCGGTGGGCGGCTGTGTGCGTGATTCTTTACTGCAAAAAGAGCCAAATGATTGGGATATTTGTACCGATGCTTTGCCGCAGGATATTCTTCGCCTTTTTTCTGATTTTCATACTTTCGACACCGGAATAAAGCACGGTACTGTGTCTGTAGTGATAAATTCTTCCGTGTATGAAATTACAACTTTTCGCATTGACGGAGAGTATTTCGATAATCGTCACCCCGAAAAGGTAGAATTTACGGATGATTTGGTTACGGATTTGTCACGCAGAGATTTTACCGTAAACGCTATGGCTTACAGTGACCGTACAGGTCTTGTAGATCCGTTTGACGGCGCATACGACCTTGAGCTTATGGCGGTGCGCTGTGTAGGTAATCCCGTTGAGCGCTTTACCGAGGACGCATTGCGTATTATGCGTGCTCTGCGCTTTGCCTCGTGCTATAATATGGCGATAGAAAAGCATACCGCCAATGCAATTTTTGAATGTAAAAAACTTTTGAATAATATTGCCGCCGAACGCATAACCGCCGAGTTCAACAAACTTGTATGCGGAGAAAACTGTGAGTACATAATGCGCAGGTTTAAAGATGTGTTTGCGGTATTTTTGCCCGAAATATCAATTATGTTTGGGTACGACCAACATACCAAACATCATAACAAAACGCTTTGGAGGCACACCACCTGTGCAATGACAAATATCGACCCGACTCCGCTTTTGCGAATTACCATGCTTTTCCATGATTTGGGCAAACCTATGGCTTGCAAGCGTGACACAGACGGCACGGCTCATTTTAAGGGCCATCCAAAATTCAGCGCAGTAATGGCAGAGCAAATACTTGAGCGACTTAAGTATCCACGGGATTTTATAGATGATTGCGTAACGCTGATTGCGTTTCATGATGTAAGGTTTACAGGCAGTAAACCGCAGATAAAACGAGTGATGAACAAAATCGGTGAAACTGATATGCGCAGACTTTTAAAGGTGCAGTATGCCGATTTAACGGCACAGTCTATGTACCTTAGAGATGAAAAAATGAGCAAGTATAATCTTGCCTGTGCCGCATTTGAAGAAGTTATAAAGGAAAAGGATTGTTTTACGCTGAAACAGCTTGATATTAACGGTCACGATTTGATAAAAGCAGGAATTACCGACGGCAAACAAATCGGAAATATTCTTGATAAATTGCTCGGTATGGTGATTGACGAAAAAATCGAAAATAAAAACTCAATCCTTATGCAGAAAGCAAAAGAATTGAGCGGAATAGATTAATTATATCGCAAACAAAAACCGCAGATAAGTGTCGGCTTATCTGCGGTTAAATTGTTTTTAATCATCATCATACTCGTTATCGGGAGTAATGTTTATCATTTGAGATTCGTTTGAAATTTTCTTTGCATAGTGCCCGATTGTAGCGATAAGTGTAAGTCCTGAAATGCCCTCATATACAAGAGCGATGCCTAAAATAATCATAATTATATCCGCAAAGAAACCGGGGAAGATAATTGTTGTAATCGCAAAAATTATAATAAGTGCGGAAACCACAAAACTTATCCACCAATATTTTACTCCGAGCGACTTTAACTGAAACGACCTTTTAATATCAATGGTACTGTCAACGATAATCAAAATACCGATTATTGCGAATATCATTCCTAAAATCGACTGCGGAGAAATCAAGAAGAAAACTCCGAATGCGGTAGCCGCAATGCCGACAATCATTTCAAAGCCGAAAGACGCTTGTTTTGAAGTGAAATATGTTATGAGATTAAACAGTCCGTAAACCGTTAGCGCACCGCCGAGCGTATAGCAAAGCGCAATGCTTACCTTGTCGGGATAAAAAATCATAACAAAGCCGAGTACGATATAGGCAAGAGCCGAGATAATGGCGGTAGAAATTGCCTTGCCGTGTTTTTTATTTTTGCTTTTGCTCATTAATCAATCACCTCATCAGTCAATGCGCTTGTCGCAGTAGTCGCACATCTGCATACCGAGTTTTAAGTATGAACGATTCGGCAGGTATTCTTCCTGTGCGGTAATGCATCTCGGATTTGTACAGCGCTTGTCTATAACAGAGATTTCTCTGTCCTTAAGCATAAAGTCGTCATCCTGTAAAAGCAGGAGAATAAGTGCCATTCTGCCGTACATACCGTAGAGTGCCTGCTTAAAGTACAGGGCACGGGGGTCGTCGTCTATGTCAACCGTGATTTCGTTTACTCTTGGCAGCGGATGAAGAATGATCATATCTTCCTTGGCTTTTGCAAGTTTCTCTTTGTCAAGAACAAATACATACTTCTGCTTTTCGTATTCCTCTTTGCTTGCAAAGCGTTCCTGCTGTATTCTTGTCATATAAAGTACATCAAGGTCGGAAATAGAACTTGCAAGGTCATTTGAAAATTCATATTTACAGTTGTTCTTTTCAAGAATATCAATAATGTAAAGCGGTACTTGTAATTCTTTTGTGGAAATAAGCACAAATGAATTGTTATCGTACTGCGAAAGTGCCTTTATGAGTGAATGTACGGTTCTGCCGTTTAAGAGGTCGCCGCAGATACCGATTTTAAGGTTATCAAGTCTGCCTTTTTCGCAGCTTAAAGTAACTATATCGGCAAGAGTTTGTGTAGGGTGAAGATGTCCGCCGTCGCCGCAGTTGATAAACGGAACGCCTGCATACATAGACGCAGCCATTGCAGAACCCTCTACAGGGTGGCGCATTGCGATAATGTCGGCATAGCCGCCTACAATTGTTATGGTATCTTTAAGACTTTCACCTTTGGAAACGGAAGAATTGAGCGGATTGTCAAAACCGATTGTTCTGCCGCCGAGTTTGAGCATTGCAGTCTGAAAAGACATTTGAGTTCTTGTGCTCGGCTCATAGAAAAGCGTGGCAAGAATTTTGCCGTCGCAGGCGTGTCTGTAATCGGCAGGATTTTCCATAATTTTTTTAGCTTTTTTAATCAGCATATCAAGCTGTTTTTTCGACATTGCGTCAAGGTCAATAAGATTTTTATTAGCCATTAAAAACACTACCTTTATAATTTTCTTTTATTTTATCAAAAATATACAAGGTTTTAATATCAATAAAGAAAAATAACATTTAAATTTACATTTACCGACAACCGTATATTACATATTTTGTTAAGATTACATTACATTTGCCGAATAAACTTATTTTTTATACTTTTTATTCAAAAATATTCTTTTGACTTTTGCAAAATTATGTATTATAATAAGATGAATTATACAACAAATAGACAAAATTTTACTGTTACACAGAGGGTATTGATTTTGAATTACGATTATACTTTGACCGATACTTTAAAAATGGCAGTCGGCAGTCAGACAGTTTTGCGAAAAGGAAAACCAGAGAGAAAATGTGCGGTATTGCAAAGATTTTTTAATCCTATGCTGATTTTTTCTTTGCTGATTTCGGTTTATGTTTTGATTGCGTATATAAACGGCGATGCACCTCTTACGCCTAAAGCACCGATGTTTCTCGGAGAACCTGCCGATGAATTTAAATACGCATTCAGATTTTACCTGTTTATCTTTTTGAATATACTGCCGACAATTTTGTATGTAATCGGTTTTGCCTTTTCCGTGAGGCAGTATAAAAATGCCGAGTATGCAATAACCGACTGCGGAGTGTTTCTTACAAAAGGCTTGTTTTCAAAAAAGCTGTATTATAAGCCGTACAGAGAGATTTACGATATTCAGATTAGGAAAGAAATTTCTGACATCTTGTGTAAGACGGGTACCGTGACTTTAAGTTTTGAGTTTCCCGAACAGAAAATAGGAAGTCTGACGCCCGTAAATATGGCTCCGCTTAAAATAAAAAATATTTCAGATTATATGGAAGTCTATAAATTGTTACAGGAAAATGTGAGGAGAACAAATTATGTATGATGATTACAAGGTAAGCGATGACTTAAAAAATATGATGAATAACGAACGAATTGTGTGGTCGGGCAGACCTAAGAAGTCGTGCTTTGTGCTTGAGTGTATTTTTAACCCAATGCTTATTTTTGCTTTCATTTGGTTTATGTTTGACTTTATGTTTATAAGTCAAATTTTCTCAAGTGACCTTTCTGAGTTAGACTCAAGCGTATGGATGTTTGTCGGCTTTTTCGCTCTTCATTTAATGCCTGTATGGATTTATCTCGGCGGCGTTATATTTTCTTTCAGAAAGCTGAAAAATACGGAATATGCCATTACCGATAAAGGCATTTACAGTACAAACGGCTGTTTTTCCAAACAGTATAATTTTAAGCCTTTTACAGACCTTTCGCATGTGTATATTCACAGAGGTATTTTTGACCAGTGGCTCGGAGTAGGCGATGTTATTTCCGAATGTCATCATTATGCCGCTGTTCGTTCGAATAGCAGACATTCTGATAACTTTACTATTTCCGATATTCCCGATTATGTTGAAGTTTGCAATATTATAAAAAAGTATCAGACAGATATTTATGCCGATACACAATTCCCAAACGATTACAGACCGCAGTCTAACCACGGTTACAACACAAATTATTATCCGAACAGCGGAGTAAATCCAAATAATTTTTACGGACAGAACAGCAATCCGAACGCTTACTACAATAACCAGCGCAACGCATATTATAATCAAAACAATGCGCAAAATTACAACAGAAATTACAATGCAAATCCTCAAAACTTCAATTCCGATTACAGCAGTAATCCCGGCTTTACAGGTGAAAACTGCGATACACACGACGGTTATGAAGTGAATGCAGGCAGTAATAATTACGACAGTTGGGATAATCCCAAGGCTAAAAAAGAGAAAGACAGTTGGGATAAGCAGTAATAATTTGTCGGATTTTTTATAAATTTGTTTTGACATTTCATTAATTTGGTACTATAATAAAGAAAACAATACAAAACGGGAGCCGAGCGGCTGAGAGGAAATGAATTGACATTTCGACCGTAAACCTGATTTGGATAATGCCAACGGAGGGACTTTGCAGCGTAAGTTTGTTATAGGCTTACGGTAAATATTTTACATACAAAGTGCGTCGGTTCGGCACACTTTATTTTTTGCTTTTCGGAGGTGAAGTTATGATAAGAATAAACGGAGTTGATATTGATAAAATTGAAATTTCACTTATGCAGTACCTTGAAGAAAATTCAATTTCACCGCAGAGAATTGCAGTTGAGCTTAACGAGGAAATTCTGCCGAAGGCAAATTACGCCGCTACTGTTCTCAAAGACGGAGATGTAGTAGAAATCGTAAATTTTGTCGGCGGCGGTTGTTGAGTTTTTCCGCATTAAATTATAAAGGAGATAATAATAATGGAAAATGATAAGCTGATTTTAGGCGGACACGAATTTAATTCCCGATTTATTCTCGGTTCGGGTAAGTATTCGCTTGACCTTATAAAAGCGGCAGTTGAAAATGCAGGCGCAGAGATTATTACTCTTGCACTAAGACGAGCTGTAACAGGCAAGGTTGCAAATATTCTTGACTATATTCCGAAGAATGTTACTCTTTTGCCCAATACCTCGGGTGCAAGAAATGCCGATGAGGCTGTAAGAATTGCAAGACTTGCAAGAGAGGCAGGCTGCGGCGACTTTATTAAAATTGAGGTAATCAGAGATTCAAAGTACCTTTTGCCGGACAATTACGAAACAATAAAGGCAACCGAGGCACTTGCCAAAGAGGGCTTTATCGTACTTCCGTATATGTATCCGGACCTTAATGTGGCAAGAAGTTTAAGAGATGCGGGTGCTGCCGCAATTATGCCGCTCGGCTCTCCGATAGGTTCAAACAAGGGAATAGCAACAAAGGAATTTATTAAAATCATCATCAACGAAATAGACTTGCCTGTTATTGTTGACGCAGGTATCGGCAGACCGTCGCAGGCTTGCGAGGCTATGGAAATGGGTGCGGCGGCTGTAATGAGCAATACCGCCATTGCAACTGCAGGTGATATTCCTATGATGGCAAACGCATTTAAAAAGGCGATTGAGGCAGGCAGACAGGCTTATCTTTCAGGTCTTGGCAGAGTAATTGAGAACGGTGCGTCTGCATCATCACCTCTTACGGGATTTCTTGAAAGTTGAGGCGTGAACAATGGAAGAAAGAATTGACCATATGAAATATCTGCCCGATATGGAGCAGATTGATTCTGATATACCCGACAGAGTAATTGCAGAAATGAACGGATATGACCCGTCAATTTATACCGAAAACGATGTAAGACGGGCACTTGAGCACGATGAAAAAACTGTTGACGATTTTAAGGCTTTGCTTTCGCCTGCGGCATTACCTTTGCTTGAAGAAATCGCAGAGGCTGCGAGAGTGGAAACCAAAAAGCATTTCGGCAATTCCGTAAATATGTTTACACCGCTTTACATTTCAAATTATTGTGAGAATTACTGTATTTACTGCGGTTTTAACTGTCACAATAAAATTCACCGTGCAAAGCTGAACGCAGAGGAAATCGAGCACGAAATGCAGACAATTGCAAAGACAGGCTTGCAGGAAATACTTATTCTGACAGGCGAAAGCAAAAAAATGTCGGATGTTAAGTATATCGGCGAGGCTTGCAAAATTGCGAGAAAGTACTTTAAAGTCGTAGGACTTGAAGTATATCCGATGAACAGTGACGAGTACCGTTATGTGCACGAATGCGGTGCCGACTATGTAACCGTTTTTCAGGAAACCTATAATTCCGATAAATACGAAACGCTCCACCTTGCGGGTCATAAGAGAATTTTCCCGTACAGAGTAAATACTCAAGAAAGAGCTTTGATGGGCGGTATGCGTGGCGTAGGTTTTGCGGCGCTTTTAGGACTTAGCGACTTCCGTAAAGACGCATTTGCCACAGGTATGCACGCTTATCTTATTCAAAGAAAGTATCCGCACGCAGAAATTGCTTTTTCCTGCCCAAGATTAAGACCGATTATCAATAACGATAAAATCAATCCGAAAGATGTACACGAACCGCAGCTTTTGCAGGTTATTTGTGCGTACAGATTGTTTATGCCTTTTGCAAGCATTACTATTTCAACGAGGGAGTGTCAGCGCTTCCGTGACAATGTGGTTGACATTGCGGCAACTAAGATTTCCGCAGGTGTAGATGTGGGAATAGGCGGTCACGACGGTGAAAGAGAGAAAAAGGGCGATGAGCAGTTTGAAATTTCAGACAGCAGAAATGTTGACGAGGTTTACAAGGCTCTTACCGATAAGGGCTTACAGCCCGTTATGAGTGATTACATCTATGTGTAATGTAGTAAGCGTGACGGCAAAACCGCTTTGCAAAGATGATTTTTTACAGAAAATACAAAAAATATCCTATTCCGATACACAATATATAATTCTTAGGGAGAAATATCTTTCAGAACAGGAATACTTCAATCTTGCAAAAAATGTGCTTTCGGTTTGTGACAAAGACAAATTGATTATACATAATTTTCCCGAAACCGCTGTAAAACTCGGTGTTAAAAAAATTCATCTGCCTTTCGGTGCGTTTAAAGATTTAAAGGGCAGAGAGGATTTTGATTTGCTCGGAACTTCCGTACACAGTACGGAGGACGCAATATTTGCCGAAGAAAACGGAGCGGATTACATTACGGCGGGTAATATTTTTGAAACCAACTGCAAAAAAGGACTAAAGGGTAAAGGGGTAAATTTTTTGCGGAGTGTGTGTGACAGTGTAAATATTCCCGTCTACGCAATAGGCGGCATAAATGCCGATACCGCAAAAGAATTAAAATCCGTAAACAGAAAGAATTTTGCCGGTGTATGCGTTATGTCACTTCTTATGCAGAGTGAAAATATAAATGACGAAGTTATGAAAATTAAGCGTGAATTGGGGTGATACAGCGTGAAATTTGACAAAAATATGCTTGCGTTATATGCGATTACAGACAGAAATTGCATAGGCGACCGTGGACTTGAGTACAGCGTTGAGCAGGCTTTATCAGGCGGCGCAACAATGATTCAGTTAAGAGATAAGGAAGTCGATTTTGATACACTCTGTAAAGAGGCAGACAGTCTGCTTAAAATTTGCCAAAAGTATAACGCACCGTTGATCATTAACGATAACGCAGATGTTGTAATAAAGACAGGTGCTGACGGTGTGCACCTCGGTCAGAATGATATGGAGCTTGCCAAGGCGAGAGAAATCCTCGGTAAAGATAAAATAATCGGCGGCTCGGCACGCACAATTGAACTTGCAAAAAAAGCAGAGCAGAGCGGAGCGGATTACATAGGCAGCGGTGCGGTGTTCGGCACACTTACAAAGGCAGACGCAAAATACCTCGGTACAGAAAATCTTAAGAAAATATGCGGCGCTGTCGGTATTCCTGTTGTGGCAATCGGCGGTGTAAGCGCAGATAATATACCGCAGCTTGAAAATTGCGGTATAAGCGGCATTGCCGTGGTGAGTGCGATTTTTGGCGCTGACAATATCTGTTCCACCGCACAAAAATTAAGAAAACTTGCAGACAGCGTAATTTACGGAGGTTAGTTTGAAAACTGTATTGACAATAGCCGGCAGCGACTGCTCGGGAGGAGCGGGAATACAGGCTGATATAAAAACAATAACAATGCACTATTGCTATGCAATGAGCGTCATTACCGCCCTTACGGCGCAAAACACAACGGGCGTATATGGTATTGAGCAGACGAGCGACGAGTTTATAGCAAATCAGCTTGACTGTGTTTTTACCGATATTTTCCCCAACGCAGTAAAAATAGGTATGGTTTACGGCAACAATTCCGCAAAAGTAATTGCCGACAAGCTCAATTTTTACAAAGCAAAAAATATTGTGACCGACCCTGTAATGGTATCTACCAGTGGCAGCAGGCTCATAAGCGAGCAGGGACTTGAAAATCTGAAAAAATACCTTTTGCCGATTTCTGCACTTGCCACTCCGAATGTACCCGAGGCTGAAATTTTGAGCGGAATTAATATCAAAAATTTACAGGATATGCAAAATGCCGCTAAAATAATTTCCGATAAATACGGCTGTGCCGTACTCTGTAAGGGCGGTCATTTAGAGGATTGCAGTGATGATTTGCTTTACTCCGACGGCGAGTTTTATACTTACCCCTCGGTAAGAATTGACAATCCCAATACTCACGGCACCGGATGTACGCTTTCAAGCGCAATAGCAAGCAATCTTGCGAAAGGCTTTGAAATTCCTCAAGCCGTTGAGAACGCAAAGGCATATGTAACAAAAGCAATCGGCGTAAAACTTGACCTCGGCAAAGGCAGAGGACCGCTGATGCATAACTATATTTTACAAAATTTTAAATGAAAAGGCAGATGAAATATGAGAGAATATTCAACACAGATGGAGGCTGCAAGAAAGGAAATTGTAACAAAGGAACTTGAAATCGTAGCTAAAAAAGAAAGAATGACAGTAGAAGAACTTATGCCGCTCGTAGCAGAGGGCAAGGTGGCAATTTGCGCAAATAAAAACCATAAGTGCATTGACCCCGAGGGCGTAGGCTCAATGCTAAAAACAAAAATAAATGTAAACCTCGGTATTTCAAGAGATTGCAAAGATTATGATATTGAAATGGAAAAGGTTATGCAGGCTGTAAATATGGGCGCTCACGCAATTATGGACCTTTCGTCGCACGGCAACACAATTCCTTTCCGCAGAAAGCTCACAAGCGAATGTCCGGCAATGATTGGTACTGTACCTGTTTACGATTCCGTTATTCATTATCAGCGTGACCTTGATACACTTACAGCACAAGATTTTATTGATGTTGTAAGACTTCACGCACAGGACGGTGTGGACTTTGTAACACTCCACTGCGGTATTACAAGAAAGACTATTGAGCAGATTAAAAAGCATAAGAGAAAGATGAACATAGTTTCCCGTGGCGGTTCACTTGTGTTTGCCTGGATGTGTATGACAGGCAACGAAAACCCGTTTTATGAGTATTACGATGAAATCCTCGATATCTGTCGTGAGTACGATGTAACAATTTCTCTCGGTGACGCTTGCCGTCCGGGCTGCCTTGCAGACGCTTCCGATGTTTGTCAGATTGAGGAGCTTGTGCGCCTTGGCGAGCTTACAAAAAGAGCATGGGCAAAAGATGTTCAGGTAATGGTAGAGGGTCCGGGTCATATGCCGATGGACCAGATAGAGGCTAATATGAAGATTCAGCAGACAATCTGCTGCGGTGCTCCGTTCTATGTTTTAGGTCCGTTGGTGACAGATATTGCGCCGGGTTATGACCATATTACTTCCGCAATCGGCGGTGCTATTGCCGCTGCTTCGGGTGCCGCATTCCTTTGTTATGTAACTCCTGCCGAGCATTTGGCTTTACCGAATGTTGACGATGTAAAGCAGGGAATTATTGCATCTAAAATTGCGGCGCACGCAGCCGATATTGCAAAAGGTGTGCGCGGCGCAAGAGAAATTGACGACAAAATGGCAGACGCAAGAAGAAAGCTTGATTGGGAGGCTCAATGGGATTGTGCCATTGACCCCGAAACCGCAAGAAAAATTCGTGATGACCGCAAACCCGAGCACGAAGATACTTGCTCAATGTGCGGTAAATTCTGCGCAGTAAGAAGTATGAACAAGGCTCTCAACGGCGAGCATATCGACATTCTTTAATTAACAAGTTACATTTTTATACCTGTATTTCAAAATTGCACCTTGCTTGGTGAACCGACCTCCAAATCGTTAGATTTTTAGTCTAACTTTTTGGGGCGTCTCACGGCAGGGTGCTTTTTTGTTGACAAATATGATTAAATAATCTATAATATAAATTAAATAATACTATTATTCAAAATATAATATATACGATATGCGGTGATAATATGGAAATGAATAAAGCTGAAATTATAAAAAGGCTGATGAGTGTTGATAATGATATGTCTTTGCTTGATACTACGGCAGATACTTATTCTTGTATAATCGTAGGTGGAAGTGCACTTGTTTTGCTTGAAAAAATATATCGTTCAACTCATGATATAGATTCAATAAATGCAAGTGATGAAATAAAACAACTTTTAGAAATTTATAATATAAATATGAATGTAAGCGCATACAGAATAAATTTTCCTGATGATTATTTAAACCGAATTATACCGATAGATATTCCGACTAAAAAAGTTAAATTTTATACTGTATCGCTTGAAGATTTAGTGGTTTCAAAATTAAGTTCAATGCGTGATAAGGATGTTGAAGATATAGAAAACGAATTGGTTTATAAATCTTTGGATTGGAATTTATTGGATAAGTTAATTGATGATGTCTGTTACGGTATGCTGTCTGATTTTGACAGAAATGCATTGGTTATAAATTATAATCATTATAAGGAGAGATTTAAGTGAGAGAGTTGACTTTTAAGGGTTACTTGCTTTTTCAGCTTAAAGAATTGTCGGGATGTAATACAACCTCACTCTATATATTTTCAAATCTTGCTTCTTCTAATGCAAGATTGCAAGATGCGCTTACTATGTACCTTGTTCTTTATACAAAAGAAGATTTAAAAAACAGACTTATAAAAAAATATTCTTATTTAAAAACAGCTTGCAATCAACTTTCCGGTCTTGAAGAAAATAATATAAATGATTTTTTAAATTTGGAAAGATTAAGCCATTATCGTACGATATACCAAAATTATATTTACGAAAAAGATAAAAAAGTTTTGGAAAATAAATTAAAACAAATGATGTATCAGAAAATATGTTTTACAAGAAAATCTAAAAATATGAGCAACTACCGTATTTATAAGGAATTAAACCTTAATCCGGGTAATGCAAATGCTTTTCTGAAGTACGGTGATGTTTCAAAAGTAAGTCTTGATACAGCAAGAAAAATTCTTGCTTTTGTTAATAAATATTAGATTATGCACCTTGCTCGGTGAACCGCCCCAAAAAAGTTAGACTAAGAATTTAACGATTTGTAGGTCGGTTCACTTGGCAGGGTGCTTTTTTGTGCCTTTTTAATTCTTTTTTAATAAAATTAGCCTAATTACTGCAATTTTTAAAAGTATTTTACGCATAGGTAAGGGGGGCGTGATATGAGTACGGAAATTGTGACTGCGCTGATTGTTGCGGGCGGAAGTATTATTTGTCAATTGCTGATAAATGCGTCAAACCGTAAGCGACAGGAAAGCGAAAACGAAAAGACCAAATCATTGATTGTGTATCGGTTAGATCAGCTTGAACATAAGCAGGATAAATATAATCATCTGCAAGAGCGTGTTTTCAAACTTGAGCGAATGTCAGCCGTTACGGACGAAGAAATAAGAGTTGTAAATCATAGAATTGCTGACCTTGAGCATATAAATAGTGAAAAGAAATAAGCTAATATCGCTTTTATGGGCAGAAATTTATATTGAACTTTTAAATTAAAATGTATTACAGGGGGTGAAATTATGAAAAACGGTTTTAAAATATGGGCGAAAGCTGCGGGTATCCGTGCGGCAAAAACCGTGGCTCAAACAGCGATTTCGGTTATCGGCGTGTCTGCGGTGCTAAGTGATGTGAATTGGGTAGCGGTTGCTTCCGCAAGCGTGCTTTCGGGTATTCTTTCGTTGCTTACAAGTATTGCGGGATTGCCCGAAATATCCGATAATAAATAAGTACATTTTTAAGGCAACGGAATATTATGTAATATGAAGATGTGTTTTACTAAAAACTGCCTTAAAAGAGCATTGCGTACATTCCTACAGACGGCACTCGGATATATTCTCGCTAATCTTGCGTTGTTTCTGACGGGAACGGATTTTGCAAATGCAGAAATGTGGAAAAGCGCAGTCTGCGGACTTTTGGTTTCTTCGGTTTCGGCAGGACTTTCAGCGGTTATGAACCTTGAAAAAAAGGAAGAACAGGCAGAGTGTGACGATAAATGCTCAAAAGATGAAGAAAACAAATGAATACAATTTTACAAAAAATTAATAATAATATTGTCAGCCGCAGGTCAGCTCGACCTGCGGTTATTGTTTTATGCTGAAATTTGTATTATAATATAAAGGAAATATCGTATGGAAATACTTTCATCTACGCTTAATCACATAGCCGTGCTTTTTTCTTTTATTCTTATCGGCTTTGTTCTTAAAAAGAAAAATATTTTATCTGACGGCAGTGGCAGGACTTTGTCACGCCTTGAAAACGGAATATTTATGCCTGCGGTCGTAATCAATACATTTTGGAATAATTGTACGGTGGAAAATATAAGCCGAAAATGGATTTTCCTTGTTTACAGCACTGCACTTTTGATTGTTGCGGTAGCGCTTGCTTTTATTATCTCAAAATTTCTTACCAAAGACGAGTATTTGCGTAAAGTGTACAGATATTCGCTTTCGGTATCAAATTTCGGATTTGTCGGAACTGCGCTTGTTCAGGGCATATACGGCGCTGACAGCATTGAACTTTTCGATTATTTAATATTCACCTTGCCGCTGAATATGTTTACTTACTCAATCGGAATTGCTTGGCTTGTGCCGTCGGACAAGGGCGGATTTTCTTTGAAGTCATTGCTGAATCCGATATTTGTGTCGCTGTTTATCGGCGCAATTCTCGGACTTTTGCAAATACCGAGGGTGCGGCTTGTAAGTACAATTCTTACCGATTGTGCCGCCTGTATGGCACCTGTTGCAATGATTTTGACTGGGTTTGTAATAGCGGGATATGAAATAAAAAGCCTGCTCAAGGTAAAGCAGACTTATATTGTGGCGGTGCTTAGGCTGATAGTTTTTCCTACAATTTTTGTGACTGCGTTAAGGCTTTTGAATACGGATAATGAAATAGTTTTTGCCGCACTCTGTGCAAATGCAATGCCGTTAGGACTTAACACCGTTATAATTTCATCGGCATACGGAGAAAGTCCGCAAACAGGCGCAAGCCTTGCTCTTGTGTCGCAGGCAATGGCGGCGATTACCATACCGATAATGTTTTTAATATTTTTTAGGAGATTTTAATATGAAGATTTACCTTGCATCGCCGTTTTTTAACGATAACGAAATTGCAAATATTCACCGTGCGGTTGAAATTCTTAAAGCAAAAGGTCACGAAGTTTTTGTACCTATGGAGCACGATGTTGAGAACAGGGAAAGCCTTACCAATGCAGAATGGGCAGAGGAAATTTTTAAAATTGACAAAGGCGGAATTGACGATTGCGATGCGGTTGTTTTGCTTTACGGTGGAATGTACTCCGACAGCGGAACTGCGTGGGAGTGCGGATATGCCTATGCGTCAGGCAAAAAAGTAATAGTGTGTTGCTATAATATTGAGCAGACCAATCTTATGATAGTAAACGGCTGTCACGCATTTTTAAACGGAATAGACGAACTCTCATACTATGATTTTGATAAAATGCCCGTTGTCCGCAATGCAGGCGAACAGAAGTAAATACATTTGTTTAGTACGGATACTTAAATTATGGTCCGGCATATTATTTAAGCTAAGTAATTATAAAGTTTATTACTATAAAATTAACAGAGAAATGCGGGTGATAATTATAGCCACTAAAATCGAAAAATGGGATATTTAAAAAAATATAAACAGTTACGGTTTAAATATAAAATCTGTAAGTGATGATTTTGACGGTTTAACAGTTATTCTTGAAAATAATGAAATGGAATTGTTTTCAATCAGATGGGCGGATGTGGAAAGTTATTGCCGTTCAACGGAAGAAATGCGTTTTAAATTTATTGCAGGTGAATGGCAACAAGTCTGAAAAGAATTTCCAAATCATTCTTTTTTTAAGTTATTGATTACCATATATAAAATGGATTAAAGAACAAGCAGGTGGTTTTATGGACGATGATAAATTAATTCATTTTATGATTGTTTCTGCTGATTATGTTCTTGATACAGTTTCAAAATATGAACCGGATGAGTATTATTTAAGTAAACTGACTTGTTCGGATAGTACAAAAATCTCTCTATGGCATAATTTACTGTGTAACTTTATTGATTTTAGCTGATATTGTTTGATACCGAAATTCACTCAAAAAGCAAAGGCTGAGTGATTGAAAAACATAGCAAATTAGCCGATTTTTCAGTGTTTATCACAAAAAATAAGCACCCGATTGCTCGAGTGCTTTTGGCGGAGATGGAGAGATTTGAACTCTCGCGTCGGAGTTACCGACCTACTGGTGTTCGAAGCCAGACCCTTCAGCCACTTGGGTACATCTCCATATTAAATTATCGTACTCAACTATTATAACGGCTCAATTAAAAATTGTCAATACCTGTAACTAAATTATTATTTTATCATAAAATGAAATGAATAAGCAATACCGAATTATTTTTCGTAAGGCGGGTGATTTTATGGCTTTTGACACAAGAGAATTGTTTGCTCGGTTGTTAAAATGCGAAAGCGGAGGAGAGGGGATTGAAGGTATGCGTGCGGTTGCCTCTGTGATTATCAACAGGTCAACTGTTCCTTACGGGGAATTTGCACGGATAAGCAACGGTGGAGATGTGCGGGCAATCATTACACAGCCAAATCAGTTTACCTGCTTAAAGACTTCCGTAGGGGGTCAGTACAATTCGCAAAATGTGTATAATATTGTACCTGAAGATATACACTACGAAATTGCAGATTGGGCACTTGCAGGCAATACTGACAGCTCGGTCGGCAATTCTTTATTCTATTTTAATCCTTATTCCTCAACCTGTCCAAACTATTTTCCTACCAATATCGGCGTGATTTACAATCGTATCGGTAAACATTGTTTTTATTCTCCGACACAGGCTTACAAAAACACATAGGAGTGATTTGTTTTGGTAAATTACATCAACAATAAAAAGGCGCAGCAGCTCAACCCAAATACTCTGTATAATCTCGACACCAATCCCTCAGCCTGCAATAATTATAATTGTATAAACAACCAGATTCCAAATACCATACAGCAATACGGTTACGAAATTCCATCCATACTTGACCTGGCTACATTGGTTAGCCCCACAAGTCCGAATTATCAAAGTTTCAGTCCTGATCAACAGGCACTGAATAGAAGAAATCCTGCGTCGGGGCAGTCGATAAATCAACTTACACAGACAATCCCTGCCGAAAGTCAAAATAACGAAGTTGCAAATGATTTGGCGGTTCGTGAAATTCAGAACATAGATTCAACCCAGCCGTACAATCCCGAAACATTGCCGACCCCCGCAATGATAAACGAACAGAATATGCAAAATATGCAAAACAATCAGACTGCAATGTCGACGGCAAGCCTTTTGACCGACATAAAAAATCCGTATGAGGTAACAGCCGAAAGTGTGCAATATCTAAACGGTTTTATACGCACTCAAATCGGAAGAAGAGTATCCATTGATTTTCTTGTGGGTTCAAATACAATTGTCACAAAATCAGGATATTTGCTCGGCGTTGCGGCAAACTATATTCTTATAAACGAGCTTGACACAAACGACCTTACAACCTGCGATTTTTACAATATTAAATTCATCAGATTTTATTTTAACTAAGACTAAAGGCAGTGGTTTTACAGCCACTGCCTTATGTTGTGTTTCTGTATGTAATTCAAATTGTCATATAATTTATGCGATAAAAATAAGTTCCCAATACAAAGTACCGCTGTTGTTATAGCAGCCGACGCTTGCGGCTTTGAAATTTTTATCCAAAATCAAATTGCGGTTTGATTCCGAATTTGTCCATGCGCTTACTATATCTTTCGGTGTTTCGTAACCGTACGCAATAAATTCTACGCAGTATCTTGACTGAACATTATATTCGTCTAAAGCGGTAGAGATAGACGAACCGTCAGGTCTGGAGATAGAAAAAGAGGTTGTAAGCTCTTTTGCTCGGAGTTTTGAAACTTCGTACAAATTGTCGTCGGTGTTCAGTGCCTCTAAGCCTGCGTCAACTCTTACCTGATTTACAAGAGAAAGTACTTCGGTTGAATACTTATCAATATATTCTTCCTTATTGCTTATACTGTTTTCTTTCATAAAGAACTGTACCCAATACAGAACACCGTTGTAATTATAGCAGGCTATGCCGACAGAATCATAGTCCTCTTTTAAAATATTTTCACGGTGTCCGGGTGAATTCATCCAACCGTCCATAACATCGGTCGGATTTTGATAACCGTAAGCTATGTTTTCTCCGAGCATTTTATAATTAAGGTCAAATCCGTTGATGGCTGTAAAACAGTCGGAGCCGTCAGGTCTAGTATGGGAAAACTTTTCGGTAATCTCTTTCGCTCTTTGCTTTGCCACTTCGTTTAGTGTATCATTGCCCTTTAACGGTTCCAAACCCGCTTTGGTTCTTTCTTGATTTAATATAGTAAGAACTTCCGATGCATAATCATTGTTGTATAATGCATCATCGGGATTGATAGGCTTGGTTGGTGTCTGTACTGATACAAGATATTGTTGAATGGCGGTAACATCAGAAATATTTACCGTGCCGTCTTGGTCAAAGTCAGCGGCTTTTAATTGTTCATCGGATAAATCTACTAAGTTTGCGATATACTTTTGCAGTAAAGTGGCATCCGAAACAGAAATTGTTGAGTCTGAATTGACGTCGCCCAAAAGCGGTTCCGATTCTGCGGAAAAAGCAGTTGCAGTACCGAAAAGTGTTATTGCGCCCGCCAACAGTAAACTTGTTATTTTGTTTGTTATCTTCATATGCATCAGATTGCAATTAATTACAATCAGTTTCCTTTCTTATAAATTTACTGTTTCAATTATATCAATATTTTTAAAATTTATCAATAATGATATTAAATGAAAATATATTGTTGTATTTAGTAAAAACAGACAAAAACTTGCGGTTATATTTATACTTTAATGAATGATTGCTGATTTCGCATTTTTGATAAACGCTTGTACAAGTTGATAATCTTTACCCGATTTGTCGGCAAGCTCAACGCCTGAGCTGACATCTACCGCAAAGGGGCGCAGCTGAGCAACGGCTTTGGCTACATTATCGGCTGTAAGTCCGCCTGCAAGAAAGAGCATTTTGTCGGTTTTAGGGAGTTTTTCAAGCATAGACCAGTCAAAACTCTTGCCGCTGCCGGGTACTGCCGAATCAAATAAAATTCCTTTTACATTGTCAAGATTTTCAATATCGCCAATGCTTTCAATTCCGCTCACATTAATTGCCCGAATAACGGGGGTTTTGCACTCGCTCAAAAGCTTTTCGCTGATTTTGCCATGAATTTGCACATAGTCAAAGCCGAGGGTGTGTATCTGCTCAAGCTGTTCTTCGGTTGGTGATACGGTAACGGCAACGCTCTTTATATTTGGGTCGAGAGCAGAGAGCAGCTTTTGCGCCTTTTCGGGCGAGATATTTCTATGGCTTTTCTCAAAAAACATAACAAACCCTGCAAAATCGGGGGAGAGTGTATTAATACATTTTATATCGGTCTGATTTTTAAGTCCGCAAATTTTAACTTTTGTCATACTTGCCTCCTGTACTTTAATAATATGTTACCATAAGGAGGTAAAATGTCAATAGTCAAAGAAAAATTGCGGATATTTTCCGAATTTTTTGATTTCAAATATTGACAAAAGCAAAAATAATGGTATAATAATTTTGTTATGCAATACAAAGAGTATAACATCCTTGCGGCGAAAGCCGCCATAATGTCCAGAAGGAGGTGCAATATAATGGCAGTAACAGCTAATTACGAGACAGTAATGGTAGTTTCTCTTAAGAACGGCGAAGAGAACGTTCAGAAGGTAGTAGAGAAATTCAAGGCTCTCATCGAAAACAATGCCACTTTAAAGAATGTTGACGAATGGGGCAAGAGAAAGCTTGCTTACCTTATCAACAAGGAGAGCGAAGGCTACTATGTTCTCTTCGATTTTGAAAGCACAGCAGAGTTCCCTGCAGAGCTCGACCGTATCTACAAGATTACAGACGGTGTAATGCGTTCAATCATCATCAAAAAAGAAGAAGAATAATTTACGAATGAACCTTTGTAGGGGTTATTCCTCGAACAAGAAAGGAACTTAAAAATGCTTAACAGAGTGGTTTTAATGGGCAGATTAACTGCCGATCCGGAACTTAAGACAACCCCTAACGGTGTCAGCGTAACATCTTTCAGTATTGCGGTTGACCGTTCATATGTAAAGAGCGGCGAAGAACGCAAGGCGGATTTTTTCAATATTGTTTGCTGGCGTCAGACTGCTGAATTTGTTTGCAGATATTTCAGCAAGGGTTCTATGATTGCTGTTGACGGACAGCTCCAGAGTCGTTCGTTCCAGGCAAAAGACGGTTCTAACCGTTATGTAGTAGAGATTGTTGCAGACAATGTTAGCTTCACAGGCGAACGCCGTGACAGTAATGCTAACGGATACAATAATCAGTCTTACGGCAACAATCAATCATATGGCGCACAGTCTTATGGCTCTAACCAGTCTTACGGCTCGGCTCCATACCAGCAGGCACAGGCTCCTGCTGAGTCATATCAGAGCGGTTCAAATTCAGATTTTCAGGATATGCCGCTTGATGATGATTTACCATTTTAAATTTAACTGAATTATAATATAATTCATTGAAAGGAGTTCTCACAATGGCTGACAGACCAATTAACCGTGGTAGAAAAGCTCGCAAGAAGGTTTGCGGTTTCTGCGTTGATAAGGTTGAACACATTGATTATAAGGACATCGCTCGTCTTCGTCGTTATATGTCAGAGAGAGGTAAGATCCTTCCTCGCCGTGTAACAGGTACTTGTGCAAGACATCAGCGTGAAATTACAGTTGCAATTAAGCGTGCAAGACACCTTGCTTTGCTCCCATACACAGCTGACTAATCTATAATCAGTATTTTAAGCACCGTTTTTATACGGTGCTTTTTATTTTGCTTTTGTAAGTACAGTTTTTAAAAAATCTAAAATCTCTGACATAAATCAAAGAATATTTGTTTGTTTTGGTCAAACTTTAAAAAAACCTGGAAAATTAATAAACAAACTTTACTCGCAAATTATGTGCAATTTGCCTTTTTGGCTTACGATTCCTACAAATACAGCAAATAACACTTGATTTTATGGCGATTTTCGGTATAATATTAAAGTAGTAACTATATATAGTTACTGTAACATTGTTGAAATGTGCCTGTTACGAACGGGCTTCATTTTCATAAAACACACAATACAGAACAGACCGTTTGCCAGCGGTCTGTTTTGTGTTTTACGGAAATTTATTGTATTACTTAATTGTAAAAAATGCACCTGTAAATCATGCGGCTTACAGGTGCATATATTTTTTAATTAACCTACGCTGTAAATTTCAAGAGTATCAATATTTCCTGAAAGGTAACGCTGAATTTCGGTTACATTATTAATTGTAATTGATGTGATGTAGTGGGTAACAGCTGAATTTTTGTACTGAAAATCGTTAAATTCAGCATTGCCGGCTGAATAGTTTTGCAAAAGAGTAACATCGTTTACATCAACCTTATTGTCAAGATTGATGTCCCCTGCAACAAGGTCGTTTATATATGTATAAGTCTGTTCTGTATCAGCGGGTTGATTATTAAGGTCTATAAACTTAATTCCGTTTTCTTTTGCGTATTTTTCGGCTGCGGTAGAGGAATAACCGTTGATTACATAATATGGGTTCAATATATTTGAATTTCCTTTGTTTGATAAAATATAATCGAAATATCCAAACACTTCATCACCTATGTATTCAACATTTTTGCCGATTAATACTTTATTAAAAGAACAACCGATGAATGCATAATCGTCTATGTATTTTACACTGTCGGGAATTTTTATCTCTGTCAGTCTTGCGCATCCACAGAATGCATCTTTGCCGATTTTGGTTACATTGTTACCGAGTTTTACATTTTCAAGATTATTCATATAGTTTGCAAAACTGTCGGGGATTTCTGTAATTCCGTTTCCGATCACAAGATTTTCAAGAGTGTAAATCGGTTTAATATTTGTATTATCGAGAGTTGTAAGGCTATCGGGTAAAATAAGGGTTTTAACATTGCTTGTATCTGTTGTTACAAATATAGATGAGGATAAATTTTTCACCTGTCGTCCAAGATAGGTGGAAGGGATTTCAAGAGTTTCTGACACTGTATAATTAATTGAAATAAGAATCAATGACTTGTCACTTAGGTCAACCGTATAATTGTAATCATTGTTACTGTCTTTATAATCGATGTTCACAAGTACAAAATCGTCATCGTTGAGAGTGCTTTTATCAATGTAATAATAATCACCTGATTTTTCTACGCTGACCGTATCTGAACTGCAGCTTGTTACGCTATGCAGTAATGACGAAACTCGTACATAATTGTCCCGCATTTCAATAAAAATATCACTGTTTGCCGGAGCAGGAATAAAGTAGAGGTTACTCATCTTTGAGTTTGCCTCATCAAATACAGACAATGATTTTGTTGCATAAACTTTGTTGCTTTTTTGAGTGCAGTAACCGTAAATTGATTGTACGGAAAAAGCAAATTCACTTGCGTATTTGCCGTATATTGTATTGCCCTCAACATTGCAGTATGAAACGCTTGAGTACCACGCTTCACCGCATATTGCTCCCGATGATTGAGTATCGGAAAAGTAGTTGTAATTTACAGTGCTGTTTTTTACAGTGCAGTTTAAAATAGCGGCATATTTAGCGTAAGCACTGAGCACACCGCTAACATTTGCAGGTGCGACATTTGCGTTTTCTATTGTTAAATCATATATTTTTGCACCTTGCAAAGAACCGAAGAATCCGCTGATATTGTTCAATTCATTTTTGGTTGAACCGATTTTAATGTTTTTGATTGTATGGTTATTTCCGTAAAATACAGAACTGAAATAACCGTCGCTGTTGCATAGCGGTGGTACTTCTTTATCATAATCGGCGAAATCAAGGTCGGTATTTAGATTTATTTTTTCCGGAATATAGCCGTAATTATTGCAAATTTCAATAAGCGTAAAGTAATCGTCAATACTGCTTATTTCATAAGGAGCGTCAACGGCTTTTTCTTCATAGTATTTTAAAAGGATAACAGAATTGTTCATATCTTGAACAGAGCAAGATGAATTGCTTAAAAGGGATTTTGACGCTTCAATCTGATTATTCAGAAGATTTGCGTATTTCTCGGAGGAGATTTTGCTTTTATCTATGTTTTCGGCATCTGAAACGGCCTTTTTTAGATTTTCTGTAACTTCACTGTTATCTAAATCGGAAGTAAAAGCTTTTATAGAGGCATATGCCCTTGAAATATCAGGCTGATTATATGCATCACTCCATTGGTTATGGCTAAGTATATAGGAATTATTTTCTTTGCAATTCTGATTTGTAAGTAAAGAACTCGAAAAAGACATATAGCTTGAATCGTTGTTTGACTCAATTACAACCGAAAATTTTTCACCCGATGTAAGGTAAACTTCATCTTTTACATCTATGTAATGTACGCCGTTATTCTCAATTTTCCCGCTGAAAGCAGTGAGAAGTCTGCCGTCTTTTGGGTTATCAAAATCAGCATTAAGTGCATAAACAGAGGCGGTATAATCATAAGCACCCAAGGTTTTGAAACTGATTTGTTTTAACTGTTCGTTGGATTGGGCGGTAAATACATTTGCTGCACCTTCATAATTGTAACCGTACCCTTGAGTGACAAAGCAGTTCTGATATTCGTTGTCATAAGCATTGTTGTCTTGCATTATATATTGAGAAAAAGCAAGATTGGTTGTATCGTAAGAAATCCAAATATAACCATCATTGCCGTAATGCTCGCCCCAACTGTTTTTGCACAGCCATGCACCGTCATTTGAAGGCTTGACTTTACCGGTAAAATTATCTTTGCTGTAATTATCGTCCCAGCCGACAACGACTATTAAATGCGAATCTCCGATTCCGATGCAGGTATTATCGCTGTAATAGTTAGCGTAGTCGGAAGAATAGCAGTCGGTAATGCTTGGATAGTGAACGGTAACGGCACCGTTTGACACAATCTTTGATTTTAAAGTATCTTTGTTATTGCTTATTTCACTGTAGTCCTTGAGTCTGTAGTCTGAATAATATCTAAGGGTTTCTGAAAAGCCTTTCTTCACTTCATTGTAAGGGCAAAGACTTTGCGGATATGTACCAAACCCCGAGTTGAGCGAGATGGCAAGAGTATCGGAAGTGCCTCCGTTACTGCCTTTTGACGAATCGTTTATGTAATCGCCGTAAAAAGGAGACGACTTGTCAACTATGCCTGAATGTATGTACCAGGTTTGTCCTGCCTCTGATAAGTCAATAGTGTCTTGCGGATTTTCTCCGAGCTTGCTTTTTAGGACATTTTGCGAGAGAATACTCGATTCCATTGATGCTACAGATGCAAATGCCCAGCAATATCCCTCGGAACCCTGATTTTTAACCTTAGATACTCTGCCGTAATCTCGCAAGTCATATTTTTGCGGAAGTTTTTTGCTTATATTTTCAGTATCGTTATTAAGTTTTTCAACAGGAATTTCGTTGTTGTTTTCGTCGTATAAAACGGTTCTGCCTTTCTCAATCTTTTCGTAAATAGCTTTAATGGATTCGTTATCTTCAACAGTGGCGGCAGAAAACGCAGTAGAACCGCAGCCGAGAATGAGCAATGAAGAAAGCATTAATGATATACATTTGAATGATTTTTTCATATTCTCCTCCTTTATGATTACTTTTGATATTATAGCATTTAATTTATATTATTGCAATATTTACATATAAAATATATTATGCCGTTTAAATTTATGGTATATTTATAAAATATAAAGCTTATTGTCTATTTAATTATTGTATTTATAATCATAGGCTTGTACTTTCGGTATTGCGTTTTATAAATTATATGTTATAATAAAAATAAAAAAAGTTAGTTAAAGCTAACTGTATGGAAAGGACAAAATACAGATGAAAGCTGATTATAAAAATTGGGTACCGAAATATATGGTAAACGGACTTATTGCAGGCACAATTGTTTTTGCGGTTTTATTTGTAATTTTCGGTGTAATCGGGTTAGGACTTAGCGGAGTGTTAAGGTGGATAATATTCGCTGCGCTGCTGATTGCCTTGATTGGCATAGGTATGTTCTTAAAATGGAGTGTTATGGCTTACAAAGCATTTTCGTATGACGGAACCCGCCAACTTTCAAAGCAGATTATTGAGGGAACCGCGAATTACATAGATATACCAAACGGCGGTAAATGCCTTGATGTCGGCTGCGGCAGCGGTGCGTTGACAATTGCGTGCGCAAAAAGAAATCTTAAAGCCGAAATTGTCGGTCTTGACCGATGGGGAAAGGAGTATTCTAATTTCAGCAATATGTTGTGCTGTAAAAACGCAAAAGCAGAGGGTGTAAGCAATGTGAAATTTGTAAAAGGCGATGCCTGCAAACTTGATTTTTCCGATGAAACTTTTGATGCGGTTACAAGTAATTATGTTTATCACAATATTACCGGCGCAGATAAACAGGAATTGTTGCTTGAAACATTGCGAGTGCTTAAGAAAGGCGGCACATTTGCAATTCACGACTTAATGTCAAAGGCAAGATACGGTGATATGGAAAAATTCAAGCAAAAACTGCTTGATATGGGATATGAAAAAGTAGAATTGATTGATACTGCAAACGGTATGTTTATGACAAAAAAAGAGGCAAAATATTTACAACTTTGCGGTTCAACCTTGCTTGTAGGTAAGAAATAAATTTTAAAAAATATTAAATTATGGCTTAGCGGAGTGTCTATATGTTTGCCGTAAAAGATTACGGTGTAGGTATTAGTGAAGAAGATTTGCCGAGGGTGGCAGAAGAATTTTATATGGTTGACAAATCAAGAGCAAGAAAACAGGGCGGTGCCGGAATGGGACTTGGATGATCAGTTTTGTTATGGACGATGAGTCGCATATGATATTTAATTTAAATATAAGCTCTGTAAATTCAAAAGCGTTGTTTAATAAAAACGACAATATCAGCGACAGTTTTGCTAAAGGGCTCGGAAAGTATTTTGATGCAAAAAATATAAATGCTGATTTTTACGATAATGTTGACTTTAACGAACTGTTTTTAGATTATTCGTTTGACAATGATATTGATGCCGAATGTTTGGTAAGTTTTAATACAAATTGTTCCGAAATCAGCATTGTTTTTAAATTTGAAAATTACCGAGATGAATCAAAAGAGATAGCGGAGTAAAATATAAAAATATAGTATTTATTTTATCATATTTTGTATTCTGTCTTTTTAAGTGTTTTTTACACAAACAGTCAGTTAAAGTTTTTGCTTTGACTGACTGTTTTGTTATAGTATGAAAATAAAAAGGACAGTCAACGGAACTTACAGCAAACAGTTCGGATAAAAAGCTTGCATTAAAATCAAATTTGGCTTATACTAAAAATGGAAGATTTTTGGATAAACTGTATGATCAGGACGGCAACTGTGATACATATAATTACAATTCAACCACAGACTATCTTGACAGCGTAAACGATCTGTTTCTTTTGCTGAACATTATGCGGTTTTATAATATTTAATCCTACATCAATTGCGAACAATCACAATGTGCGGGGGCATTTTGAAGTCTTTTCTATTGGATCGGATGCTATCTTACTTGAAGAATATGAAACTTTGAGCGGTCTCTCATTTTCATTTGGAATCGGTGCAGGGATAGATTGGGTTCATGGGTATACTACAACTAATCAAACCATTTTTAAATCTAATGATAATCCAACAAGTAACTCAAAAAATAATATCAAAAGTAATACTAACAATAAATCAAATACAGTTAATCAAAATTCCCACAAAGTAATATGTTGCAGAGCTTGCGGAAGACCGATCGGAAAACAATATTCTTGGCAATGCAGAAGTGGTTGGACATATTAAAATTATTTGAATAATGACTATGGGGTGATACATAAATATGTTTGATGATTCAATTTTTGGATTGTTCTTTAAATTGATTGAAAACTTGTTTTGCGAGGCCTTACCGAGGAAAATTTGCGGTAAAAACAAAACTGTTTTGAGTAGAATAATGTCAGCAATAATAATATTCCTATTAACTGGATTAAGTATTATTACTGTAATAGTTGCAGCATTTGCTTTGTTTTTCATATTAGATTCTCCTACAAATATTATTAATTCAATAATAATACTTGTTTTGTCATTAACAATAATAATAGTAAATATTTTACTATTAATTATATTGCCAAAATATTTGTTGGAATTTGAATCTTTTGAAGATGAAATGGATTTTTCTTATAAAAATGGTTTTTCAAGACATACAGTGATTTTAATTTTACAACAAACAAAAAATGACTGTTTTGTTTTAGCTCGTTTTTGTGGTTATCTTGGAATTCGTCCTGCTGTATATAAAAAACATGGCAAAAGAATAGGACTTATAGACATTTATAAAGAAAATATTTACTATAAGACTTTTTATTTATATGAGTCAGATGCAAATAAAAATTATAGTGTAAGGGTTTATAGAATAAAAAATAAGCTTACAAAAACTCAAATGATTGTTTTTGCATCAGAAAATGCTACCTTGAATATTCGTATTAATAATACAGTAATTCCCCCGATTGTTCCTGAAAATAAGATAGCTAATTTTTCTATATACGGAACAGTCGAAACATATGATACAAGAGGCTGTGAAGAGGTGATTATAAATAGTTACAAATACCAGTTAATTGAATGTAAAAGCAGTAAATTTATTGGCAAAAACGAAATAGTCATGTAAGGAAAATAAGAGATAGTTTTATGTTTTTATAAAATTACATTTTTTACCTATTATCTTTATAATAGCTTTTATTCTTTTTGGCGTTATAATATTTAATATTATAAATGCTTTTCTTAAAAATCTAAATTATATATCAATAATATATCCATTAATTATTTGCATTGTTTTTTTAGCGTTTATTTGTATTATTGTAAATATGAAATATTCTGATATGAAATTTGAGATTGAAAAAATTTTAAATAAAGATTTTAAAGGAAAATTCAAAAGAATAATATAGTTTTATTAATGCTTTTTAATATTAGTTTTATAAAGAATATGTAATAGTAATATTGAATTTATTTTTTGCTTAGGAGGTTCTATGATTAAATTATATAACAAAAATTATGATTATGAATTAAAAACAACTAAAGAATGTCTAATTGGAAAATTAAGAAATTCGACATTTCAGGGATTGTTTAATTATTATAAGCATTATAAAGACTATACTTTTTACGGAAAAATTTTTGAAGAAAATTTTGAAATAAAATCTGTCCCGGCAAGTAGCAGAAGATCTTTATTTAACCCTTTAATTATCGGAAAATTTTCAAGCAAAAGTAATAAAACTGTATTGTCAATTAACATGAAACTACCGTCTTCCGACTATATTTTTATTGGAATGTTTTTTGTTGCTTGTGTTTTTTGTGGTGCAATAATATACTCTTGTTCGTTAGAAAATTCTAATTTAATTCCGCTTATTTTTATATTGCCTTTTACAATTTTCTTGCTTGTTAATCTATTATTTTTCTTTTTTGCAAAAATGAATTTTAGTGATGCAATATACAATATTGAGAACATTTTAAAAGAATGTATTATAATAGATGATAAAGTAAAACCGTAAACGGAGTTGAATACACATATGAATACCTTAACGGTCAGCTTATGCACGAAACAAGAGGTACAAAAACCTTTGATTACTGCTACGACGCAAACGGTCAGCTCTACGCAGTAAGCTACAAGGCAAATTCATCAACCAATGCAGTAACATATTACTTCGCTCACAACTGGAGAGGTGATATTACTTCAATCTATGACGGTAACGGTAATGTTGTAGCTAAGTATGAATACGATGTCTGGGGTAATGTGCTCACAGTATCAAATGCGAGCAATCAAGAAATTACAGACCCTAACCATATTGCTAACCTCAATCCATTCCGCTATCGCAGTTATTACTATGACTCTGAATCAGGCTTATACTACCTTATGAGCCGTTACTACGACCCTGTTACCCACAGATTTGTGAATGCAGACGGCTATTTCCAGTCAGGCGATAACATTCTTGATACTAATATGAATGCGTATTGTCAGAATAACCCGGGAATCTATATTGACACAGGTGGTTGTTTTGTTACTACAGTTGGCTTTTCTGGAGATTGTACACTTTTTTGGGGAGTGAATGCATCTATTTGTGCAGCTTTCGACGGAAATGGAGATACTGCTTTGCAATTTTCATACGCCGGAACCAATTTAAAAGAAAATCCATATTTTGGTGTTGCTGATTTGAGTGCATCAATGCCGATTGGCTTTTATTGGGATGCAAATAGTGTTGATGAATTATCTGAGAGACGCTATTTCTATTTTGGTGGTTCTGCTGGTTTTGGCGGTTTTTTAGGTGTTGATTTAGTTTTTAGTGAATATGGTTTTGCGGGTATTGTTATAAATCCAGGTGGCGGCTTAGGTGCTGATTTCCATACATATACACCGACAACTAATACAATATATACAAGTACCTCGAATACTCCCAAAACGACTAACAAGAATATAAAAAAGAATATGAATAAAAATAATACAAACAATAATAAGATACATAATAAAAACTCTCAGAAGTATTGTCGTGCTTGTGGAAGACCAATAGGAAAAGGTCCGGGTTTTTGTAGTTCTCCGTCATATTATTAAGGAGTATAATGCTATGATTTATGATAAGAGTATAACAATTAATACAAATCTTTCTTTAGATAATTCCAAAGAAAAATTGAAACAACTGACTTTTCCTTATAGCAAAGCAAGTAAGTACAAATGCGACTTTATTGGCAGAATATCAGATGATAGTTTTGATATTACACTTAATCTATCTGGTCCAAGAGAACCGATAAGAACAAAAGTTGTGGGCTGTTTTAAAAGTAATAATGAAGGAACTATCGTTTATGCAAAACTAAAACCATCACCAGTAACATTGTTTTTTCAGATAATATATAGTTGCTTGTGTATATTGTTTTTTATTATTTTTTTATTGTATAATCCTTCAACCATATTACTTCCTATATTAATGTTTTGTTTTGGTAATTTGGTGATGTTAATTTTTATTAGATCTAATTTTAATACAACAGAAAATATATTACAAAAAGCTTATTGCAATAAATGTGAAATTAGAGCATAGAAAAATTAATTGTTTTCGCTAAAACAAAAAATTGTCTTAAAGATTTAAGAATATTTCCTTTAAATTAATGTGAAGTGTTTTTTGAAAGGATACATAATATTTTTAACTGGGGCGACAAGCTTACACGCTACAACGGAGAAACAATAACCTATGATGAAATAGGCAATCCGCTTTCATATCGTGACGGTATGGAAATGACTTGGCTCAACGGCAGAAAGCTTACAACCCTACAAAGCGGCAATGACAGTATCAGCTATAAGTATGACAGCAACGGCGTAAGAACAAGCAAAACCGTAAACGGAGTTGAATACACATACGAATACCTCAACGGTAAGCTTATGCACGAAACAAGGGGAGAAAAAGTATTTGACTATTGTTATGACACAAACGGTCAGCTTTATGCAGTAAGCTACAAGGCAAATTCTTCAACCGACGCAGTAACATATTACTATGCGCATAATTGGAGAGGTGACATTACTTCAATCTATGATGCTGGCGGTAATGTTGTAGCTAAGTATGAATATGATGCCTGGGGCAATGTGCTCACAGTATCAAATGCGAGCAATCAAGCAATTACAGACCCTAACCATATTGCTAACCTCAACCCATTCCGTTATCGCAACTATTACTACGATTCTGAATCAGGCTTATATTATCTTATGAGCCGCTACTACGACCCTGTAGTACACAGATTCCTAAACGCAGACGGATATTTCCAGTCAGGCGATAACATTCTTGATACTAATATGAATGCGTATTGCAATAATAACCCTGTTATGAATTCTGACCCGACAGGCGAATCATGCAGAAAACACGCATGTTATTATGTAGGTAGCTGTGAAGCATGTAATCCTGATTTGTAAGATTGAGAAGAAGCAGACCGGGATTTGTAGCAAAGGCTTATTCGGCGGGTTCAAAAAAGGGTGGTGATTGGAAACCAAGAAAAGATTCTAGAAAAGGTTCCGAAAATCGACAACCTACAGGGGCTAGAGAACGTAATAAAGCTCATCCTAATGGTGAAGAACATAGTAGAGTTCCTAAAGGCAATGGACTTAAACGCTATGATCCAATTACTTTGGAAAAGATATTAGCAACAGAAGTTATTATAATTTCAGCAGTTTTTATTGTTTATTTAGTTGCCAATGATGTTACCGGTGTTGGAGTGATTGATGATGCGGCAATCATTCCGGTTGCGATGATAATTTGGGAGGCAGCTCAGGTTTTTGCTTAATGAGAGGTTAATTATGAAAAAGAAATCAGAAATCTTGCCAAATAATATTTGTTTTATCACACATCAATTAGAACATCTTCATAATGTTAGTGTTAGCGTTTCATTTAAAGCAGGCTCCTTGTATGAAAGTAAATATAATAACGGTATTTCTCATTTGGTGGAGCATCTCTTTTTTAGGCAACTGTCAGATTTATCTCAAGAATCTCTTTATTTTAATATGCAAAAAATCGGTGGTGAAATTACAGGCAAAACTTACTGTGATTATGTTACTTTTAGTATCAATGTTATACCACAATATTTATACGATGCATTAGATATTATGCTAAAATTTTTTGATGATTTTGAATGGTCAAATTCAATTATATTAAAAGAAAAAGAAGTTGTTTTGCGTCAAATAGAAAATAAAGCATATTCTTATAATCAATGGATTGATTCAATATATTTTGAGAACACAAAATATACACTTCCGATTATGGGAACCAAAAAAACTGTAAAATCTTTGACTGCTTTTGAGATAAACAGTTGGAAAAAAGAGTATTTTTCTCCGGCTAATTCTTGTGTAACAATAACCGGTAACTTTAGTAATGAATTCTACGATTTTTTAAAGCAAAAACTTAGTATCATTAATAATTTTGGCAAAAAACAAGCTCCGATAATTGAAATTGCTCCAAATTTCACAAAAAGAAATAGCGACAATTATTTAACTGTAATAAATGCAGACAGTAAGTTAAGTGAAGTCGTCGTATTATTTGATATAAAAAACTCTTTTGATTACGAAAGCGTAAAACTTATTACAAGCATTTTGAGTGACGGATGTGGAAGTAAACTGTCAATGATTATGAGAGAAAAATATCAATTAACAGATGATATTTTTACACAACTTACAAGTTATTGCGGCTTTCATAGATATAGTATATCTTATACTGTGAAAAATAAAAATATCTTTAACAGTATAGATATTCTTTTCAAAATTATCAATGAAATTAAAACCGATATAACATTAAATGAGTATGCATCAACAATACCGTTTTTTACGGATAATCAAATGATAGATTTAGACAATTGTCAAAAATTGAATGAAGATTATGTACTAAGTGATTTTATTCTTGATATTTTACCATCTGATCCAATTGAAAAAGCAAAGAAGTATAAAAAGATTTTAATTAATGATTTAATAAAAATTGCAAATGAAATTTTTGTAAAAGAGAATATATCTTTTATAATTGAAACTTCAATTAACCCTTCAAATATTAAATCATTTTTAGATAACCTTATGTATCATTAAAAGATATTATTAATTCAGATTAAGGGTGAATTTGTGATATGAAAAATTTTAATTGTGTATTGTTACTGTCATTATTAATATCATTATGTTTTATAATTATTCCTTTATCTAAAAATGTGTTAAGTCAAATTATTGTAAGTCTTTTATTTTTTATAATAGCGTATTTTTTTATTATTGCATTAAAGCGTGACAGGAAATCAAAATACAAAACAACAGATAAAAAAAGATATATACCTGCTGTTTTGTGTGTAACTGTTTTTGTTTTTAGCTGCGTTGTTTTTCAAATACTAATATATTTAAAAAATACTGTAAAATATAATTATTGCATTTCTATGTCATTGTTGCATTTTATTATTTCTATGATATTAGGTTTTGCAGTGCTTAGTATAAATAAAAACAATGTAAATAATACTGCGGCTTTTGTAAAAATAATATTGCTGATTAATTTAATAGTGAATTTTATAATTTCATGTTTATTGATATTCGGCTATTATATTAATAATTCGGGTGTTATTATACTTTCATAAAAATTATATGTTTGCATTTTATTAAATAATACAAAGCACTCTATTCAGGAGGATAATATGGAGAAAAATATTTCATCTTTTGTTTATAAACATTATATTTTTTATAATACAAAAAATCTTATTCTTAGAATTTTAGGCTTGTTTCTTATTAGTTGTTCAGCTATATTTTATGTAGAAATCGGTTCTCCATATGGCTTTGACAGTGTTAACTTTTTTTCAGAAACTGTATATTTATATACAATAGCAATCACTGCTTTTGCATCATTAATATCAATTTTATCTTGTGTGCTATATAAAATTAAGCGATTGTGGAGTTGCATATTAATGAGGTGTATAACAAATATTTATATTTCTGTTTTATTTTTAACTGTTTCTGTTTTTAATTATGACGGAAAAGCATTTTATACAGATGATAAAATTGTTATTGCCATAAAAGTTTTATTGTATTTAGCGGTAATTCCCGTAGATTTGTTTATTCTCAATAAATGGATTATCCCAAAATGCAACCATAAATCAAACAGTCACAGCAAATCTTACGGTTACTGCTTATGTATTATCGGTGTTGTGCTTTTTAGAGAGATAATGAGAAACAATTACCAAAGTGTGAACATCCAGGAATTGCTGAAAACAATAGCTTATTTGTTTGCTGTTGTTATGTTGATTAACGGTATATACTATTTTATGCAGGCTTTTTTTGCAAAGAAATATTCGCTTGATATACTTTCCGATTATACGGAAACCTATGTCAATTCTTTGCACCGATTATAGTTTTATTTTTTGATTAGACATTTCAAGTAACTATAGCCATTATTAAAATATACGGTGTTTATTTTATCATATTTTGTATTCTATCTTTTTAAGTAGTTTTAACACAAACAGTCAGTTAAAGTTTTTGCTTTGACTGACTGTTTTGCTATTAATTGCAAAACTATACATAATTAAAGACAAGATGTTCATTTGCTGAATATAAGAACAAAGGGTATCAACACTATTTTGTATTGATACCCTTTGTTGTTTGGTGCGGGTGACAGGACTTGAACCTGCACACCGGTAAGCACAAGAACCTAATGGTGACGACACCTCAGTGGATTATCTTATTTCTAATCTATTTACAATTACCGCAATTTATACAATATTCATCATTATTGAAGTAGTAATTACTTGGATTATTAGTTTTGTTTATATTCGAATTTACACAAGATGATTTAAAAAAAGCGTTGATTCCATTTTCCCTGAATTTCTCAATATATTTATAAAGAGTTTTTACTTGTGTGGCTTGGATTTTTATGTTACCATTGCAATCAAGTGTCGATAATTCTAGTGCATCGGTATTAATTAAGCAATCTTTCCCTAAACTTTTGAGTATATCATCACTTATGTATAATTTACCTATTACGCAGTATGTTATGTTGTATTCCTTAAGTAAATATATTATTTTATCTAATTCCAAATCTGTCGTACCTGGTATAAATGGTTTAATAAGTACATTGCTTTCAATTCCTTGATTCTTAAATTCTTTACACGTTTTAATTCTTTCTTCTGGTGATACAGTATTAGGTTCAATTGTCTTCCATTTGTCAATAGTTGTTATAGTTGTTGAATAAAGAACTTGGTTAGTATATTGAACATATTTAGCTAATTTAGATATTAGACTTATATCTAATTTGTATTTACTCATGAATTGAATTGGATTACCTAATTTGATAAGTTCAATTATCAAATTGATAGACATATCGATAAATCTATCTGTTTGAAATATATCTCCCCAAGCACCCATAGAAATTATAGTTCCGTTTTTTCCTGCTATAAATTCTTTATTTTCAGTAATCAAAGCTAAAATTTTCTCGATAGATAAACAGTTTAACTTCGGTGCTGTAAGATTTCGTAATTTTAGATAGCAGTATTTACATCCACCGCAGCAACCTATTACTGGACTTATAAAAACTCGCCCATCCTTAAATGATGGAACTATATAGTTTTTATTCATTGTTTTACACCTTGCTTTTTTCTGTGTTTTCCTTTTTGCTGTTTTGCCAAAGTATATCAAAATAATTTTTGTAATATTTATATCCTTCGCTATCTTTTTTAAATCTATATGTTATAGTTTGCTGACTTGTTTTATTTTGATATGGTCCAATATAGAGGTTACCATCTATAGAAAAGTAAAAATCATATGGATAATGATCATAAGTGCGTAACTCAATTTGCCCATCATATTTTTGCTCTTTTTTTATTTCATCTATCCACTTAATTAATTCTTTAATCGAGTCTTTTGTAGAGCCTTCAAGTATTCCCTCAGTCTTATCAATTTCGAATGCATATTTACTATCTGGAGAAAGCGTTAGTATCTTTATGTTTAGCCCTTTGGAAACTCTTGATTTTATTAAAGGTGTTTGTGCATCTCGGTATCCTTTTAATCCCATAGCACAGATTTCAAGCGTTTTTGCTTTATTTAATTCTTTGTTGCTTTCACTATTCATTTCAGCACGTGTTTTATATATTTCACTTAATCCCCAATATCTTAGCATATGTTTATAATTTTCTTCTCGAATTTTGGAAAAGTAATTTATAAAAGAGATTACTCCACTAGCCAAAATAGAAGTTCCTATACTTATGAATATTATTGAAATAGTATTTCCTGTTCCTATTGTTACAGAAACTAAAATAAAAAATATTCCAATAAAGCATACAATTATATTAGGAGAATGGAATATTTTACTAATAATTACTTTTATGTTTTTCATACTATCACCCTGATAATCAATATTTATTCATTTTAAAATATATTTGCTATAAAATAGTTAATAAGTAATCATCTCATTAAAAATATCAATTGCAAAATGATCTGTCATTCCGGAAATGTAATCTATAATTGCTTGAATGTATAAATTTTCGTTATCAAGTTTTCCATAAATTTTTTCATTATCCAGAACAACGCTATTGTCAATGTATTCGTACGGGATAATTTCACTATCACAATATTTGCATAACCATTTGGTAAATGAGTCTAATAACTTTTTTGAATATTGCAAATTTGCTTTCAATGCAGAAAAAGTGTGTTTTCCGTCATAACATTCAAGAAGAATATTAAAAATTTCAGTAATAATTAATTCTGCGTAATGCATAAATGGTATAAATCTCTTATTACCATAAATATGTTCGTAATTAAAACTCTTTATTTCATTTAACTGGTCTAAAAAAGTTTTGCTTAATGAAATCCCTTTTTCCGGAGTGCTATTTTTACATATATCAATAATCATATTATGCATTATTACAGTTGTATTCATAACATTTTCATCATTTGAGCGTGCCATTTTTAAGAGTTTGTTTTGATCTTTTTTATCCAGAAAACCTAAATTGATTGCATCTTCAATGTCTCTGCCGACATATGCTATTTTATCAGATATTTTAACTACGCATCCTTCCCAAGTAGCAGGCTGATATTGTCCGGGAGAAGTAAAATCATTCAGGTCGATTAATTCGTCTCGTGGACGCAACCCGTTTTCATCTAATTCTCCGCAGTGGGAAATGATACCATCACGTACAGCGTATGTAAGATCTAAATTCTTTCCGACTTTATAGTTATCTTCAAGTAATTCAATTTTATCAACAAATCTTAATCCGTTCTGTTCATGCCAAAATTTTTTATCTAAATGTTTTTTAGTTAATTTACTTATAACTTTTTCACCGTGGTGGCCAAATGGTGCATGCCCAAGATCGTGACCAATAGAAATTGCTTTTGTAAGTTCATCATTCAAGCCTAATTCTCTTGCAATAGTTGAACTAACAGAATCAACATGGTTGACATGTTCCATCCTTGTACAAATATGATCATTGTTAATATTAAAGAAAACCTGTGTTTTATGTTTTAGACGCCTGTAAGCCATTGAATGAAGAATTCGTGTAAAATCTCTTGCAAAGGGGCTTCTGACATCATCGGAGCGAGAATAGAGTTCACTGGGTCTTGATGTTAACATTTCCCAATTTGGATGCTCGCTTGTTACTGCTACGGATTTGAAAACTTTTGTTGACATGATTACACCATCCTTATCCTAGAATTAACTAAATATTTTGCTATATGTTTTATTATAGCACGGAATGTAAAATCTGTCGATAATAAATTCACAATATACTAATATTTTATTTAATATTTAAAATAGCTGATATATTCTCTTATAATAAAGAATCTCTATTATAAACATCCGTATTTGGCATGAAAACAAAATAGAATAAAAGCACGAAAAACTTTAATCCTTTTTCGTGCTTTATTATGTGTCAGTACTAATTTTGCCTGTATTTAATAATCTCGGTATATATCCTTAGGTTAACGTTAACAGTCCATTCTTAAACACATAGTCAAAAACAAACATTTTTTCACCTTTATCAAATCTGACATAGATATACTTTTGCGCTTTATCGATTTTGCTGACCGTTCCCGTTCCAAACAATTTATGTTGCACAGTATCACCGACTTTAACAGCAGGAAGATTAAAATTCTCGCTTTTTTGTTTAGTCTTTGGCTTTGAAGTTTTTGAGTTGATGCTTTGACTAATACCATAGCTTGAAGTAACAAGGCCAGATTCTTTAATTTGTGCTTTATCGTCTGTTTGAAAATCTGAAAGCTGATTAGTTTCGGCCATAATATCAATAGCATCATCGTCATCGGTTACTTCATCAAGATTATCAGCGGACATAGTTGCTTGTTGATTGTAGAATAACTGTTCATATTCTTTACGTTTGATGACAGTATCCCAACCACCGATATCTTCGTTTTCGTGTTTGTTGATTCCTGTGTAAGAAAGGCTTGAATCCTCGTATCGCTTGAATTTGAAAATTGCGTCATTCATCAAGCCGGCATTGAATACTCCAAGCGAGCAAAGCAGTTCAAAATCCTTGACATCAAGTCCTGTTACTTTCTTAAACAATCCCGGTTCAAGCTGAGTGATAACATCTTTGAGAGAACGCTCACGGCAGTCGGTCAGGTACATAAAGATCGGAACACGGGTTGCAAATTTAATCAGCTTTTCCTGAATTTGTTTACGCTTTGATTTAAACTCTTTTTCCTCTTCGCTGATTTCTTTCTTTTCATTCTGAGTTAGTTTATCCTTCTCTTTTTTAGCCTTCTTAACTGCTTCAGATTTATTGATAATTGTTTCAATGTCCTGATTTAACGAGCGAAATCCCTCTATACTCATCAAAGCCTTCATGGCCTGTTCATTAGCAAAAAGACGTTTTAGAGTATCGTTGTCAACATTTACAAGTAAAGCTGATTCCCAACGCTTTGCAAGCAAAGTTGCAGAAGTACCCGACATGGCAATATCAAGAATATCCTGTGCGCTGATTTGTTTCATAGTACTTCCGTCGTATGCAAGCACAGGCAGAAAATTAATAAACTCAGCTACTTTCTTTTCAGGATTGCTTTCATTGATATTCAGCCGACAGCTGTAGTCGGAAATCTGTCGTAATGCTCTGTCAAGCGCAAAGTCAAATACATAGCACTCGTGCTTAATAATTTCTTTTTCTCCGATCTCATTTATAATCTCCCACGGAGATTGCACCCTGAATGCCGCCTGAAAATATGTTTCGGGACTTTTTAAATTACGGAGCATAAATATTCCCGTCCACGGCCTTACTGTAACACCTGTTGTCAGCTTGCCGCAGGTTAAAGTAATTGTTTTGGTTTTAAGAGGATTGCCCATAGATTTCAGAACAGGATCAAGAGCGTCAAGACCGATACCTGCAGATGTACCTGCGCAAAGATTGATTTTGTATTCGTGATAAAAAGTATTTTGCTTTTGCTCGAGCAGATTTTTCATTGCATAGCAGGAGGCAACATTTGGCAGAAACCAAAGAGTATGAGAGAGCACATTCAGCAGTCTTATATCTGAAAACGGCATAGGAGGACGTCTATCCTTGCCTAATTTCAGGTCAAGAAGATTTGCAGGCAGATGCTTGCCTGTCATAAGATTAAGCCAGCTTTGCACCTCGTTTTCGTACACAAATCTCGCTTCTTTGCCTTTTCCTTTTGCGGAAAAGAAAACATTTAGGTCAAATTCGTTAAATTCACCCTGCATTGCCACCTGACGGATATCCTCAGGCATTTTATAGGTGAGCATAACCATTCTCGGAAGAGCAAGATAAGGATTATCAGAGCCTTTCCAATTTTCTTTTGCGGACTGCTCATCCGAATAAGTCCAGTTGAAAATCTGTTCTTCAATGAATTCTCCGCTGTTTATGGCACGAAACGGCGTTCCCGATAAAAATAGATAATGGTCTGTTGTAATCTCAATAAAGCTTTCATTATAGGCATTGTCGGCTTCATCATTTTTGTACTTTTCCATATCGAAGTCAACATCAACCTCTTCATCAGGCTTTTCAAAGAGCTTTTTTGTGTTCTCACGCCACGCACCGTAATGATACTCGTCAAAAATAACTAAATCCCAGTTGTTGCTGTGTATAAATTCATTTTTAGGCTTGATTGCACCTGATTCAGTTGTGCCGAGCAAATCCTGAAACGAACCGAAAACAACAATAGGCTGTGACTTATCAGCCTGTTCAAACATATGGTCAATTGTAGTTTTTCGGTTTGCAGCGTCTTTGTTGGAAATAAACTGCCAGCCTTCAAAGTCAATGTGAGTTATCAGATCTTCACGCCATGCCGATTCAACGGCAGGCTTGAAGGTGAGAACAAGTACACGCTTAAAATTCATCTTCCTTGCAAGCTGATATGACGCAAAGGTTTTGCCAAAACGCATTTTTGCATTCCATAAAAACTTTGGCGTGCGATTTGGTTCGGCAGCTTTAGCTTCTTTAAAATATTTTATTGTTCGTTCAACTGCTCTGTACTGTTCGGGGCGCATTTCAAAACTTGCCGTTCTGTTTTCAGACGCAACCTTGCCTGTTATAAGCTCATTAACGGCAGATTTTATGTCATCAACCGTGCATTTGTACCATTCGTTGCGGTCGTTACCGCTGTTAAGCTGTTGCTTACCTCTGCGTTTTAGAATACTGTGAACATCGTGGTCGGTAAAGCAGGAGCCGTCGGGGCGCATAGAGGAATGACTGAATAGAATCTTGTATTGCACACCGCTGGTGTGCATCTGTTCCTTTATACGGCTTTTAACATTTCTTTCGGTAAAGCCTACCTTTATGTAGCCTTTATGAGAGGGAACATCCACAAGCTCGTATGCGTAGATTGTGGGATTGATTTGCGGACGTGGTGCAAAAAACTGATTATCAGCCATTGTCGTCACCACCTATATTACAAATTCTTGAATCAATGTAATTCCATTCATCTTTGCTGATGCCCCATAAATCTATTAAATATTCATCAGTGAATGTGATATTATACTTTCTTAAATCGGGGACAAAACAAAAATTCTTTTTTGTTACATCTTGTGATACAACAGTCTGTAATAACAGAAAACGTACAACTTTTGTAAATAAATAAGATTTAAAATTCAATGTTTCTTCCCTTGTGTCAAATGCACCTGCAACAATCCATGATTCTGTACAACATTCGCCAGGAGCAGCAAGCCTTATATTTCCGTCATAATAAAATCCAACAGGCTTTGTGAAATCTGTCTGGCCTGCTATTGGAGCTTTAGGCACAAGTAATTTCCACTTATTTAGTAGTTGATTATTATCAATGATATCTTTTTTATCAGCGTACTTCTTACCTATCCTTTGAATAAACCAACATGGTATGCCGTTTTCTTTTGGTGGATAATTTGTTGGTATTCCGAAAGGCTTTCTTGAGGATACTTTTTTATTCAAATAGTACTTGTTTTGTTTTTGTATTTTTTTTACAATCTTTACAGCTAAGTTTTGTCGAATAAATATTTCATTTTCATCCAGATATCTATTTGAGGTTAATGGCTTGGATTTATCAAAATTAGTTACTTCGCACATTCCGTTATAATCCCTATTCCAAAGAAAATAACACGCTCCACCAGCTAAATCAACACCAGGAAATACATCTTTAAAATTTTCATAATCAACCAACTTCTCAATTCTTCTGTCTGAAAGCATTTCTTTACGGAAATCATCAAGTCCTTTTCCTCCGCTAAACCATCTTGATGGTATAATCATCGTTATATACTTTGGCTTTAATAATTTTGCACGATTTACAAAATGTTGATAAATAGGTTTTGCGCTTTTTCCATTTCCACCGTCGTTTAATTGATACGGAGGATTTGAGATAATTACGTCGAATTTCATATCAAAGACCCTTTCTTTATCACCTGAATGTATAAATTGATATGCGTGGGATTCGAGCAAACTATCTCTATCGTATTCTTTCTGAGATGCACCGCAATAAATGCATTTTCCGTCCTGCCATGTATGCTTTATGCGCTTGTATCGTATATTTCCCTCAACATCGGGAAACCTACTTACGGAGTATTCTGTGTTTGGATATTTTGAGCAATACACGCTTCTGCGTGACAGCAGACTTGTCAGTTCGGTAATTGCTATACCAAAAAGCTGTTTGTGAAAAATATGGTCTATGCGTTTCTGCAAGTCGGGAATTTGCACTTCAAGTCCGCTGATAAGCCTTTTTGCAATTTCTCGTAAAAAAACACCCGATTTGCACGCAGGGTCAAGAAATGTTGTGTCAGGATTGCTGAAAAGCTCCTGCGGCAGCATATCAAGCATAGCGTTAGCAACTTCAGGCGGTGTAAAAACCTCGTCGTTTGATAGGTTAGCAAGGCAGGACAAAACATCGGGATTGTAAATTTCATTGAATAAGCTGTCAGCCATTTTTCTGCACCCTCCTGTAATGTGTGATGTATTTTTTCAGAAAGATGCCCTCATCAGACGGTGTATCACTTACCAATGATAACTGTTCGTCTTTGTCAGGCTCCTGCTCTTTAAGCAGCTGTTCAAAGGTATAGTCGCTTCTCTGCATCTGTGAATCTGTGATAAGAGCCCATTCTGAAAAAACTATTGGAATATCTGTGTCATTTCCGTTTTCATCGACTGTCATTAAGGTGAGTGCGTTGCCGCATACAATGTTGCGGCTGAAAATGAATTTTACGGCTTCTTTAGTCTGTTCGTTGCACATGCTTTTGCATACAGCCTTATACTGCTTATCCCATATTGCAAACATACGCTTTCTGCAATCAAGCACGTTGTCCTGCAATATATCGACACCGTATATGGAGCTTGCTGCGAGTACCGAATACTTTTCATAATCAAGAGGGCTGCGTTTGTACTTTCGCTTGCAAACCTCAAGCTTTCGGGTAAGGATTTCTGCAAGAAAATTTCCGTTACCGCAGGCTGGTTCAAGAAACCGTGAATCAATGCGTTCCGTTTCGTCTTTAACAAGGTTGCACATTGCTTTTACTTCTCGGTCATTAGTATAGACCTCACCGTAATCGGCTACCCTTTGTTTTGACTTGATTTGTTTCTTCGCCATAAGTACACCCACCAACTGACCTCAAATTTTCGCAGAATGTAACCGACAGCGAAAAAGAAACAAAAAATCGCTTATCTATCGAACAAACAATAAATAAGCGACCATATATTTGACCATAAATATTATTTTTAAATTGCGTAATCGAAAGGCAATTTATCAATACTGGTCTGTTTTAATTCAAATGATGAATGAACATATTTGTTTAGCGTTGTTTTAACATCAGAGTGCCCCAGAATTTCTGATAGCGTTTTTACATCCATCCCCGATTCAATACATCGTGTGGCAAAAGTATGACGAAGTGTATGAAAATGAGTCTGCCTGATACCATAAGCCTTTATCCTTTGAGAAAATTTTATTTGCATTAATCTTGGCTCAACAAATTTTCCGTTATCCTGCCTTATTACATATCCCGATTGCATTTTAAATCTCCCCACAATCGGAAGCAGAAATGATGGTATAGGTACACAACGGTTTGACTTGTCTGTTTTGGGAGGTGTTACTACGACTTCTGTTTTTCCTGAGTTCATACGTATTCTTTGCATTGTTTTGAAAACATAAATTCTGCCGTTAAAAATATCTCCCCATTGTAATGCACATAGTTCGCCAATTCGTAATCCAGTGTAGAGTGCAAGCAGTATTGCAAAATCATATATATCCGTATTTTTTAGCAAATGATTCATCAAATCTTGTTGTTCTGATTCTGATAACACATCCATTTCATCGTGTTTTGATTTCAATAAATGTACCTTTGGGCAGACAATTCCATATTCTTCTTTGGCATATTCAAATCCCATTCCAAGTACAATCAGAATATTATTTACTGTATTTCTTGAAATTGACTTATCTAAAAGATAATCAGTAAATTGCTGTATGTTTTTTGTATTAACAAGCCTGATAAATATTCTACCAATTGAATCTTCACAATGAGTTTTTATAATATTTTCATACTTAATATATGTGGAGTGTTTAATATGATTTTTGCTTGTTTCAAGCCATTCAAATAATATAGACTTAACCGTGTAGTTAAAAACATTTTGTGTTGTTGTCGGGTGAATTAAACAATACTGTTGCTTATCTTTCGCTTCAGCATACGATTTTCCGTAAACTGAACCGTATTTTTTACTACCGTCAATATTAATTGCTTTTACATACCTTGCCTCCCATCGTCCGTCCTTACGCTTATAAATGTTTTCGCCATGTCTTGGCATAATATCATTCCTTTCTGTGAATATCATAATACTATTTTAAAATTATATTTCAAATGACGGAATTCTTGACCAGAAATATCTTGATATCACTTGAAAAATAACACATATTCTCAAATATGTCGGATAAATAGTGAAATCTACATTGCATTTTTATATAAAAAGTGATAAAATAATCAGTAAAAGTACGATTTAATGTGTCATTTTATTATTCGCAGATGGTTACATTCTGCGAATTTTCATTTTCGGTCATTGAAATAATTTTTTGTAGTATATTAACTTGAAATTTGATTGATTTCAAGTAATTTAATTAAAAAACAGAATGATTTAATCGAAAATTATTTATCAAACAAAAGAAAATCTCTGGACTTATACAGAGTTTCGTGGTATATGTTTGTGCTAAGAAAGGTGGCATAAACAATGGATATACTTGAAGATTTATATTACGGAAACTTATTCCCTCACGAAAAATGTGCAAAGCTTGATGATGAAATGAAAGAACTGCTTGGCTTACTCAACAGAAATGAAGAAAAACTCACAGCAATTCTTTCTGATGAGCAGAAAGAAACCTTTGAAAAATACAAGGACTGCAATCAGGAAATTTCTGAAATCTGTGAACGAAACGCATTTTTAAATGACTTTCGGTTAGGAGCAAGGATCATCATTGAAGTAATCAATAACTGAAAAAGCGGATAGGTAATTATTAACATTGCCTATCCGCTTTTAGTTGTTATTGAATTTGCTATTGCTGTAATTCTTCTTTTAATTGTTCCAAAATTTTCTTTATTTTCTTTTCTGCACCCTCGGCTGTCAGACCGACCCTTAATGATGCTTCACGGATTGTCATTTTATCCTTGCTTTTCAGACAGTCGGAGCAGATACCAAATACTAACTCAATCAATCTTAAATCCTGTGGCTTGAGTTTACTCAAAGCTGTTTTCAACTTTTCTCGCTGTTCGTTTTTGAAATATATTTCCTCAGGGGACAGTGTATCTATCTCAACATAAGTGATTGAAGAATTAAAATAATTTTCACTTTCTTGATTGTGAATATCAAGATTGCTGTTCTGCTTAAACCAAGTTGAAGTAATAATGCAGTTACGCACTGTGTTCTTTGAAATATTTAATTCATTTGCAATGTCCGTGACTGCTTCTTCAAGAGGTTTATCATTCTGCTGTTGCGAGTACAGCAATGCTACTTTTCGTAAATTCTGATACAGGTTATTATTGTCGATATGTACATTACCGCAGACAGTACGGACATATTCGTGCCACGCTTTGAGCATTCTATATTTTATGAGTTGCAGTAAGGGTATATCCGAATCGTAGCTTTGCAGTTCGCTCCACAGCAGAGATGAAAAGATTTGTTTCAAGTCGTCAATTCTATTACTATCCAAATCGTATTTCTTTATAAACAGTTGAGCGTTTCTGTTGAGTACAGGCTCATAAATATAAAGAAATTCATTAAAGTATTTTTCATCCTTTGTTTCTCTGTAGCGTGTAAAATAAACATTCAAGTTATCGAGTTTAGTTGGAATATAACCAAGCTGATACATTTTACTTTCCTTAATCTTTCATAGCCTCCTCATATATTTTTGAAAGCTCCATATCTTTCTCATATTGATTTTTGGCATAGTCAAAATCAACATTAGCCAAATTGAAATAATAATCAATAAGCTCCTTTGCCTTGGCAGATACATCCGCACTGTATTTGCTGAGGCTTTTATTTTTGCGAATAGAATCGTAACGGTTTTTCCATAGAACATAATATGGGCTGTCGGATTTTCTCTGTTTTTTCATTTTCCTTTTTGTGACTTCCGGGTGTTTAGCGATGTATGAACAAGGCACACCGTATTTCTTATTTACCATACTGCAATACAGTTGATTGCGTGCTGTTGTCATAAAGAAATATCTGTCGCAAATATCGCATCTCCAAAGATAGTGACCGTGAATATATCCTTCAAACAAGTCTGTCATCAGAAAATCTTTCAGATTATTATAATAAACCTTCCTGTAAATCTTACTTGTGCCGTTTTCAGACTCTACCACAGGGATTATTGTTGCTCTCGTGCCGAATGGGTGGCTGTTAACGTCAAATATAAAATTCATATACGGGTCGTTTATAAAATCGCTGAATGCTTCTGCGAGTTCTGCTTTTGTTCGTGCGTTATTTTTTACTATTTTATTTGTAATCTGAAACACGACAGATGAATAATATTTTACTTCCTTTACAGCTGATGAAATAAAGAAACCGATTAAGAAAGCCGTTTCCAAATCAACAGATGCTTTGACTAACTCGTCTAATTTTTCTGAAATCTTTATTCTATATTCATTCTTTGTGAATCGTTCATATTCCTCATAAAGTTTGATTTTCTCTTCTGTGAAAAACTCATTGATTATTTCTTTGCATTTCTTGATGTCAAATATTTTAAAGATTTCATATTGACTCAAAACATCAATAACTGAAATTATTTTTGCACGATAATTTAAAAAATCGGTTCTGTTAAAATCCTTATTTAATAATTCTTCTGTGAAATTTTTTAAATCTTCAAAAATACTTTCATCAATAAAGCGACTATCGGTATCCATTACAAGAAAACTTGTGTAACCGATAGGATATTCTTTATCGCTGATTGCAAACTTATCTTTTCTATATGTGACGCTAAAAAGATTAGTTGTATTCAGTTTTTTCAGTACATTGTCCTTAAAGTCCATAGTATCAACTCCGTTTATATTATATCACTTTGAAAATAAAATCACAAGTATTCAGGAAAGCAAATTGTGTTGTCACGGATTTTTACGGATTTTTGAAAATTTTTGACATTTATATATCAGAGGACAAAAGGAGTGATGAGGTTATGATTTATTAAAACTTTATATGGATTTAATTATTAAAAATGAAAGGATGTGGATAACCAATATGGTTAAAAAATTTAAAAAACTTGAAATCTTTGATGGTGAAAGTCTTATGGACGAAAGAATTGAGCCGTTACAATTTTGCATTGATACTTTACTTCCACAGGGATTAATTATTCTTGCAGGTCCGCCAAAGGTAGGTAAATCCTGGCTTGTGCTTGATTGGTGCTTAAGTATTTCCAAAGGAGAAAAGGTCTGGAACTATAATACCAAGCATGGCACAACACTCTGTCTATGCCTTGAAGATAACAAAAGGCGATTGCAAAAACGACTTAATGTAATCACAGATGATGTGCCGAGAAATATTTTCTTTGCAACATCTTCCTGTTCACTTGCGGAGGGTCTTGAAGAGCAGATAGAGGATTTTGTGACGGAACACACAGATACAAGACTTGTTGTCATAGATACACTTCAGCTTGTAAGAAAGCCTCACAAAGATATTTCCTATGCAAATGATTATTATGAGATATCCAAGCTAAAACATCTTGCAGACAAGCTTGATATTTCTCTTCTGTTGATTCACCATTTCAGGAAAGAAAGCTCCGGTGATTTTCTGAATAACTTTTCAGGTTCAACAGCAATAACAGGTTGTGCTGATACTTTGATTTCTATCAGTGAAAAAGAAAGAGGTCAGAACAGAGCTGTTATGCAATGCTCAGGCAGAGATATTGAAGAGAGAAAAATTGAAATTGAATTTTCAAAGGAAACCCATAAGTGGAATATTGTTTCCGACAGCCTTGAAAATCCTGAAATTCTTTTGCCTGATGATGTGTTTGCTGTGATTGAATTTATGAAAAGTGAAAAGTTATTTGTTGGTAGCAACACTGAACTGACGGAAAAGTTCAATGCAGTCTATAAAAAGCAATACACGGCAAACGCTTTCAAGAGAATGCTAAATCAATATCGTTTTCAGCTTGAGGATTACAATGTATTTTTCAATTCATACAGAAGCAGTGGTAAGCGTTATATCAACATTCGTTATGAAGAAAGTGACGATAGTGCCGATGATGACGATAAAATCCTTGTCCGATAAATATCGTCCATATCGTTCCTATCGTCCCTGTCGGGCAGAATTTACGAGTTTGTCTGCTTTTTATGAAAAGGTGGACACCGTACCCGACTGAAAGCAAAAATCGAAATTTGTGCAAATTACGGCAGAGTTGATATTTCATTTTTAGGAGCAGAGGTTTGGGCTACATTTCCCGGACTTGTCCGGGGCAAGCAGAGCGCCCGGCTGTCCGCCGAACACGTAAAAACCGAGCGAAGCCCGGACCCACTTTAACACGGAGGTGCATAAAAATAGAAAATCGTAAACGAAATCAAACCTTAAGTATCAGATTAACTAATTCCGAAAAATCAGCAATCTATAAAAAATCAAAGAAAGCTAAGCTGACATTGACTGAATATATTTTGAAATCTTCATTGCAAACCGAAATTAAAGTAGTTGATTTGCAACCGTTACTTGTTGAACTGAAAAGGATTGGCAATAACCTGAATCAGATAACAAGGAAGATAAACAGCGGTGTTTTTTGTTCGTATAATTTTGCAGAAGTAATTGATATGCAAAGAAAAATCTATGACGCAATCATAAAACTGTCGGAGGATAAGTAATGGCGACCGTGACATATATTCGAGAGTCCAAGCAATCCATAAGTGCAATGAAAGGTGTAATTGATTACTGTTGTCAGGATAAGAAAGTCTATGATGAGATTTCAAATCAAAGACTTGTCAGCGGAATTAACTGTGACGGTGAAAATGCATTCAAAGAGTTTATGGCTACTAAAAAGTCATACGGTAAAACTGACGGAATGAATTTTTATCAGTACGTTCAATCCTTCTCACCCGAAGAAAATATTACTCCGCAGAAAGCTCATGAGGTTGCATTAGAGTTTGCCGAGAGAGCGTGGACAGGTTATGAAGTTTTAGTTGCAACTCATTGTGATGCACAGCATATTCATTCTCACTTTGTAATCAACTCTGTCAGCTTTGAAAACGGTAAAAAGCTTCGGCAGAATCCAAACACACTCAAATCATTACGAGCATTAAGTGATGAAATATGCAGACAGCATAATCTTTCAACTCTTGAGCCTTACAGCAAGGACGGTATGAAAATCTCAACAAGAGAATACCGCACCGCAGTCAAAAGTCAGAGTTGGAAATTTAAATTAATGAATGACATAGACAAAGCTATGAACATAAGCGGAAGTAAAGAAGATTTTATAAACGCAATGTCAATTATGGGTTACTCGGTAACATGGACTGACGATAGGAAATACATCACCTATCAATGTCCGAACAAAATGAAGTGCAGAAATATTAAACTGTACAACGAAAAATATTTGAAAGGAAGCATGGAAAATGAATTCAGATACAGGCAAGAACAATATTTTGGAAAATCTCAAACAGAGGAACAGCAACTCACTGACGGCGATAGAACTACTATCGGGAGAAACGAAAGTAGTTTCGATTCCGTCACAGGTCAGGGAGGAAGAACTCACCCTGTTGAGAACGGCAATAACATTTCAGCCGGAGCTGTACAATATGATTTCAAAAATCTCAACGGACGACCAGATGGTGGAATATCTGGAGAGGATTCTGGAAATCAACAAAGACAATATGGAATTGATCTCGAAGGGTTGTCAGGCGGAGCTGAAGAAAATTTCGGAACAGACTCTGAAAGAAATCAGGTCGGTGCAAACTCAGATGACGAAAACTATCGAACAGGCTGGGAAGAGTCAAGAAGAGTTTTTGAACAATACCTTGCAACAAGGTCAGGAGTTGGAATCGGCAATAGCGTCACAGGTGAAGAAGTCAACTCTGCTGACAACCTTAAAATGGATAGCAATAACCATACTATCCTCGGCGGTATCAACTCTCTTACTGAATCACTTTCTCGGATAATTGATGATGAATCGGAAGATGAAGAAGAACGCAGAAAGCGGATTACAGCTGAGCAAAATGGAAGTGATATAGGTGCTTTAATAGGTTCAGTTGCCGGAATGTTTATGAATATTATTTCTAATAGCAACGAGGAAATTGAGGTTGAAGAAAAAATTAAAGAAGATAACGGATTTAATATGAACCTGTAAGCTTATTTAAGAAAAGAGGATTTTATTATGTACAAATTTAGTATAAAAATTCCAGTGGTAAAGGAGCGATGATAGAAAAATAATTAAGCATTGAGCCGTGTTGACGTATGGCACGTAAAGAAAATCCTATTATTGTCGAATCTGTTGAATTTGATTATGTAGGAACGGATGGACAGTTTAATACTTTTCTGAAAAGTATAATCAAAGATTACCTTACGGAAAATAATCTGTTGCCTGATGACTATGATGATAAAATTAATTCAAAAAAGTCAGCATAATAGCTTGATATTATTAAAAAGTTGTGATATGTTGTGGTTGCACTGAGGTGGTGTGACCACAACATTCAGATGATAAAACGGAGAGGAGAATCTAAATGAAAGTATGGTTGTATTACAGACTGTCAAGAGATGAAGATGCTGAACTCAATTCTCTTAACAATCAGCGAAACATTTTAGTAGAATATGCAAACGCAAACAATCACGAAATCGTTGGCGAGTCCTTCGATGATAATGTAAGCGGTATGCACTTCAATCGTGAGGGTATCAGCAAAATCTATGAACAGGTTGAAAACAAGGCGATTGAAGCAATCATTGTAAAAGACTTATCCCGACTTGGCAGGCACAGAACGCAGACTGCGATGTTCATTGATTATCTTCGTGAACACGATGTCAGGGTGCTTTCTGTTACAGAAAACATTGACACAAGCAATGAAGATGATGATCTGATGATAGGCTTCAAAGGAATTTTTAACGATATGTATGCTCGTGATATCTCAAAGAAAATCCGTGCAGGCTATAAGCAGAAACAGAAGAACGGCATTGTAATTACAGTACCGCTTGGATATTTTAAGGATAAGAATACAAATGAAATTGTAGTTGTCGAGGAAGAAGCGGAGATTGTCAGAAAGATATTTGACCTCTACCTATCAGGCTACGGCTTAAAAGCAATAGCCAAAAAGCTGAATGATGAAGGCATAAAATCACCGCAGTACTATCAAAACAAAATGTACAACAAGAAATTACCCTGCAACAAACCTGAAATTACTGGCAGGTACTTATGGGTGAACACAACGGTAAAACGGATTTTGCAGAATGAGTTTTACATAGGAACAGTCACCTGTCACAAGACTTATACCAGTAAAATTAATCATATCAGAAAGGCTTTGCCCGAGGAAGAACAATTCAAACACGAAAATTTTGCACCTGCCATTATCTCAAAGGAGAAATGGGAACAGGTGCAATTTTTATTATCTTCAAAGCGAAACAATAATGTCCGAGCAAGCTCAAGTAATCCTTGCCACCGCTACACAGGACTGATAGAATGCGGTGACTGCGGTTGTACATTCGTATGTAAAAAGCGTAAGTGGAAAGATAACCCCGAACGCATCGAATACAACTGCAACGGATATCACCGCTACGGCAAGGAGCACTGCACGGCACACAGAATTGATGAGGAGTATTTGGATAAGCTGATTTATAATGAGCTTATGTCAATCAAGGATGAAGCACTTGCAAACTACAAATCAATAGAATCGGATGTCAAGAAATGGATGAGCAATAAAAGCTCGGTAAACAATAAGCTGAAACAGCTTAATACAAGCCTTGAACAGCGCAAATCTGACCAAAAGGAAATCCTGCTTGAGAGAATCAGGGATAGGGAACACGCTGATATTTACACAGAAATGCTTGAAAAATGCGAGTCGGACATTCAAAAGCTTGAAGATGAAATTAAGTCCATTCAGTATTACAACTCCACAATCAAAAAGCGCAAAGCTGAAATGAAAGACAGCGTTGAAATCATTGAAGAAATTATCAAGGAAGGATCAATCAGTGACGCAAACCTCAGATTGCTTGTGAATAAAATAATTATCTTTGAGAGAGATAAAAAGCTGAAAATCAAAATCAAGCTGAACGCTAAATTTCAAAGACATAAGGATTGTTATAATGATAATGGAATAGTTTCAGAAAAGATATTTATATAAATAAGGCAAAATTATTGACACGATGTTGCTTTTGATTATATAATTTTTTATGGTGATAAAATGATAAAAGTTGCATTTTGTGATGATGAAACTAAAATTTTAGAGGATTTATCTGTAAAGATAAAGAAAGAATTTGAAAAGATTAATTGTGAAATTGATTTATATACAACAGAAAACTCAATAAGGCTTCTTGAATATCTGAAAAGTTGCACTGTTGATATTCTGTTTTTGGATATTGATATGCCTACAATCAGCGGTATGGATATTGCAGAAGCTTTGCTCAACAGCAAAATAAAAACACTACTTGTATTTGTTACCGGTCAGGATGCGCTCGTGTATAAATCCTTTAAATATCATCCGTTTGGTTTTATAAGAAAGGCATTTTTTGACGATGAAATCACCGGGGTTGTAAAAGGCTTGGTTGAGGAAATACAAAAAAGCTCTGATACATTCTTGTTCAAAACTAACGACGGATTTAACAGAATCAAGCTTAAGGATATTCTATATTTTGAATCCGAGTCAAATTATCTTAATTTGCATACTGCAAATACTGTTTACAAATTCAGAAGTACCCTTTCGGCAATTGAAAAGGAGCTTTCTGCAAAGGGATTTATCCGCACTCATAAAGGCTTTCTTGTGAATCAGGAGCATATCTTTTCAGTTAAATCTGAGAATATTGTTCTCAGCAACAATGTCGTCCTGCCAATCGGCAGAACAAACAGAGATGTAATAAAAGCTCGCATAATGAGGTATATGAGATGATCGGAAAATATAAAAAGCTCAAGCAGGATTTTGAAAATCTTGAAAAGGAATATTCAAGAGAGGTTGCCAAAAATCTCGACTTGCAGTACGAATACGATAATCTGAAAGCTGATTATACAAACGAAACGATTCAGCGTGCGGAAATTGAGAGGCTTCACGAAAACACACGAAGGCTGAAGCACGATATGAAAAATCATATTATGGTGTCTGTATCGTATATTAACAACGGAGAGATTGAACAGGCTAAGAATTATCTTTCAGATGTGCTTGATAATCTGAATAAAACCTATTCCTACATTCAGACTGGTAATTCTGTTATGAATTATATTATCAATTCTAAGCTTGAAAAGGCACATAGCAAGGGAATTGGATTTAAGGCAGAAATTGAAAATCTTCCCTTTGAAAAAATGGGAAGTGTTGATTTTTCTGCATTACTTTCAAATATACTTGATAATGCCGTTGAAGCAAGTGAAAAGACTACCGATAAGTTTATCTATGTTGCGATTCTCAAAAAGCGTGCTTATGATACAATTCTCGTAAAAAACAAGATTGATAACTCCGTGCTTGAAACAAATCCTGAGCTTAAATCATGTAAAAATAATACAGAACAACACGGCTACGGAATAAAACAGATAAAGACAATAGCCGAAAAATATGATGGTATAGTTGACATTTATGAAGAGGACAATATGTTCTGCGTGAATGTGATGATACCTAGCTGAATCAGACTGTTTCAAATGAAGCAGTCTTTTTTATTTGACAGGAAACTGCATATAAGTAAGCTGTCAGGAAAAGCAAAAAAGCCAATTCCTTTTTCAAAATTTGTGTCAAGGCTCTTGCTTTTTGTCACAGTTTAGAAGCAGTTTATCCCAAATGGATTGTAAATTATCAAGTATATGTTTATTATTAATTCAGGTGAAGAAAATGATTATAGCCAAAAACTTAAGCAAGGAATTTCACAATAACATCAAAGCGGTGAATAATCTTTCGTTTCATATTAACAAGGGTGAAACAGTCGGGCTAATAGGTGCAAACGGTGCAGGCAAAACAACACTTATAAAGCTTATTTCAGGCTTGTTAAAACCCGACAGCGGCTTTGTCAGAATTTTTGAGGATAACCCGCTTGCAAGGAAAGCTAAAAACGGACCGTTTATGGGTGTAGTGTCAGGTCAGAGACCCTCAGGAACCTATGATAACGGCAAGGGTGCAAACACCGCGACCTTGCAGGAGGATTTAACGGTTGAACTGAATATGGAGCTTGTAAAGGCAATTTACAGGATTCCCGATGACAGATATAATAAAAAGCTTTCTGAGCTTACAGATGCTCTTGGATTAAACTCTTTTATGAAATACCGTGTTGACCAGCTTTCATTAGGTCAGCGTATGCGTGCAGAAATAGCTGTCGTACTGCTCTATGAGCCTGAACTTCTTATACTTGACGAACCATTTATCGGGGTTGACTTGATAGCCAAGGAATCAATAAGGCAAATTCTTCAAAAAATGTCCAAGGATAAGAACACCACAATAATTCTTACCACACACAATGTAGAAGAAATTGAGAAAATCTGTGAACGGGTAATCTTATTAGATAAAGGCAGTATGGTTTTTAACGGAAGCTTTGACCGTATAAAGTATTCTCACGCAAGTATCAATTCATTAAGTGCAGAGCTTACGGATAAAATTCCCGATATGCAGGATTTGCCCGTGACTAAATACATGATTGAAAATAAGAAAATTACCCTTTGGTACGACAGTAAGGTAATCAGTACCAAAGATTTAACCGCTTACATTTTATCCCAGTGTAAGGTTAAGGACTTACTGATAAGAAAACCTACTGTTGAAGAAATTATCAGAAATATATATGAGGAGGGCTCAGAGTGAGTAAAACTATAATTGATGTTCAGAACATAAGCAAAACCTTTAAAATCACAAAGAGAAAAACAGGTTTCAAGGGTGCGTTAGCAAATATATTTCATCCTGAACACGAATACAAGAAAGCAGTAAATGACATCAGTTTTAATATAAAAGAGGGTGAGATGGTAGGCTTTATCGGACCTAACGGAGCCGGAAAGTCAACTACCGTCAAAATGCTTTCAGGTATTCTGTATCCTGACAGCGGAAATATTAATATCGCAGGATATATTCCCCACAAACAGCGTAAGGAATATGTTGCCAATATCGGTGTAGTGTTCGGTCAGAAATCGCAGATTTCATGGGATTTATCACCGCTTGACAGCTACGAGGTTATCAAGCATATCTATAAAATTCCCGATAAGAAATATAAAGAAAATATTGAACGCTTTACTGAGCTTCTTGATATGCGGAAATTCATTAATCAGCCTGTACGTCAGCTTTCACTTGGTCAGCGAATGAGGGCAGATATTGCGGCGGCGCTTCTTCACTCACCTAAAATAGTTTTCTTTGATGAGCCGACAATCGGAATTGATGTTGTGGGTAAGGAAAAAATCCGCAGTTTTATAAAAACTCTTAATAAGACTGATAACATCACAATGATTTTTACAACACACGATATGCAGGATATTGAAAAGACCTGTGAGCGCCTGATAATTATTGATGACGGAAAAAAGCTATATGACGGAAGCCTTGAAGCTATAAAAAGCAATTATGTTTCATCACGAATTATAGAAGCAGAGTTTGAACAGCTGCCTGAAAAAATTGATATTCCGTATGTTACTGTCAGTGATGTTGATAAAAACAGAATGAAAAAGGTCATCACATTTGATACCGGCAAAACAAGCATAAATTCGTTAATGAGTACCTTGCTCAATAATTACAGTATCAAGGATATTTCAGTAAAAGAGCCTGAAATTGATGCGATAATCAGTGATATTTATCAGGGTAAAATCATTGTACATTGAGTACGGAGGTGTAAAATGAGTACTTACATACAATTTGCCGCCGTTAAATTCAGAAATAATATGGCTTACCGTTTTGAGTACATAATGGGGATTCTGAATACTGTTCTGAATTTTTTGGTGTATTGGTGTATATACAAGGCTTTGTATGGCGGCGCAAACGAGATTGACGGAATTACCTTTTCAATGGTAACTACAAATTTTATAATTTCGCTCGGTCTGACAAATGCTTTTTCAAAAAATGAAATGTTTTTACAGGATAAAATCAAACAGGGAACAATAGCAAACGAGCTTCTTAAGCCTGTGAATTTTAAATTCAGAATGCTGTTTGAGGATTTGGGTGACGGATTTTTTAAAGTGGTTTTCAATTTTCTGCCTGCTGTGATAATTGCAATGCTTTTTACTGAAATGATGCCGCCTGCCGGAATTTTTGGCTTTATTCTCTGCCTTGTCAGTGCAGTGCTGGGATATATTGTATTGTGGTATATAAGCTTTATAGTTCAGACATTGGCTTTCTGGCTGTTTAATGTCTGGGGATTGATTACAATAAAAAATGTAATAGTAAATATTTTCTCGGGTGCTTTACTTCCGCTTTGGTTTATGCCACAACCTGTTCTGAATATTATTAAGTTCACACCGTTTGATTCTATTTTCTTCACACCTGTTCAGCTGTATCTCGGACAACTGCAGAGTTATGAAATACTGTTGAATTTTGGTAGGCAGGTTTTGTGGATAGCAATACTTTATTTTATCGGCGAGCTTTTGTGGAATAAAGGAATCAAAAGACTTATAGTGCAGGGAGGTTAAGTTATGAAAGATATAGTTTCTCTGTTTTTTGCTTATGCAAAATCAGGTATAAAAACACGCTTTCAATATAAGCTTGACTCCGTAGTTTCGTCTTTTGCCGTGTTTTTCAGAGAAGCGGCAGGAATTATTGCAATGTATTTTGCTTTGCTTAAATTTGATACAATCAATAACTGGAATATCAACGAGCTTATGTTTCTGTTCAGCCTGATTTTTATTACATATGGAATTTTTATTGTCTTTTTTATGGCTTTGCGTGACTTTTCCGACTGGATAAAGCACGGTGATATAGACAGAGTAATGGTAAGACCTCGTGGAATACTCACTCAACTTGTGCTGTGCGGTGCAGACTGGCTTGCAGCACTCGGTCACGGAACATTGGGCATTACACTTTTTATTTTGTCAGCCAATAATGTAGGTGTGGAATGGAACGCTGCGACTATTCTTTACTATGTTATTTCAATTGCAAGCGGTGTCCTTATACAAGGTGCAGTTTTTCTGTTTTTCTCGGCAATCAGCATTTATTTTATAGAAACACAGAGCTTAAAAGAAATTATGTACTGGAATCTGAGAAAATTTGCCGGTTATCCGATTAGCATTTATAATAAGTTCATACAGTCACTGCTGATATTTGTAGTGCCGTTTGCATTTGTGAATTACTTTCCGGCACAGTTCTTGCTGCGCAAGCCTGATATGTCGACGTATCCCGAATGGTTTATGTATATTTCGCCGTTTGTAGGAATCATACTTTATATAATCGCTTACTTTTTCTGGAAGTTCAGTATGAGGTATTATAAAAGTACCGGTAATTAAGGTTTATTGCAAAATATAAAATGGCAGACGCATAACATTAGTAATTTTCAATTTAGTAATTATAGCTAAATTGAAGCGTGATAATTTGTACAATACGAACTACAAAATCGTCATCTTATGTTATGCGTCTGCCAACTTTATTTTTGTTCAAAAACAAGAAAAGCCCGATAAATCGAGCTTTTTAGGGTGGTGCGGGCGACAGGACTTGAACCTGCACATCGGTTGACACTAGAACCTAAATCTAGCGCGTCTGCCAATTCCGCCACGCCCGCACGTGTGTATTTCAACAAGATAAACTTGCGAAAATCAAAATATTAAATTGTTTCACAAAGGTAGCGTGACCAAAATCTTGCGTGTCTGCCAATTCCACCACACCCGCATAGGTGCTCTTAATTTTTACACGGCATAGCAAACCGAGGCGGAGCTAATCGCTTAATCCGCAATGAAATTATTATAACAGATTTATTTTTAAAAATCAAGAGAATTTTAAATTTCATTTTGCACGAATTGCGTACGAAAAAGTATGTGACAGGTTTTAAGGTGAATATAATGCATTTTGCTATAAGTATATCTATAAAATTTTTGGAATCAATATCTTAGTATTGACAATATACCATACGGGGGTATATAATAAATATACCCTTATGGGGTATGAAAGTATAAAGGACTGATTTTATGGCATGTGAAAATTGTCACAGTAATAAAACAAAGCAAAGAAGCGAGAAAGAGTACAAGGCTCTCATCAATCGTCTTAACCGCATAGAGGGGCAGATAAGGGGTATTAAAGGTATGCTTGAGAAAAATGCCTATTGCACCGATATTCTGGTTCAGGTTTCTGCCGTTAATGCGGCGCTCAATTCATTTAATAAAGAGCTGCTTGCAAATCATATCAAAACCTGTGTGGCGGAGGATATTCGCAACGGTAAAGACGAAACAATTGACGACCTTGTCGCAACCTTGCAAAAGCTTATGAGGTAGGTGCTTTTGATGAAAAAATTTAATGTTACGGGAATGAGTTGTGCTGCTTGCAGTTCCCGTGTTGAAAAAGCGGTTTCAAAGGTTGAGGGCGTACAGTCCTGCTCGGTAAGCCTGCTTACAAATTCTATGGGAGTAGAGGGCAGTGCAAGTGACGAGAGCATAATCGCAGCCGTTGAAAAGGCGGGTTACGGTGCGAGTGTGGCAGGCGCAGAGAAAAAACAGTCTGCCGAAACCGATCAATTGAAAGATAAAGACACTCCTGTACTTATGCACAGACTGATTGCCTCTGTCGGCTTTCTTGTCGTGCTGATGTATATTTCAATGGGACATATGATGTTGGGTTGGCCTTTGCCAAACTTTTTTACAGACAACCACATCGCTATGGGACTTGTTCAGCTGTTGCTATGCGTTATAATAATGGTGATTAACCAAAAATTCTTTATAAACGGCTTTAAAGGATTAATTCATCGTTCGCCGAATATGGATACGCTTGTTGCGCTTGGTTCGGGTGCATCGTTTGTATATAGCGTATATGCACTTTTTGCTATGACAGACGCTCAGGTAAAAGGCAATGCTGAACTTGTTATGAGTTATATGCACGAGTTCTATTTTGAATCGGCGGCAATGATTCTTACGCTGATTACGGTGGGTAAAATGCTTGAGGCTCACTCAAAAGGTAAGACGACAAATGCGCTCAAGGCACTTTTGAACCTTGCACCTAAAAAAGCAACCTTGTTGATTGACGGCAAAGAAACCGAAGTAACTGTTGATAAGGTGAAAAAAGGCGATGTATTCGTTGTTCGTCCGGGTGAGAGTATTCCTGTTGACGCTGAAATCACAGACGGCAGTACAGCTGTTGACGAGTCGGCTCTTACAGGAGAGAGTATTCCTGTCGATAAAGTTGTCGGTGACACTGTTTCGGCAGGTACTATCAATAAATCAGGCTTTATTAAATGCAGTGCAACGGCTGTAGGAGAAGACACTGCGCTTTCTCAAATTATTAAAATGGTAAGCGACGCTGCGGCAACCAAAGCTCCCGTAGCTAAAATTGCCGATAAGGTTTCGGGTGTATTCGTTCCTGCAGTAATCGTGATAGCCCTTATTACCATTGCGGTTTGGCTTTTGTGCGGTCAAACTGTCGGCTATGCGCTTGCAAGGGGTATATCTGTTCTTGTAATCAGCTGTCCTTGCGCATTGGGACTTGCCACACCTGTTGCAATTATGGTAGGCAACGGTATGGGCGCAAGAAAAGGTATTCTCTTTAAAACCGCAGCATCTCTTGAAGAGGCAGGCAAAACTCAAATTGCCGTACTTGACAAGACAGGTACAATCACTAAGGGCGAACCAAAGGTTACCGATATTATTCCGTTTGAAATCACAGAAAATGAACTTTTAAAATATGCATATTCAATCGAAGCCAAAAGCGAACATCCGCTTGCAAAAGCGATAATCGTAAAAGCGGAGGAACTTTCTTTAAATCCGTATGAAGTTACAGATTTTAAGGCTGAATCGGGTAGCGGATTGTCTGCCGAATACAACGATAAAAGGATTATCGGCGGCAGTAAGAAATATATTTCTTCAATTATCGGTATTTCAAACGATATATTAAGCAAAGCCGACAAACTTTCCGAAGAGGGCAAAACACCGCTGTTCTTTATGCTCGATAACAAGCTTTTGGGAATAATAGCCGTTGCCGATGTAATAAAAGAAGAAAGTCCGAAGGCTATTAAACAATTACAAAATATGGGCATTAAGGTTGTAATGCTCACGGGCGACAATGAGAGAACAGCTAAGGCTGTAGGAAAACTTGCAGGTGTTGACGAAGTTATTGCAGGCGTTATGCCTGACGGTAAAGAAAAAGTTGTTGCCGAACTCAAAAAGCAGGGCAAGGTTCTTATGGTCGGCGACGGTATAAATGACGCACCTGCGCTTACAAGAGCGGATATTGGTATGGCAATCGGTTCGGGTACGGACATTGCAATTGATGCCGCCGATGTTGTTTTTATGAAGAGCAAACTTACGGATGTTCCCGCAGCGGTAAGACTTAGCCGCAAAACATTAAGAAATATCCACGAAAATCTTTTCTGGGCATTTATCTATAATGTTATCGGTATTCCGCTTGCGGCAGGCGTTTGGATTCCGTTGCTCGGCTGGCAGCTTAATCCGATGTTCGGTGCAGCGGCAATGAGCCTGTCGAGTTTCTGCGTTGTAACCAATGCTCTAAGGCTGAATTTCTTTGACATTACAAATCCAAAGAAAGACAGAAAAATAAAATATAAATCAAAAAAGGATGATAATGCTATGACAAAGACAATGAAAATTGACGGTATGATGTGTTCACACTGCGAGGGCAGAGTAAAACAAAGTCTTGAGGGACTTGCACAGGTAAGTCAGGCAGAAGTAAGCCACGAAAAAGGCACAGCTGTTGTAACACTTACCGCAGAAGTTTCAAACGATGTACTCAAGAAAACTGTCGAAGACCAGGGATACAATGTAATTTCAATTTCATAATTTTATTTGCAGATGTCGATTTAAGCGGCATCTGCAAATTTTTTGCAAAAAATTTAAAAAAACTATTGACTTAAAGTCAGCTTTAACAGTTATAATATCTTTATAAAATTTGCAGGAGATGTTATTATGTATATTGAAAAAATTAATTCACCTCAAGATGTAAAAGCACTCAATACGGAAGAAATGAAACAGCTTGCACAGGAAATGCGTACAGTCCTCATAAAAAAGTTAAGTATCCACGGCGGACACTTCGGCCCTAACCTCGGTATGGCGGAGGCTATTATAGCATTGCATTATGTGTTTAATTCACCTGTTGACAAGTTTGTCTTTGATGTATCGCATCAGAGTTACTGCCACAAAATTCTTACAGGCAGAAAAGACGCATTCATTTTTGAAGATAAGTATGACGATGTTTCAGGCTATGCAAATCCTGACGAAAGCGAGCACGATTTTTTTAATATCGGTCACACCTCAACATCTGTCAGCCTTGCGTCGGGTCTTGCAAAGGCAAGAGATTTAAACGGCGGCAAGGAAAATGTAATTGCCGTAATCGGCGACGGTTCGTTAAGCGGCGGTGAGGCTCTTGAGGGTCTTGATTATGCAGGCGAGTTTGACGGCAACTTTATTATCGTTGTAAACGATAACGATATGTCTATCGCCGAAAATCACGGCGGACTTTATAAAAATCTCAAACTTTTAAGAGATACGGACGGTAAAGCCGAATGTAACCTCTTTAAGGCAATGGGACTTGACTATGTATTTGTCAAGGACGGCAACGATATTGAACAGCTTATTTCAGCTTTTGAAAGCGTAAAAGACATTGACCACCCTGTAGTCGTTCATATTTGCACACAAAAGGGTAAGGGTTATGCTCCTGCCGAAAAGGACAAAGAGAATTGGCACTGGTGTATGCCGTTTGACATTGAAACAGGCAGATCTAAATTTGAATTTGACGGCGAAAGCTATGACGATATTACGGTAAATTATCTTCTTGATAAGATGAAGAACGATAAAAGCGTTGCTGTTATTACTTCGGGCACACCTACAGTTGCAGGCTTTACAAAGGACAAGCGTGACATTGCAGGCAAGCAGTTTATTGATGTAGGTATTGCCGAGGAGCACGCAGTAGCTCTTGCTTCGGGTATGGCAAAAAACGGCGCTAAACCTGTTTACGGTGTTTACAGTTCTTTTATACAGAGAACATATGACCAGATTTCACAGGATTTATGTATTAATTCAAACCCTGTTACAATTATTGTTTTTGCTGCGACAGTATTCGGTATGAACGATGTAACTCACCTCGGTATCTACGATATTGCAATGCTTTCAAATATTCCTAACCTTGTATATCTTGCACCTACTTGCAAGGAAGAATATCTTGCTATGGTTGAATGGAGTATGTCGCAGAGAAAGTACCCTGTTGCAATCAGAGTACCGGGCAACGGAGTTGTTTCAAATCCGAATTACAAACTGATTGACTTTGACAACCTTAACAAATACAGCGTCACAAAAGAAGGCGGCAAGGTTGCAATTCTCGGACTCGGCACATTCTATCAGCTCGGTGAAAGTGTTGCCGATGAAATTAAAAAGCAGTACGGTATTGACGCTACCGTTGTAAATCCTGTTTACATTACAGGTACGGACGAAGACTTGCTTGCAGAACTTGCAAAAACTCACGATGTTTTAATTACACTTGAGGACGGTATTCTTAACGGCGGTTTCGGCGAAAAAATTGCAAGATTTTACGGTAAATCGGATATCAAAGTATTTAACTACGGCTTAAAGAAAGAGTTTCTCGACAGATATGACTATAATGAAGTTCTTGCCGAAAATCATCTCACCAAAGAGCAGATTTGCGAGGATATTAAAGATTTTATCTGATTTAAGTTGACAATTACAATCAAATAGTATTAAAATATTAGGGCAGAGTTTTTCTGCCCTGATTTTTATTTTAGGAGTTTTTATGAATTTAACCTACGAACAAAACAAACGCTATTCAAGACAGCTTGTAATGAAAGAGATAGGAGAGAGCGGACAGAAAAAGTTGCTTTCTTCAAGCGTACTTGTAATCGGTGCGGGCGGTCTTGGCTCACCTGCGCTTATGTATCTTGCAAGCGCAGGAGTAGGCACAATTGGCATTGCAGACGCCGACGAAGTTGATGTGTCTAATCTGCAAAGACAGGTTATACATAACTGTGCCGATATAGGCAAAGCAAAAGTTGAATCGGCTAAGGAAAAAATAAATAAGTTGAATCCCGATGTTAATGTCAAAACCTACAAAACATATGTGAACAGTGAAAATATAGCCGAGCTTATCTCTGATTATGATTTTGTGCTTGATTGCACCGATAATTTCGGCAGTAAGTTTTTGATTAACGATTACTGTGTAAAGGCGGAAAAGCCGTTTTGTCATGCAGGCGTTGTCGGTTTTGAAGGTCAGCTTATGACATATATTCCGCACAAATCCCCGTGCTACCGATGTGTTTTTGAAGAAGAACCGAAAGCGGGCGATGTACCTCTTCCAAAGGAGGTAGGAGTTATAAGTGCGGCTTGCGGAGTAACAGGCAGTTTGCAGGCAATGGAGGCAATAAAGTTTTTACTCTCAAAGGGTGAACTTTTATGCGGCTATATGCTTATTTACAATGCTTTAAATGCGACTTTCCGCAAAATAAAACTCCCGAAACAAAACCCGAATTGCAAGGCTTGCGCAAAGCAGGCATAATAAAAATATAGGAGAAATTATGAATATCAGAGAATACCTTAAAAAGAGCAAGCTGATTGCAGACGGCTCTTTCGGCACATACTATTCCAAAAAATATAAAACGGTCGATATTCCCGAATATGCAAATATTACCGCTCCGCAGAGAATATCGGAAATTCATACCGAGTATATAAACAGCGGTGCAAAACTTATCAGAACCAACACTTTTGCGAGCAATACATACTCTCTTGACTGCTCAATCGAACAGGTTAAGGAAAATATAAAAGCGGCTTACAAAATTGCAAAAGAAGCGGTTGAGCAGAGCGGAAAAGAAATATTTATCGCAGGCAATATCGGTCCTGTTCCCGCAGTTTTTCAGCCTGATTTTGAGGCTGTGAAAGAAGAATACTATCAGATTGCGAAAACTTTTATAGATGAGGGCGCAGATATTTTATGTTTTGAAACCTTTACACAGTCCGAACATATTATGCCTGCAATAAAGAGAATTAAAGAGGAATGTAATCCGTTTATAATTGTGCAGTTCTGCGTGAATCAGTACGGTTACAGTGAGGCGGGCGAAAGTGCGGAAAGACTTGTTAGTGAAACTGCATTTTCAAAATGCGTTGACGCCGTAGGTCTTAACTGTGGTGTAGGCCCTGCCCATATGCAGCAGATATTGTCAAGAATTAATCTTAACAACAATTGTTTTGCCACGGCTATGCCAAATGCCGGTTATCCTTTACTTGTGCGCAACCGTGTAAAATATGCTGATAATCCGATATATTTTGCGTCTAAGGTAAATGGTATGGCTTTGCTCGGAGCGGATATTATAGGCGGCTGCTGTGGTACAACACCTGATTACATAAGAGAAGTTGCAAAAACCGTTGACCTTACACCTACCGTAAAATCGGATGAAACTTCCGCAAACAACGAAAACGAAAAGCCTGTTATAAAAAAGAGCTTTTTCAGAAATGCCGACGGTACAATTAAAGATAAAAAGCTTATTGCGGTAGAACTTGCTCCGCCTTTCGGCGCAGATGATAAAAAACTGCTTGAGGCAGCACATATGCTCAAAGGTCTTGGAGTAGATGTACTTACATTTCCCGATTCTCCTTCGGGCAGAACAAGAATCGACTCTGTGCTTATGGCGCAGAAAGTCAAGAATGTAACGGGTTTTGAAGTTATGCCGCACATCTGTTGCCGTGACAAAAACGCCATTGCCGTGCGCTCAACTTTTCTTGGCGCAAGTATAAACGGCATTAATAATTTTCTTATCATAACAGGCGACCCTATCCCCGTTATGGCAAGACAAGTAGTAAAGTCTGTGTTTAATTTCGACTCCGTTGGTCTTATGCGCATTGCCGATGAAATGAACAGCGAGGCATTAAAAGACAGTCCGCTCACTTACGGCGGCGCTATAAATCAGAGCAGACGAAGAATAGAATCGGAAATTAAGCGTGTGCAAAAGAAAATGGAGGCAGGCGCAGAATTTTTCCTTACTCAACCTGTATTTACAGCAGAAGATGCCGAGCGTTTGCGCAGAGTAAAAGAAGAAACGGGCGCAAGAATTTTGTGCGGAATTATGCCGTTGGTCAGCCGCAAAAATGCTCTGTTTATGAAAAACGAAATTTCGGGAGTTAATGTTACGGATGAAGTTATTGAGCGTTATCCCGAAACTGCCGACCGTGAAGACGGCGAAAATGTAGGTGTTGAACTTGCAAAAGAAATGATTGCGGCTACAAGAGATTTTGCGGACGGTTATTATTTTTCTTTTCCGTTCAACAGAACATATTTGCTCAAAAGAATTATACAGGAAGTCTAAGATAAAATTTATGTAAAACCCTATAAATTTCTTGACAAAATATTAGTTTTGGTTTATTATAAATTTGTTGTAAGAGTATATCTTACTTAATTTAGCGTGAAAAAGATTTCTGTTTTCATGCAAATATATGACCACTTGCATATGTAAGTTAAGCCCATACGGACAGGCGGGTCAGCTGCCGAGCGTGGCGCAAGCCACATTATTGATTGAGTTAAAAGCTCAAATTTTATAAGTCGATTACTTATCATCAGTGCAACAGCACATCACTTGTGAAACGGTCAATAAGAGCAGAACGGTATATTTGCTACATTAGCTCTGAAAACGGAATTCTTCTATTAACTGTCAGCATAAGCTACAGAAAATAAATCATATATCCGTTAATCAAACAGGTGGTGCATTGTGCCGCCTGTTTTTTGTTGCATTATTTTTGATAAGCCGAAAGGGTAATGTAAATGGATATAAACACACAAAAGAAAGCCCCCTTGTATGAGGCTCTGCAAAAATTTCGCAAACAAAGGGTAGTGCCCTTTGATGTGCCGGGACATAAAAGAGGAAGAGGAAATCACGAACTCGTTGAACTTCTCGGCGAAAAATGCGTAGGTCTTGATGTAAATTCAATGAAGCCGCTTGATAATCTCTGTCACCCCGTATCGGTAATTTTGGAGGCGGAACAGCTTGCGGCGGATGCATTCGGCGCAGGTCATGCATTTTTTATGGTCGGAGGTACAACTTCCGCAGTGCAGAGTATGATTTGGTCTGTATGCAAAGCAGGCGATAAAATTATTTTGCCGAGAAATGTGCACAAAAGTGTTATTAATGCTCTTGTGCTCTGCGGGGCGGTGCCTGCATATGTAAATCCCGATGTTGACAAAAAAATCGGAATAGCGCTCGGTATGGAACTTTCTCAAGTTGAAAACGCAATCAAAGAAAATCCCGATGCCGTTGCTATTCTTGTAAATAATCCGACCTACTACGGTATTGCGTCCGATTTAAAAGCAATTGTAAAACTTGCACATGCTCACGGTATGAAAGTGCTTGCAGACGAGGCTCACGGCACACATTTCTATTTCGGTGAAGATTTGCCTGTATCGGCCATGGCGGCAGGTGCAGATATTGCGGCGGTGTCTATGCATAAATCCGGCGGAAGTCTTACGCAAAGCTCATTGCTGCTTACAAACAAAAATGTACGATGGGAGTATGTGGCTCAAATTATAAATCTTACTCAAACCACAAGTGCAAGCTATCTGCTTATGTCAAGTCTTGATATTTCAAGAAGAAACCTTGCCTTGAGAGGAAAAGAGTCGTTCGGTAAAGTTATGAAAATGGCTGAATATGCCCGAAATGAGATAAACGAAATCGGCGGTTACTACGCTTACGGCAGAGAGCTTAACAATGGCAGCAGCGTGTTTGATTACGATGTAACCAAACTTTCAGTTTACACAAGAGATATAGGGCTTGCCGGAATTGAAGTTTACGACTTACTGCGTGACGAATACGATATTCAGATAGAATTCGGCGATATAGGCAACATACTTGCCTATATTTCAATCGGCGACAGAATACAGGACATTGAAAGACTTGTAGGTGCGCTTGCCGATATTAAAAGGCTTTATTCAAAGGACAATGCAAAAATGCTTAGTATGGAGTACATTCCGCCTATTGTATCGGCAACACCGAGAGATGCGTTTTATGCAGACAAAGAAATGCTGCCGATTGAACAGACGGCAGGGAGAATTTGCAGTGAATTTGTTATGTGCTATCCGCCCGGAATACCGATTCTTTCCCCGGGCGAAATGATTACAGATGAAATTATAGAGTATATTAATTATGCAAAAGCAAAGGGCTGTTCAATGCAGGGAACAGAAGACCCGTATATTGAAAAACTTAATGTATTGAAATAAAGTTTTTTAAGGTTACTAATAATGCGTTTTGTAAAAAACAAACCAAAGGAGTGTTTATATGGAATTTTGGTTTTCTGAAAGACATACCGATAATGTTGAGCTTTCTATAAGAGTTGAAAAACAGCTATTCAGCGGTCAGAGTGATTTTCAGCGAATTGATGTTTTTGATTCTGTGGAGTTTGGCAGATTTCTTACTTCAGACGGTAATGTGATTTTCAGTGAGAAAGACGAGTTCACCTACGACGAGATGATTGTTCATGTGCCTATGGCGGTTCATCCGAATGTAAAAAAGGTGCTTGTAATCGGCGGCGGCGACGGCGGTGTTGCCAGAGAGCTTTCACATTATGAAGAGATTGAAGTTATTGATGTTGTTGAGCCTGACGAGATGTTTGTTGAGGTGTGCAAGGAATATTTCCCCGACAACTCAAAGGGTCTTGAAGATAAAAGAGTAAATATATATTATCAGGACGGTTTAAGGTTTTTAAGAACAAGTCATAACGAATATGATTTAATTATAAATGACGCTACAGACCCGTTCGGACACACTGAGGGACTTTTTACAAAAGAGTTTTACGGCAGCTGCTACAAGGCACTTAAAGATGACGGAATTATGGTATATCAGCACGGCAGTCCGTTTTATGATGAGGACGAGGGTGCTTGTAAGGCTATGCACAAGAGAGTGTACAACTCATTTCCGATAAGCCGTGTGTATCAGGCACATATTCCTACCTGCGCCGCAGGCTATTGGCTGTTTGGCTTTGCATCTAAAAAGTATCATCCGCTCAAAGACCTTGACGCTAAAAGATGGAACAAGCGTGGCATAAAAACTTGGTATTATACGACCAATCTTCATCGCGGTGCATTTATGCTGCCGAAATATGTTGAAGATTTACTTGCAGAAGAAGAAAAATAATTTTATATATTGGAGGAAAACAAAATGAGCAGACTTTTAATTATCGGTTGTGGCGGTGTTGCAGGTGTTGCAATTCACAAGTGTTGTCAGAACAGCGATGTTTTTACAGAAATTTGCATTGCAAGCAGGACAAAATCAAAGTGTGACGCTATAAAAGCAAAACTTGAAAACACAACAAAAACGGTTATTACAACCGCACAGGTAAATGCCGACAGTAAGGACGAGCTTGTGGCTCTTATTAATTCATACAAGCCCGATGCGGTATTAAACCTCGCACTTCCGTATCAGGATTTAACAATTATGGACGCCTGCCTTGAAACCAAAACAGACTACATTGATACGGCAAACTATGAACCGGAGGACACAACAGACCCCGAATGGAAAGCTGTTTATGAAAAACGCTGCAAAGACCTTGGTTTTACCGCTTACTTTGATTATTCGTGGCAGTGGGCATATAAAGAAAAGTTTGAAAAAGCAGGTATCACAGCACTTTTGGGTACAGGCTTTGACCCGGGTGTTACAAGCGTATTTACAGCATATGCGCTCAAGCATTATTTTGATGAAATCCATTATATAGATATTCTCGACTGCAACGGCGGCGACCACGGCTATCCGTTTGCAACAAACTTTAACCCTGAAATCAATCTTCGTGAGGTATCCGCAAACGGCTCGTATTGGGAAGACGGCAAGTGGATTGAAACCAAACCTATGGAGATTAAGAGAGTGTATAACTTTGACGGTGTGGGCGAAAAGGATATGTACCTGCTTCACCACGAGGAAATTGAGTCACTCGCAAAGAATATTCCGAATGTAAAGCGTATTCGCTTCTTTATGACATTCGGACAGAGCTACCTTACACATATGCAGTGCCTTGAGAATGTCGGTATGCTTTCTACCGAGCCAGTTATGTATGAGGGCAGAGAAATTGTACCGATTCAGTTCTTAAAGGCTCTTTTGCCTGACCCTGCATCTCTCGGTCCACGCACTAAGGGCAAGACGAATATCGGCTGTATCTTTACAGGCGTTAAGGACGGCAAAGAAAAGACAATTTACATCTACAATATGTGCGACCATCAGGAGTGCTATAAAGAGGTCGGCTCGCAAGCTGTATCATACACAACAGGTGTGCCGGCTATGATCGGTGCGTCGCTTGTTCTTAGCGGTCAGTGGAAAAAGCCTGGTGTTTATAATGTAGAGGAGTTTGACCCCGATCCGTATATGGAGGCACTTAATAAATTCGGTCTTCCTTGGGTTGTTGACGAAAATCCCGTAACAGTTGAGTAAGCCGATGAAATTTACAGAATTAAAAACACCTTGCTATGTTATAGATGAGCAAAAGCTGATAAAAAACCTTGAAATATTAAAAAGCGTTCAAGACAGCACAGGCTGTAAAATTCTGCTTGCTCAAAAGGCTTTTTCGGCATTTTGCGTGTATCCGCTTATGAGCAAATACCTGTCGGGAACAACCGCAAGCGGGCTTTATGAGGCTAAACTCGGTCACGAATGTTTCGGCAAAGAAACGCACATTTTCGCACCTGCTTTTAAGGAGAATGATTTTGAAGAGATTTTAAAAATCTGCGGTCATATTGTTTTTAACTCATTTTCTCAACTTGAAAAATACAGGGATAAATGGCAAAATGCAGATGTAAGCGTAGGCATACGACTTAACCCCGAATTTTCCACACAAGAGGGACACGAAATCTATGACCCGTGCGCTTACGGTTCAAGACTTGGGGTTACAAAGGCAAATTTCAGAGAAGATTTGCTTGACGGAGTTGAGGGCTTTCACTTTCACACATTGTGCGAGCAAAATTCAGATGATTTGGTGTCTACTTTTAAGGCAGTTGAAGAAAAGTTCGGCAAGTATTTTTATAACGCAAAATGGCTCAACTTTGGCGGCGGACATCATATTACACGAGATGATTACGATACAAAGGCGCTTGTTGACCTTATAAAGTATGTTCAAAATAAATACGATGTTGAAGTTTATCTTGAACCCGGTGAGGCAGCGGCACTGAATGCAGGCTATCTTATTACAGAGGTTATGGACATTGTTCACAACGGACTTGATATTCTGATTCTTGACGCATCTGCCGCCTGTCATATGCCTGATGTTCTTGAAATGCCTTACAGGCCACCGCTCAAAAGCAGCGGTAAGCCTAATGAAAAAGCGTTTACTTATCGTTTGTCATCTTGTACCTGCCTTGCAGGCGATGTAATCGGCGATTACAGCTTTGACAGTGAAGTTAAAATCGGTGACAGATTGATTTTTGAGGATATGGCGATTTACTCAATGGTAAAGAACAATACCTTTAACGGTATGCCGCTGCCGTCAATTGTGCTTATGCATAATGAAGATAACTGCGAGGTTATAAACGAATTTTCGTACAACGATTTTAAAGAGAGGCTTTCATAAATGAGCTTTGAGTATATAAAAAACAAATTTCCGACTGACGATGGCTTTTATATGCCTGCTGAATTTTCAAAACATTCCGCCACCGTTATGATTTGGCCCGAAAGACCCGGAAGTTGGTGCTATGAGGCAAAATTTGCCGAAAAGGTTTTTGCGGAAATTATAGGAAAAATTGCGGAGTTTGAAAAGGTATTTGTGCTTGCAAGCGACAAAAAATTTGCTCACGCAAAGGCTTGCCTTGAAGGTGTTAAAAATGCGGAAGTTTTGAATATAAATTCCGATGATGCATGGGCAAGGGATACCGCCCCGACTTTTGTTGTAAACAATAACGGCGAAATTCGTGCCATCGACTGGCAATTCAACGCATGGGGCGGCGAATATGACGGTCTGTATGCAAATTGGGAGAATGACGATAAAATTCCATATGAACTTTGCAAAACGCTTGGCGTTCCGTTGTATGACGCACATCCGTTTGTGCTTGAGGGCGGCTCAATTCATACTGACGGAGAGGGCACGCTCATTACAACAGAAGAATGTCTGTTAAGCAAAGGCAGAAATCCGCAGCTGACAAAAGCCGAGATTGAAGAAAAGCTAAATAAATACCTCGGTATAAATAAAACAATCTGGCTGCCAAAGGGTATTTATAATGACGAAACCAACGGTCATATAGATAACATATGCGCATTTGTCGCTCCGACAGAGGTTGTACTTGCGTGGTGTGATGATGAAAATGACCCGCAATATGCAATATCAAAAGCGTGCCTTGATATTCTTGAAAATTCAACCGACAATAAAGGAAGAAAGATTAAGGTGCATAAACTGCCTGTTCCGAAAATTCCCGTGACAGTTACCGAAAACGATATAAAAGGATATATATTCGAGGACGGAGAGGACACAAGAGAAGTCGGAGAAAGGCTTGCGGCATCGTATGTTAATTTTTATTTTTGCAACGGCGCTGTGATTTTGCCTCAATTCGGCGGTGAAAATGCCGAAAGCGACAGAGTTGCCGCAGAAATTCTTGAAAAAGTTTGCAAAGACAGAAAAATTATTCCGATTTATGCAAGAGATATTATTGTCGGCGGAGGCAATATTCACTGCATTACACAACAAATTCCGTTTGCCGATAAGGGAGGTAAAATATGAGAAAAGTTAAGGTATCGGCGGTTCAGATGAAATGTACAACCGATGTTTGGGAGAATATAGCAAATGCCGAAAAATTTGTGCGACAGGCAAAAGAAGACGGCGCAAATATTGTTTTACTCCCCGAACTGTTTGAAAGACAGTATTTTTGTCAGGAAAGACGATATGACTACTACAATTTTGCTAAGCCTACCCTTGAAAACGATGCTGTAAAACATTTTGCAAAACTTGCGAAAGAACTTGAAATTGTTATTCCTGTCAGCTTTTACGAGCGTGACGGAAACCGCCTTTTTAACAGCGTTGCGGTAATTGATGCAGACGGCGAAATTCTGGGTTTATACCGTAAGACTCACATTCCCGACGACCATTATTATCAGGAAAAATTTTACTTTATTCCTGGTGATACGGGGTTCAAAACTTTTAAAACTAAGTTCGGTACAATCGGTGTAGGCATTTGCTGGGATCAATGGTTCCCCGAAACCGCAAGAGCTCTCGCATTAAACGGCGCCGAATTGATTTTCTATCCGACTGCTATCGGTTCAGAACCTATACTTGAGTGCGACAGTATGCCGCATTGGAGAAGATGTATGCAGGGACATTCTGCGGCGAATGTAATTCCCGTAATTGCGGCAAACCGCATAGGCAGGGAAGATGTAACCCCTTGTGACGAAAACGGCAATCAGACCTCCTCACTTGTTTTTTACGGCTCATCTTTCATTACAAACGAAACGGGAGAGATTATTAAATCTGCGTCAAGAGACGAAGAAACCGTACTTACAGCAGAGTTTGACCTTGACGAGGTTTTTGAAAACAGACTCGGCTGGGGAATATTCCGTGACAGACGCCCGGATTGCTATAAGGTAATAACCGAAAAGTGATTAGGAGAAAAATATGTGCTTGATATGCGACAGAATACTAAAAAGTAAAATGCTGATTTAATTTCTGATACATAACAAAATCATAAAAACATAAAAACAGAGCAGACTGTAATTTTAAGTCTGCTCTGTTTGCTTTGATTTTGATTATTTATCCGCCTGAATTTTTACGAACTGTTCCTGCATATAGCTGTAAACATCGTCGGGTACATTTGTAAATACATAACATTTGTCGAGATATTCGTCACTCGGGAAGATAAGTTCGTTATTTTTTATATCCTCGTCAAGATACTCGTCATATGCTTTCTGATTAGGTGTTGCGTAGTAGAGATATTCAAAGTTAGCTGCCGCAATTTCAGGTGACTGCATAAAGTTAATGAATTTTTCGGCATTCTCTTTGTTTTTACTGCAAGTAGGAATACACATTGCGTCATAGAAAAGGTTAGAGCCGTTTTCGGGCATTGCATAGTCCAAATCTTCATTATTTTCCATCATCATTACGATATCGCCTGCGTAGTACGGTGCAATTGCAGACTGACTGTTTTCCATTTCTGTGAAAACCTGATCCATTACATATTTCTTAAGCAAAGGCTTTTGTTCGGAAAGCTTTGCAGCCGCCTTGTCAACATCCTCTTTGGTACAATTGGCGGGATTAATACCGCAAAGCTGCATTGCAATTGCCATAGCGTCACGGCTGTTGTTAAACATAAGAATGTCGCCGCTTAACGATTTATCCCAAAGTGCTTCCCATGAAGTTGGCTTTGTTGCCACTTTTGTTTTGTCATAAACCATTGAAGTAACGCCCCAGGTGTAGCAAACAGTGTATTTACCCTCAGGGTCGCAGGAAAGATTTTTAAAGCGTTCCATAAGGTTATTTTTGTTAGGAATATTGTTGTAGTCAAGCTCAAGCAGCATATTCTCGCTTATGAGCTTGCTTATCATATAATCTGACGGAATAATAACATCGTAACTTACATTGCTGTTTTTAAGCATATTGTAAAGTTCTTCGTTGGTTTCGTAAGTGGTGTAGTTTACCTTGATGTTGTACTCTTTTTCAAATTCGTCAATTACATCAAGCGTACCGTCCTCGCCGTTTGTAATGTAGTCGCCCCAGTTATATACATTAACTTCACCATCATAGCTTTTGCCGCAGCCTGCCATTGCACTGCAAGCCGCTGTACCGATGAGTAAAGAAAGAACAACACAGCCAAATTTTTTCATTTTCAATCTCCCTTATTCAGTTTATTTTTTCACCTTTTCCTCGTGTTTGTCACGAATATTTATAAGTATCATAACGATAAGTACCGCTAAAAACAAAAGTGCGGAAAGCGCATTGATTTTCGGCGATATTCTTCTGTGTGTCATTGAGTAAATCTCAATTGATAAGTTTTGAAACTTTGCGCCTCTTGTAAAATATGTGATTATAAAATCGTCAAGAGAGTAGGTAAAGCTCATTAAAAGTCCGGAGAAAATACCCGGCATCAGCTCGTGAATTACCACCTTGTAAAAAGCCTGCCATTGATTACAGCCGAGGTCGAGCGCCGCATCATAAATACTTTGGTCCATCTTGTGTATTCTCGGCATAACATTAAGCACTACAAAAGGAACGCAAAAACATATATGAGCAATAAGCACGGTAACAAAACCCATTTCAAAGTTAAATAATACACCTAAAAATGTAAATAAAAGCATAAGCGATACGCCCATTACAATGTCAGGACTGATAATCGGAATGTTAGACGCACTTTGTATAAGCAATCTTTTTTTACCTTTGAAATTGCTTATTCCTATAGCTGCGGCAGTGCCGAGTACGGTTGCGAAAATTGATGCGAGTACGGCAATTATAAGCGAATTGCCGAGAGCGTTTATAATTTTATCATCTCTGAAAAGTTCTTCATACCATTTGAACGAAAAGCCTTTCCATACAGTAGTTTTACCCTCGTTGAACGAAAATATAATGAGTACAAAAATCGGAAGATATAAAAACAACATCACAAGCGTTGTATATATCTTTGAGGCAATATGCTTGTTTTTCATTATGCAATCGCCTCCTCATCTCCAAAGAAATTCATAAGCACAAGGAACACAAGGATGAATACCATCAGTATCAGCGAAATCGCCGAACCCGTACTTTGGTCTGTCCAGAACACCTTGTCTATAATGTCACCGATCATAATATCTTTTGTGCCGCCGAGGTACTGTGCTACAAGGAATGTACTTGCCGACGGAACAAAAACAAGTGTTATACCCGAAATAACACCGGGGATACTAAGCGGAAGCACAACTTTGCTGAAAACATGAAATCCGTTTGAACCGAGGTCTTGAGCCGCCTCAATAAGACCCTTGTCAATTTTACTCATAACAGTGTAAATCGGAAGAATCATAAACGGAAGATACTCATAAACCATACCGAGCACAACCGCACCCGAATTTCCGAGGTATGTACCGTGTATTCCGAAGAATGATAAAATTGTATCGAGCGGACCGTTTGACTGTAAAATCGTAACCCATGCGTATATTCTAAGCAAAAAGTTCATCCACATAGGAATCATCAAAAGCATATTTACAAAATTCTGCGTTGACGGTTTCATTTTTGTAAGCATATAAGCAAGCGGATAAGCAATAAGCAAACAGATTGCGGTTGATATTAATGCAATCCAAAGTGACCTTAAAAATACTTCTTTATAAAAGAAAGCCTTTTCAAAAGCCTCAAACGAAAATCCGCCGTTCTTGCCTGTAAAAGCTGTAATACCGACCATTATCATCGGTATCATTGTAAATACCGCCATCCAAATTATATAGGGAATAGAGGGCTTGCGTGATTTCATCTTTAACCCTCCTTATCGGATAAAACTTCAAATTTCGCTTTATCAAAATCAAACGAGAGCGGTACATAAGTGGCAACCTGTTCGTCGGTGTCGCTTAGCATAAGCCATTTTCGTGTGTCCGACTCAAGGATAATCTCATTATGTTCACCCTTATAAATAACAGATTCAATATATAAATCCGTAAGGTCACCGTTGCCGTCACCCGCAAGTGAAAGTGCGTCCGGCGGAAGAATGATTTTTAACTTTGTGCCTTCCTTAAAATAATGATTTGGCACTTCAATGGTTTCGTCTTCAAACTCAAAGCTGAATGTATTTTCGTCTTCGTTTGCGGAAGAAACCGTTACTTCGATTTCATTATTATAGAACGGCAGGAGTTTATTCATAATCTGAATATTAAACGGAATTACCTGCATACCGATCTGACTGCCGATTTCTGCGGAAGAAGTGGAATGTATAAGGATTTCGCACTTGCCGCACATTACGCTCATTTCGTAGTGAACGCCCTTAAATGTCGATTTTACTACAGTGCCTGCAAGCTGACCTTTTTCGGGAGTTGTAATTTCAATATCCTCGGGACGGATTACAACATCGACAGGCGTGTTTTCGCCAAAACCCTTGTCAACACATTCAAGTTGTTTGCCGAGAATTTCTACACGGCAGTCGCCGAGCATTGTGCCGTTAAGAATATTTGCCTCGCCGATAAAATCCGCAACAAACGCATTTACGGGTTCGTTGTAAATATCTTCAGGTGAGCCAACCTGCTCAACAACACCGTTGTTCATTACAATAACGGTATCGCTCATTGTAAGAGCCTCTTCCTGATCGTGTGTTACATATATAAAAGTTTTTTGAGAGTTTTGCTGAATTTCTTTTAATTCAATCTGCATACTCTTTCTTAGCTTAAGGTCAAGCGCACCGAGCGGTTCGTCAAGCAAAATAACTTCCGGGTCACACACCAAAGCTCTTGCAATGGCAACACGCTGCTGCTGACCGCCCGAAAGTTTTGTGATAGTTCGCTTTTCATATCCTTTAAGGTCAACAACCGCAAGCATTTTTGAAACACGCTCTTTAATTTCGCTTTTCGGTAGTTTTTTCAGTTTTAAACCAAAAGCGACATTGTCAAACACATTAAGATGTGGGAAAAGCGAATATTTTTGAAAGACCGTATTAACATTTCTTTTGTTTGGCGGTGTGCCGTTGATTCTTTTACCGTCAAAGAGAACATCTCCGCTTTCAGGTTCGACAAAACCGCCGATAATTCTTAGGGTAGTGGTTTTTCCGCAGCCGCTCGGCCCGAGAATAGTAATAAATTCCTTGTCTTTAAAGTCAAGATTTATATGGTTTAATATTACCTCTCCGTCAAATCGGACGAATATATCCCTTAAAGATATAATGGTATTTTTTTCTGACTGCTCCATTCACGCACCCCTGTTCATAAAAAATCTAAATGCTGTATTTATTGCATAACTAAAGGACGGAGAGTGACAATTGGCAAAAGCTTTGACCAAGCGAACACTGTCCGCCCCTACAATTTACTGTAGCAATATTGTAAAGACAAAAGCATACCAGTAAATTATAGTCTTTTTTGCAATAAAAGTCAATTATTATATTTTTGCAAATACCGCTTTTATTGTGTGTGTTAAAATGATGTGAACCAATAAAAAAAGAGAAGCAGAAAATACGGATATAGTTTGTCAAGTGTAAGAAGAAGGCAATTCGCAGATATCCGGAACTGACGGTACCGAGAAAAAGTACAGATGGTCACATCTATTTACAACGCAGAAGATATGTAAAATGCAATTGAGAAAACGCTTTGCTTTTTATATGTCATATGATATAATAATGTGTAAGTAAAGTGGGTAGAAGACCTGCAATCTGTAATCAAATTACAGGTTTTCTACCCTTGTATAAAAATATAGTTAATTATACAAAATCAATGTTTTGTATAATTAAGGGGAAAGGTGAAGCATTTAAATGAGTATTTCTTTCATAGATGAAGCGCCGCAGATAATCAAGGATTACTTGTTTTATATGCAGACGGTCAAAGGAAAATCACAGAAAACCGTTGATGAGTACTACATAGATTTGCGTACATTTTTCAGATTTATAAAATTACAGCGTGGACTTGTTCCGAATGATTCTGAATTTGAGAACATTTCGATTTCTGATGTTGACCTTGAACTTGTGAAAACCGTCACATTGAACGACGCATATGAATTTATGAATTATATTCAGCGTGAGCGCAAAAATCAAAATGTTACCCGTGCCCGTAAATGTTCGAGCCTTAAGGGTTATTTTAACTATCTTGCAACAAAAAAATGCGTGCTTGACAGCAATCCTGTTGAACAGCTTGAAGTTCCCAAAAAGAAAAAATCTTTACCAAAGTATCTTACGCTTGAGCAAAGTCTTGAATTGCTGAATGCAGTCGACGGTGATTATAAGGAGCGTGATTACTGTATTCTCACGCTGTTTTTAAATTGTGGCTTGCGTGTGTCTGAAATGGCGTCTTTGAATTACACGGACATTCATCAGGATGACACTATGCGTGTTGTCGGCAAGGGCAACAAAGAACGAATTATTTACCTTAATTCCGCCTGCGTTTCCGCAATCGAAAATTATATGCGGGTGCGGCCCGTTGACGGCGTTAAGGACAAATATGCACTGTTTATCAGCCGAAATCACCGCAGAATGAGCGTAAAAACCATACAGGCTATGGTGTATAAATATCTTGAAAAAATCGGTCTGAATGCACAGGGCTACTCCTGTCATAAGCTAAGGCACACTGCGGCAACACTGATGTATCAGTACGGCGGAGTTGACATACGAGTGCTAAAAGATGTGCTCGGTCACGAAAACCTCGGCACAACCGAGATTTACACCCACTTAAGTTCCGAGCAGATGAAAAATGCCGCCGAGAAAAATCCTTTGTCTAAGGTAAAGCAAAAATCCAATAAAAAATCCGATGAAAAATAATAAAGATTTATTACGAGTTATAATGTTGACCTAAATTTTAAAATTATTTAATCTAAACCATAATTTACCCCAACTTTTGATAAAGACGCTAATAAAAAAACAGCCCCGACTTTGATTTTTCCAAAGTCGGGGCTTGTCATATCTTTACTGCGCCGCCTACATCTGTAAGCGGTTTATTTTCTGCTAAATTAATTATTTTCACATTATGAATTATACAAAATCTTTCGATTTTTCGGAAGTTCGGGTGAGTTTTTATATCACCGAAAAACGCTACAGTACCGTCATCAATCATTGTACACGCACCGCCGATAAATCCGTAATCGTATCCGTTAAGTCTTATGCTTCCGCTGTCGATTTTCAGAACATCAATTCCGTTTTTGGTAAGCGCATTATAGATTGTGCTGTCGGCGGTTATGGCACTGTTTTTACCGATAACCGCAGTTGAACAGCGTGTGTAACCTTGTTTTACATCGACTATCTCAATGCCGTTTTTCTTGCAGTAATTTTTGACTGAAACATCTATAGCCTCTTCCCTGCCGTATAATTTTCCGCTTATATACAGGCAATTAAGTGCCACGCAATGCGGATATTTGCCGTCAATATTGTTCTTGCAAAGAATTATATTATAATCTTTGTTTTCAAGAAGTCTTTTTAAATTATTACATTCTTTAAGCAGAAAAATATCGTTGTTGATTTTTAGCATTTGCATATCAATGTGCCGTTGCTCGGGTGTATTAAATTGTAAAATTTTATCCGACGGTATAATATCGTACCCAAAATTTTCAATTGCTTTGCAAAGTTTCGGGTACTCGTCGGACATTACAAAGGCGCTCATATGCTGACTGCCTCAAAGGCCTGTCTTATATTTTTCACTCCGATAAGCTCTGCACCGTCACATTTTACGGCTTTCAGATTGTGATACGGAAGAATGATTTTTGTAAATCCAAGCCTTACAGCCTCGTTTACTCTTAATTGAGCTTGAGAAACCGCCCTGATTTCGCCGGCAAGACCGATTTCGCCGAACACTACAACATTCTCGTCAATCGGAACATCTTTCAGACTGCTGATAAGCGCCATTGCGACCGCAAGGTCAATGGCAGGTTCGTCAATTCTAAGACCGCCGACAATGTTTATATAAGCGTCATTGTTTGAAAAATAATATCCCGCTCTTTTTTCAAGCACGGCAAGCAAAAGCGAAAGTCGGTTGTAGTCAAAGCCCGTTGCCATTCTTCGAGCGTTGCCGTAGCCGCTTTGCGTTGCAAGTCCCTGAACTTCCGCAAGAATAGGACGAGAACCCTCAATTGTACAGGTTACGCAAGTACCCGATACGCCTTTCGGTCTGCCCGACAGCAACATTACAGACGGATTGGGCACTTCCACAAGTCCCGTGTCGGTCATTTCAAACACGCCGATTTCGTTTGTAGAACCGTATCTGTTTTTGACTGCTCTTAAAATTCTGCATGACATCTGCTTGTCACCTTCAAAGTGCAGTACGGTATCAACGATGTGCTCAAGCACTTTCGGACCCGCAATTGACCCCTCTTTGTTTACATGACCTACCACAAACATTGGAATATCAAGCGACTTTGCCGTGCGCATAAGGTAGTTTGTCGATTCTCTGACCTGCGTTACACTGCCCGGTGAGGAGCTTAATTCTGTAAGATTCATTGTCTGAATTGAGTCGATCATTACTATATCGGGCTTTTCAGCACGGATTTGTTCGCACACTACTTCTACATCGGTTTCGGTCATTACAAAAAGATTCGGAGAATTTACACCGAGTCGGTTTGCCCTTAACTTAAGCTGTCTTTGCGATTCTTCGCCCGATACATAAAGCACTTTCATTGAGTTGCCGAGATATTGACATATTTGCAATAACACGGTTGATTTGCCGATACCCGGGTCACCTCCGAGCAAAATAAGACTGCCCTTTACAATGCCGCCGCCAAGCACACGGTTAAGTTCGCCGCAGCCCGTATCGTAGCGGTGCTCGTTTTCGGTGGTGATTTCCGTAATTGAATAAGGAGAAGAAACCGCAGAAGCTACCTTTCTTTTTACGGCAGGCGCAGCTTTCACGCTTTCTTTGATTTCTTCTTCCATTGTGTTCCATTCGCCGCAGGTCGGACATTTTCCGTACCATTTCGGTGATTCGTAGCCGCACTGCGAGCATATATATACACTTTTAATTTTTGCCATATTAAACTTCCTTTAATAAACATTCATCAGTCCGACAGCTATCGCATAAGCCATTTTTTGTTGATAGGTATCGTCCTGCAATTTTGCACATTCGCTTTCGTTAGAGATAAATCCGCATTCACAAATTACGGCGGGCACAGTCGCATTTTTTAAAAGATAAATGCTTTTATCCGCTTTCTTACATTCCCTTTCATTGTCAGGCTGGAGCATAGTTTTTACAGATTGTCTGATACTCTCCGCAAGATCGGCGCTCTGCGGATTGTTAGGTGAATAAAAAACTTGCGTTCCGCTGTATTTGCTCTCGGTAAACTTATTCTGATGAATACTGATTACCACATTTTCGGGATTTGAATTAAATACAGAAAGACGGTTTTTCATATCGGAAACTTTGTGCTGTCGCACATTTTCGCCTTGCGTATATACGGATTTGTCCTCTGTTCTGATTTGCTCTGTTTTATAGCCGAACAGTGTAAGCATATCCGCAAGTTTTACGGATATTTGCAGATTAAGGTCTTTTTCCACCACATTGTTATCATTTACAGCGCCGCCGTCCTCACCGCCGTGACCTGCATCGATTATTACAGTATGCGTGTTTTCGCTGACATTACTTTCACTCGTCAGTATATTAAGGCGAAAATAAGCCGTTGTAATCAGGAAAACAAAAGCGATTATAAGAATAAAACATATTGTAAAATACAAGATTTTCTTAAATTTCATAAAGCCGAACACCCCGTTTTATTTTTATGTGCGGAGTGCATTGCTTATAACAATTATAACATAGGCAATGTAAAATTTAAAGGCAAAACTAAAATTGTAACTATATAGTTTTGTCTGAATACTCTGTTAGTAATCAAAATGTAAGTACGGCGCACACCTATATGCGATGTACAGAAAATTCAGGTGAAGTAAATGGAAAAAACAACTCTTGACAAAATTCCGCTGAATTGCGAGGTTTATATAGACAGTATTGAGTGCGGCAACGGCATAAAAAACAGAATTTTTGATATGGGCATAACAGAGGGTGAGAAAATTGTGCCGATAATGAAAAGTCCGTTTGGCGACCCGACAGCGTATTTGTCAAAAGGAACGGTAATTGCGCTTAGAGAAAGCGATTGCAGTAAAATTACGGTACGCCTAAATCGGGATTACGCATAAATAATTAAAAAGTTGGGAGGTTTTTATTTGCTGACAAGAAACAGCCGTAAAACAGAGGCAAACGGAAAAATGTGCGACAATGCAGACTACAATGTGGTACTTGCCGGCAATCCTAATGTCGGAAAAAGCACGATTTTCAATGCTCTTACAGGTATGAAACAGCACACGGGCAATTGGACGGGCAAAACCGTTGAGTATGCCAAAGGGTGCACAAAAATCAAAGACAAAAGTTTTTCCGTCATCGATTTACCCGGCACATATTCTATGATTTCTTTTTCACCCGAAGAAGAAGTTTCACGGCAGTTTCTTGTCAGAGATGACATTGACTGCACGGTTATTGTAATTGATTCAAGCGTGCTTGAACGGAATCTTTCGTTTACCCTACAGGTTCTTTCGGTAACGAAAAAAGCGGTGCTGTGCCTCAATCTTAGCGACGAATGTTGTAAAAACGGTTTTGTTATTGATGAAGATGAGCTGTCGCTTAATCTCGGCATACCTGTTATAAGCACCAATGCGACAAAGAAAAGCGATATTGAAAAAATCCGAGAGAAAATTTACGATGTCTGCACCGAAAAAACAAAATGCTTTCGTGTTACAAGGCTGTATGACGGAATAGATATTTTTAATAAGGAAAAGCACAAAGAAAACACTGAATTTCTTTCCGCTCGGTCAAAGGAAATATGCAGTCGCTGTATAAAAAAATGCGGTGAAAACATAAGCGAAAAAACCAAAAAGCTCGATAAAATACTTACTTCTAAAATTACGGGAATACCTATTATGATACTTTTGCTCGGTTTGCTTTTCTGGATAACTGCGGTCGGCGCAAATTATCCGAGCCGTCTTTTGAGCGAACTGTTTGAATATATAAAAGTCGGTTTGGTATATGTATTTGATTTTTTTAATGCACCGGATTTTATAAAAGGCTTTTTTATAAACGGAATATACACGACACTCAGTTGGGTGGTTGCGGTAATGCTGCCGCCAATGGCGATATTTTTTCCGCTGTTTGCGCTGATAGAGGACTTTGGCTATTTACCGAGGATAGCGTTTAATCTTGACAAATTCTTTTCAAAATGCGGTGCGCACGGCAAGCAAGGTCTGACTATGGCAATGGGAATCGGCTGTAATGCCTGCGGAGTTACGGGCTGTCGCATAATAGAATCACCTAAAGAAAGACTGATTGCGACAGTTACAAATAATTTTATGCCCTGCAACGGAAGATTTCCGATGCTTATTGCGCTGATTACAATATTCTTTTCGGGCAGTGCCTGCGTATTTGCAAGTTCAATAAGCATAGCGTTAATCCTTGTTTTACTGATACTTTTTGCGGTTATGATGACAATGTTTGTGTCTAAAATATTGTCTGTAACGCTGTTAAGCGGCGAGCGTTCGGCTTTTGCGCTTGAACTTCCGCCGTACCGCAAGCCGAGAATTCTAAAAACTATAGTCAGCTCGTTTTTAGATCGTACCTTGTTTGTACTTGGCAGAGCGGTTATAGTAGCAATTCCGGCAGGAGCGCTGATATGGCTACTTGCAAATATCTATATTGCTGACAGCTCACTGCTTTCGTATTGTACGGATTTTTTTGACCCGTTCGGCAGAGCCATAGGTCTTGACGGTGTAATTATAATGGCTTTTGTACTCGGCTTTCCTGCAAATGAAACTGTCATACCGATTATAATTATGTCGTACCTTTCCACGGGTACGCTGACTGATTTTGCAAGTTATGAGGAACTTTTTGCATTGCTTACGCAAAACGGCTGGACGCTTACAACGGCAATCTGTACAATAGTAATGTGCATCTTCCACTTCCCTTGCTCCACAACCTGCCTTACAATTAAAAAAGAAACTGGTAGTATGGGTTGGACGATGTTTTCGATAGTTATGCCGACAATGATTGGCGTAGCTCTTTGCTATCTGATTTCTCATATTATGTAAATCAACTTAATTTAAAAAATCCAAACAGAAAGCCTGCCCTTACATTATGCAAGGGCAGGCTTTGAGGTTATCAAATGAAAACAATATTATAATTAGAATTCATAGATTAAGTATAAAGAAAAGGAGACTATAATGAAAAAATTTATTGTTTAATTAATCGGAAATTAATCAGAAATCAATTTCGAGGTCATAGTAGCAAGCCTTAAGGAGTTTTTCCATTTCTTCCTGACTTGGCTGACGAGGGTTAGAGCCTGTGCAAGCGTCTGCGATAGCATTCTTAGCTGTTTCGGGGAGCTTATCCATAAACTCTTTTTCGTCGATAATGCTTACATCAGCCTTAACGCCGCCCGGACCGTAGTTCTTAATAGCCTGCGGAATGTCAAGCTGATCGTTCATTGAGCGAAGTTCTGCGATAAGTGCGTCAACGAGTTCTTCTGTTGTTTCGCCCTTAAGGTCGATGAATTTAGCAATCTGTGCATAACGCTCGGCTGCTGTAGCATCTTTTGAATTATATTTAATTACCTTTGGAAGGTACATAGCATTTGCACAGCCGTGAATAATGTGACCGCCCGAGAATGCAGCACCTGTCTTATGAGCCATTGAGTGAACAATACCGAGAAGAGCGTTTGAGAATGCCATACCTGCAAGGCACTGTGCATTGTGCATAGCATCACGAGCGTCCATATCGCCGTCATATGACTTTTTAAGGTCGTTGTGAATCATCTTAATTGCGTGAAGTGCAAGAGCATCTGTATAATCACAGTTAAGAGTAGATACATATGCCTCAATTGCGTGTGTCATAGCATCCATACCTGTATGTGCTGTAAGCTTTTTAGGCATAGTTTCAGCAAGTGACGGGTCAACAATAGCTACATCAGGAGTAATGTTGAAGTCGGCAAGCGGATACTTGATACCCTTGTCGTAGTCGGTAATTACAGAGAAAGCCGTAACCTCTGTAGCTGTACCGGAAGTTGACGGAATAGCACAGAATTTTGCTTTCTGTCTTAATTTAGGGAAGCTGAACGGTGTGATAAGATCCTCAAATGTGATTTCAGGATACTCATAGAATGCCCACATAGCCTTTGCCGCATCAATCGGTGAGCCGCCGCCCATTGCTACAATCCAGTCAGGCTCAAACTCTCTCATAACGGCTGCGCCCTTCATAACTGTGTCAACAGATGGGTCAGGCTCAACACCCTCAAAGAGTTTAACTTCCATTCCTGCTTCTTTTAAATAATCAACAGCCTTGTCAAGGAAACCGTTACGCTTCATTGAGCCGCCGCCTACTACTACAATTGCTTTTTTGCCTTCGAGTGTTTTTAAACTTGAAAGAGCATCTTTTCCGTGATAAAGATCTCTTGGTAATGTGAATCTGTACATTATTATGACCCCCTAATAGGAAATATTAGTCACTTTTTCATTGACTAACGATATTATAACACCTTTTATTTCCAAAGTAAAGGGTTTTTAAGTAAAATTTATGTGAAAATATAGAAAAGTTTTTATTACATCACAAATATTATTATATATAATCACAGAACAGTCACATTATAACCCGTAAATGTTATCAACATCGTTTGCATACTCTTTTACGAGCTCAAGAAAATGCTTTGCAACGGGATTGGTAGCGGATTTACTCCACGCCATAACATAAGAAATGCTTGTGTCAGCATCGCTTAGCGGTATGCTTGAACAGCTTTTGTCCGATGAAAAATTAAGCAGTGAACTCGGAACAATAGAAATTCCCATACCAGCCGCCACTGCCATATACATACTTTTTACATCGTCAAATGTATTTGTGATTTTGGGTGAAATATGAAAAGTGCGGTATAAATCCATAACCTCCATATACAGTATGGGAGAAACATTTTCAGAAAGAAGTACAAGTTTTTCGTTTGCAAGGTCAGCCATAGAAATATTTTTCTGCTTTGCCGCAGTATTTGTTTTGTCCGCAATTACATAAAGCTGTTCGCTGTGGGTTACTATAGACTCGACAGATGAGCTTTCGGGCAGCATATCCCTCGGCATAAAGCAAAAGTCATAATCGCCGCCGAGTACATTGCCGTTTTCCGAACCGTCAAGTTCTTTTACATCAACCGTAATATCGGGATAACGATTGCGAAATTCTTTTATGCATTTTGTCGGAAACGAAAAAGAGGTTTGGTCGCACGCAACCGTAATTCTTCCCTTTCCTCCGTCATGCATCTGCTTTATTATAGATGTGGCTTTGTTCAAGGTTTCTACAATTTCTATTGCGTACGGCAACAAAGTCTTGCCCTCGTTTGTAAGGAGAACATCACGGTGTGAGCGTATAAAAAGCTGTACCCCAAATTCTTTTTCAAGGTCTATTATATATCGGCTTACTGTTGACTGCGAAACATAATTACGCCTTGCAGCCTCAGAAAAATTAAGTGTGCGTGCCACAGAGATAAAGCACTTTAACTGATTTATGTCCATAAATAAAGTTTCCTTTCGCTAATTGTATCTTGTTATGCAGGAAGTGAATAAATAAGTCAAAATCGATAAATAATTACATTAAAACTTTAGTTGACCAATTCTTTCCTTTCTGCTATAATTTGAGTATAGCATAATAGTATGCAAAAATCAAATAATAATCAAATACTATAAATAATTATGCGGCAAGGAGCAGTTATGAAAAAAATAGTTATTACAGGTATGGGCGCAGTTACACCTATCGGCATAGGTGTAGATAATTACTGGGAAAATATCACAGCAGGCGTGTCCGGTATAGACACAATCAAAAGTTTTGACGCATCTGAACTTGCGGTTCAGATTGCGGGCGAAGTAAAGAATTTTAACCCGTCGGATTATATGCCGAAAGACTTAATCAGAAAAACAGATCCGTTTATGCAGTATGCATATATTGCTGCAGAGGAGGCTTTAAAGCAGAGCAACCTTGAAATTGAACCTGAACGCACAGGTATTGTAATGGGTACAGCTATGAACGGCATTGCTACAATTGCGTTCACTCAAGACGCACTTTCGGGTGCTGCACATAAAAAGGTAGGACCGAGATTTATTCCTAAAATTCTCGGCAACATTGCCGCTGCAAATATAGCAATCGACCACAATATTCAAGGTCCGAGCCTTACCGTAAGCACAGCTTGTTCATCGGGCGGCGATGCAATCAACACAGCTTGTATGTGTATGCAGACAGGCAAAGCCGATGTAATGCTCGCTGTCGGTGCTGAGTCGGTTCTCTGCCCGCTCGTAATTTATTCGCTTGCAAACGCAAAGGCACTTTCACGCAGAAACGACTCCCCCGCTACCGCAAGCAGACCTTTTGATGTTACCCGTGACGGTTTTGTAATCGGAGAGGGCGGCGGTGCGCTTGTTCTCGAAACCGAGGAGCACGCGCTTGCAAGAGGCGCAAAGATTTACGGCGAAGTTCTCGGCTGCGGCAACACAGATGATGCTTACCATGTAACAGCTCCGCATCCGGAAGGAAGAGGTGCTATTGCTTGTATGAAACAGGCTATTGCACAGGCAAATATCGACGCATCACAGATAGGTTATGTAAACGCTCACGGCACAGCTACAAATAAGGGCGATACTGTAGAAACCGCATCAATCAAAAGTGTGTTCGGTGACAAACTTCCGTATGTAAGTTCAACTAAGGGCGCTACAGGCCATATGATGGGCGCAGGCGGCATTACAGAAGTTATTACCTGTGTAAAGGCTATTGAAACAGGAGTAATTCCTCCGACAATCAACTTAAATGAAGTTGACCCCGAGTGCAGCGGAATAGACTTTGTCGCTAACACAGCAAAGAAAGACGAAATAGATTATGCTATGTCGAACGCATTTGGCTTCGGCGGACAGAATTCAAGCATTATTGTAGGCAGATACAAGGGATAATCCCTAACGATATAAAGGAGAAATTTATGCAGTTTACTTATGATACAGATATGTTTGTAAAAACATTTGAAAGCGAATTTACATGGCTTAACGGCTTTATGAGAAATGTTCGCCGTTTTGGCAATAGAACAGCTGTTATTGACCCTGCCCGTAACATAAAGTGGACATATACAGAATTAAACACAGCTGCAAATAAGTTTGCAAATGCCATGAAAGCAGACGGTGTTAAAAAGGGCGATGTTGTATTTATGCAGCTTTTTAACTCTACACAATTTTTGCTTGGATATATATCACCGCAAAAACTCGGAGCTATCGGTAATCCCGTAAACTTTAATCTTTCTCCGGGCGAAACGGCGGAAATCATCGGTCACAACAAACCTACTGTATATGTGTATGACACAGAAATCCTTGATACAGTTGTAAAGGCTCTTGAAATCACTTCTCATACTCCAAAGGTAATTATCGCCGTAAACAACTCCGGTAAAGAAATCGAACTTCCGCAGGGACATATTCTTTTTGAGGACTATATAAAAAATGCCTCCGAAGAAAATCCGCCTGTAGATTTTGAGCCGCATATATATGATGAGGTTGTTCGTTTGCAGACTTCGGGCACAACAGGCACACCAAAGGGTGTTCCGCTCAACAATGTAAACGAAGTGCTTTCGGCACACGATGTAATTATGCATTTCCCACTCAACCCTACCGACATTACAATGAATATGACGCCGTGGTTCCACCGTGGCGGTTTACATTCGGGCGGCCCTACCCCTACTTTGTATGTAGGCGGATGCATTGTAATTCTGCGTAATTTTAACCCTAAGACCTGCCTTGAATATGTAGAGAGCAATAAGATTACTTTTATAACAGGTGTACCGTCAATTCTCACTCTGCTTGCAAGCCGACAGGAAAAGCACCCTAAGAATATTTCTTCTTTAAAGGGTATAATAACTATGGGCAGTCCGCTTGAAAAAGAGGCTTGTATTCGTTTTCAGAATCTGCTTACACCTAATATTTTTAACGGCTACGGCACAACAGAAACATTTTGGAATACATTTTTACGCCCGTATGATTTACCTGAAATGGCAGGTTCTGCAGGTCGTTCATGTACCGATGATGAGGTAAGAATCGTAAATGTTTACGATGAGGGAAAAGCAAATCCCGATGATACTGTTCCTTGTGACGGCAAGACAGAGGGTGAAATAATTATTAAGTGCCCCGGTAAGACAACCTATTGCTATGTAGGCAACGAAAAAGCCTCAAAGGATAAATTTGCCGACGGCTGGATGTACACAGGCGATGTAGGCACTTGGGACGAAAATCAATTTATCACAATTTCGGGCAGAAAAGATGATATGATTATCAGCAAGGGCGAAAATATCTACCCTGCAAGAATCGAAGAGGCTATCAATAAGCACCCTAAAGTTTCGGAATGTATAGTAACGGGTGTGCCTGACAGTGTTCGTGGCGAAAGCGTTGCAGCCTATGTTATTCCCGAGGACGAAAGCCTTACTGCCAAGGAGCTTTTTGAATTTTGCGCAAATTCTCCTGACATTTCAAAGTATCAGGCTCCTAGATATTACCGCTTTGTGACAGAATTGCCACATACGGCGACAGGTAAAAAGCAACACTTCAAAATAAGACAGCAGGCTAAAGAAGATTTGAAAAACGGTTTGCTTATTAAAAAATAAAGGGTGATTTTTTGCAGATAAAACCATATTCAAGAAGAATCAATTACTATGAAACCGATATGATGAGCATTGTTCACCATTCGAATTATATCAGATTTTTTGAAGAGGCTCGATGTAACTTTATGGAGCAGATCGGCTGCGATGTAAGAGCACTTGAGGACAAAGGTGTTTCTATTGCCGTTGTTGACGCATATGCAAAGTACATTGTGCCGTTGAAATTTGACGATAAGGTTTACATCACAACAAAACTTACTAAGATGTCGGCAGCAAAAATGGAATTTGAATACGAAATCAGATTTGCTGATACCGATATTCTCGCAACAGTAGGCAAAACATCACATTGCTGTGTAAACCGCTCAAACAAACCTATGCCTATTAAAAAAGCTGACGCAAACTTGTACGAAACATTGCAAAATTTAATATAAGTTCTTTATTGAAAGTTTGGTGAATTTTTGGTGTATTGTTGCTTAGCGTAATACTTTGTCAAGTAATTATAAAAATTTGCCAAAACACAATTCATTAAAGTACCGACATAAAACAGAACCGATAAAATAAGCAACCCTCTGTAAGCAAAAACTTACAGAGGGTTTGTTGTTCAGTATGGATTTTAAGTTGGATTTGACTTTATAATTTACTTTTGTCAACAAAGTGGCTGATTAAATCTTTACGGGTTACAATGCCTATGAATACTCCCGAATCATCTGTGACAGGGATAAAGTTCTGATTCAAGGCTCTCTCGTAAAGCTCTTTCATATCAACGCTTATTTTTACAGACGGGTTGAAGTCGGAACGGATAAGGTCACGCACAAAATACTTTTCCTGTGATTTCATACCCTGCGTTTGCTTTTCGACTATGTACCATAAAAAGTCGCCCTCACTGACTGTGCCGACATACTTGCCGTATTCGTCAATAACAGGTACTGCGGTGTAGCTGTGCGCTTTCATTTTTTCAAGTGCCTGTCTTATGGTGCTGTCTTCATAAATATAAGCCACTGTTTCTTTTGGTTTTAATAGCATTACAATGTTCATTTTATTTCACCGAATTAACTTTCAGATTTGGCGGTCATATATATTTTGCCTATTGCAAATATAATTGCAAACAATAAAAGCGGCGGGTCTTGCTCAAGCAAGCCTGTAAGAATAAAAATTATACTCGGAAAAATTGCCGTCATCATATGCAGTGTGTGGTTTCTGCTGCGATAAAACATTATACAACTTACAATGTGCAGTAAAATTAAAAATACCATTGAAACAATCCAAAAGTTGCGCATTGTTTCCGACAAAAATCCTTTACCCTGTATTCCGAATCCGCATACCATACAGAAGATTACCGCAAAACCGCCGATTTGTTCAAATGCTTTTAATCCTCTGTTTACCGTGTCTTTCGGCGGCTTGTACTTTTTGTCAATACATCTGAAAATCATCCAAATTATAAATAAAGCCGCAATAACGGGTATTCCGTAAAAATTAAAAAATTGCATTAAATCATCCTAAATATATTATCTGTTTTTATTAATTCTATCACAGTTTTTGATAATTCTCAAGTGCTTTATTCTACAAATTATCGCAAAATATATATTTTTTACAACAAAAGTGCATAAGTGACAGAATTGTAAATTGATTTTTCAGAAAAAAGATTGTATTATATTAAAGTACACATTTTTGTGAATAGAAAATTTTGGAGGAGATTTCTTGAGCACCGAGAAAAAGCGAAAACGCTTTAGAATAAGCGGAAAGCTTATTTTTAATATAATAGTTCTTGGCATTACCTTTTATCTTATAGTCTTTTTCTGCGTTTCCGAAAACGGAATGATTGACTTGCTTTCTTCACCCGACGGTTTTATATGGGGATGGATAATTGCAGGCATAGTCGCATTTGATATGAATATAGTTATAGACAGTATTGTAACGCAGATACTTATCAGAATACAATATCCCGATTTCAGATTTATTGACGCTCTCAAAGTTGCGCTGGTCGGTGTTTTTTTCGGTGCTGTCACTCCGTCCAACACAGGCGGACAACCTATGCAGTTGTATCTTCTTTCAAAAATGAAAGTCGGAGTCGGGTTCGGCTCGGCGTGTATGACGCAAAAATTTGTTTATTATCAGATTGTTACGGGAGTATTCAGCGTACTTGCCATTATAATAAAGTTTGATTATTTTAAAGCGGCTTTTACCAATATATGGTCTACCCTGTTTATCGTACTCGGCTTTTTGACTCAAACAGTTGTTACCGTTTTGTTTTTGGTTGTATCGTTCAGTCCGAAAATTACAGGTAAAATTATTAAGTTTATAGATAAAATTTTACATAAATTCAAATTTATCAAGAATCCGGATAAAAAAGTGAAATCGCTTAAAGAGCAGGTTGAGCTTTTCCATTCAGGCAACAAACTGCTTTATGAAAATAAAAAGCGTATGATTTTGCTTTATGCTCTCGTTGCACTGCAAGTAATTGCTATTCTCTCTGTTCCGTATTTTGTATATCTTTCTTTTGATATGCACAGCATTGCCGTTGAGCACGGTCAGGTTCCGCTTAATTTTCTTGATACAATTTGTATTCAGTCGTTTGTACTCTTTACTTCAAACCTTGTGCCTCTGCCGGGCGCATCCGGCGGCGCAGAGCTTGCGTTTACAATGTACTTTGGCCCGTTCTTTGTTGTGGGACTTGCAAACAAAATTAAGCCTGCAATCCTGTTGTGGAGATTTATTACATATTATGGCGCAATATTGATTTCCGCTCCGTTCTCTTACCTTACAAAGGGCAAAAGAATAGATGACGCCATTAAGAAAAATGAACTTTCCGACGAAAACGAATTTGAAGAAATAAAAACAGAATAAGCATAATTTTACTGTTCGGCACATTAAAAAGCAATGATAATGTGCCGAACTTTCTTTTATGTAAATCAAATAAATAATTGCGGCAGAAATATGCAATATTTTTTGAAGAATATTGCAAAAAAACTTGTTTTTGGTTCAATTCTGATTTATAATTATAAAGTAATAAGAGTGAAAGAGGAGATTTATATGGTTACACTTGATAAAATCTATCACGCATCTTATGTACTTAAAGATGTAGTTATCCCTACCCCGCTTGTTAAGGCAACCGCTATCAGCGATGATTGCGATGTTTACCTTAAGCCTGAAAATTTGCAGATTACAGGTTCGTTTAAGGTAAGAGGCTCGGGATATAAGATTTCTCAGCTCACAGAAGAAGAAAAGAAGCGTGGTGTTATTGCTTGCTCGGCAGGTAATCACGCTCAAGGTGTTGCGCTTGCCGCAACAAAATACGGTATTAAATCACTTATCTGCTTGCCTGACGGCGCTCCGATCTCTAAGGTTGAGGCTACAAAGGGTTACGGCGCAGAGGTTTGTATGGTACCGGGTGTGTATGATGATGCCTACAATAAGGCTTGTGAGCTTCGTGACGAACATAACTATACTTTTATTCATCCGTTTGACGATGAAAATGTAATTGCAGGTCAGGGTACAATCGGTATTGAAATTCTTGAAGAATTGCCTGACGCAGACGCTGTTGTTTGTGCTATCGGCGGCGGTGGACTTATCTCGGGTGTTGCTTGCGCAATCAAGAGCCTTAACCCTAACATCAAGGTTTACGGTGTTCAGGCAGAGGGTGCTCCGTCAATGTACGAGTCAATCAAACAAGGTAAGCCTGTTCATCTTGACAAGGTATCAACTGTTGCTGACGGTATTCAGGTTAAAGAACCGGGTGAGCACACATTTAAGTATGTTCAGAAGTATGTCGATGACATTGTAACCGTAACCGATGATGAAATTTCATCTGCTATTTTAAAACTTATTGAATCACAGAAGATGATTGCCGAGGGCGCAGGCGCTGCACCTCTCGCAGCTGTAATGTTCAACAAACTTCCTGTAAAGGGCAAAAAAGTTGTTTGCGTAATTTCGGGCGGCAACATTGATGTTACTATCCTTTCAAGAGTAATTAAGCGTGGTCTTTTAAGATCGGGCAGATCACAGACACTTTGCATTGAACTTCAGGATAAACCGGGTCAGCTCAAGCAGGTAGCCGATATTATCGCTGACAAGGGCGGAAATGTTATTTCTATCCACCACGAGCGTGCAAGCGAGGGTACTGATATTAACGGCTGTTACCTAAGAATTGTACTTGAAACAAGAAACTTTGACCATGTAAAAGAAATTACAGACGCACTTATTAACGCAGGCTTTAAGCTTGTATAATATATGGAGGAATTTATTATGGAAAAAATCTATACAAAAAATGCTCCCGATGCTATCGGCCCATATTCACAGGCAGTTGTAGTAAACGGTCTTGTATTTACATCAGGTCAGATTGCTATTAATCCTGCAAGCGGAAATGTTGAGGCTGCAACAATTGAGGCACAGACAGAACAGGTTTGCACAAACCTTAAGAATGTTCTCGAGGCTTCCGGCAGTTCACTTGAAAAGGCTGTAAAGACAGTTTGTTTCTTAAAGGATATGAACGATTTTGCCGCATTCAACGCCGTATATGGCAAGTATTTCACAGAAAAGCCTGCTCGTTCATGCGTAGCTGTTAAGCAGCTCCCAAAGGATGTTCTCGTTGAAGTTGAAGTAATCGCCGAAGTTTAATTCTGTATAAAATCTGTTGATTTTTTCAAAACAAAAACCTGCACTTTAATTATAGAGTGCAGGTTTTTTTGCTTAGTAAACTGCTTTAGATAAATGATCATAAGCCGCAGACAGTATTCTTTTTGAGCTTTCATATTCAAAAGTATTGTAAGCCTCATCAAACGCTAAAAGTTTAAAGGCTGATAATTCAGACTTTTGAAATTTTACATTCTGATTTTTATATTCAGCAAGAAAATAAACTATTTGCTTTACTGTATCGACTTTGCTCGGAATTATATGCTCGTCGACTACCCTGAAGCCATCAATAAGATTTGCTTTTACACCGACTTCTTCAAATATTTCTCGTAAGGCGGTTTGTTCTTCGGTTTCATCTGCTTTCATATGCCCTTTTGGAAATCCATGAAAGCCTTGAAGCTGCTGCACAATTAAAAATTTATATTCGTTGTTTTCTTTTGTAAATACAACAGCTCCGCAAGATTTTTCGTATTTCATAGGCTGATTAATTTATTCAATCACAAGTTCAACAGGGCAATGGTCGCTGCCGAAAACTTCTGTGTGAATATCGGCGCTGACAAGTCTTGAATCAAGGGCTTTTGATGTGAGAAAATAGTCAATACGCCAGCCTGCATTCTTTTCTCTCGCTTTAAATCTGTATGACCACCACGAGTATATCCCCTCTCTGTCGGGATAAAAATAGCGGAAAGTATCGGTAAATCCGCTGTCTAAAAGCGCAGTCATTTTACCTCTTTCCTCATCTGTAAAGCCTGCGTTTTTGCGATTTGTCTTAGGATTTTTAAGGTCAATTTCATTATGCGCAACATTGAGGTCGCCGCATACGATTACGGGTTTTGTTTTTTCAAGATTTTTCAGATATTCTCTGAAAGCGTCCTCCCAAACCATTCTGTAATCAAGTCTTAATAACTCGTTTTTGGAATTTGGCGTATAGCAGGTCACAAAGTAATAGTCCTCAAATTCGGCGGTTATCACTCTGCCCTCTTTATCGTGTTCTTCAATTCCAAGTCCGTAGGTTACACTTATCGGCTCTTCTTTTGTGAAAAGCGCAGTGCCCGAGTATCCCTTTTTTTCGGCGTAGTTCCAATACATATGATAGCCGTCAAGCTGCAAGTCTATCTGTCCTGCCTGCAATTTCGTTTCCTGCAAGCAAAATACATCTGCATTTACTTCATTAAAAAAGTCAAGAAAGCCCTTTGTTACGCAGGCTCTTAAACCGTTTACATTCCAAGATATAAATTTCTTCATAATTGCTCCTTATCCTATTATTTCTTCCCATTCTGCCTCTTTAAATCCTGTAAGCACCTTATCACCGTTAATGAGAATGGGGCGTTTTACTAACATTCCGTCGGTTGCAAGCAGTTGATATTTTTCTTCAAGCGACATTTGCGGTAGCTTGTCCTTTAAATTCATTGACTTATAAAGCATACCGCTTGTGTTGAAAAACTTTTTAATGTCAAGTCCGCTCATTTCGTGCCATTGCTTTAATTCCTCGGCTGTCGGATTATTTTCAACAATGTGTCTGTCCTCGTAATCGGCACCTTTGCTGTCTAAGAAATTCTTAGCCTTTTTGCAGGTCGAACATTTCGGATATTCTAAAAATAACATAATATCACTCCAAATAAAAAATACAACTATAGTATAAAATATTTTCGGCTAATAATCAACATTTTCGGCTCTTTGCTTGAAAATAATTTTGATTTTATATATAATATTTATTATGGATAAGTTTGAACTTCTGAAACAATACTTCGGCCACGATTCGTTTCGTGACGGTCAGGAAAATATAATAGATAATATTTCGAGCGGCAGAGATGCGCTTTGCATTATGCCTACGGGCGGCGGAAAGTCGATTTGCTATCAGATTCCGGCACTTATGTCGGACGGAATTGCAATTGTGATTTCTCCGCTTATTTCGCTGATGAAAGACCAGGTTACTTCGCTTAATCAAAACGGAATCAGAGCGGCATACATCAACAGCACGCTTACTCCCGCCCAACAGTCGAGAGCAATTTATAACGCTATGCGAGGCGAATACAAACTGATTTATGTTGCGCCTGAAAGGCTTGAAGCGCCTGCATTTTTAAACCTTTGCAACAGCATAAAAATTTCTCTGATTGCGGTTGATGAAGCGCACTGCGTGTCACAATGGGGTCACGACTTTCGCACAAGCTATTTGAAAATATCCGATTTTATTTCTAAACTTGATGACAGACCGGTCGTTTCCGCATTTACGGCAACGGCTACCGACGCTGTAAAAAGGGATATTCTAAATCTGCTCGGTCTTAAAAATCCTTTTGAAATAACAACGGGTTTTGACAGAAAAAATTTGTTCTTCGCTGTAAAGCGTCCGCAAAACAAGCAAAAAGAATTACTTGCCATTGTGAGCGAACACAAAAATCAGAGCGGAATAATTTACTGTGCTACCCGTAAAAATGTAGAAAAAGTCAGCGATTTTCTCAATGAAAACGGCTATGATTCGCTTATTTATCATGCAGGATTGAGCAATGAAATACGAAGCAAAAATCAGGACGATTTCATTAATGACAGATGCAATCTGATTGTTGCAACCAATGCTTTCGGAATGGGAATTGATAAGCCCGATGTGCGCTTTGTGGTGCATTATAATATGCCGAAAAATCTTGAAAACTACTATCAGGAGGCAGGCAGAGCAGGTCGTGACGGCGAAAACTCCGATTGCGTTTTGCTGTACAGCCCCGGTGATGTTCATACACAAAAATTTTTTATTGAAAATAATGACGAGAATGCCGAACTTACCGAAGAACAGCGTGAAAAAATCAAGAAAAATGATTACTATAAACTTAATGAAATGGTAGGTTACTGTACATCTACCACCTGCCTTAGAAATTATATTCTAAACTACTTCGGTGAATATCACACAAACGAGTGCAAAAACTGCTCGGCTTGCCTTAAAGAATACAAGCTTACTGATGTAACGGTAGATTCGCAGAAGATTCTTTCTTGCATTATACGAACAGGGCAGCGGTTCGGCACTTCTACAATATCCGCCGTGCTTGCAGGCTCAAAAAGCGAGAATATTTACAAGTACAGGTTAAATAATCAGTCTACATATGGCATAATGAGTGACAAGCGCAGAACGGTTATAAACGAGCTTATAACAAGGCTTATTGACGAAGAGTATATAACTCAAACCGAGGACAAATACCCTGTTTTAAAGGTAACGCAAAAATCATATCCGATTTTGAAAGGGCAAAAAAGCCTTACAATGCGCCTCGCCGTTAAAGAGGAGCTGCACAGAGAAATTCAGCATACAGAGGTCGATAAGGTGTTGTTTGACAAACTTAAGGAGCGCAGAAAATATCTTGCGGATAAAGCCAGCGTTCCTCCGTATGTTATATTCAGCGACGCATCATTGCGTGATATGTGCGCAAAACTTCCGACAAACGAAAATGATTTCTTGAGAATATCCGGTGTCGGCATTAAAAAGCAGGAAAAATACGCAAAAGAATTTATCCCGATTATTAAGGAATATAAGAAAGAAAAGTTTTAAAATACGGCATACCGTTGAGGTTGCCGTGTTTATGTTTAATGATAAAATCCGACCTCCAAATTGTTAGATTTTTGGTCTGACTTTTGGAGGTCACTTTAAAACTGTGTATTAATATTATATATAATGTATATTGACTTACAAGTATTTTTCTAAGAATATTATTCCTTTTTATGTTTATGAATTGCATATGCAACTGCACCTGTTGCGGTGGCACCCGCTACAGCTCCGACCCCAGCGGCTGCAACTGAATTTCCTGAATTGGCAGTACTTTTAACAGCTTCGGTAGTTGCTTGAACAACTGTGCTGTTTTCAATTCTTGTGTCAGGTACAGTTGTAGGAGCGATTGTAGGTAATGGCTTAGTAGTTGGCGGAACAGTCACTTTGTGTGTAGTCGGAGGATCGGTTACTACATTACTGTGTGATGCATGAGAACTATGTTCAGTTGCTATGTTCGAATGTGAGGCATGTGAAGCATGAGAATTATGCTCAGTAGCAACATTCGAATGTGAACTGTGACTACTGTGCGAATCATGTGACGAATGGCTTTTAGCAGATGTATGTGACACATGAGAACGATGATAAGAAGTTGATGAATGCGAAGAATGTGAACTGTGAGAAGAATGTGCGGCTTGAGCATTTATCCCTGCAATTATGCTCAACAAAATCACCATTGAACCAACTGCAAGTATCTTGTTTCTTGTTATATTACCTTCTTCATCATTGATAAAATTGATTATCTCTTTCTTAACCCTTGGAAACATATCATTTTCCATAAATTTAAACCTACCATTTCTCTATTATTGATTTCTCTTTTTCATTTTGGAGTGCAGAGAAAATCTTATCAAGAATTCCTCTATATGTTTTACATCTGTAAGAATTCGGTTCTCTGTTAAATATATTTTTATTTAATGCCAAATTTGTTACAGGACAAGTTCCGCAATAGGGGCTGTAAACGCAATCGTGACAGGTTGGGAGTGATTCAAGTACGCTTGAAATACAAGCGGCTTTACAATTATTGCAATTTATAAGTTCATCATATGTATTGTTATACACATTACCGAGTTTAAAGGAATCATCTCCCATTTCAGCAAGCATTCTTCCCTCATCGCAAGTATAGACATTACCGTCGAAATAATAAGCAATTTGGCCAATACCTGCTCCACATGGAGAACGCAGCTCCATATAATTCACGGGATAGCCATGCAGAATCTTAGATAAAAAAATTGTAGCGTGACCTTCGCTAATTTCTGTTCCATTCATATTGAGTTGCAAAATATAATCAAAAGCTTTGTTGTAAAATTCTATGAATTTTTCGGCAGAATATCCGACAAAATTCCAATCTTTATTTGCACAACCAAGAGGAGTAAGCGGTCGGATAAAAATGCTTTTTAAGCCCATTGAAATATACTCGTCAATTATTTCTTTATAAAACGGCAGACTGTTGGAAGTTGTAGTTTGAATTGCACCAAACCTTACACCATTAACTTTCAATAGTTCAATAGAGTGTTTCACATCAGAATACGAACCTTTGCCGTTGCGATAACGCCTGTTCATATTATGCACAAGTTCATTGCCGTCAATTGAAGTTGATATGCCTACATTATATTTTTTAATAAAATCAACAATGTCCTGAGTTATAAGCGTGAGGTTTGTCACGATGTTATATGTAATATTTTTTGATCTTTTCTTTAACTCCGTATATTCCACGATATGTTGAATAACAGAAAAATTAGCAAGAGGTTCCCCACCCTGAAATTCAAACGAAAGGTTATCATTTGGTGAATTCAAAGCTATATCCACGGCTCTTTCTGCAATCTCTTCTGTCATAAATCCGTTAGGTATTTCGTTACCGTTTTGAGTTTGACAATATACACATTTTAAATTACAACTTTTAGTAACAACAAAAATGTGCAATCCGGTTGACGAGAAAAGATAATTTTTACTGTCACGAAAATACGGTTTTACTTTTTCGGCAAATCCTCTTGGAGAACCATTGTAACAAAACATATTTTTCTCTGCTGATTTTCCAAAATCTGAATTCATATCTACTTGATTATTTATTAGAGAAAAAAGTTCTTTTTTATCCGCAAACAAATATCGTCCTAAATCATTTGTAATAAGATATTTATTATTAAATTTTTTAAAATTAAAATAATTAATCATATTTTTATTTTCCTAACGGTATGATATCATCCTTTGAATGTCTTACAGTGCCCGCAAACATTCCGCCGCATGCATCTTTTTGATAGCATTTTTCACATTGTTCTACATACCTGATTTTATAATCACTAATGCTTTTTTCGCAAAGACTTCTGTACTTCTTATCAACAGCGCAAAGAGGGAAATTATACAATCCCACATCAATGCCTGCGCCAATCAGCAAATCAATTGCTTCCTTTGAGGCTCTAAAAGAATCCGGATAGCTTATCCATACTCTGTTTTTATTCTTTGCAGCATTGCCTGTCATTTCAAGTCCTATAAATTTTACACACCCAACGCCTAAGAAGTTTTCGGTAATGAGTTTAGCTATGTCGGTTATGAAATTTGCATTTAGTTTGCTTACAACTATACGCAGTTCTATTTTTGCTCCGATAGACAACAAATTCAACAAACCGTTGAATGTTTGAATAAAACTTCCTTTAGCCTGAGTAATACAATCGTGAGTTTCGCTGTTATACCCATGAATAGGTATTCCTAATTTGAGAGTGCGAGGACAAGTTTGCTTAAATAAATTAAGGTACTCTTTATTGCTGAAGATTCTACCATTTGTGAGTAACAAATACGAAGTATTCGGCAAATTTTCTCTAAGAAAATAAAGCAAATCGAAAATACTTTTGCCTATCAAAAACGGTTCTCCGCCTGTAATTGTTATGTGACACACATCGTCCGGAAAATATTTTGCTATATTTATAAGTTCATCACCGTAATAATTCTCGCCGTTTTTTCGTATAGACTCAGCAGTCGGACACATAACGCAATTTGAATTACATCTGTTTGTAACAAGTATTGCATTATCAAGTGAAGCATTATTAAAGTATTTATAGGCATTACCTCGGCTGTCAACCTGAAAAATATCATAATCGGTACACGAACTAAATCTTTGCGTTTCTTCTTCTGACAAATTGAGAGTAATGTTTTCAGGGTATATGATAATACTTCTATTGCCCAAGAGTCCCGTACTCAAGTCTTTTCCCAATAAATAGTCTTTTACGCTCTCACTCTTAGCAAATGAAAATATTCTTGGTTTTTCATCATAATCTTTAATTCTTATAATCAATTTAGCATTACTCCCACAATGATATAGGTTACTATTCCAAGTGAAATAAATATAGCAAACGGTATCTTTCGCACTATTTTAACTGTTTTGCTTCCATAACTTGACTTTTCCCATCGGCGAATACTTTCACATTCACTTTCAGATAATCTATCACTTATGTTTTCGTTTGATATATCAGGCAGCCCTTTTACTCTTGAATTCAAAAACAACATTGAAGTTTCAGTGGAAATAATCATACCTGCCTTAACATCAGAGGTATTAATGTATTCATAATTGTACTCGCTGATAAAAAGTTTCATAAGCATAACTATAAATACAAGTCCGAAATTAACAATATACATAATTCCAAACGATTGCCTTAGGTATATAAATATAACTGCCAAAATCAATGCTATTGGCAGAATTATCCTTTTATCAAGACGCTTAAATGAATTCAGCAAAATAACAAAAGATATATTTATTGCTAACAGCACAAATATGTAATGCATAAAGAACTCAGAGAAAAAGTATAAAAATATGTTGTCAATTGCTATTATGCAACAAACGGACGATATGTAGTTTAACATGAACGACTTCATACCGGATTTAATTTTAGCTTTATCAGCGATTTTTTTCTGTTTAATACCGCAATATATAGAATCAAAAATAAGGAATATGTAACTGAATGCAAACGCAAACGCAATTACAAAAATTATAGAAAAATTCAGAAAATTAAATTTAGAGTATAATTCTACCGGTGCTAAAAGTGAAAGTGCAATCAAAAGCTTGCAATCACCTGCCGCCCAAATGTGTGCAATGTATAAGATAACAGATATTATTAGAGAAGTTAAAATACTAATTACAGAATCAAGTAGTGTTTCAACTCCGAAAAACATATACTGAAAAACAAGCAAGACAGTTCCAAACAAAGGAAACGGCAACAAATAAAGATTTTTTACATATCCGAATTTTATATCAGTATAAGATGAGCCTATACATAAAATAATAATCAAAACAACTTTTAATACAGTTAAAATGTTCATTTATATCACATTCATTAGATCAATAATGTAGTTGGAAAATTCACAGACAGTTAAATTTATGTCCGATTTTGAGTTTAACACTCTGCAAATTATTTTGTTGTCGTATTTTTCAAGAATAATTTCTGCAATATCAGAAAAATCTTCAATGGATTTTTCAATACACTTTTGATCATATAAATTCAAATCAAATTCAATTATTTTCATTGTTTTCAAACCAATCTGTAAGTATTTCATCAGCGTTAAAATCAATTGTTTGCTTCTTAGGTTCCTCATCATTGATTATTGTAGATGCCATAGCTCGTGCCACCATAATTTTTCTGATGTCTGCGGTTTCCAAATACACCTTATGTCGCATTGTTTGAAAGATCATTTCGTTGTCAAATTCTTGTTCTGATACAGTATTTCCCTCTTTTATGACAAAATCAACGATATATTCATTTTCTGTTTGACTAAGATGTATATATGCCTTGTCAGTAAAATTAAATGCAGCTTTTAATAAAGCCTCTTTACAATATAAATTTCGGTTATATTTTAATAACATAAAATACCTTCTTTACTTATCTTCTGCATTATTCTATCATATTTTTAAGATTTACTCAATTATAAATAGTTCTAATTTGTCACATATTATTTTATACATTTTGCTAAAAAGTCTTAATTTTGACAAATAAGCTGTTAATTGACGCAAGCATTGAATTAACACTGCGTATGGCGTAGTTATCGCATATCAGTTTGTTTTTATAGGCAATAACTTTTTCTTTTGTGATTTCAGCACTTTTCACATAAGCGAAAAAAAGTTTTACATCACGAATATATTTTTCTATTGTATTTTTACTTTTTTCTTCGTTTTTAAGATATATGGCGAATGATGATATTTTATCATCTGTTAAAACTCTTTCTTTCATCGTGTTTACCTCCGTTAAGTATTAATAATATTTTATACGAAAAACACGAATATAAATTAACGGCATACCGTTTCTGTAATTTAACATTGAAATGGTATGCCGTTTCTGATTACAAATCCTGTAAATCTGCGCTTGGAATATCGTTTTCAAGATTATCTCTTGCTAAGTCGTTGTCTATATAAGAATAAAAATTTGAAATAGGTCTTTCGCTGTGCGGTTTACTGTGATACACCTTTTGTGACGGAGGCTGTGTGCCTGCAATAATCGGATTGGCTTTTTCGTTGCTAAGTTTAGCTCCGCCCTGCAATTCGGGTACAATCTCTGCTCTGCTTTTATTTTTATCGTAATTGTTATCTGCTCTGTGCATTCCTTTTTTAGCCATAAAAATCACCTCAAAAGTATTTTGCACAGTAAAAACAGAATTATTAGCATATGAAATAAAGAGCCTTACAATAAAAGCAAAATAAACATATAAAAAATCCTGCCTGAAAAATCAGACAGGATTTTGAATTTATTAAAGGATTTAATTAGCAAACACCCTGAGCAATCATTGAATCTGCAACCTTCTCAAAGCCTGCGATGTTAGCACCTACTACATAGTTGCCTTCATAGCCGTACTTCTTAGCAGCATTGTCAATGTTGTGGAAAATATTAACCATAATGTTCTTGAGCTTAGCGTCAACTTCCTCAAATGTCCATGAAAGGCGCTGTGAGTTCTGTGACATCTCAAGAGCAGAAGTAGCAACACCGCCTGCGTTAGCTGCCTTACCCGGAGCGAAGAGTAAACCTGCCTCCTGGATGAGCTTTGTAGCCTCAAGAGTTGTAGGCATATTAGCGCCCTCTGCTACTGCATAGCAACCGTTAGCGATAAGTCTCTTAGCATCGTCAGCGTTAAGCTCGTTCTGTGTAGCACATGGAAGAGCAACATCACACTTAACTGACCAATCGAATTTACCCTCGTGGTACTCTGCATTTGGACGGTAGTTCTTGTACTCTGAAAGTCTGCCTCTCTTAACTTCCTTGATTTCCTTAACAGCGTCAAGGTCGATACCCTCTGCATCGTAAACCCAACCTGTTGAATCAGAAAGTGTAACTACCTTAGCACCAAGCTCCGTAGCTTTCTGTGTAGCGTAAATAGCAACATTACCTGCACCTGAAATACAAACTGTAGCACCGTTGATGTCTTTACCGTTGCACTTGAGCATTTCCTCTGCGAAGTAAAGAAGACCGTAACCTGTAGCCTCTGTTCTTGCTAAAGAACCGCCCCAGTTGAGACCCTTACCTGTAAGAACGCCCTCATATACATTTCTGATTCTCTTATACTGACCGAACATATAACCAATCTCACGAGCGCCTGTACCGATGTCGCCTGCAGGAACGTCTGTGTCAGCACCGATGTGCTTGCAAAGCTCTGTCATAAAGCTCTGGCAGAAAGCCATAACTTCGTTGTCGCTCTTGCCCTTAGGGTCAAAGTCAGAGCCGCCCTTACCGCCGCCGATAGGAAGACCTGTTAATGAGTTCTTGAAAATCTGCTCAAAACCGAGGAACTTAATTACACCAAGGTTTACAGACGGATGTAATCTTAAACCTCCCTTGTAAGGTCCGATAGCGCTGTTGAACTGTACACGGAAACCACGGTTTACCTGTACCTTGCCGTTATCGTCAACCCAAGGAACTCTAAACATAATAACACGCTCAGGCTCTGTGATTCTTTCGAGAATTGCGTTCTCCTGATACTTAGGATTAGCCTCAAATACAGGCTCAAGTGATGTTAAAACTTCTGTAGCTGCCTGAATAAACTCAGGTTCATTTGGATTTTTTGCTTTAAGCTTTTCGAGCTGTTCACTTACATACGACATTGTATGTTCCTCCTTATTAATTCAAAACAATTTATCATTACCACAATTAAATATTGTTTGTGGCTTTCGACATATTTATAATACTACTTTTTTAACTGTTTTGCAAGTTTTTTAAATAAAGTTTATAAACTTGTTAATATTTAGCTATTATTTTGTCGAAAATAAAAATATTTTACCTAAGTTATGAAAGTTGCTTGTGCTCGAGTTGCTTTGAAATAAGTTTTTAACACTAACTTGCCGTTTTGTATAGTTCGTCGGTTGAATTTTTAACATTTGCTTTAGTTGCAAACGCACATAAACAATGATATAATACAAATAGTAATATTTTGAAATGCGGTGATTTTATGGACTACACTAAAAGATTAAGGGAATTAAGAATAGCAAACGGATATACTCAAGCGGAGATTGCTTTTCTGCTGCATACAAGGCAGGAACAGTACAGCAAATATGAAAGCGGAAAGCGTGAGTTGCCTATAAAGCATTTGATTTCACTTTGTATGATTTACAGAGTGTCAAGTGATTACATTCTCGGTCTTGATAAATTCAATAAATAACGGTTATGTAAATTTTATAGATTAAGAATTAACTCATTGTTCGGATTTTAAAATGATAATTTTATTTTAAAATTTCAAGGAATAACCTATCCCCTTTTAAGGCAAAAAATTACCGCCGACTATTGTCGACGGTGTAAACTTTGGTTTTTAAATTGTATGTCTTGCAAAAAACAGAATTCATTTTCTGTTTATAATGGCTATTTCACGTTATGCCAAACTATGAAAAGCTTGTCCTAAATTTTTAAATTATTGTTTTATTTGTTATCTAATTTGTAATTGTTATTCCAAAAATTTTCTTCATTCTTACCGACTCCTTCCGGTAGTTGGTCTAAGCATTGACCTATTGTTTGGTATGCTACAATTTCTTGTAATTCGGCAAACGCAAGTCTGTGAGCTGCTCTTGAAAAAGAAGTATCTTTGTAATCTATTTCTTTTATTTCTAATTTAATTTTATAACCTTTATTAATATATTCGTCGATTTTACTAGGAACATAATAATTACATTCTAATTTATTATTTTGAATATAGTATTTTAAATATCTGTAAATATGGCCTTCACTTGAATCTAAAAGCCTACCTTTTATATTGGTTGATTTTCCTATATAAAAGCAAATTTTATCGCTGTCATTTGTGTAATAAAAAAACTCGTAAATACCAACAATGTTTTCGCCTTTTAAAATTTCTTTTGGTAACATAATACCTGATTTTTCAGCTAATTTATATTTGTTTTCATATGTCATATTTTTGCTCCTTATAGTTAAAGGTCACTTTCGATTTCTCAAAAGTGACCTTTAATTTTTTATCAAATATCGTTTCTTACGATATCTTCGTAGCTTTCTCTCTTAACAATAACTCTTGACTTGCCGTTGTTTACCATAACAATAGCAGGACGAGGGATTCTGTTGTAGTTAGATGCCATTGAGTAGTTATATGCACCTGTTGAAAGAACAGCAAGTGTATCGCCTACTGTAACAGGAGCTACCTGTGTGTGTTCCTGTACAAGGTCGCCGCTTTCGCAGCACTTACCTGCAACGGTAACGGTCTGTGTAGCCTCTTTGTCTGCGTGGCTTGCGTTTACTACTGTGTAATCAGACTGATAAAGCGCATATCTGATGTTGTCTGTCATACCGCCGTCAACAGATACATAGGTTCTGATGTCAGGGATTTCTTTGATACCGCCGACGGTGTAAAGCGTAATACCTGCCTCACCGACGATTGAACGGCCCGGCTCAATAAAGATGTAAGGTACAGGCACATTGTGTTCCGCAGCCTTTGCTTTTACGGCAACAGATACTTTTTCCATATAATTCTCATAAGGAACAGGCTCGTCGCTGTTTACATACATAATACCAAAGCCTCCGCCGAGGTTTAAGTTGCTGATTGTAACACCAAGCTCGTCCTTAATTTTACCGATGAAGTCCATCATAATTTCTGCAGCTGTAACGAATGGGTCAATATCAAAAATCTGTGAACCGATATGGCAGTGAAGTTCTGCAAGGTTTACATTTTCATATTCAAGTGCCTTTTTAACAGCCTCAAAAGCCTCGCCTGTTTCAAGTGCAAAGCCGAACTTTGAGTCAATCTGACCTGTTCTGATAAAGTTATGTGTGTGAGCGTCAACACCAGGCTTGATTCTGAATGAAATCTTTGCCTTTTTACCGAGTTTGCCTGCAATTTCATTTAAAAGCTCAAGCTCGTAAAGGTTGTCGACTACAAATGTGCCGACACCTGCGTTAAGTGCAAATTCAATTTCAGCGGCTGTTTTATTGTTGCCGTGAAAATGGGTTTTCTCCATAGGAAAACCTGCCTGCTGTGCTGTATAAATCTCGCCACCCGATACTACATCAAGTCCGAGATGCTCTTCGTTTGCAATTCTGCAAAGCTCCTTACAGCTAAGTGCCTTGCTGGCATAAAGCGGCATACCGTTGCCGTTGTAGAACTTTTTGAAAGACTCAACATATGAACGGCAGGTTGTTCTGATTGTGTTTTCGTCAAGCACATAAAGCGGAGTGCCGTACTCCTTTGCAAGCTCAACTGTGTCGCAACCGCCGATTGTAAGATGTCCTTTTTCGTTAATGTTTAAGCAATCATTTACAAACATTCTCTCATACCTCCTGATATTTACTTGCGCAGCCTTTTATTCGGTCTGCAAAATATGTGACTCTATAAGAGCCTTTATTTCCTCTTTGCCATATCCGTCCTGTGCCGAAAACTCTATCATAGGTAAATCTTCGATTGTGCTGAAAATATCCTGATAGTATTCAAGCTGTAGTTTCTGGTTTGTTTTGTTCAGCTTGTCACGCTTTGTAAGCACTACGGCAAATGGGTAATTACTTTTGTAAAGAAAGTCCACCATCTCAAGGTCATCGTCTGTCGGAGGATGACGCATATCGAGAATTTGGATAATCAGCTTAATGTTTCTTTCCTGCGCAAAATAGCCCTCTACAAGCTCTGCCCAGCGTTTCTTTTCGTTTTTGGAAACCTTTGCGTAGCCGTAACCGGGCAGGTCAACCATACGAAATTCTCTTAATTTATAGAAGTTTATGGTTGCTGTTTTACCGGGTTGGGCGCTGACTCTTGCGAGTGCTTTTCTCTGCACAAGTTTATTTATAAGAGATGACTTTCCGACATTTGAATGTCCTGAAAAAACAATTTCGGGCATATCAGATTTTGGCAGCTGTTCTTTTGTGCCGGCGGCAAATTCAAATTGTACTTCGTTAAAATTCATTTACCTCACCCCTACTGTCGGATGTTTTCCGATTTGGTAGTTACCGTATTATCGGCAACTGCGTTCCATTGCTTTTCTGAAATTACAGGTACATCGACTATTGCAATCGGGACTACCTGCGAGAAACTTGTAACAGGAATAAAACTTACTTTTTCCTTTACAACAGGGTCTATTTCCTCAAGGTCTGCTTCATTTTCCTTTGGAATGATAACGGTTTTAATGCCCGATTTATATGCAGCCATACTCTTTTCTTTTAAGCCGCCTATCGGCATTACATTGCCTCGTAGGGTAATTTCACCTGTCATTGCAACATCACGCTTTACGGGCTTTCCTGTCAAAGCTGAATAAATGGCGGTTGCCATTGTAATACCCGCCGAAGGACCGTCCTTTGGTACAGCACCCTCGGGAGCGTGAATGTGAATATCTTTATTTTTGTAGAACTGCGGATTAATTCCGAGTGAATTTGCGTGACTTCTTATGCAAGTAACGGCAGCCTTTGCCGACTCCTGCATAACATCGCCGAGAGAACCCGTAAGCTCAAGTTTGCCCGTGCCCTCCATAACCGCAACTTCAATCGGTAAAAGTTCACCGCCGACGCTTGTCCAAGCAAGTCCGTTTACAGTGCCGATTTCGTCCTTTGACGGCAATTTATCGGTTGTAAATTTCTTGTGTCCGAGCATTTCAAGAATTTCTTTGTCTGTAATTTTAAAAGTTTCCTGTTCGTCTTCAAGTTTTTTAACTGCGCATTTACGGAGCACATTTCCGATTAATCTTTCAAGAGTACGAACACCCGCCTCTCTTGTATAAAAATCAATTAGGCAATACAGCGCCGATTGAGTAAATTTAACCTCTTTAGCGGTAAATCCGCACTTTTCAAGCTGCTTTGGAACAAGGTGTTTTTTAGCGATATTAAATTTTTCTTCTCTTGTATAGCTGTCAAGCTCAATGATTTCCATTCTGTCACGCAACGGTGCGGGAATTTGTGATACATCATTGGCTGTTGTAATGAACATTACATTAGACAAATCAAAAGGAATATCAATATAATGGTCAACAAACTTGTTGTTCTGTTCCGAATCGAGGACTTCAAGCAAAGCGGATGTAGGGTCACCTTTGTAATCGCTGGCAAGTTTGTCGATTTCGTCAAGAATGAGAACAGGGTTGTTTGAACCTGCATTCTGAATGGCAGTCATAATTCTGCCCGGAATAGAGCCGATGTAAGTTCTTCTGTGACCTCTGATTTCTGCCTCGTCACGCACACCGCCGAGAGCTATTCGCTGACTTTTTCTGCCGATTGCTTTCGCTATTGACTGAGCAATAGATGTTTTACCAACACCGGGAGGGCCTGCAAAACAAATAATTTGTCCATCCTGTGAGCCTCTCAACTTTGCAACAGCAAGCTGTTCGATAATTCTTTCTTTTATTTTTGCAAGTCCAAAATGCGATTTATCAAGTTCTTTTCTCAGCTTTGTAACAGAAATCTTATCCTTTGTAGCCACATTCCATGGGAGGTCAAGCACTGTGTCAAGATAAGTTCTGATAACAGATGCCTCCTGACTTCCGTACGGCATACGCATCAGCTTTTTGCACTCCTTGATAAGCGCATTTTCGGATTCCTCGGCAAGACCTAAAGCATATATTCTTTCAGCATATGCCTCCGCCTCGGCAGACGGATTATCGTCCTCGCCAAGTTCTTCCTCAATAATCTTCTTCTGTTCTCTAAGAAAATAATCTCGCTGATTATCTTCGATTCTATCTCTTGCTTTCTGAACAATATCCTTTTCAATAGAAAGAATATAGGTTTCATTTATAAGAATATCAAGCAACATATCCAGTCGCTCGGTTTGGTCGAGTTCCTCAAGAATAGTTTGCTTTGCCTGATAATCAAGCACAATGTTGTCAGCTATGTAGTCTGCAAGCTCACCGCAAGACTTACAAGAGGCAACTTTAAATATAATATCATTAGGTACTCGAGGAGCTACCTTGACATAGTTTTCAAATTCCAATCTGACAGCACGCATCAAACCGAGTTGTTCGGAGGTGTGCTTAAACTTTTTATCCGGATACGGCTCAACTTCGGCCATAAGACAATTTTTATCGAATACAGGAGTTACAATTCCGGCTCTGAATTTGCCCTCAATAACAACTCTTGTTGAGTTGTCGGGCTGTTTGATTACCTGAACTATTTTTGCAACTACGCCTGTTGAGTAGCATTTTGTAATATCCGGGTCGTTTTCGGCAGCGTCTTTCTGTGTAACAAGAAAAATAAGCTGATCGTTTTTCATAGCGGCATTTATAGCACTGATGCTCTTCTTTCTTCCCACATCAAAATGAATGAGCGCTTTCGGAAAAACAACAAGTCCTCTGAGCGGCAGAACGGGCAAAAGTATTAAATTATCGTTTCTATCGTCCATTTTCTATCCTCCCATCACAATTTATTTCACAATTAAATCTAATCAAAAAAAGCTGTATTGTTTTTTCGGCAATACAGCTTTAATTATTTACAATACTTTAAGAAGCTGTGCTTCGTTTTTGACGCTTCTTTGCATCTTGTTTTAAGTTGATTGAAACAGCCGCCTTGTCTTCGTTTCTGAGAAGTTCGGGTTCGCTGCCCTCGGTTACAACCTTTTCTGTGATTGTTACCCTTTCAATAGTAGGATCAGACGGAATCTCAAACATAAGGTTAGTTAGTATTCCCTCCATAATTCCTCTAAGTCCTCTTGCGCCTGTTCTCTGTTCCTGCGCTTTTTTGGCAACTGCTTTTAAAGCGTCATCTTCAAATACAAGTTCAACATTGTCAAGCTCAAAGAGTTTTTTATACTGCTGAACAATTGAATTTTTAGGAACTGTAAGGATTTGCACAAGAGCATCGGTATCAAGACCGCTTAGAGCCGTAATAACGGGAAGTCTGCCGATAAGCTCCGGAATTATGCCGTACTTAACAAGATCGTGTGCAGTAACATCTTTCATCCAATAGGTTTCATCAAGCTCTTTTTTATCCTGAATAAATGACTCGAAACCGATTACGGAAGAGCCTTTGCGCTTTGTAACAATCTTTTCAAGACCGTCAAAAGCACCGCCGCAGATAAACAAAATATTCTTTGTGTTTATCTGTAAAAATTCCTGCTGCGGATGTTTTCTGCCGCCCTGCGGAGGCACATTGGAAACAGTACCCTCAATAATTTTGAGCAATGCCTGCTGAACACCCTCACCGCTTACATCACGGGTGATAGACGGGTTTTCCGATTTACGGGCAATTTTGTCTATTTCATCAATGTAAATAATGCCTCGCTCTGCTTTTTCAATGTCGAAATCAGCAGCCTGAATAAGCTTTAATAAGATGTTCTCTACATCTTCGCCGACATAGCCAGCCTCCGTAAGTGTGGTGGCATCTGCAATGGCAAACGGAACATCAAGTGCTTTTGCAAGAGTTTGAGCAAGCAAAGTTTTACCTACGCCTGTCGGGCCGAGCAAAAGAACATTACTTTTTGAAAAATCAACATCGGTTTCGTTTGAAAACACTCTCTTGTAGTGGTTATAAACAGCAACACTGAGCGTAACTTTTGCGGCATCCTGACCGATTACATATTCATCAAGAATTTCCTTGATTTCCTTAGGCTTAAGGAGCTTTGGAATAGAAACGGTATCATCTTTTTTAGCAAGCTCTGCGTCAACCGCTGTGTTCTCGAGTTCTTCTGTCTGCTCAAGAATATTCATACATAAATCAACGCACTGGTCGCAAATATACACGCCGTTGCCTGCAATCAGACGGCCAACCAATTCCTGTGGCTTTCCGCAAAAAGAGCAGTATATTTCTTTTTCGTTGTTTTTGTTTGCCATTAAGATTTCCTCACCTTATCTTTTTTCAATAACCTTATCGATAAGACCGTATTCAAGAGCCTGCTGAGCAGTCATAAAGTTATCTCTGTTAGTATCTCTTGCGATTACATCAATCGGCTGTCCTGTATTATCAGCAAGAATCTGATTAAGACGCTGTTTCATATCAAGAATGTGTCTTGTATGAATTTCCATATCTGTAGCCTGACCTTGTGCACCGCCTGACGGTTGGTGAATCATAATGTCACTGTTTGGAAGAGCAAGACGCTTGCCCTTTGCGCCGGCTGCAAGGAGGAATGCACCCATACTTGCTGCCATACCCATACAAATAGTGGAAACATCACATTTGATGTAATTCATTGTATCAAATATTGCAAATCCATCTGTAACACTGCCACCGGGGCTGTTGATATAAAGGCAAATATCCTTTGTAGGATCCTGGCTCTCAAGGTAGAGTAGCTGTGCTACTACTACACTTGCACTTGCACTGTTCACTTCTTCTGTGAGCATAACGATTCTGTCATTAAGAAGTCTTGAATAGATGTCGTATGAGCGTTCGCCACGGCTTGTCTGTTCAAGTACATATGGTACTAATGCCATTTGATCAAAACCTTTCATTATAGTAAATAGTAATTAACAAAAACAGGTTAATTATTCAAATTATTTAATAACTACACTGTCCTTTACCATATTAAGAGCCTTTTCAGCCTTAACATCAAGTGTAAGTGTTTCGGCAGGAACTGCACCCTTAACTGTTTCAACATCTACCTTGTAAGCTTCTGCCATCTTGTTGTAAGCCTCGTCAAGGTCAGCGTCTGTTACTTCAATATTCTCTTTCTTAGCGATTGTTTCAAGAGCAAGTCGTAACTGAACTCTCTTTTTAGCCTCGTCGGCATACATCTTCTTTAAGCCGTCAAGGTCAATACCCATATACTGGAGGTATGTGTTCATATCAATACCCTGTGAACGGATTCTCATCTCGAAATCTCTAACCATTTCGTTTACCTGGTTGTCATACATAGCCTGTGGGATTTCGCCCTCAAGAAGTTCGATAAGTTTTTCGGCAATCTGATTGTCCTTATCCTTTTCAGCTTCATCCTCAAGACGGGCAGCGATTGTTTCTTTAAGCTCATCTCTGTATTCTGCTACAGTTTCTTTTTCTGAAACATCCTTTACAAACTCATCGTCAACTTCAGGGAGTTCCTTAGCCTTAATCTCGTGAAGCTTAATCTTGAACTCTGCGTCCTTACCTGCGAGCTCTTCAGCCTGATACTCTTCAGGGAACTTAACATTGATAGAGAACTCTTCATCAGTGCTGTGACCGATAATCTGCTCCTCAAAGCCCGGGATAAAGTTGCCTGAACCGATTGTAAGGTTGTAGTTTTCAGCCTTACCGCCGTCAAATGCAACGCCGTCAACAAAGCCTTCAAAGTCGATAACTGCGATGTCGCCGTTAGCAACAGGTCTGTCCTCAACTGTTACCACTCTTGAGTTACGGTCACGAACCTTCTCAATTTCTTCGTCAATAAGCTCGTCTGTAACTTCTGTTGACTTCTTTGTTACTTCAAAGCCAAGGTAGTTGTTGATTTCCATATCAGGCTCAACAACGATGTTTGCCTTGAAAGTAAAGCCGTTCTCAACCTCTGTAACTTCGATTGATTCAACAGCAACAATCTTTACGCCTGCCTCTTCTGCTGCGTTGTAAAGAGCCTCAGGATAGCAATCCTGCATAGCGTCATCATAGAATACTTCTTTGCCGTACATTTTCTCAATAATGTGGCGTGGAGCTTTGCCCTTTCTAAAACCGGGAATGTTAATTTTCTTAACTTCCTTCTTGTAAACTGTGTTAAGTGCTTTTTCAAAAGTTTCTCCGTCAACTGTAACAACTAACTCGTATGAATTAGCCTGCTCAAGTTTTTTACTTTCTTTTAATGCCATTTTTTGAAATCCTCCAAATTTGATTTTTTATACAAATATAATCAGTATCAGTTCATTATAACACAAAAATTCAGTTTTGCCAATACTCAAAAGCAAATTTATGCTTATTATCGTACCAAAATCGGCATAAATGCGAGTCGGTCGCAAGAGATCAGCTTAAAATTTATACCTTTATAATCACCCTCAACGGCATACCGCATATTTGATTTGCCGTGAATGTGTCCGTAATAGCATCTTTTTATATTGTGTTTTAATAATACATTCATAATTTCGCTGCATTCGGTGTTGCAGTAGACAGGCGGATAGTGCAGAAAAACCACAGGCTCAAGCCCTGTTTTTTCCGCCTCTGAAATCGACATTTCAAGTCTGCCTACTTCACGGTTAAGTACCTTTACATCAGCGTCAGACTCATTTTCGAGAAACCATCCTCTTGTACCGCAAATTGCTTTATTGTCGCAAACATAAGTGTTGTTAAAAAGGATATTTATCGAATTAAGTTTGTTATTGTCGAGGAACTTTTCAATTTTACTTTTGGTTCCCCACCAATAATCGTGATTGCCCTTGAGAAAAATTTTCTTGCCGGGCAAATCATTAATATATTTAAAATCGGTATATGTTTGTTCAAGCTTCATTGCCCAGGAAATATCACCCGCAATCATAACCGTATCATCATCGGTAACAAGTGTATTCCAATTTTTTGTAAGCCTTTCGACATAGTTGTCCCAGCCCGCAAAAATATCCATCGGCTTATCTTCGCCGAGTGACAAATGAAGGTCAGCTATCGCAAATAAACTCATTATTTGATGTTAAGTGCATCAAGAACATACTGAGGCATAGAATTAACCTCTGTAACATCTGAGAAACGAGCCTTTTTGTCCTTAAGTGCTGCAAGAGGTGCAGGCACAGGAGCATTTGAAACCTCGAATAGCTTTTCAACCATATCAAATTCATTTTCAGGAAGGTCTGTGCCGTCTGAAACAGCCTCAAGAACAGCCTTAGAGAACTTGTATGGGCTTGCTGTCGATGCGATAACAGACGGAGTTGTGTCGCCTGTCTGCTCAACATACTGCTCATATACATTAACGGCAACCGCTGTGTGAGTATCGCAGAGGTAGTTATCTGTGTCGAACAGAGCCTTGATTGTAGCTTTTGTCTGCTCATCGTTGCAGAAACCGCCGAAGAATTTAGATGTGATTTCAGCCTTGATTTCGTCGGAAACCTCGTACTTGCCTACAGTCTTGAGAGCAGTCATAAGCTCTTTTGTAGTATCGGCATTGTTGCCCGAAAGCTTGTAAAGAAGTCTTTCAAGGTTGCTTGATACGAGAATGTCCATTGAAGGTGAAATTGTTGTATAGAAATGTCTGTTCTTGTCATAAACACCTGTCTTAATGAAGTCAGAAAGAACATTGTTTGAGTTTGACGCACAGATGAACTTGTTGATTGGAAGTCCCATAATGCTTGCGTAGTATGATGCAAGAATATTGCCGAAGTTACCTGTCGGAACTACAACATTAATCTTATCTCCCATAGCAATTTTGCCTGCATTAACGAGATCGCAATATGCTGAAATATAGTAAACAATCTGTGGAAGAAGTCTGCCCCAGTTAATTGAGTTTGCAGAACTGAAAAGCATATTGTTAGCCTCGAGTTTTGCTGAAATTTCAGGAGTTGTAAAGATTTTCTTTACACCTGTCTGTGCATCATCAAAGTTGCCCTTGATAGCGCAAACGGTAACATTGTTTCCTTCCTGTGTGTTCATCTGGTGTTTCTGCATTGGGCTTACACCGTCAACAGGATAGAAAACGATAATTTTTGTATGGTCAACATCTTTAAAGCCTTCAAGAGCAGCCTTACCTGTGTCGCCCGATGTGGCAACAAGAATTACTGCATCTTTGCCGTCGTATGTCTTTTTAAGTGATTTTGTAAGAAAATGAGGAAGAATCTGGAGTGCCATATCCTTAAAAGCACAAGTCGGACCGTGCCAAAGTTCAAGAATATTAAGTTCCTTGCCGTTGAGCTTTGCGTAAGCCAAAGGAGCAGGATTGTCACTGCCGAACTTCTCTTTTGTGTAGGCATTTTCAACACAATCGTTGATTTCTTCTTCTGTAAAATCAGAAAGAAAATCAGCGAAAACTTTTTTTGCTCTGCCCTTGTAATCAAGCTTTAAAAGCTCATTAAATGTTTCTGCGGAATATTTAGGAAATTCCTGTGGCACAAAAAGTCCGCCATCCTTAGAAATACCCTGGGCAATTGCCTGAGCGGCCGATACAACTTCGGCTGCATTTTGAGTACTGTTATACAACATATAAATCTTCCTTTCAGAGTTGCTTTACACAAAGTACATTTTACTACATAATTTATCAAATGTCAAAGTTTTCAAAGAAATTAACTGCATTTTCATAAAAAATTTTATCAATTATGGCTTCTTGATAGTTTTTTTGCAGAAAAAGATTATAAATTTCATATAGATTTCTGTTATTTCTGATGTCATACGGCAAGATTCCGCCGTCAAAATCACTTCCGAGGCATACATAATCTTCTCCGCCGAGCGACAAAAAATGCTCTGCGTGCTTTAGAATATCATCAATGCAGGCTTTTTCGGGTTCGTTATTGAGAAACGCATTATGAAAATTAAGCCCTATAATTCCGCCGTTTTTAAATATGATTTCTGCCTGTTCGTCTGTAAGATTTCTTTTGTGCGCAGTAACCGCTCTTGCGTTTGAATGGGTGGCTATAAACGGTTTTTCTGCGATTTCGCACACATCATAAAAAAGTTTATCGCTTGCGTGTGATACATCAATGACAATCCCTTGATTTTCAAGTTCACATACCGCTTTTTTGCCAAACTCCGTTATGCCTGTCGGGTGCTCTGCCATTGCGCCGTCACCGATACAGTTTGTATCGTTCCAAGTAAGGGTTGCTGTTTTTATGTTGCTGTCGGCAAGGTATTTTATATATGAAATATCATTGTCGATTATTTTGCAGTTTTCAAGTGTAAACATTGCAAGTTTGTTTTTTGTTGAATTATTAATTTCTTTAAAAGAATCAACAAGATTTATATTGTTGATTTTACATTCTTTCGGAAGTGTAATTTTGGCTTTTTCAAACAGTGCTCTGCCCTGTTTTATGCTTAAAGCATCGGGAATCCATACCGCAAAGCACTGCAAATATTTTTCAAAATCCACATCTGTCTGAACTTCATAGTCTGAACAGGAAAAGCCGTGGCTCATAGTCACGGCTTTGTAAAGTGTATCACAATGTAAATCAAATACTTTCATAAGAAGCTCCTTCAAAAGCATTTTCAATATAGTTGATGTCAATTACTTTGCCGCTTTCAGGCTCGGTAAATACTTCGCTGACATCAAAGCGGAAATAAGCGTCAAGCTGTTTTTCGGCAATATACATTGCGGCGGTTTTTCTTATTCTTGAGATTTTCCTGCGGTCAACAGCCTCATACGGACGGGCAATAAAATTTGCCGCCCTTGTTTTTACTTCCGTAAATATAATATATTCACCCTTTTGAGCAATTATATCAATCTCACCGCATTTTTGTCTGTAATTGCGTTCAAGAATTTTATAACCGTTTTTCTTTAGGTAACGCTCGGTAAATTTTTCGCCGATGTCACCCTTTTGCTTTGTCGTAAATAACTTCATAATTATTTATACAGCTTTTTAAGAAAACTTTTGCGGTGGTACGGGCACGGGCCGTATTTAAGAATAGCCTCTCTGTGTACCTTGGTTCCGTATCCTTTGTGTTTATCAAAACCGTACATGGGATATTCTTCGGCATACTTATATAAAAGTCTGTCCCTTGACACTTTTGCAAGGATAGATGCACAAGCAATCGACATAGATTTTGCGTCACCTTTTACAATGCACTCGGCGTCAATGTCAATCGGCGGAATTTTATTTCCGTCAATCATTGCGTAGTCTGCCTTTATGTCAAGACCGTCAATTGCTCTGCGCATCGCAAGCATTGTTGCATTCAGTATATTGATTTCTTCGATTTCGTCAACCGTAGCGTAAGCTATTGAGTATGACAGCGCCTGTTCTCTTATAACATCAAACAAGGACTCACGCTTTTTCTCACTTAATTTTTTTGAGTCGTTTACACCGTCAATAATCACGCCCTCGGGCAATATAACGGCGGCGGCGCAGACGGGACCAGCGAGAGGGCCTCTGCCTGCCTCATCAACTCCGCAAACCGATTTATAACCTTTTGCAAGCGCCTCTTTTTCAAATTCAAGCCAATCCATTGTTTCACCTTTTATCTTTCGGGCATTTCAAGAGTGATTCTGCCGAGTTTTCCGCTTCTGAATTCATCAAGCAGCATAATTGCGGCTCTCTCTGTATCTATTTCTCCTCCTGAAATGAGCATACCTCTTTTTTTGCCGATTACATTAAGCAATTCGTATGAATCGATTGCGTCAAGGTCAATATCTTCAAGTTTAAATCTTGCAATAAAATCAGCGGGTTTCAAGCTGCGCAAAAAGTCAAGAAGTCGTACGGCGAGAAGCTCCGTATCGAGAATTTGGTCTTTTACAGCACCTGTAAAAGCAAGTCTTTCGCCGACAATCTTATCGTCAAATTTAGGCCAAAGTACACCCGGAGTATCGAGCATTTCTATATTTTTAGCTATTGAATACCACTGATTGCCTCTTGTAACACCCGGTCTGTCCTCTACTTTTGCTCTGTTTTGTTTTGCTACTCTGTTAATGAATGAAGATTTACCGACATTCGGGATACCTACAATCATAATTCTAAGCATCGGGTTTACCATACCCTTTGCCTTAAGTCTTTCTCTGCGCTCGGAAAGCACATTGTTTACAGCAGGGGCAAATTTATTAAGTCCCTTACCGCTTTTGCAGTCAACCGCAATCGCTGTAATTCCCTGTGATGCATAGTAGTCTATCCATCTGCTTGTTGCGGTCTGATTAGCCATATCACATTTATTCAAAAGCACAACCTTTGGTTTGTTCTGAATAAGTTTTTGTAAATCCGGATTTTTACTGCTTAAGGGTATTCTTGCGTCAAGAATTTCTGCCACTGCGTCTACAAGTTTTAAACTTGCCTGAATCTGTCTTTTGGTTTTGGTCATATGACCCGGAAACCACTGTATATTTTGCATTTCGCTCATTTTATTTTATCAATCCTTATAGTTGTTTATAAATCAGTAAAGATATTTGAAATGGTCAAACGGATAAATCACAAATTGTGCCTTGCCGAGTATCATCGTTTTTGGAATAAGCTGAATACTGCCGCTTCTGCTGTCGAGTGATACGGAACGGTTATCACCCATTACGAACACATAGCCTTCGGGTATGGTATCGGGAATATTCCAACCGACAGTCGGTCTTATTGTATCGGAGGCAACATATTTTTCGTCAAGTACAATTCCGTCAACTATAACTTTATTATTGTCATAGTCAATTTTTATTGTCTGTCCTTCGGTTGCGATAACTCGTTTTATAATGATTTTTCCGATTTGCTGGTCTGCGTCAACAGCCACAATATCTCCCACCTGCGGTGAGTAAAGAAAGTTTGTAAGTATCGCCCTGTCGCCGTCAAAAAGCGTGTCTTTCATAGATTCGCCGTCGATTGTGACATCTTTTATAAAAAATGTAAATACAACGCTTATAATTGCAAAAAGGAAAATAACAGTTTTGAAAATATCAAATATACAGTTAGGTAATTTTTCTTTGTTTATCTGTATTTTTGTTTTCGAGGTTTTGTTTTCAGATTTCATATATCCTCCAAAAAAATAAAAGCTTATTTCAATTATAAAACAGAAATAAGCTTTTATCAATAGGTCAAATAAAATTTTTAGTAAAGATATTTAAAGTCTGAAAACGGATAAACTACAAATTGAGCTTTTCCTATAACATTGTCTACGCTGATAAGACCGATTCTTGAGTCACGGCTGTCCATAGAAACTCCTCTGTTGTCGCCCATTACAAAAATCATACCGTCCGGAATAACCTCGGGGATTTCGTAATCTGCCTCAACATTACAGAATGTTGACACATCAAGATACGGTTCGTCAATTACAACACCGTCAACAAGGATTCTGTCGTTTTCATAATCAAGTTTAAGAGTCTGACCTGCGGTAGCAATAACACGCTTTACAATCGGTTCGGCGTACTCCTTACCGTGAGAAATTACTATGATGTCATTCGGCTTTGGAGTGTAATTAAAGTTGGTTACAATCAATTTATCACCGTTTTGCAGGGTTTCTACCATTGATGTACCTTTTACATCAACCAACCTGAAAAAGAAGTTAAGACAGAAAATAACTATTACAAGTGCAAATACAATTGATTTTACCCAATCGTAAAAGTTTGATGCGCCGCCGTCTGCCTTTGCCGCAACAAATTTGTTGCTTTTCTGCTTGTCTTTTTCGGGATTGCTGAAAGCAATGTAATCTCCGTTGTCCTCGACCTCGATATTCTGATTCTGTGTTTCGGCTGTTGTGTTTTCTACAACATTTTTTTCTGTTTCGTTAGTATTTGTTTTATTTTCGCTCAATTTATCCACCTGCTAACAATAAGTAAAGTAAAAAAGGGACTGTAAAAGTCCCTTTCCTTACATTTGAAATTACTTACGGATCTGCTCTTTAACCTTAGCAGCCTTACCAACTCTGTCACGGAGATAGTAGAGCTTGCTTCTGCGAACTTTACCATAACGAATTACCTGCACGTCCTTAACGTTCGGTGAATGGAGCGGGAACACTCTCTCAACACCTACACCGTAAGCAACGCGTCTTACAGTAAATGTTTCAGCAACGCCACTGCCCTTTTTAGCAATAACTGTGCCCTCAAACATCTGAATTCTTTCTCTTTCGCCCTCACGGATGTTTACAGAAACCTTAACTGTGTCACCGACATTAAACTTTGGTGTGGTTTCCTTAACTGAACCGGCAGCAATAGCTTTTAATGCGTCCATTATAATTCCTCCTGTTTTTTCTGACATTCGTACCTTTTCAGTGCAGAGGAATGTCTGCTTCAAAATAACGGTTTTACCGCCATCTGAACCTCGTCATAGGTATGACGGTTTCAAATGCTTATATATATTACCACAAAAGAAAATAAATTGCAAGACTTTTTTAAGTTTATCGCAAATTATTTTGTTATTTTATCGAGCTTTTCAAGATAATTTCTGAAATATTCGGGCAGCTGCGATGTAAATTCAAGGTATTTGCCGCTCCTTGGATGAACAAAGCCGATTTTTCTTGCGTGCAGGCACTGACCTGTAAAATCAACTTTTTCGTTTTTAACCCCGTAAACCAAATCTCCCGATACAGGGTGACCGATGTACGCCATATGCACTCTTATCTGATGTGTTCGTCCCGTTTCAAGAATACATTTTATATGAGTGTAGCCCTTGTATCTTGCAATCACACGGTAATGTGTGACAGCGTGTTTGCTGTTTTTTTCGGTAACGCACATTTTTTTACGGTCATACTGACTTCTTCCTATCGGAGCATTCACCGTGCCCTCATTGTCTTTTAAATTGCCGTAAACAATTGCCTCGTATTCCCTTGTAAAAGAATGTTCCTTAATCTGCTCGGCAAGCGAAAAATGTGCAAAATCATTTTTCGCAACTATCAGAAGTCCGCTTGTATCTTTATCTATTCTGTGGACAATTCCGGGACGCATAACACCGTTTATGCCTGATAACGAATCTCCGCAATGATAAAGCAATGCGTTTACAAGTGTGCCGTCATAATTGCCTGCCGCCGGATGAACGACCATTCCTTTCGGCTTGTTTACAACAAGCAAATCGTTATCCTCGTAAATAATTTCCAAAGGAATGTTCTCGGGTTTTGCCTCATAAGGTACGGGATCGGGAATTTCGAGGGTAATTCTGTCGCCGCCTTTGAGCTTATAGTTTTTACCGACAGAATTTTCATTTACAAAAACTTTGCCCTGCTCAATAAGTTTGGCAGCCGCAGTTCTTGTGAGTGACGGTTCATTGTCGGCAATGTATTTGTCTATTCTTATGTTGCCGTTTTCGGCAACAAATTCAAGTTTTGTCATTTTTCAATTCCTTTTTACCGACTTCTGAAAAAAAGAGTACATAAACCATAAGCAAGACCGTACCGACCGTTATGCAGTAATCCGCAAAATTGCATACGGGCGGAAAGAATGAAAGACTGATGTAGTCAATAACATAGCCGTAAAAAATTCTGTCTATAAGATTGCCTATTCCGCCGCCGATAACAAGCGCAACAGAGGCATAAAAAAGTTTGCTCTTTGGTTTCTTTTTAAACATATAAATTAAGATTGCGGCAATAAGTGCAGTTGTAAGCACTACAAAAATCCATCTGTTGCCTGCAAAACTGCCGAAAGCCACACCGTTGTTTTCCACATAGGTAAAAGAAAGCAGATTGTCAATAACAGACACACTTCCTATTTCTTTGAGATTTGTGCTGACAAAGAACTTTATAATTTGGTCTGCTATTGCCAAAACTATTCCGACCGCAACGGCTATATAAGGCATAAAATTCCCCCATAAAGCTAAATCGGTGCAGCAATACTGTTACACCGATTTAGTATTAAATTTAATTGATTATTTTAAAATGTTGCAGCAACGCTTGCAAAGATGCGGATGTTCGCTGTCTGTACCTACAGTTTCGCTGATAATCCAACAACGCTCGCACTTTTCGCCTATTGCTTTATCAACGGCAATCTCAAGCTCACCGTCATTTTCTGCGATTTCTACGGCAGATACGATGAATGCAGCCGCAAGTTCGGGTTCTGCTTTCTTAAGGAATTCAAGCTTTTCGCCGCTTGCCTTAAGAGTAACCTTAGCCTCAAGTGAGCTCTTGATAGTTTTATCTTTAATAAGACCTTCAAGTGACTTCTTTACATCGTCACGAAGCTGATGAATTTCGTCCCAGAATGACATAAAGTCGGCATCGGTTTCGATTTCAACCTGATTTGGCATCTCATTGAAAATAACATTTTCGGCATTCTCATTTGATGAATGAGGCATATATTTCCAAATTTCATCAGATGTATATGCAAGAATCGGGCTGATCATTCTTGTCATAGCGTTAAGAATGATATAGATTGCAGTCTGAGCAGCCTTTCTTGACTTGCTGTCGCTTTTTTCTGTATATAATCTGTCCTTGAGTACATCAAGATAGAAGTTAGACATATCAATTACGCAGAAGTTTCTGATTGAATGATATACCTGGTGGAATTCGTAGTTATCATAAGCCTGCTTAACCTTTGCAATAAGCTCGTTAAGTTTTACGATTGCCCACTTATCCATAGGCATAAGCTCATTTACAGGAACAGAATCTGTATCAGGGTTAAAGTCATAAACATTACCGAGAATATAACGGGCAGTGTTTCTGATTTTTCTGTATGACTCTGAAATCTGCTTTAAAATTTCGTTAGAAATATGAACATCTGACTGATAGTCGGTTGATGAAACCCAAAGTCTTAATACATCAGCACCGTATTTTTCGGTAACATCCTGTGGACTGATACCGTTGCCGAGTGACTTACTCATCTTTCTCTTCTCTTCGTCAAGAATCATACCGTGAGTAAGAACTGCCTTATACGGAGCTACACCCTCTGTAGCAACTGATGTAAGGAGTGATGACTGGAACCAACCTCTGTACTGGTCGTTACCCTCAAGGTAAAGGTCGGCAGGGAACTTAAGATTATCACGCTTGCTGACAACGGCAGCGTGTGATGAACCGCTGTCAAACCAAACATCCATAATATCTTTTTCTTTTTCAAACTCTGTGCAGCCGCACTTTTTACACTTTGTGCCCTCAGGTAAAATTTCTGCAGCTGTATGGCTGTACCATGCGTTTGAACCCTCTTTTTCAAACAAATCGGCAACAGCCATCATTGCGTCATTGTCTATATGAGCCTCGCCGCATTCTTTACAGAAGAAAATCGGAATAGGTACGCCCCATTTTCTCTGACGGGAAATACACCAGTCTTTTCTTTCCTTAACCATATTTGTAATTCTGTCATGACCCCAAGCAGGAATCCACTTAACGCTGTCGATTGCCTCGCAAGCTTTATCTTTGAAGTCCTCAACAGAACAGAACCACTGGTCGGTAGCTCTGAAAAGGATAGGAGTTTTACATCTCCAACAGTGCGGATACTGGTGAATAATCTTCTTTAATGCAAAGAGGTAACCGTTTTCATCAAGATAAACGGCAATCTTTTTGTTTGCCTCATCAGTTGCAAGACCCGCAAACTGACCTGCCTCTTCGGTAAGTACGCCGTTTGAGTCAACAGGGCAGATAGTAGGAATTTCAGGATAATTCTGGCAAACATTAAAGTCGTCAACACCGTGACCGGGAGCTGTGTGAACGCAGCCTGTACCGCTTTCGAGTGTTACATGATCACCGACAATAACAAGTGACTCTCTGTCAAGGAACGGGTGTGCTGTCTTGATATACTCAAGGTCGCTGCCTTTAACTGTGGCAACTACTTCGTAATCTGTAATTTCGGCAGCCTCAAAAGCTGATTTATAAAGCTCTGTAGCCATAACGAGGTATTCGTCACCTGTTTTGATGATTGAATACTCATATCTCGGGCCAACGCAGATAGCTACATTTGCAGGCAATGTCCAAGTTGTTGTTGTCCAAATTACGAACTTAACTTTTGACGGGTCAAGACCGAGATTTGAGAACACACCCTTGTCATCTGTTACTGTAAATTTTACATAAATTGAATGGCACGGATCTTCCGCATACTCAATTTCAGCCTCGGCAAGAGCTGTTTTACATTCAGGGCACCAATAAACAGGCTTTAATCCCTTGTAAATATAACCCTTTGTAGCCATTTTTGCAAACACTCTGATCTGCTCTGCCTCAAATTCGTGCTTAAGTGTGATATAAGGGTTGTCCCACTCACCGATTACACCGAGTCTTTTGAACTGTGTACGCTGATCGTTAATGTATCCTGTAACAAATTCTTCGCACATTTTACGGAGCTCAACAATAGAAATTTCCGCAGAGTTACCGATACCTGCTTTTTTTCTTGCTTTAAGCTCTGTCGGAAGACCGTGAGTATCCCAACCCGGAACATAAGGAGCTTTAAAGCCTGCCATATTTTTATAGCGAACGATAAAGTCCTTTAAGATTTTGTTTAATGCGTGGCCGAGGTGAATATCGCCGTTTGCATATGGAGGACCGTCGTGGAGTACAAATAACGGTTTGCCCTCGTTTACCTCCATAAGCTTTTCATATACCTTATTATCTTCCCATGCCTTAAGAGTTACAGGCTCGCTCTTAGGAAGACCAGCTCTCATAGGAAAGTCGGTTTTTGGAAGATTAAGTGTAGAATTATAATCCTGAGACATTGGTTACACTCTCCATAATTTAAATTTCGATTTCCGATTAATTTCCGATTATAAAATTATTCGGCAGAAACATCATAGTTGTCGCCAAACTTTAAGTGACCGAACTTTGGTGCTTTTTTTTCTGTATTTTTTTCGTTTGCAGCTGCGTTTGTCGAAGAAAGAATTTCGTCTACAGTTTTGTCAGAAACGGCAGCGGTTTCGGCATCAGCCTTTTTTACTTCAACTGCAGCCGGCTTGGCAGGCTTTACTGTTTCCTGCGGCTTTTCCTCTATAACAGGTGCTGTCGGATACTTTTCGTTGAGTTCCTGCTTAGCTGCCTCTAATTCGGCAGCTGTAGGAAGGTCGTTAATCATCTGAATGTGCTTTTTGTAAAGCTCAATAAGCTCACTCTTAAGTTTTACAGCGTCTGACTGAAGAAGAAGGTAGTTTTCCTTCTCTGTTGCAGTCATTCTGTTTGTATCAACCAAAAGCTGCTGTGCCTTTGTTTCAGCCTCTCTTACAATCTTAGATGCCTTTTCTTTAGCCTCTCTGATGCAAGCGTCAGATACTTTCTGTGATGCGAGAAGAGCGTTTCTGACTGTTTCTTCATCTGCACGATACTGTTCTACTCTTGTTGCGAGAACATCAATTTTATGTACAAGGTTAGTTTTCTCTTTCTTTAACTGTTCAAAAGCTACAATGACTTCATCAATAAATGCATCAACATCTTCTGCCATATAGCCCTGGCGGCCGGCTTTTCTGAAACTAACATTCTTAATTTCATCAATAGTAATCATTTAAAGCACTCCTATCTGAAATGTATTACTGAAATTTTATGGCGCCCTTTTTTGGTTACACCCAAAATTTTATCTAACTTAAATTTCCCTTTACCCCGTATTGTAAAGGTATCTCCCTCTTTAACCGTACAGCTTACATTTTGAGTTACCGTAAAGTTAAGAGTTGTTTCTCCCGATAAAATCAGTTTTGCCGTTTTATCCCTCGAAAGTCCGCTTACTGCGGCGACAATGTTGTCGTATCGGAGAGATGAAACCGTAAGACTCATTTCCTCTGTGCCTCTTCCTTGCGGAAGAGAATTAAGATTTGGTTGGACAATTTTTACTCCTGCTCCGCCTACTTTAAAAATCTGTGATTCGATGTAATCTTTAAGCTCGCTTTTTACAAATACAACGGTTATTCCGTTATCTACCAGAATATCTCCTACCGTGTCACGCTCAATGCCGAGTGACATAAGCGTGCCGAGAAAATCTCTGTGTGTAAGTTTATCGCAAGGTCGGTATTTGAATTCTATGGCAGAAACAGGAAAGGCTGACCGCTCGGGTTCATCGTAAAACACCCCGAGCACCTTTCTTTCACTGCTCTCACTGCCGCCGAAGAATACATAATTTTCAAAGTATATACTCTGCAATACCTTTTGTGCAAGTGCCTGCTGACTCTCGGTTAAAAACTGTGAGAAAACAGGTTTTTGACGGGTAAAGCAAAGCGAAGTCATATCCTCGATTTTGGAGCAGAAAAGCTCATCGTTATCAGAAGTAAACACCGCTGTTTTCTAATTCGTCAAGTAAATCGTCGCCGGTAAGGTCTACATTATTAGGAATGATAATGTATGTATTTGAAGCAACCTTCTTAATCTTACCATCGTTTGCATAAGCAACACCGCTTAAGAAGTCAAGAATTCTTCTTGCCATATCCTTGTTGGTGTCTTCAAGGTTAAGCACAACTGTGTGTGATTTGATAAGGTCGTCAGCGATTGTGCGTGTTTCCTCGCCAAATCTTTCAGGCTTATAAATACCGACCTGAATCTTAGCCTTAGCGTTAATATTAACAACTTTATTTTTTGAAGTAGGAGCTGCTGCTCTCTCTCTTACAGGCTGCTGTTCCTCAACCTCTTCTTCCTCGTTTTCGTCGGCATAACCGTACTCGTCATACTCCTGCTGATACTCGTCATCCGGAGCATCCCACATACGCTTGAATTTATCCACAAAACCTGCCATTATATTATTTCCTCCTTGAATTATTTACTGTAATCTCTGGCACCGAAAAGTGACGAACCTACTCTTACCATAGTCGCACCTTCGAGTATTGCCTCATAATAATCAGCAGACATACCCATTGACAGTATAGTCATACTTATATTATCTAATTTTTTTGACGATATGTCAATAAAGATATTACGCATATTATCAAAATATTTTGAAATTTTATGTGTATTATCACAAATTGGCGGTATAGACATAAGTCCTTTGACCGAAATTCCCTCCAAATCAGCTATCTGACACAACAATTCATCAAGCTGTTCGGGAACAACACCCGATTTATTTTCTTCTCTGCCTATATTCACTTCAACAAGAACGTCTGTTTTTTTGCCGATTTTTAAAGACTGTTTGGAAATTTCCGACGCAAGCTTTAAAGAATCAACCGACTGTATCAAATCTACTTTGTCAACAATCTGACGCACCTTGTTTGTCTGTAAATGACCTATAAACTGCAAGGATGCGTGTGCAAGGTCATACTTTTCGTATTTTGAAAGCAATTCCTGAACCTTGTTTTCACCGATGTGGTCAAGTCCCAAAGAGATTGCGTAATTGATTACATCGGCGTCAACTGTTTTTGTTGCCGCAAGAAAAGTAATGTCTTCTCTTTTTCTGCCCGATTTTTCAGCTGCCTCTGCAATTCTTTCGTTAATAAGTTTGTAGTTGTATTCTACATCACTTAATGACCTTTCCGTCATACAAATCGTCCCCTTCCGTTATAATCTGATCATACAGCGAAATGGTTTCGCCGCTGAACAATGTACCGTCTGTAGGTGACGAATCGCATAAAACGTAATCGTTACCCGCGTAAACGATAGAAATTTCTTTAAATTGCACTTCACTGCCGTAAAGAACATAAACACCCTGAACCTTTTTGCTTTCCTTATGTTCATTGCCTTTATCGTCGTATGTGGTCTTTTCTACATAGTCATCGTGAATCGCTTTCTTGCTGACACGAAGTCCCGAGTAACTTCCCATACCGATTTCCACAGGCTCCTGACGGATTTCGGAAAGTGTAGTGTCCATATATGTACACTGTAAAATCACAAGTGCTTTATCTGAGTTATTGTACTGAACAATTTTATAAATCGAGGCAGGTACCGTATTTGATGATGCGTCGGAAAAATCCACCGTAACATCGTCACCCCACAATGTAAGGTCTGTTGCCTCGTCAGCGGTAATTTCGCAAGCAATGTACCAGTTAAGACTGCTGATAACCTTGCCGATTGTATTGTCAGGCACACTTGATTTTTTCATATTTTTAAGATTGTCAAGTGTGAGATTACCGATTTTAGAATAATCAAAGCAGTTTTCATAGCCGTCGCAGTTAGCAACAAAATAACCCGCTTTCGGAGCTTTAATGTCCGCAATGCTGTCACCCGATGATTTTTTGAGTTCATTTATTTGTGACTGCAAAGATGCAATTTCGGGTTTAAAACTTGAGGTCTTTCCTGTAAATGACTGGTAGTGATTTACAGAATTGATTATTGAATTGATATTTGAATCAAGTTTGCCGATGTTTGCATTATTTATGTTATACAAAAATGTTTCGATATTTGTTGTGATGTCATTGTTTACGGTTTCAATTCCCTCTGTATTTGAGCGCCTTGTCTGCTCAAGTTTTGTAAGCGCCTTCATACTGTCTTCGAGAGATGCGGCTTTTGTGCGGGCAACTGCGTCTTCTTCCGAAGAAAAAACGCTTGCTACACTGCCGCCCTTTTTAACCTCGTCGCCGTCGTCTACATTGTAAGAAACAACTCCGCCCGAAGTGTTTTTGACGTAGGTTTCATCACGAATAATGTAACCGTTTGAATAAATTTTGTCTGTTACCGTTACCTGCTCTGCGTTTTCGGTAGGAATTACATTGAAATTAGCACTCAGTAAGAGGTAAACAACATAAATAATTGCAAGTGCGGTAAGACCTGCAACCAAAATTCTTCTGAACAACAGCTTGTCCATATATCACAGTCCTTTGTCAATTATTGTTTCGGCATATTTTAAAATATCTTCAAATCCGTTGAATTTATCAACCAATATCCAATTTATATCTTTATCACGATTAAACCAAGTAAGTTGACGCTTGGCGTATCGTCGTGTTTCTCTTTTTAAAATTTCCGTACATTCGTCAAGCGAGCGTTCACCCGAAAAATACGGAATAAGCTCTTTGTATCCTATCGCCATTTTTGAAGTGGAGCTTAAATCGTTTGAGAGCACCTGCTTTGCTTCGTCGACAAGACCTTTTTCAAGCATTATGTCAACTCTTAGATTGATTCTGTCGTAAAGCTTTTGCCTGTCCTCAAAATTAAGACCTATTTTTATCGGATTGTACGGTGAGCCTTTCAGTTTTGAATTTCTGTTGTGCTCGCTGATTGTTATGCCGGAGGTTTTATAGAACTCGATTGCTCTTATAATTCGCTTTACATTGCGCTGTTCTTTGAGATTTTCTGCTGATTCGCTGTCAAATTCAGCAAGCATATCAAGCAGATAATCAACTCCGTTTTGCTCGTAAAGAGCTAAAAGCTCGTTAGAAATCTCTTCGTTTCTTTCCTGCTTTTCAAAAGAAATACCGTTTAAAAGCGAGTCAACATAAAGTCCCGTTCCGCCTGCTATAATCGGCATTTTCCCCCGTGACACAATATCTTCTATACAAGAAGCTGCGTCACTTACAAAATCGGCAACGGAATAAGTCTTGTCGCTTGGAAGAAAGTCTGTTAACCAATGCGGTATGCCCTGCTTTTCCTGTTCATCGGGCTTAGCGGTAGCTATGTTCATTCCTTTGTATATCTGCATTGAATCGGCGGAAATAATCTCTCCGTTATATTTCTTTGCAAGCTCAACCGCAAGCGCAGTTTTGCCTGATGCCGTAGGGCCTACAACAGAAATAAGTTTGATAGGATAATTCAAAAAATCACAACCTGCCAAATTGTTTTTCAATTTCGTACTTTGTCATAACTATGCAGATCGGTCTGCCGTGCGGGCAATACTTTATCTGCGGATTTTTTTCTAAAGTCCAAGCAATATCCATCAGCTCCTGCACTGTACTTTTATTGCCTGCTTTTATTGCGGAACGACACGAAACATTGTGATAGAACCAATCCATTTTTTCGGTGTAAATATCTTTCTTTCCGCTTGCAATGTATCCGCTCATTTCTGTTATGCAGTCGGCAATTTCGGTTGCGGCAAGGTACTGCGGAGCAGAACGCACAAGCAGTGTGCCGTTGCCGAAGTCCTCTACATCAAACGAACACTTTGCAAACATATCAAGATTGCTTACAGCAGCATCATAGTCGATTTTATCAAGCGTAACTGTAATCGGTGTGAGCAGATATTGAACATTTGCTGAACCCGAATCCGCTTTCAACTTTTCGTAAATTATTCTTTCGTGCGCCGCATGTTTGTCGATTATTAAAACTTCGTTATCGTTCTTTTCAACGATTATATATGTATTAAATGCCTCACCCAAAAATCTGAGTTTTGTCTGCTCCTTTGGCAGTTCAGTAAGTGAATCGTTATTATCTGTTTTATTTTCAGAAATTTCTTTTAAAGGCTTAACGTCTTCTAAAGGCTTAACTTCTTCTTTTGAAACTTCTGTTTCTATAGGAGTTTCCATGCTTTCGGCAGTTAAATCGTCAACAGTGATTTCTTGATTCGGTAAACTTTCTTCCTGTTGAGTTGCTTTTAAAATTAACTGCTCAGCTTTTTCAAGTTTTTGCTTGGAAAATTCAGCTTTCTTATTTTCAAGTTCTGAATTTCTTTTAATTGCCTGCTTTGAATAAATATCAAACGGGTTTGACGAATCGGACATTTTTAAGTTGTCAATAGATACAGGCTTTGTTTTTTCGTCTTTTAAATCAAGTTCGTCAAACGGATTGTACGGTTTAGGTTCGGAATTTTTTAATACAGGCTTAATCCGTTCAATCGGTTTTATGGGTTTTTCCGCAGGTGTATTTTCGGCTTTTGCAAAAACTGCCTGCGCATTATTAAACGGATTTACCTTTTTAATTTCATTAAAAGCGGTGTTTTCTTTAAAATGAACCTGTTTTCTTTCATCGCCTTGCTGTAAGGCTGTTTTTACCGCATGGTAAATTGCATCAAAAACAGGTCTTTCGTTTATAAAACGGACTTCGATTTTTGCAGGATGAACATTGACATCTATAATTTCATACGGTACGGTTAGCTGTAATACAGCGGACGGAAATTTACCGACCATTATCGAACCTTTGTAAGCCTCTTCGAGTGCCGCCATACCTGTTCGTGTTTTTACAAATCTTCCGTTTATAAAGAAGTTCTGCATATTTCGGTTCGGTCTTGAATTAATCGGCTTTGAAATATAACCCTTTACGGTAACGGAATCGAGTGTGTAATCGACGGGAATAAGTCCCTTTGCAAAGTCTTTGCCGAATACGGAATAGATTGCGGACAAAAGTTTGCCGTCGCCGAAAGTGCGCAAAACCTGTTTTCCGTCCCTGATAAAAGTAAAGGCAACTTCGGGGTGCGAGAGTACGATTTTATCCATAAGAGCAGAAACCGCATTGCCCTCCGCAACATCTTTTTTAAGGAACTTTGAGCGTGCGGGAATGTTGTAGAACAAATCTCTGATTACAAAGGTTGTGCCTGTCGGGCAACCCGCTTCCTCAAGCGAGATTTCATCTCCGCCCTCTATCTCATAGCAGCTGCCGATTTCTTCATTCTCGTTCTTGGTAATAACCTGTAACCTCGAAACTGCGCTGATAGATGCAAGCGCCTCTCCTCTGAAACCGAGGGTAGAAATCATATCAAGGTCATTTGCTGTTTTCACCTTACTTGTTGCATGGCGCAGAAACGCTTTTTTAATGTCATCTCTGTAAATTCCGCATCCGTCGTCGGCAACACGCATAAAGGTTGTACCGCCGTTTTTGATTTCTACGGTTATGTTCTTCGCACCTGCGTCAATGGAATTTTCTACAAGTTCTTTTATAACGGACGACGGTCTTTCAACTACTTCGCCTGCCGCAATAAGTTCCGCTATATGTTTGTCAAGTACATTAATTACACCCATTTTTTCACCTGCCTTTATGTCTTTATATCACTATATCATACCTTTGAGTTCGTAAAGCAGATTAATAGCTTCTATAGGAGTTAAGGTGTTTAAATCAACTTCCGAAAGTCGCTCTACAACGGCATTGTCATTTGATATAAGCGACATCTGCATATCTTCACTTTTCTCTTTAATTACCGTCGGCGCATTTGAGCCTGACTCAAGCTCTTTTAAAATCTCTTTCGCACGATTAATAATTGAGTTTGGAAGACCCGCAAGTTTTGCAACTTCAATACCGAAGCTGTCATCTGCGCCGCCCGGTATAATTCTGCGTAAAAATGTAATATCGTCACCACGCTTTTTAACGGCAATGCTGTAGTTTTTTACACCGTCAAGCAAATCCTGCATTACCGTAAGTTCGTGATAGTGAGTGGCGAACAATGTTTTTGCACCGAGTTTTTTGCGGTCGGCACAGTATTCGAGCACTGCTCTTGCAATGCTCATACCGTCAAAGGTTGATGTGCCTCTGCCGATTTCATCAAGAATTAACAAACTCTTTGAAGTTGCTGATTTAACAATGTTGGCTACTTCGCTCATCTCAACCATAAAAGTCGATTGACCCGAAGCAAGGTCATCGGAAGCGCCTACTCTTGTAAAAATACTGTCTACCACACCGATTGTTGCGCTTGACGCAGGCACAAAACTGCCCATTTGCGCCATAAGAACAATGAGTGCAACCTGTCGCATATAGGTAGATTTACCAGCCATATTCGGGCCTGTAATTATTGCCACTCTCTCGCCTGCGCTGTCAAGATAAACATCATTAGGAACAAACGGAGTATCTGTAAGCAGAGCCTCTACAACAGGATGTCGGCTGTCTTTTAATCTGATAACGGTTGAAAGGTTCACATCAGGTCGCACATACCTATTGTCTGCCGCAACATTTGCGAGAGAAACAAGCACATCAAGCACTGCAATAGCCTTAGCCGTTCTCTGTATTCTCTCAAGGTTATTTGCAACCGTTTTTCTTACATTGTCGAACAGAGTGTATTCCATTGCTACCGAACGGTCTTTTGCGCCTAAAATTCTGCCCTCAATATCCTTTAAATCCTGTGTGATATAGCGTTCGCAGTTTGTTAAAGTCTGCTTTCTTATGTAGGTTTCGGGTACAAGGTCTTTGTACGAATTTGTTACCTCTATGTAATAACCAAACACCTTATTGTAACCTACACGCAGTTTTGGAATACCTGTCTTTTCCCTTTGCTCCGCTTCAATTCTTGCAAGTATGCCTTTAGAATCGTTCATATCGGTAAGCAAAATATCAAGGTCAGGGTTGTATCCTTTTTTAATCATTCCGCCCTCACGCACAGAGAATGGCGGTTCTTCGACTATGGCGGAATCTATCAGATTATAAATATCTTCAAGCAGGTCAATTTCTTTATATACCTTTTTAAGATATTTGGCACTGCAGTCAGCAACCAATTCCGAAAGCTGCGGTAATTTTTGCAGAGCCGCCGCAAGCGAACGGAGCTCCCTGCCGTTTGCCGAGCCGTAAACAATTCTTGTCATAAGTCGCTCAATATCAAAAATACCGCTCAATGCGTCCATAATATCAAGCCTTAGCATATTGTTGTTTACAAGTTCTTCAACCGCCGACTGTCGATTGTTAATAGCCGATACATTGAGCAGAGGATGCTCAAGCCACGAACGAATAAGTCGCTTTCCCATTGCGGTTTTGGTTTTGTCAAGCACCCACAAAAGCGAACCTCGTTTTTCTTTATTGAGCATTGTTGCGGTAAGCTCAAGATTACGCTGTGTGTTGTAATCAAGGTTCATATACTGCTTGTCGCTGTAAAGCTCAATTTTATTTATGCGTTCAAGTCCGTTTTTCTGGGTTTCTTTCAAATAATTTATAAGTGCGCCGATAGCGTTTATAAGCACCTGCGAATCGGCAATACACTGCATTTCTTTCCCAAACTGCATATTTACCGTATCGGTGCAAAGTTTATTGTCAAAACTCTCATCCCGGAGCATTTCAACTCCGGCTGAAAGTTTTGATTTTATAAATGCAGGCAAAGACTTGATTTTAACAATATCTCCGCCTATTAAAATTTCTCTCGGATTATAGCTTGCAAGCTGACTTGTAAGAGAATTTACCGAATCACTGCCCGATATTTCGGTTGCGTAAAGCTCGCCTGTTGAAATATCGCAAAAGCAGAGTCCGATTTTTTTGCTGTCAGAAAACATACAGCAAATGTAGTTGTTTCTGCCCTCGTCAAGCATACTCGACTCCATTACCGTACCGGGTGTGATAACTCTTATAATATCACGCTTTACAAGTCCTTTTGCCGTGGCAGGGTCTTCGGTCTGTTCACAGATTGCAACCTTGTAGCCTTTGGCGACAAGTCTTGCAATATATCCCTCACAGCTATGAAAAGGTACACCACACATCGGTGCCCGTTCAGCCTGACCGCAATCTCTGCCTGTGAGTGTAAGCTCAAGCTCCTTTGACGCAATTTTGGCGTCATCGTAAAACATTTCATAGAAATCTCCCAGACGGAAGAAAAGAATACTGTCTTTATTCTGCTCTTTAATTTTAAAATACTGTTTCATCATAGGAGATAACTCTGCCAATGTTTTCACACCCTTTCAAGGAAAATCTATCAGCCGCAACCGCCGCAAGTGCTGCAGCTTCCGGAGCATGATGATGTCGAGTAATCGGCTGTTTCGGGGTCTGCGCCCTCTGCCGACTGCTGAACAATGGCAAGAACTCTGTTTGCAACCATATCAAAAGCGTCTTTTGCCTCGTTGTAAGCAATCATATTCTTGTTTGACATAATCTTAGAGTAGTCCTCTCTCATCTGGCTGTTAAGGAGTGCGAGCTTGTCGCTGTCTTTATCTTTTTTAGATGCCTCGTTGTTGATAGACATTCTCTTCATATTAAAATCGCCGATAAGGTTCTGAAGATCCATATCTGCGTCAGCGTCTGCCTGTGCTTTTTGGAGAGCGATATACGACTCTTCCTGCTGAATAAGTTTGCCAAGCTCTCTTGCCTTTTCAATAATATCCATAATTTTATCCTTTCCTTACACAAGTTCGCCTTTGAGTATCCAATTTCTCGCCTGTGTAATCTTAACATTCTGAAATGTGCCTATAAGGCTCTTATCGCCTTTAAGCTCCACTATTATATTGCCACTTGTTCTGCCGTTTAATTCACCGTTTTTGCCTGTTTCCGATTCAATAAGTACCTTTTCGGTGTTATTAACCATAGACGCACATCTTTTTGCTGCGATTTCTTCCTGAACATCAAGCAGTTCTCTGAACCATTTTGATTTTTCCTCTGCGGAAATCGGGTCATCCATCTTAGCGGCAGGTGTGCCCACTCTCGGTGAATAAATGAAAGTGAACAAAGATGTAAATTCCACTTCACGAATAAGTGAAAGTGTTTCTTTGAAATCCTCATAGGTTTCACCCGGGAAACCTACTATAATATCGCTTGTGAGCGATACTCCGTCAATTTTTTCTTTGGCATAATTTACAATATCAAGGTATTTTTTTCTGTCATAATGCCTGTTCATCGCTTTTAAAATTCTGTCCGAACCGCTCTGGAAAGGCAAATGCAGATGTTTACTGATATGTGTGCCGTCAGCAATTGTATCAATAAGTTCTTTTGAACAATCCTTTGGATGCGATGTCATAAATCTAAGCCAATAGTCGCCGTCAATAGAATCAATTTCGTGCAAAAGCTGAGCGAAAGTAGGCTTATCGGCAAGAGTTTTGCCGTAAGAGTTTACATTCTGACCAAGCAAAGTAATATCTTTGTAGCCTGCTGAAATCATCTGCCTTGCTTCATCAAGGATAAGCGACTTTTCACGACTGCGTTCTCTGCCTCTTACATAAGGCACAATGCAGTATGTGCAGAAATTGTTGCAGCCGTACATAATTGAAAGCCAGCCCTTGAAAGTGCCGTCACGCTTGACAGGTATACCCTCATAAACCTTTTTGTCATCATTGTCACGCTCATATACACGCTTGCCGTCTGCAAGTGTATGATACAAAAGCTGTGGAAAACGGTGCAGAGAATGAGTACCGAAAACAAGACTTACAAACGGAAAGCTCTTATACATCTTGTTTGCGATATGCTCCTGCTCCATCATACAGCCGCACAAAGCAATGACAATCTGCGGATGTTTTCTCTTCAAAGACTTTAACGCACCGACATTTCCAAAAACTCTGTCCTCGGCGTGTTCTCTGATTGCGCAGGTATTAAAAAGAATAAAATCGGCGTCGTCCACGGTTTCGGAAAATTCAAAGCCCGCTATTTCAAGCATACCTTTAATTCTCTCACTGTCAGCAACATTCTGCTGACAGCCGTAGGTGCGTATATAAGCCACAGGCTTATCGCCACGCTTTCTATCCTGCATAATCTGAGAAATCAATCTCATATATTCAAACTGTTGGTCTGAAATAACATCAGAGGTAACATTACCAAGTATTGTGTTTTCAGGCAAAACAATGCACTCCTAATCCATTTTATTAACTAAAATATTGTATCACAAATTACGGCAATTTTCAATATTTTTCTTAAGTTTTTAATATTTATACAAGTATTATACAGATTTGTACCAATTGCCGTTGTATTCGGGAGTGGTGCCGACGATTATGTTTTGTGCTATTTCAAAATCGGTGGAAAATGTCATATTTCCCGAGTAGTCAAGAGATGTTGTCATAATTTTTGATGTAAGAATAAGACGGATATGGTGAATTGTCTGATTAATTCCCGCCGATTCAAAGGTGCTTACGATTTCAGAGGAAAAACTGCCCGTAAGGTTAAACGATACATTTACCATCGGCCCGTAGTTTGAAAGCACGGTAATATCAGTGAAAGAACCGAGCGGTATGTCGATTTCCACATCGTATATTTTTGCAATTTCCTGCTGTACGCTTAGCATTATATCCGCCTTAAGCTCATTGATTTTAAACGAATCGGTTGTTATTGCCTGCACTTTGCCGTCTTTGGAATATTGTATTTTTGCTAAATCGTCATAGTTATAATTAAAACTTCTTATACTGCTGTTTACAGCCTCGCAAACAGAGTTTACGGAGATAATTTCCGCCTGTATTCTGATGTATTCGCATTTAAATTCCGCAAGCTGTTGTTCGCAGAAAACTATAATTAAAACGAACACTAAAACTATCGACAAAAGAACACATTTAAGCCTTTTAAATTTTATCTTCTTTCTCTTGTAAAAAAGCAAAAAAACACCCCTCGATATTCTATACGAGAGGTGTAAATTTTGTTAATATTATTCTTCCGAAGAATTACAATTGCTGCCGCAACCCTCGCAGTCAGCCGGGTCACACTCTTCGCCGTCAAAGATGTCAGAGAAGTCAAACTCAAGAAGTTCACCGCAGTTAGGGCACTCAATTTCGCCCTCAAGGAGAACATCCTCGGATACATTAAGCTTTTGACCGCATGAATCGCAAGTCACTTCATAAAAAACATCGTCTTCGTTTTCTTCGTCATCTTCATCGTCATCATAGTCAAAGTCATCATCTTCGCCGTAAAGCTCAGTTTCAGCCTCCGCAAGATCCTGGTCAATCTCATCAACCTGAGCCGAAAGCTCGTCATAGAGGTCTTCCATATCTGTTACAGAATATGACATATCGTCAAGAAGATCGATAATTGCGTTCATAACCTTAACTTCCGGTTTTGATTCATCAAGGTTTAAACCTTCGCAAAGTCCGCGAATATAAGCAATTTTTTCTGTTAAATTCATAATAATTCCTCCGCAAAGCGATTAAGCTCTGCCCATATACTCACCGGTTCTTGTGTCGATCTGGATTGTTTCGCCCTCGTCAATAAAGAGAGGAACCTTAATCTCAGCACCTGTTTCAAGAGTAGCAGGCTTTGTAGCGTTGGTTGCTGTATCACCCTTAAAGCCGGGATCAGTCTTTGTAACCTTAAGCTCTACAAAGTTAGGCGGCTCTATACCGAATACGCTGCCCTTGTAAGAAAGAACCTTACAAACCATATTCTCTTTAACGAACTTGAAGTTGTCGCCGAGAACGCTCTTGTTAATCGGGATCTGCTCCCATGTTTCTGTATCCATAAAGTAATAAAGATCACCGTCTGAATAACTGTACTCCATATCCTTTCTGTCAATAAATGCAGTAGGATATTTATCGTTAGGGTTAAAAGTCTTTTCAACAACCGCACCTGTAATAACATTTCTGATCTTTGTTCTTACGAAAGCGGCACCCTTACCTGGCTTTACATGCTGGAATTCGATGATTGATACAACCTGACCATCCATTTCAAATGTAACGCCGTTTCTGAAATCACCTGCTGATATCATAAGTAATACCTCCTAAAATATACATAATTACAGCAAAATAATCCTTGCCATTATGTGTCATATGCTATTATACATAAAAAATAAACAAATTGCAAGCATTTTAAAGAATTATTAGTTCTTTTGGCAAAGATACAAAGTTATTATATCCTTTTTCGGTGACATAAAGCATATCTTCAATTCTTACGCCGAACTTCTTTGGCAGGTAAATTCCGGGTTCGTCGGTAATTACCATACCCTCTTCAAGGATTATTTCTCCCCTCGGAGAAACATTTGGCAGCTCGTGAATTTCAAGTCCTACGCCGTGACCCGTTGAATGACCGAAACACTCTCCGTAGCCTGCCTCTGTTATAATATCTCTTGCAATTTTATCAATTTCAGAGCAAGTTTTGCCTGCCTTTACTTCATCTAACACGGCAAGTTGAGCCTTTAATACAATATTGTAAATCTCTCTTTGCTCATCTGTAGCAAAATTAACCGCAACGGTTCTTGTCGTGTCGGAGTGATAGCCGTCATAAACAGCCCCGAAATCCATAGTAAACAAATCTCCCGATTTAACAACATCGTCACTCGGTACGCCGTGTGGCAACGAAGTTTTACTGCCTGTGATTGTTATTAAATCAAAAGAAACTCTTTCCGCACCGTACTGCTTCATCAGATATTCAAATTCAACTGCGATTTTTCGCTCGCTGACACCGGGTTTGATATAATTTAAAATTTCATTATATGCCTTTTCGGCAATCTGTTGAGCCTTTAAAATTTTGTCAAACTCCGATTTATCTTTAATAATTCTGATGTTTGAAACAGCCTTATCAAGCGCACTGTCACAGTAAAATTCAATTCCCTTTTCGGCAAAATGCTCTTTGTACAAATCATTTTCCGCAACGGTAAATGTATCTGCCTCTGCAACAATTTTTGTGACACATTCTTTTTTAAGAATTTCGCTTATATCCGCAATCAGCTTTTTAAAGCAGATTACTTCACAGCCGACTGCGAATTTCTGTGCCGCCTCAAAGTATCTGAAATCCACAAGCAAATATGCTTTGTCGCTTGTCAGTAAAAATACACCCTCGCTGTGATGAAAGCCGCTGAAATATCCGACATTGATTTCATTTTTTATTAAAACTGCGGTGTCGGGTGATTTTATAAAAGCTCTTAACTTTTCTGTTCTCAAGCTGTTCATTACTTCATCAAGTCCTTTAAAGCTGTAATTGCAAGGAAGTAGCTGCTTTTGCCAAAGCCTGCAATCTGTCCTGCGCATACAGGTGCAATTACAGATGTGTGTCTGAATTCTTCCCTTGCGTGGATATTTGACATATGCACCTCGACAAACGGAATCTTTACACAAGCAATAGCATCTCTTAATGCATAGCTATAATGTGTAAGAGCGCCCGCATTTATTACCGCACCGTCAAAGTTTTCTCTTGCGGCATGAATTTTATCTATAAGGTCGCCCTCGTGATTTGACTGATAAATCTCAACAGAAAAGCCCTGCTCATTTGCAAATGCCTTAATCTGCTCGGAAATGCTTTGAGCGGTTTCCTCTCCGTAAATGCCTTTTTCTCTTACTCCTACCATATTAAGGTTAGGCCCTAAAATAACAAGAATTTTTTTCATTTTTATTCACCAAATTTCCTGATAAAATGACAAAAAGCGGACAGTAAAAACTGTCCGCTTATTTTGATTACCTGAATTTTCTCTTACGAGCTGCTTCGGACTTCTTTTTACGCTTTACAGAAGGCTTTTCATAAGCTTCTCTCTTGCGCACCTCAGCAATAACGCCAGCTCTTGCACACTGCTTTTTGAATCTTCTTAAAGCACTCTCAAGAGATTCGTTATCCTTAAGTCTGATTTCTGCCATCTATCTTCCCTCCCATCTGCCATTTGGCATGGGTAATTTGCATATGTTGCATTTGATATTATACAATAAACAATTCTTATTGTCAATAGAAATGTAGAAATTTAGGGAAAATTAAGTAAATTTATAAATAAAATAAAAATTATGGCTTAACTACAAGGTTTACAAGCTTATTAGGAACATAAATTTCTTTGATGATATTCATATTCTCTATAGCTTTAGCCACATTTGCGTCTGCCTTTGCCATATCAAGAACTGCGTTCTTTTCTGACTCAACAGGAATGTTAAGCTTTGTCTTAATTTTACCGTTTACCTGTACAACGATTTCTATTGTTTCGTCTTTGCACTTAGCCTCATCGTACTCAGGCCATTTCTGCTCTGCTACTATACCGTCGCCGAGTTTGCACATTTCAAATACTTCTTCTGTAACATGCGGTGCAAACGGGTTAAGGAGAATTGTGAAGATTCTAAGTTCCTCCTTAGTGATTGCGCCTGTAGCAGTAATATCATTGATAAGTGCCATAAGTGTTGCGATTGCGGTGTTGAACTTAATGTTCTCAATGTCATCGCCGACTTTTTTGATAGCCTTGTGGAATGATGATTCAAGTTCAGGACGGATTCCGTCTGCATTGTTAAGAATTGTCTGGAGGTTGTAATAACGCTCAATAAATCTGCGGCAGCCTCTGATGCTTGTCTGGCTCCAAGGAGCGGCCTTTTCAAAGTCGCCGATAAACATTTCGTAAAGACGGAGTGTATCTGCACCGTATTCGTCTACGATTTCGTCAGGATTTACTACATTGCCTCTTGACTTACTCATCTTCTCGCCGTTTTCGCCGAGAATCATACCGTGTGATGTTCTCTTTGCATATGGCTCCGGAGTATTTACAACGCCGATGTCGTAGAGGAATTTATGCCAGAAACGGCTGTAAAGCAAGTGGAGTGTAGTGTGCTCCATACCGCCGTTGTACCAGTCAACAGGTGACCAATACTTGATAGCCTCTTTTGACGCAAGTGCTTTGTCATTGTGCGGGTCCATATATCTTAAGAAATACCATGATGAACCTGCCCACTGCGGCATTGTATCGGTTTCACGCATTGCCTTGCCGCCGCAACACGGGCAAGTTGTTTCAAGCCAGTCTGTCATCTTAGCAAGAGGTGATTCGCCGTTGTCTGTAGGCTCATAAGACTCTACCATCGGAAGTCTGAGCGGGAGTTCACTTTCGTCAATCGGAACATATCCGCACTTGTCGCAGTGAACAATCGGAATAGGCTCGCCCCAATAACGCTGACGAGAGAATACCCAGTCACGAAGTTTGTAGTTTACCTTTGAGTGACCTTTGCCCTCCGACTCAAGCCAAGAGATAATCTTTTTCTTAGCCTCGTCAACAGTAAGACCGTCAAGCATACCCGAATTAACCATAATACCTGTTGCACAGTCTGTATAAGCCTCTTCCTGCACATTGCCGCCCTTAACAACCTCAATGATAGGAAGGTCGAATTTCTTTGCAAATTCCCAGTCACGGGTATCATGAGCAGGAACAGCCATAATAGCGCCCGTACCGTAAGATACAAGTACATAGTCGGAAATAAAGATAGGAATTTCCTTGTTGTTTACAGGGTTAATAGCCTTAACACCCTCAACAAGAACACCTGTTTTGTCCTTGGCAACCTCTGTTCTTTCAAAGTCTGACTTTCTTGCCGCAGCTGCCTGATATTCACGGATAGCGTCAATATTAGATAGCTTGTCTGCCCACTTTTCAATGAGAGGGTGTTCCGGAGAAATTACCATATATGTTGCACCGTAAAGAGTATCTGCTCTTGTGGTGTAAATTGTAAGTGTGTCGCCTGTGGTTGTCTTGAAATCAACCTCTGCGCCCGTACTTCTGCCAATCCAGTTTTTCTGCTGTGCTTTAACTCTTTCAGGATAATTTACAAGGTCAAGGTCATTGATAAGTCTGTCTGCGTAAGCTGTAATCTTAAGCATCCACTGTGACTTTACCTTATGAACAACCTCACTGCCGCAGCGCTCGCAAACGCCGTTTACAACCTCTTCGTTTGCAAGAACGCACTTACACGAAGTACACCAGTTTACATTCATTTCCTTTTTGTAAGCAAGACCTTTTTTGAAAAGCTGAATGAAAATCCACTGTGTCCACTTGTAGTAGTCAGGGTCGGTTGTATTAATCTCACGGCTCCAGTCAAAAGAGATACCGAGTGATTGAATCTGCTTTTTAAAGCGGGCAATATTTTGCTTTGTAACGATTTCGGGATGAATATGGTTTTTGATTGCGTAGTTTTCGGTAGGAAGACCGAATGCGTCCCAGCCGATCGGATAAAGTACATTGTAGCCCTGAAGTCTGCGCTTTCTTGCTACGGTGTCAAGTGCCGTATAAGGTCTTGGATGACCTACATGAAGTCCCTGTCCCGACGGATAAGGAAACTCAATAAGAGCATAGAATTTTTCTTTTTCAGAGTTGTTCTCTGCGTGGAAAACGCCCTTATCTTCCCAAATTTTTTGCCATTTGCCCTCAATGGGCTTATGATTATATTTCAAAATTGAGTCCTCCTCAAGATTTATTAGTCAACAATATCGGAAATGTCAATTTCCTTACCGTCCTGCCAGAGTCTTTCAAGGTCGTAAAACTCTCTTGCCTCGTCTGAAAAAATATGAACGATAACATCGACATAGTCAAGCAATATCCATGAATTTGAACGGTAGCCCTCGATATGACTTACAGAAATGCCTGCCTCGTCAAGCTGATACTCAACCTCGTCCGCAATAGCTTTTACATGGGTTGAGCTTGTACCTGTCGCAATTACCATATAGTCTGCAAGCGAAGAAATATCGCCAATTTCGATTAACTTGATGTTAAGACCTTTTTTGCTGCTTATAGCCTTAGCTGTCAGAATTGATTGCTCGTAAGAATTCATTTGGCTGTTCCTTTCGTTGAATTATTTATTACAATTTCGTTGTAACAGGCAAGGGCGTCGGGGTGAATTATCATTGCCCTTTTAGACAAGTCTTTTAAAGTGAACTGCAATCCGTACAGCATTGCGTTTTCAAGAGATTTGCCTGCCTTTTTGCGCATTGTTTTTATGCCGCTATAATCTCTTTCGGCAGAAGTAAAATCCGCTATAAAAATTATTTTTTCAAGCAAAGACATACCTGCTCTGCCTGTGGTGTGGTATCTTACTGCGTTTAAAATATCTTCGTCTGTAATTTTAAGAATATCACGAATATACACACTTCCGCTTATACCATGCCACAGCTTTGTCGATTTTTCCTGCACATTATCTAAAATTATACCACCATCTGTCATAATTTGCAACTGTTCTTCTTTAGGTGTTTCTTTGGTAATGTCGTGCAGTATGCCTGCAACGGCTGCTTTTTCGGTATCCGCACCGTATTTTTTTGCAAGTCTTACAGCCTCTTTAGAAACATTTACGCTGTGCGTATAGCGGTAATCGCTCATTCTTGATTTTATAAGTTTCTTATATTCGTCTGAATTCATAAAATCACACCCTGTATAAATTATTTTCCTTAATATAATTAAAAACCCTGCTGTCAATCAGATTTTCCAATGCCGCACCGTTGTCGATGTTGTCACGCACATAGGTTGACGAAACCGTTAAAACCGAGTGATTAAGTATAATCGCTTTTGCACCCATTTTTTTGAGAACATTATCGTAATGTTCTTTAAGTTCGGATACGCTGTCATCATCTCTCGGAATGGCGATTACGGTAGCAAGCCTGAAAATTATTTCAGGATTTTTCCAATTTTGCATAGATAAAAACATATCTGCGCCGACGATAAAATAAAAATCATCGTTTTCGTTTTGACTTTTTAAAAGCTGCAATGTACGGTAAGTGTAACTTTTGCCCTCTAATTTTATTTCAAAATCGGATACTTCCACATACGGAAGTTCGGCACTTGCAAGGCGGCACATATTAAATCTGTGCTCGCACGAAACAAGGTTTGCGCTTTCTTTATGCGGCGGCACAAAAGTAGGCATAATAATAACCTTATCGAGTTTTGCGGCATCGTGGCTGTACTTCGCCATTTGAATGTGACCGTTGTGTATTGGGTTAAAAGTACCGCCGAGTATTCCTATTCTGCTCATTTTCTTCTGTTCTTAGGGAGAACAATTTTAGGCTCGTCCTCATTCTTTTTATAGAGAACAAATTTTGAACCGATAACCTGTACAACTTCCGCACCGCATTTTTCGGCGATAAGTTCGGCAGCTTCTCTTGAAGAATAACCGCTGTTCTCAAGCACTTTGCCCTTTATAAGCTCTCTTGCCTTGAGTGCATCGTCTGCCTGCTTTACAATGTTATCTGTGATTTCACCCTTACCGATCATAAGGATAGTTTCAATAGGATTTGCAAGACCACGAAGGTATGCACGCTGTTTACTTGTGAGCATTTAACTGCTCCTTTCTGAAATTTATATAAATTATTTGTCAAATCTGTTTTTCAGTTCAGCCTGTAACTTGCGTAAAGCAATTCCTCTGTGGCTGATTTTGTCTTTTTCTTCGGCTGTAAGTTCGGCAAAGCTTTTTCCGTTGAAGTCAAAAATCGGGTCATATCCAAAACCGCCGTTGCCGTTCGGAGTATGAGAAATTGTACCGTTGCATATGCCGTCAACTTCAATTTTTTCTTTGTCGGATAAAATACAGCAGATTGCTGATGTAAAATGCGCTGTTCTCTTTTCATCGGGTACACCCTGCATTTCTTCTAACAATTTAGTGTACTTTTCTTCGTCAGTGGCATTTTCTCCGCAGTATCTTGCGGAATACACACCCGGTCTGCCGTCAAGTGCGTCAACCGATAACCCTGAATCATCGGCTATGGCAGGCATACCCGTTGCTTTGAAAGCGGCATTTGCTTTTATAAAAGCGTTTTCGGCAAAGGTTGTACCTGTTTCCTCAACTTCGCCGAGGTTTACACCTGCCTCTTTTGCGGAAACCGCAGCTATACCGAGGGGTTTTAAAATTCTTTCAAGTTCTTTTAATTTTTTTGCGTTATTGGTTGCAATGATAAATTTCATACCGCACCTCTCAATTCTGCGCAAAGAGAGCCTTTGCAAAGTCCTTTGCATCAAACGGCTGTAAATCGTCTATCTGCTCACCTACGCCGATGTATTTAACAGGAATACCGAGTCCCTCTTTGATTGCAAGTACAACGCCGCCCTTGGCTGTACCGTCAAGCTTTGTAAGAACAATACCCGTAATGCCTGTTGCAAGGCTGAACTGCTCAGCCTGATTAACGGCATTTTGTCCTGTGGTTGCATCAAGTACAAGTAACTTTTCTTTCGATGCGTCCGGCAGTTCTCTGTCTATAATTCTGTTGATTTTTGCAAGCTCGTCCATAAGGGGTTTTTTATTGTGAAGTCTGCCCGCCGTATCGCAGATAATAACATCTGCGTGTCTTGCCTTAGCGGCTGAAATTGCGTCATAAATTACAGCGGCAGGGTCGCTGCCCTCGTTCTGCTTTATTATTTCACAGTGACTTCTGTCTGCCCAAATTTCAAGCTGCTCGATAGCTGCGGCTCTGAATGTATCGCCTGCGGCAAGGATAACTTTTTTGCCCTGTTTTGTAAGGTGATTTGCAAGTTTTCCGATTGTGGTTGTTTTACCTACACCGTTTACACCTATGACAAGAATAATAGACGGTGTAGTTGAAAGGTCGAGTTCTTCTCCGCCTCTCAACATATCGGAAACCGTTTCTTCAAGAAGTCTGTGAATTTCATTAGGATTTTTAATACCCTCTTTTTTAACTCTCTTTTTAAGCTCTTCACATATTTTTTCGGCAGTCGGTACGCCTACATCGCCCATTACAAGCAACTCTTCGAGTTCTTCAAAAAGTTCATCGTCAATCTTGGTAAAAGATTTGAGCATTGAGTCAATCTGACCGATAACCGCATCTCTTGTCTTTTTTAAACCTTCTTTAATTTTATTAAAAAAGCCCATAAAATCATCCCTTCATTAGTTAGCCTTAATGCCGAGCTTTTCGGCAATCTCGGTAGAACGCAGTTCAAGCAGTTTGGATACACCCTCGTCCTGCATAGTAACACCGTACAGTACATCTGCTTCTTCCATTGTGCCTCGTCTGTGAGTAATACAGATAAACTGCGTTGTATGGGTTAAATTTCTCATATAGTTTGCAAAGCGGTCAACATTTACATCATCAAGCGCCGCCTCAATTTCGTCCATAACGCAGAAAGGTGCGGGTCTGACTTTCATAATCGCAAAGTAAAGCGCTATGGCTACAAGTGCTTTTTCACCGCCCGACAGTGCGTCAAGATGAACAACGATTTTTCCGGGCGGATGTACAATAATGTCGATGCCGCTGTTGAGAATATCCTCCGGCTCTGAAAGCGAGAGCGATGCGGTACCGCCGCCGAACAGTTCTTTGAATGTGAAAGTGAAGTTTTTATTGATTTCTTCAAAACTCTCTACAAACACTTCTTTCATCTGTTTGGTAAGGTCGGTGATAAGTCGCTCAATTTCTCGTTTTGACTTTTCCACATCGTTTACCTGTGTGCTCATAAATTCAAAGCGTTCTGAAACCTCTTTGTATTCTTCAATTGAGGATACATTTACATTTCCGAGATTTTTAATTTTTTGCTTTAGTTCGTTAAGTCGTTTTTGAGCCGCATTTGAATCGGGAATTTCTATCGCCTGTTCTTCCGCTTCACGCTTGGTCAACTCATATTCTTCCCAAAGCTTGGAAATTATATTATCGTACTGATTTTGCAAGTTGATTTTTCTTTCTTCAAGTCTTGAAAGTTCTCTGCCCGATACCTCTCGTTCCGATGTTTTGTCACGCTCAAGCGTTCTTAATTCAACACTTCTCATTTCGTAAGTATCTTTTTCACAATTAATACTTGAAATCCTTGCGTTGTGCTCTGCAATTCTCTCTGACTTGTCTTTTATTTGAGCCTCAAGTTCGTCGATGTTTTTCTGAATCAAAGCATTTTTGTTTTTATAGTCCTCAATTTGTGCATTGAGTTCTCTCTGTTTTTCTCCGAAGTTATTTGATGAATTTTCCGCAAAAAGGATTTCGGAATTGAGTGCGTCAATATCCTTTTGAGCGGTTACAATTTCAAGTCGCACATTCTGTAATTGAGATGCAATTTCTTCTCGCTCCTCAATCATTTTGGCACGACTGCCCGTAATGCTGTTTACCTTTTCTTCTGCCTCGGAAATTCTGCGGTTAAGCTGTGCCAGCTGTTCGCCTGCATTTTTTCTGTCCTCTGATAGGATATTTACTTTATTTGTATATTCTTCAATCTGTTTATCAAAATTTTGCAAAGCAAGTTTTGAGTTTGAAAGCTCGTTTTCGCACGCTCTGCTTTCGGCTTCCATTCTTGCAAGGCTTTGTTTCTTGTTTGAAAGGTCTGCTCTTGTACCGAGCAATTCAGCCTCAACGGCGGCATAATCCTGTGCCGCCTTACTGCACAATCTCTGTGCCTGCGCAGACTTTTCTTCAATGGCTTTTGTCTGTTCTTTTAAATCTTTAATTTCACTTGCACGGCTTAGCAAACCTGTATTTCTGTTGAGCGAACCGCCTGTGAGCGAACCGCCCGCATTTACAACCTGTCCGTCAAGTGTAACGATTTTAAAACGGTACGAATATTTTTTGGCAATCTCGACTGCGGAATTAAGATTGTCTGTAATTACAATTTTGCCGAGCAAAGATGATAAAATATTTTTGAATTTGTTATCGCAACTGCAAAGGTCGCTTGCAACACCGATAAAGCCATAGTTTGCTTCAAGTCCGTTTTCTCGGAGTTCTCTTGCCTTGATTGTATTAAGCGGCAGAAAAGTTGCTCGTCCGCCGTCCGATGATTTAAGATAAGCAATAGCCGATTTAGCGTCGTTTTCGGTTTCCGTAACAATGTTTTGCATTGCCGCTCCAAGTGCGGTTTCAATTGCAACACCATACTTTTGCGGTACGGAAATTACTCTGGAAACAGGGCCGCACACACCTTTTAATCTTCCGCTTTTAGATGCGTTTACCACAACTTTAACGCTCTTTGAAAAGCCTTCGAGGTTGCGTTCGAGATTTTCAAGGAAGTTGATTTTTCTTATATGTTCCTTGCTGTCAAGCAAAAGTCTGTCGCTTTCAGCCTTGTAGCTGTCACGCTTGTGTGCTTTTGACTGCAATTTAAGTTCAAGTCCCTGAATTGAATTTGTAATTGATGTAATTTCTTCCCGCAGATTTGTAAGATTTGTTGTGTATTCTTCGGAAATTTCTTCAAGCTCGTGTACTCTTGCAATTCCGTCTTTGTTTGCGGTTGTAAGGCTTTCGATTCTTTCTTCAAGGTCGGAAATCGAGCTTTCCGCCGTCATATCAATTACCCTTGCATCGGCAGACTTCGTTGTAAGCATAGAAAGTTCGGAAGTAAGCTGTTGCAGTTTGTCGCCGCTCTTGCCCGTATCAAGGTTGATAACATTCAGCTTTTCGGAAAGTGCGGTATATTCTTTCTGCTTTTCAATTATTTTTGTGTCAAGTTCAGCGATTTTCTCGTTCTTTTCCGCAATTTGAGTAGAAATAAGCTGTGAATTTTGCTGTGCGTTTTGGATTTCGTTTTCAACACGCTTTATGTTTTCTTCGTTATGAAGAATATCGTTCTTTGAAACCGAAAGCTGTGAACGCATATCGGAAATGAGTGCATCAAGTTCTGAAATAAGATGTCTTACTTCGTCGGATTTTACGGCAAGCTGTCCGTTTTTTAGATATATTTCTTCCGACTCTTTTTGAATCTGCTCGAGCATTTTTTCGGCATCATCATATTGTGCGTGAGCAATGGCGATTTTTTCATCCTGTGTTTTAAGCGCCGCCTGACTTTTGTCAAGGGTAAGCAGCCAAAGTGCTATTTCAAGTCCACGCTTTTCTTCGGAGTATTTTAAAAATTCCTGTGCTTTTTCCGATTGCCTTTTAAGAGGACCGACACGCTCCTCAAGCTCGGTGACAATATCACGCAATCTCAAAAGATTTTCTTCTGTGCTTTTTAATTTGCGTTCGGCATCTGTTTTTCTGTAACGATAGCGTGAGATACCTGCCGCCTCTTCAAAGATTTCTCGCCTGTCCTCGCCTTTTGAAGATACAATGCTGTCAATCTTGCCTTGTCCAATCATAGAATAACCGTCACGACCAAGACCTGTATCCATAAAAAGCTCGTTAATATCTTTAAGTCTGACCTGTGCTTTGTTAATAAGATATTCGCTCTCACCGCTTCGATAATAACGGCGAGTAATTGAAATTTCGTCGCCGTCGTATGCCAGCACTCTGTCTTTGTTTTCTATGTTAAGCGAAACTTCGGCATAGCCGAGTTTTTTTCTTTTGTCGGTTCCGTTAAAAACAACATCTTCCATCTTTGAACAGCGCAAGCTCTTTGGAGATTGCTCGCCGAGCACCCAACGGATAGCGTCACTGATGTTGCTTTTGCCTGAGCCGTTCGGACCTACAACAGCGGTAATGCCCTGCTCAAAAGATAATTTAGTTTTATCAGGAAAGGTTTTAAAGCCTTGAATTTCAAGTGATTTTAATCGCATTTATTACCTCTGTTTTATGTAGATTTCGTATTCGTCAAGACTTTGGTCTGTCTTGATTTTCAGCTTGTAACCCATATTGTTAAGTCTGATTATGTTTGATTTATTCTGTCCCGCAAGTTTTGAAACCGAATGAGGATTTACATATGCCTCAAAAAAGTCAACCTCTTTGTCGGGATAATTTTTAATCAGTTTAGTTATTTTATCAAAAAAGATTTTGTTTTCGCAAAGTTCTTTAAATGCAGGGTGATAATTATTGCCGAGGCTGTTATTTTCAAGACTTTCGGAATAATGAAGTCCGAGCCTTATAATACGGATGTTTTCGCTTTTAAATTTTAAAATGAGCTTTGAGCAAAGTTCAACCGATTGCTCAAGTGTGTAAGGAATAAACTTTTTACTGTTATAAAGATTTGCAAGTTCGGTATCCTGCATAATAACAGTCGGATATATCCTTACAGTATCCGGTCTGAGCTTTATAAATTCATCGGCAGTATAAATGTCTTTATAAAAATCAGAACCGTACAGTCCCGTCATCATCTGCAGTCCGAGTGATATGTCGTAATTTTTTATAATGCGGCAGGCATTTCTTACATCATCCGCCGTATGTCCTCTTTCATTGAGTTTAAGCACTTCATCATCCATAGATTGAGCGCCGAGTTCAATTGAAGTTACTTTATAGCTTTTCAAAAGACTTACAATTTCATCGTCAATGCAGTCGGGACGGGTAGATAACCGAATACCTTTAAAGCTGTTGATAAACGGTTTGGTCGCATCTAAAAGTTCGAGCATATATTCTCTGTCAATTGCTGTAAAACTGCCGCCGAAAAATGCAATCTCCGCCTCTTTGGTATTTTCTTTTAAAGAATCTACGGCGATTTTTACGGCATTTGTCACATCATCGGCATTTGGCTGATACGCTTGCCCCACAATGTTTCTTTGATTACAGAAAGTGCATTTGTGAGGGCATCCGTTGTGCGGTATAAAAAGCGCCACATTAGAATGTTTAATAACCCATCAACTCCAGTGCTTCTCTTGCCGCCTGCTGTTCAGCCTCTTTTTTGCTTTTTCCGCCGCCTTTGCCTATAACATTGCTGTTAAGGTGAACCTCTACGACAAAGTGCTTGTTGTGGTCGGGGCCCGATTCGTCAACGAGTACATATTCGAGCAATTCCCCGGGATTTTTCTGAATAATCTCCTGTAAAGTGGTTTTGTAATCGTTTACGGGTCTTTTCTTTGATGCCTTAATCGCAGGGATTACAAAGTTAAGAATATGCTTAGAGGCAGGCTCGATTCCGCCGTCAATATAAATAGCCGCAATCAGCGCCTCAAATGCATCTGAAAGTATTGACGGGCGTTCTGCACCGCCGTTGTGGCGCTCGCCTTTGCTCAAAATAAGATACTTACCCAGTCCGAGTTGTTTTGCAAATACGAAAAGGCTCTTTTCACATACCAGTGAAGCTCTTAGTTTGGTAAGCTCGCCCTCCGGAAGCTCGGGGCAGTTTTTGAAAATGTAGTCAGAAACTACAATTGAAAGAACCGCATCACCTAAGAATTCAAGTCTTTCGTTATATTTGATATGTTTTGATTTGTGTTCGTTTGCATAAGAAGAATGTGTGAGTGCCTCTTCGAGCAAACTTATATCTTTAAATTTATAGCCGATTTTATTTTCAAGTTCCTGCACTTAAATCAGTCCTCCGAATTAATAACCTTTGAAATTTCACCGATCGCATCAGCAAGCACATAATCTCTTGAAAGTCTGATTGCGTTTTTAACGGTGACGGCTTTTGCACTGCCGTGCGCCTTGAACACAGGTTTTGATGCACCCAAAACAGGCGCACCGCCGTATGTGTTGTGGTCAAGTTTTTTCTTAAGTTTTTTTATATCGCCGAGCACGAGCGAAGCCGAAAGTTTGCCTGTAAGACTGCCTGTAAACAAGCTCTTGATCTCGTTCATAACAACCATTGCAACACCCTCATAGGTTTTTAAAATAAGATTGCCTGTAAAGCCGTCGCATACCACAACATCGCAAACGCCCTGCGGAATATCTCTGCCCTCAACATTGCCGACAAAGTTTAAGTTGCTTTCTTTCAAAAGCTGATATGTAGTTTGATAAAGCTCTGTTCCTTTGTGATCTTCGGTGCCGACATTTGCAAGGCCTACCCTTGGGTTATCAATCTTCATAACTCTGTTCATATAAATTGAGCCCATTACCGCAAATTGAACGAGCATTTCGGGACGGCAATCTACATTTGCACCGCCGTCAACAAGCATAAAGAAACCGTTTGCGGACGGCATAACGGGAGAGAATGCAGGTCGTTTAATGCCTTTAATTCTCTTAACCGCAAGAGTTGCACCCATACAAAGAGCACCGCTGTTGCCTGCAGAAACAAAAGCGTCACCCTCGCCGTTTTTAAGCAAATTAAATCCTACAGCCATTGAGCTGTCTTTCTTTGATTTAAGAACCGCATCGGCATGGTCGTCCATAGTAATAACTTCTGTGCAGTGATGAATTTCTATTCTGTCAAGAGATATATTATTGTCATTTGCAACCTTAAGAATTTTACCCTCGTCGCCTGTGAGAATAATTGATAAATCGTTAAATTCCGCAACAGCCTCCGCACAACCCTTGATTATTTCAAGCGGTGCGTTATCTCCGCCGAAGGCATCTACTATAATTTTCATTTTCACACCTCTAAATTCATATGTGTAAGATAAGCCTCAAGGCTTTTAAGCGCTCTGTCCGAATATGCTTTTCCTCGCTCCTGCTTGTCACGGGGACGATTTTCGAGAGCAGGAAGTACACCGAAATTTGCGCCCATTGGCTGGAATTTTTCCACATATTTGTCGGATATATAGCCTGCAAGAGCGCCGAGCATTGTGTCAGTCGGTAAAATCACAGGTTCTTGACTGTTTAATCTTCGCACTGCGTTTATGCCAGCAAGTATTCCCGAAGCCGCCGATTCCATATAGCCCTCAACACCTGTAAGCTGACCTGCAAAGAACAAGTTTTCATTTTCTCTCAAAGAAAAATCGGCATTGAGCAGTTTAGGTGAATTAATAAATGTGTTCCTGTGCATTACACCGTAGCGGTAAAATTCCGCTTTGTGCAATGCAGGAATCATTGAAAATACCCTTTTTTGTTCACCGAATTTTAGATTTGTCTGAAATCCGACGAGGTTATACATTGTGCCCCCGCAATTTTCTTTCCTTAACTGCAGTACAGCCCACGGTCTGTGTCCCGTTTTTGGATTTACAAGACCGACAGGTTTCATCGGTCCGAATCGCAAGGTGTTTTCACCGCGCTGTGCCATAACTTCAACAGGCATACAGCCCTCGTACACCTTAGGATTGTTTACATCAAAGCTGTGCAAAGGTGCTCTTTCGGCGGTTACAAGTGCCTGATAAAAAGTTTCGTACTCTTCTTTGTTCATCGGGCAATTTATATAATCGTCGCCACTGCCTTTATCGTATCTTGATGCATAGAAAGCATAATCCATATCAATGCTTTCGGCACTCACAATCGGTGCGGCGGCATCAAAGAAAGAAAGCGAAGTACCGAAGCGCTCTATTATTTTTTCGGCAAGAGCGTCCGAAGTAAGCGGACCCGTAGCAATAATTGTAATTGCATCATCGGGAATTTCTGTAATTTCTTCTTCAAAAACGGTTATGTTTTCATCGGCTCTTATTCCGTCGGTTACAAGTCTTGAAAAAATATCTCTGTCAACCGCAAGAGCACCGCCGGCAGGCACTTGGCATTTGTCTGCGCATTTCATAAGAAAAGAATCAAGTCTGCGCATTTCTTCCTTTAAAAGTCCTGCGGCGCTTTCTGTTCGCATTGCCTTTAATGAATTTGAACACACAAGTTCGCCGAATAAATCGGAATGATGAGCAGGCGTTTTTTTCTTCGGTTTCATTTCATAAAGGTGAACCTTTATTCCGTGTGATGAGATCTGTTTAGCGGCTTCACAGCCTGCAAGACCCGCACCTATTACATTGATATAACCTTTTTCCAAAAAGTTCACCTTTCCTTTTCAGTCGTATTAATTATTCTCCGTCTTTCTCAACGAATTCCTTTTCAAATCCGCAGCCCTCTGTTGCACAATAAAGTTTCGGCTTTTTACCTTTTTTCTTAAAGAGTATGCCGCCGCACTGCGGACATCTTTCGTTTACGGGCTCGTTCCAGCTTACAAAATCACATTCCGGATAATTTGAACAGCCGTAGAACACACGCTTTTTCTTTGTATGCTTAACAATAACATCACCGTTGCATTTAGGGCATTTAACGCCTGTCTTTTCAACAAACTTAAGAACATTCTTACATTCGGGGTAACCCGGGCAGGCAATAAATTTGCCGTATCTGCCAACCTTAACAACCATCTGTCTGCCGCATTTGTCGCAGATAATGTCTGTCTGATCTTCTTTAAGCTGGAGTTTCACACCCTCCATCTCTTCTTTGGCTTTCTTGAGAGTTTTGTCAAAATCGGAGTAGAATTCGTCAAGCAATTCCACCCATTCTTCATGACCGTGCTCAACCTCGTCAAGCTTTTCTTCCATTTGTGCGGTGAATTTATAGTTTACAATCTTCGGAAAGCGCTCTTTTAAAAGGTTTGTCATAACCTCGCCGAGCTCTGTCGGATACAAAGTTTTTGCCTCACGCTTTACATACTCACGGCTTGTAATTGTTGTAATTGTTGCCGCATAAGTTGACGGTCTGCCGATACCGTATTCCTCAAGCGCCTTAATTAACGATGCCTCGGTGTATCTTGCGGGCGGCTGTGTGAAGTGCTGATTCTTTTTAAGCTCCTTGCATTTTACAGGCATATCTTTTTCAAGCGGAGGGAGCTGTGTGGATTTTTCTTCTTCCGTATCTTTGCTTTCTACATACAAGGTTGTAAAGCCCTCAAAGTCAACATAGTATCCCGACGCCTTGAAAATGTATTCTTTAGCCGAAATTTCGGCCTGTGTGGTTTTCTGAATACAATCAGACATCTGTGATGCCATAAATCTGTTCCAAATAAGATTGTACAGTTTAAACTGGTCAGATGTAAGGCTTGCCTTTACATCTTCCGGCGCAAGGCTCGGCATTGAAGGTCTTATAGCCTCGTGTCCGTCCTGTGCATTGCTCTTGGTTTTAAATACTCTCGGTTTTGCCGGCAGGAATTTTTCACCGAATCTGTTTAAAATATACTGTGCCGCCTCTTCCTTTGCCACATCTGAAATTCTTAAAGAGTCGGTTCTCATATATGTGATAAGACCCGTTGCACCCATTCCCTCAATGTCAACACCTTCGTACAGCTCCTGGGCAACTTTCATTGTTCTTCTTGACTGGAAGCCGAGTTTTCTTGACGCCTCCTGCTGCAATGTTGATGTGATGAAAGGCGGTGCGGGTGTTTTTCTTCTTGTACCGTGCTTTACTTTTGTAATCATATATTCGGCATCTGCAAGATCCTGTTCAATCTTTTCTGCCTGTTCTTGATTTTCAATTTTTATCTTGCCGTTGGCGTCGGAATAAAGAGAAGCCGAAAACGACTTTCTGCTGCCCTTAGGAATAAACTTAGCGTCAATAGTCCAATATTCTTCGGGCTTGAATTTTCTGATTTCTTCTTCTCTGTCAACAATAATTCTTACCGCAACAGACTGTACTCTGCCGGCTGAAAGTCCTCTTCTGATTTTTTGAGAAATGAAAGGACTTAACTTATAACCTACAAGTCTGTCGAGAATACGCCTTGCCTGTTGAGCATTTACAAGGTCAATATTTATAGAACGGGGATGAGCCATACCGTTTGTTACGCCGTTTTTGGTAATCTCGTTAAATTCAACTCTGTTGTTGTCATCAAGCGGCAAGCCGAGAATGTACGCAAGGTGCCAAGAAATTGCCTCTCCCTCTCTATCAGGGTCGGTTGCGAGGTAAATCTTGTCGCTTTTTTCTGCGAGCTCTTTAAGTTCTTCTACAAGTTTTTCTTTACCTTTGATGATTTCGTATTTTGGTGCAAATTTTTTCTTTATATCAACGCTGAGTCTGGCTTTAGGCAAATCTCTTACATGTCCCATAGACGCAATTACTTCGTAATTTCCGCCGAGGTATTTTTTGATTGTTTTAGCCTTAGCAGGTGACTCAACAATTACTAAATCTGACATTTACTGCCTCCGTTTATTTTAATATATACATTCTGCCCTGCATTGCCGTTACCAAACCTTTCATTTCAAGTTGAGTAAGGGCCGTAAGCACTTTAAATACAGGGATACCGAGTTCGCTTACTATTTTATCTATATGAACAGGCTTGTTGCCGATAGTACCGTAAACTGTTACGGCTGCATCGGACAAACCCAATGCTTTCAAATCTGAAATACTTTTCCGCACATATGCGTTTTCTTTATTATTATTAACATCAGCGGAAACGCTGCTGCTTTTGCGTGCGACATTTTTAGTTTCTTTTACAGCCTTTTCGGGCTTTAAGGTTTTATCGGAAGATACATTTGCATTAATCTTTTCAGGCTTTGCCTTATCTTTTTTATTTGTGTTGTTTTTTGATTTTGCAGTCTTTTTGCCTTTTACAGGCACTGCCTCGAGGTCGGTAAAACTTATATTATCAAAATCAAGTTTTTCGTCCTCAACATATAACCCTCTGTTTGAGTTAAACTCGCTCAAAACATCCATAAAATCAGTTACAGGGCAGGCAAGCCCGTTTTTTATAAGAGTATTAGAGCCCTCGTTCTGCGGACTGTTGTTTCCGAGCAGAGCAAAAACTTCTTTGCCCTGGTCGATTGCCATTCTTGCGGTAATCAGCGAACCGCTTTTTATTCCCGCCTCCATTACAACAAGACCGTCCGAAAGAGCGGATATGATTCTGTTGCGAGCGGGAAAATTATATCTTAGCGGCGGTTCATCGGGCGGATATTCGGATATAACCGCACCGTTTTGCGCAATTGCATTTCTCATACCCTCGTTTTCGGTAAGATATTTATAGTTGATACCGCAACCAAGCACGCATACGGTAATTCCGTTTGCAGAAAGTGCTCCTCGGTGCGACGCACAGTCAACGCCGAGCGCACCTCCGCTTATAATAACAACGCTGTACTTAGCAAGAGCATATGCAAATTTGTATGAATTATCCGTACCGTATCTTGTTGCCCGCCTTGTGCCAACGATTGAAACGCTAAGTCGGTTGTCAAGTTCCGGAAGTTGTCCGTTTACATAAAGAACGGCAGGCGGAGTATCAATATTAATTAATTTTTGCGGGTAATGCTCGTCGTCAATCGCAATTACCGAATATTTCAGTTCGTTGCATTTGCTTAATATCTCATCCGCAACCGAAACCTTAGTGTTGTTAAGTTTTCGCATTTCGTTCGGCGTAAAGATACCGCAGTGTTTCCACTCTTTTTCTCCGCCGTGAACAAACTCGGAAATGTCATTGTAAAGTTTAAAAATTCTCTTTACCTTTATATTGTTATAACCGAGTGCTTTTGAAATCCATATCCAGTAACGAGCATTTTCAGAAATCATTTCATCATTTCCCACATCAGTATTGCAGCAGCCACAGATGCGTTGAGTGATTCTGCCTTGCCCTCCATGTGTATGGTAATTTTGTTTTGGCAGGCTTTTTCTGTTTCTGCTTTTATTCCGTTGCCCTCGTTGCCTACAACGATTGCGCACGGAGTTTGAAATTTTACATCCGTAAGACTGACAGCGTCGCTGTTTACAACGGCAGCATACGAATTAATCTGCGGATTTTCGTTAAGAAAATCCTTAATTGAACTTTTGATTATAAAAGGTATTCTGAACACAGCGCCCATACTGCCTCTTACAACCTTTGGATTGTAAATATCGCAACAGTCACAGGAAAGTATAACTCCGCTGACATTAAATGCCTCTGCCGAGCGCAAAACAGTGCCGAGATTGCTTGGATCCTGCACATTATCAAGCATCAAATATTTACTGTCACCCTTTATTGTATCAAACTCATTGGTTTTGTCAAGTGTTTTTATAACCGAAAGAAAGCCCTGTGGCGATTGAGTATCACTCATAAGGGCAAAAATGTTTTCATTTACACAGATTACATTCTTTGCTTTTTCTTCAAGTAAAGCAAAGTCCTCACCGTGCTTTTGCATAGCTTTTTCGGTTACAAATAATGTCTGAATTTCCGCACCGCTGAAAACTGCGTCCATACAGATTCTTAACCCCTCTGCTAAAAAAAGACCGCTCTTGCGGCGTTCTTTTGCACTTGACTTGAGTTTTACGGCTTTTTTTACATTAGAATTGTCTTTGCTTGTAACAAACAGCATCTTTTTTCTCCTAAAATGCCAATTGCGTTTGGTGTTACCCAAACGCAATTACAGTTTAAATTAAGCGTTTTTAGCCTGCTCAACAAGAGCTGTAAAAGCCTTAGAATCAGCAATAGCAATCTCTGAAAGCATCTTACGGTTCAATGTAATGCCGGCCTTTTTAAGACCATTCATAAATGTTGAATAGTTTGTGCCGTTTGCCTTGCAAGCTGCAGAAATACGAGTAATCCAAAGACGACGGAAATCTCTCTTTCTCTGCTTACGGCCGATATATGCATAGTTGCCGGACTTCATAACAGCCTGTTTAGCCATTTTGAAATGTCTTGATTTAGAACCCCAGTAGCCCTTGGCAAGCTTTAATACCTTTTTTCTTCTTTTGCGAGTCATCATCGCACCCTTTACACGTGCCATTATATATTACCTCCGATTATTATTTAAATAAAAAGCAGTACAAGCGATAAATTATTTATAAGGAATTAAACGCTTGATCTGAGCTACATTTGTCTTATCTGTAACAGCAGTCTGGCGTAAACCTCTCTTACGCTTTGTTGTTTTCTTGTTAAGAATGTGGCTCTTGTTTGCGTGTGCACGGATTACATTACCGTTCTTAGAAAGTTTAAAACGCTTTTTAGCACCACTGTGAGTTTTAATTTTAGGCATAATAAATATCCTCCTTAGCTGTGATTACTTATTGGACTTTGGTGCAAGAAACATAAGCATATTGCGACCTTCAAGCTTTGCAGGCTTTTCTACCGAGGCAAACTCTGCACAAGCTTCAGCAAAGCGGTTCATAGTTTCAAGACCGATTTCAGGATGTCCCATTTCTCTTCCTCTAAAACGGATAGATACCTTAACTTTATCGCCGTGCTTAATAAACTTAGTAGCGTTGTTAAGCTTGGTGTTGAAGTCGTGTGTATCAATGTTTAAAGAGAGTCTAACTTCCTTAATATCAACAACATGCTGATTTTTTCTTGCTTCCTTTTCCCTTTTAGCCTGCTCAAAACGGTATTTGCCGTAGTCCATAATTTTACATACAGGCGGAACGCTCTGCGGAGCAATCTTAACAAGGTCAAGATTTTTTTGTTCTGCAAGTGCGAGAGCTTCCTTTGATGACATAATACCGAGCTGCTTTCCGTCCGAGCTGATTACTCTAAGCTCTTTATCACGGATTTCCTCGTTAATCTGAATATCTTTCTTGCTGATGGTTAAGCACCTCCAAAGTACCTTTTCAAAAAATAATGCGGACAGAAATACACCGTCCGCATTGCAATACAAATAAACTATTTTGTTTAAGGTATTGACCCGTGCAGACGACACCCCACAGGTGAAAGCATTTCTGCTTTGCTTTATTGTACTTACACATTATATAACCGATTACCTGAAAAGTCAAGGGATTTTTCATTATTTTTTCATTATCGGAAAATATTTCTTGAAATATATGTGTTACTATGCTAAAATTATACCATTGGAGTGATGAAAATGCAATACGCAAATTATCAGCCCTATCCTTATTATCAAAATCATATGCAAAGTCCGCAGGAAATCAAAAAAGCGCACGATTTAAAGACTTTGCAAAAAAAATCAAGCGGATTGGGCTTTTATATTCTTACCTATTTTTTATCAATGAATATCATTGTAGTCGGTATAACATTTTTATTAACCGTGTCTACGATGCTGAATACGGATATTTCTAATTTCGATACCGAAACCTTAACGCAGTATATAATGAGTAAATTGACTTCCGGCCCTGTTTTTTATTATATGCAGATTTTCGCAGCAGCCGCCTCGGCGACAATCACCGGACTGATATATTTAAAACTAAGCAAAACGCATATTTCAGACTGCCTGTCGGTTAAATCCGTAAAACCCGCTATGCTTATCGCCCTCGTACTTATGGGTATGGGCGTTTCAATGGTTTCAAATGTTGCCGCCGACCTTGTAAGTTCCAACTTTTCTTTAATCGGCATTGAATACAGTCTGAATATGAATATGTCATCAAGGTCTGTATTTGAAAATATTTTATATGTTGTTGCCATAGCCGTTACCCCTGCATTTGCCGAGGAATTTGCTTTTCGAGGTATTTTAATGGGCTCGCTTAGAAAATACGGAAATTCATTTGCAATAATTGTATCTGCCGTTATGTTCGGCGCAATGCACGGAAATATTATTCAGATTCCGTTTGCGTTTATACTCGGACTTATTTTTGCTTATATTGACTGCAAGGCAAACTCAATTATTCCGTCAATAATTATTCACTTTATAAATAACCTCTACTCGGTAATTATGGATATTTTGCAAAGTCAGAACATTGTTACCACCCGTTCTTTCTATATAATATACTATTCAATATTTACCGCAATGCTTGTGTTCGGAGTTTTGGCTTTCCTTTATATAATGAAAAAGGATAAAAATTTCCTTAGCATAAGCGATACCTCGAATGTTGTTTCTCTCTCACTTAAAGAAAAGATAAAATGTTTCTTTACAAGTGCAGGTACAGCTACAATAGTTGTTATCTTGATTCTTGAAACTATCATTGCTTCTGTAGCGCTATGAGTGAATTTAATATAAAGTATATGGAAAAGGCGCTTGAGCTTGCAAGAGAGGCTTTTCAAGATGACGAAGTGCCTGTCGGTGCGGTGATTGTGCGTAATGGCGAAATCGTTGCTACAGGCAGGAACAGACGAGAAAAAGAAAAGAACGCACTTTTACACGCAGAAACCGACGCAATTAACAATGCCTGCAAAGCGCTCGGCGGTTGGCGGCTTTGGAACTGCGATATATATGTAACCCTTGAGCCTTGTCCGATGTGTGCAGGCGCAATTATAAACGCTCATATTCCGAATGTGTATTTCGGTGCGTACGATTTCAAAAACGGTTCTTGCGGTACTATAACAAATCTTTTTGAAATGCCGTATAATTTCAAGCCGAATTATAAAGGCGGTATTATGCAGGAAGAGTGCGCCGAACTTCTCAAAAGTTTTTTCAAGCGGTTGAGATAGTTTTATTTGGAAAATATAATAACAAAAGCAAAACCGATAAGCAATTTTCAGCTTATCGGTTTTTTAGATTCTTTAGTAAAACGGTTTTAATTACTTTATAAAGCAGTTTGCTAAACCATAATTCAATAATAATTATTTTAATTTAGAATAATCTTCATCACTTACAGGTTCAAGCCATTCGTTTGATGTATTTGTACCCGGAACTTCTACTGCAAGGTGTGAGAACCAACTGTCGGGTGCCGCACCGTGCCAATGCTTAATGCCTGTAGGAATATTTATTACATCACCCGGGTTTAACTCAACAGCCTCTTTGCCCCATTCCTGATAATATCCTCTGCCGCCTACGCAAACAAGTATCTGTCCGCCGCCATTTTCAGCATTATGAATATGCCAATTATTACGGCACTTCGGCTCGAAAGTTACATTATAAATACCGACCTGTGCTGTAGACAACGGTGCAAGATAGCTCTGACCGATAAAATATTTTGCAAATGCATCATTAGGTGCGCCAATCGGGAAAAGAATTGACTGCTGATATTTTTCCTTTTTGCTCAAATCTTCCGCATCATCAGCCCATACTTCGGTAGCCATTCTGAATGCTGCCCAAGCCTTTGGCCAGCCGGCATAGAATGCGGCGTGTGTGAGAATTTCTGCAATTTCCGTTTTTGTAATACCGTTCTTTTTTGCTGACATAAGGTGATATTTAAAGGATGAGTCGGTTAATCCCTGTGCCATAAGTGCGGTTACTGTTACGAGTGAGCGGTCACGAAGTGAAAGTTTATCTTCTCTTGACCATACTTCACCGAAAAGTACATCGTCATTAAGTTCTGCAAATTTAGGTGCAAATTCTCCGAGCGAATCTCTGCCTGCGGTTTGTTTTACAGCCATAATCATACCTCCAAGTTTAAAATAAAAAGTATTATTTTACCGTGATATAAAATTATCACTTCTTTATCAGTATTATAATACTTAAAGCTGACTTTAAGTCAAGAGAAAAATAAAAATTTTTGGTTCTGTTTTTTAATATTGGAAAATTATGGTTTGGCGGAGTGTCGGTCGGGGATTGAAATTTAGCTAACGCTAAATTATCCTCACAAAAGCAAAAAAGTTTACTCAATTTTTTCCAAAATTGCGGGTTTGGGCAGCGCCCATAAAAATCTTCCGATATAACAATTTATCA